>Ga0126377_10004225_pt1 | contig 10412 bp, 10 predicted proteins | sample PanSoiMetPlot_22_FD_92647 | JGI IMG/M metagenome (GOLD analysis project Ga0126377, IMG submission 92647) | Tropical forest soil microbial communities from Panama - MetaG Plot_22 | ecosystem: Environmental > Terrestrial > Soil > Tropical forest > Bulk soil | place: Panama | collected 2016-02-17 | reverse complement strand
GCCCTGGCGGGCGACCGGGCGGCGCGCGGCGAGCTCCTGCAGCGGCACGTGGCGCGCCTGCGCGCCTTCGTGCGGCCGCGGCTGGGCGCACGATTGCGTGGCCGCGAGTCGAGCGGCGACGTCGTGCAATCCGTGCTCCGCGAAGCGCTGGCCGGGCTGGACGGCTTCCAGCCGCAGGAGCGCGGCGGGGCGGGCTTCTTCGCCTGGCTGCTGCGCACGGCGGACCACAAGCTCAAGAGCCGCGGCCGCTTCTGGAACCGGCTGCGCCGCAGCGCCGCGCGCGACCAGACGCCTGCGGACCGCGCCGGCCTCGAGGGGAGCGCCGACGCCGACCCGCTCGCCGGCGCCGCGGCGGACGCCGAGAGCCCGAGCGCGGCGGCCAGCGCGCGCGAGGAGCTCGAGCGGCTGGAGCGCGCCTTTGCGGAGCTGCCGGCGGACTGGCGCGAGGTGGTGGTGCTCATCCGGCTGCAGGGCCTCACGCACGCCGAGGCCGCGCGCCGGCTCGGGCGGACGGAGAGCGCGACGCGCTCCATGCTGTCGCGGGCGCTGGCGCGGCTGGCGACGCGGCTCGAGGAGCGCGCGTCGCCCGTGCAACATCCGGGCGCCAACGGCGCTTGACGGAGAAGCCGCGGTCCCGACACGCCGCGGTCCGGCCCGCCGGCCCGCCCGCCGTGCGGCCGCTCCTCCACTTCGTACCCGAGAACCCTCATGACTGCTTCTCCCAGGCATTCGAATCTGCCCGGCCTCGTGCTCCTCGGCGTTCTCGGTCTCCTCTTTGCGTCCAGGGCCGAGGCCGGGCAATTCTTCGTGGATCCCGTGCTGGGGTCCGACGGCAACCCGGGCACCGCCGCGCTGCCGTTCAAGACCATCCACAAGGCGCTGAGCCTGCCGCCGCTGACCATCGACAGCGTGGTGCTCGCGGCCGGCGATTACTCCGCGGCCTCCGGCGAGCTGTTCCCGCTGACGGTGGGCACGGTGCAGATCTTCGGCAGCGGCTCGGCCGTCACGCGCGTCGTCGGCGCGGGCAATGACCTGCTGTTCGACGCGCACAGCACGCCCGCGGCGGGCGGCACGTTCCTCACGCTCAAGGGCCTGAGCCTTCAGGGCGGGCGCACCGGGCTGCGCATCATGGGCACCCAGAGCATCCACACCACGACGCTGAGCGACGTGACCTTCACGGGCATGTCGCAGGACGGCGTCGAGGCGCACGCGAACCCGGCGGGCCCGGGCTCCGCGCACGTGAGCCTGTTCGCGTCGCAGGTGACGGTCAGCGGCTGCCTGCGCGGCGTGAGCTTCGAGTCCAACGCACCCGCCGACATGTCGATCCTCTCGATGCTGCTGTGCCGCTTCCACGACAACACCGTGGGCGTGGACATCCTGGCCAACGGCTCGGGCAACATCCTGGCCGGCATCACGACCACGCGCTTCGAGGACAACACGCTGCACGGCCTGCGCGCGTTCTCGAACGGCGGCACCGCGGACGTGCTTTTGAGCAGCTCATTGATCGCGCGCAACGGGACGGGCGTGGAGGCCGGCGGCCTCAACGCGGGCACGACGCTGCTCGTGCAGTCGTGCACGGTCGTGGACAACACGCTCGCGGGCGTCGCGACGGCCACGCTGCCCGTGCCGCCCGCGACCACGACGCTGGAGTCCTCGATCCTCTGGGACAACGCGGACGACGTGCAGCTGGCCGGCACCGTGTTCCCGCGCTTCAACGACATCAGCGACGGCGACTTCGCCGGCAGCGACGGCAACGTGTCCGCGGATCCGCTCTTCCGCGACGCCGCGGCCGGCGACTACCGCCTCTCGTGGACCAGCCCCGCGATCGAGACCGGCGGTGAGGTCTTCAACTCGGACCTCTTCGGCAACATCCGGCCCACCGACGGCGACCTGGACCTCGCGTCGGAGGCCGACATGGGCGCGCTCGAGTTCATGCCGCTGGACCTCGTGTCGCCGGCGCCCGTGGGCGACGGGATCCTGCCCGGCCTGCCGCTCGGCGGCACGCTGCGCCTCGAGGCCTGGGGCGAGGCGGGCGCGACCGCGACGCTGCTCGTGGCGCCGGGCGGCCTCCAGGGCCCGCTCCCGACCAAGTTCGGCGGCTTCCTCCTGATTCCGCACCCGGTCATCGCTCTGGCGAGCCTGCCCGCGGGGCCGAGCGCGCCCGGCGTCTTCGAGGCCGTGCTTCCCGACACGCCGGCCCTCGTGGGATTCGTCATGTCGTTCCAGGCGCTGACGACCTCGTCCGTCGCGCCGCACGGCAAGGCCCTCACGGACGGCGTGCAGCTCATCATCACGGGCTGAAGGCGCACCGGAAGCGAGCCGCGGGACCGCCGAATGGGTTGCGGCGGGCCCGCGGCGTTTTCGTCACGTCCGCGTCCCCGGGGCCCGCGCGGCCCAGGCTCGCCCGGCGCCCAGCCGGTGTGCGAGATTTGTGCCGCACCCTCGGCATCCTCGAGCCCACGCCGGGGTTGGCAACAACAGATGAGCCCAATGCGCATCCGCGGGTCCCTGCTCCTGTCCGGCGCCGCCTTGCTGGCTGGCTGCTCGGGCGTGCACGTCGAGTCCAACGGCGACCTGCGGCCCGAGGAGACGCCCGCGCTCACCTGGGGCTGGGCGTCGCAGGCCCCCGAGCTCGACCCCGAGCAGGCCCGGCAGCTCCGCGAGGAGGTCGCGGCCGATCTCGCGGCGCGCGGCCTGCACGAGGCGCGCGGCACCGAGCCGGACCTGCTCGTCTCGTCGTCCGTCGACGTCTCCGTCCGGATGCGCGGCACGAACGAGGGCTACGACTACGACACCTTCCGCTTCCAGCCGATGGAGAAGTTCGAGCAGGGCCGGCTGACGCTGGCCTTCACGGATCCGCGGACGGGCGAGGTCCGCTGGGAGGGGACCGGCCGCCGCGAGCTGCGCACGGTGTCGCGCGGCGTCGACATCGCCTCGTCGCGCTTCGTGCCCACGGGCGAGCCGCGCGAGTGGGACGTCCCCGACACGGTCCGCGCGATCCTGAACGATTTCCCGGCGCCGCGGTAGGCTCGCGTGGCCCGGCGGCGCACCCTCGAACGGCTGGTCGCCGTGGGCGCGCTCGCGCTCGCCACGCTCGCCGCATGCCGCGGCGTCCGCGTCGAGACGCGCGGCGAGCTCGCGCCCGACCCGGCCCAGACGCTCACCTGGGCTTGGGCCGAGGGGTCCCCGGCCGGCGCGCTCGAGCCCGGGCTCGCGCAACAGATCCGCGAGCAGGTGACGGCGGACCTCGCGGCGCGCGGCCTCGCCGAGGCGCAGGGCGGCGAGCCCGACCTGCTGCTCACCTCCTCCGTCGACGTCACGCGGCGGATCCGCGTGAACGATCCTTACTACTTCTTCCCGCTGGTGCAGCAGATCGAGGACGGCTGGCTGACGCTGGCCTTCACGGATCCGCGCACGGGCGAGCTGCGCTGGGAAGGAACGGGCCGCCGCGAGCTGCGCGCGGCCGCGCGCAACGCCGACGTGCTCACGACGCGCCTCGTGCCCACGACCGAGGAGCGGCGGTGGGACGTGCCGGGGACCGTGCAGGCCATCCTCGCGGAGCTCCCGGCAGCGCCGTCGCAGCAGCCCTAGCCCGCATGGCAGCGGCGCGGAGCGGCCCGCCGCCGCACGCGATTCGCGCGTGCGGCGGCGGAATGCGAGCCGGGTGCGATCAGCGCTCGCGCTCGCGCTTCATCTCGCCGCGCGGGTTCTCGCCCAGCTTGCGGCCGCGCGACGTCTCGCTGCGCGAGGCGCCACGGCTGCCCTGGCTGGAGCTGCGCGAGGCGCCGCGCGCGCCCTCGCCCTGGGCGTGGGTGCGGCCGCTGCCCTGGCTCGTGCTGTGCCTGGCATTGCCGCGGTTGGCGTTCGGGTTGCGTGTCATCGGAAATGCTCCCGTGATGTGGGGTTCGGAGAGGCGACTTCGGGCGCCGCCTCGAAGTGCGTGCGCGCCGAGCCTTCGAGAGGATCAACCGGCGAGCCGACGCGGCCGGGTTGCGGAGGTCATGGTGCGGACGCGATCGCGCGCGTCGCGATGGCGGCAGCGCGCACGGCGCGGAACCACGCGGCGCGGCCTCCGCGGTGGCGTCGGTGCGCCACGTGCCCCGCAACCCTCGGTTAACTCGGGCATCCGACGAAGGCGCCTGCGCTCCGGCCGTGCGTGTCGCTGCTGCAACGCCGACGACACCCATCACTCCAGGAACGCACCATGAAGTACTCCACGTATGTCCAACGGATGGGGGCCGTCCTGCTGGGCGCCGCGCCGGTGCTCGCCCAGCAGCCGGCGCCGACGGGCCCGGTCATGTCGGGCAACGCGCCGTCGGCCGCCGCGGCCAGCACGCTGCAGCCCGGGCCGGCGGGCATCGCGCGCGCCAGCCACGTCATCGGCGCGCCGATCACCGACGCGTCGGGCTCGACCGTCGGGCGCGTCGTGAACCTCGCCTCGGCCGGCGGCGGCGGCCTGATCGTCATCGTCGAGCGCACGGGCGGAAGCTTCACGGGCCTGCCGCTGTCCGAGCTGCGGATCGTCGGCGCGCCCGGCGCCACGACGCCGGCGGGCACCGCGGGCCCGGGCGCGACGCGCGCGCCGAGCGTGCCCGGCACCACGCTCACCATCGACAAGCTCACGCTTCCAGGCGGCAAGGAGGAGCTTGGCACGGCGCCCGCGCTCGAGAACCCCACGCGCCTCGACACGATCTGGCTGGACAGCTTCCGCAAGGCGTTCCCCACCAGCCGCGTCGGCGGCGCGGGAGCTCCGCCCGCGACGGGCAGCCGGCCCGCGGGCGGCAGCTCTGGCCAGCCCGGGATGCCAGTCCAGCCCGGGATGCCGGGCGGCAGCGACGGCGCGAGCGCCGCCGGCAACCGCATCGCGGCGGACACCACGCCGCCCGTCTTCCTCGTCAACGTCATCGGCTGCGGCATCGAGGACGGCACCGGGCAGCGGCTCGCGAGCGTGAAGGACATCGCCATCGCCATGCCCGACGGCGTCGTGGCCTTCGCGGTGGTGGCGGCGCCCGCGGAGCCGGGCGGCGCCGAGGTGCTGCACGGCGTGCCGATGGAGTCGCTGCAGCCCGGCGCGCAGGGGACGTTCCTGGTGCCCGGGCCGCAGGAGGGGCTCACGCGCTCGCCGGGGCTGGACCTGAACCGCCTGCCGTCAGCGCCCGACGTCGGCATCGTGCGTCCCAGTCCGCCCGGCACCCCGCAGCCGGATCAACCTGGCATGCCGCCGAACCAGCCGTCGGGTCCATCGGGCACGCGGCCCGACGGCTCCACGGGCCCGACCGGCCCCAAGGGCTGAGCCTCGCTCAGCTGTCGTCGTTCGGTTGACGTCGCGGCGCCGGCTGCGGCAAGCCACGCGGCCCCGCGCGCGTCACTTCGCCGACGGGGCCGGGTTTGGGCGTTGTGAGCCGGACCCAGGCGGTGGCGGACGGCGACGGGAGAGCCGTGATGCCGTTCGAGGAGATTCGGCCGCCGCGACGTGGCGATCCCGAACCCGCGGCCCGGCCGCGCGCGACGGTCACCTACCTGGTCGCGCTGCACACCACGGGCCGCTCGGCGCTGGTGCTGCGCATGGACCGACCGCGCTGCACGGTGGAGTTCGTGCGCAAGGGCGGGGCGTGGTCGGCGGGCGGGCCGACGTGGTTCGAGGGGCCGGGCGACGCGGGGCTCGCCGACCGCGTGATGCTGGAGGCCGGCAAGGCCTTCGAGGACGCCCTGCACGCCTTCTCGCCGGAGCCGCCGCCTACAGCTCCGTGACCTCCAGCGGCGCCACCTCGGCGTCGATCACCTGCAGCAGCACCGTGCGGTGGCAGCTCGCGGGGTCGGCCTCGTAACACATCACGGCGGACTTGCCACGTGAGAGCACGGCGTAGACGTCGAGCAGCACGCTGGGGTGGCGCTGCAGGTGCTCGCGGTACCGGGGCGCGATGTCCGCGAAGGAGCCGCGCGCTCCGGCCGTCGAGCGGAAGGGATTTCCGGCGTGGGGCAGGTGCTCGTAGGCGATGTCGCGCGCCGCCAGCGCGCGCTCGAGATGGTCGCGGCGGAAGTCCGCGCGGCGGCTGGTCGCGTTCGCGCGGACGTCCACGACGCGCGTGACGCCGTGCGCGCGCAGCAGCGCCACGAACTCGTCGACCGACTTCTGCTGGTAGCCGATGCTCGCGACGGCCACGGCCGCCTGCGGGCGGGTTTCGACGGGACCCATCCGCGCTCCTCCCCGCAAGTGTCCTCGGACGCAGCCGCGCGTCGGGAGCTCCCTCGCGTCAGCGCGTCAGCGCTGCTCGATGACGCCGCAGGCCACGCGGCCGCCCGCGTTGCCGACGGGCTGCGACTTCAGGTCGTCCGGATCCGTGTGCACGATCACCGCGCGCCCCAGGATCGAGTGCTTGCCCGTGAAGCTGAGCGCCGTGTCGACGAAGGTCACCTCCGCGACGCCCTTGTCGTTCGCCACGAGATTGCCGAGGTCGCCCTCGTGGCGCTCGGCGGCGGTGCGGTCGCCGTGCTTGTGGTCGTCGGGGTTGAAGTGCCCGCCGGCGGAGCTCGCGTCGGGCGCCGAGCAGTCGCCCTTCTCGTGGATGTGGAAGCCGTGCTTGCCGGGCGTGAGGTGCTCGATGTGCGCGCGCACCTCCATGCCGGCGGGGACCTGCGTGAACATGACCGTGCCCGTGACCTGCGAGCCCGAGGCCGGCGACAGGCGCGCCTCGGCGTGCGTGACCTCGCCGGCCTTCTCGCCGGTCTTCGTCGTGGTCTTGGTGGCGGTCTGGTCGCCGGTCGGCTTGGGCTTGGACTTCTGGTCCGAGTCGTGGGTGGACTCGCAGGCGCAGAGCGCCGCGGCCGCGACGAGGCTGAGAAGCGTGAGTTTCATCGGAGGGTCGCCGGAGAAGAGGAGAGAGACGGAGGAGAGGCGCGGCCGAGGGACCGCTCATCGGGGGTCAACCGGGTCCCTTGCGGCGGGTCGCGGGGCGCGCCGCGGCGCGGCGGCGCCGGCTGGCGCCCGGGCGGGTTCCGCGCGGCGGGCGCGGCCCTTGCCGCGGGCGGTGCCGTGGCCCGCCCGCCCGCGCGCGGGAGCCGGCTGCCGTCAGGCGGGAAGATGGCGGTCGGAACGCCATCGGACCGTCACGACGGAACGGCCGCGGAAGCGTGTGCAATGCCGCGGGCAGGCGCGCCGGGGTCGCTACGCACTTCGGCTTCGCCGTAGAATGGGCTGAATTGCGATTGGCGGCGGAGCGAGAGCCGCGACGTGGAGCCTCGATGACCCGGAAGCGCAAGCGTCTCATCATCGTCCTCGCGATCCTGGTCGTCGGCGTGACGGTGGCCTGGGCGATGATGTCGCACGGCCAGGACCGGTCGGTCGTGCAGACGGGCAAGGTCGAGCGGGTCGGCAAGCTGGACTCGGTGGTCTCGGCCTCGGGCGAGATCCGCGCCAAGGACTTCGTGGACCTGCAGACCGAGATCCCCGGCGTGATCATCGACCTGCCGGTCAAGGAGGGGGACACGGTCACGCAGGGCCAGGTGCTGCTGCGCATCGACCCGTTCCAGGCCAAGCAGGACGTGGCCTCCGCGCAGGCCACCTACGACGCGGCGACGGCCGACGAGAGCAGCGCGCAGGTGCAGATCAGCATCGGCGAGGCGACGGCCGCGCGCGACGAGTACTCGGTGACGGCGGCGATCTCCGACCTCACGCAGGCCGAGTCCAACCGCGACTACCTGAAGGCGCAGTTCGAGCGCAAGCGGAAGCTGCGCGACGAGGAGCTGATCTCCACCGACGACTTCGACCTGACGAACTCCACGATGCTCATGGCGGAGGGCAAGGTGCTCTCGGCCAAGGCGCACGTGGACCAGGCCAAGGCCGACCGCGACCTCGCGCGCGTCACCATCGACCAGTGGCGCAAGCAGCACGAGGCGGCGGCGCGGCGCTCGGCCGTGGCGCGCGCCAACCTCGAGCGCATGCAGGACCTGCTGGCCAAGACCACGATCACCTCGCCGCTCGGCGGCGTGATCACCAAGCTCAACGTCTCCAAGGGCGAGCGCGCGGTGCCGGGCATCCAGAGCAACCCCGAGGCCACGCTGATGACCATCGCCGACCTCTCCACGATCGACGCGGAGATGAAGGTGGACGAGACGGACATCATCAACGTCGCGCTCGATGACCGCTGCGAGGTCACCGTGGACGCGCTGCCCGACGTGAAGCTCAAGGGCTTCGTCACGGAGATCGGCAACAGCCCGATCGGCGACGTGGGCCAGCTCCTCGGCAACAACCAGAGCCAGGACCAGAGCAAGGACTTCAAGGTCGTGGTGCGCATCGAGGACCCGCCGCCCTCGCTGCGGCCCGGGCTCTCCGCCAGCGCCGAGATCTACGTGGACCACCGCGACGACGCGCTGGTGATCCCGCTGCAGGCCGTGACCATCCGCGAGGTCGAGGTCGACGCCGACGGCAAGTACGTCGTGCCCGACCTGGCCGCGATGGACCTGGCGAAGCAGGCCGGGGCCGGGGCCGGGGCCGAGGCCGCCGCGGCCGACGCGAGCGCCGCGCCCAAGGACGAGAAGAAGGAGGTCCCGAAGAAGGAGCTCGAGGGCATCTTCTTCCGCGAGGGCGAGCGCGTGCGCTTCCGCCCGGTCAAGCTCGGCATCAAGGGCGAGAGCGACGTGGAGGTGCTCGAGGGCATCACCGAGGGCGACGAGATCGTGACCGGCAGCTACCGCGTGCTGCGCGTGCTGGCCGACGGCGACTTCGTGGACGTGCAGAACGGCGAGGGCCTGGGCCTGCGCATGGGCGGCCCCGGCAAGGGGAGCGGCACGCCGTGACGTCCCACGCCGGCGCGCCGCAGGGCGAGCGCGCCCTGCTCATCGACATGGCCGGCCTGTGGAAGACCTACGTCATGGGCGAGAACGAGGTCCACGCGCTGCGCGGCGTGGACCTGCAGGTGCGGAAGGGCGAGTACCTGGCCATCATGGGCCCGTCGGGCTCGGGCAAGTCCACGCTCATGAACCTGATGGGCTGCCTCGACTCGCCGACGAAGGGCCGCTACGTGCTGAACGGCCGCGACGTGAGCGAGCTGCCCGAGGACGAGCTGGCGCGCATCCGCAACCAGGACATCGGCTTCGTCTTCCAGACCTTCAACCTGCTGGCGCGCGCCAGCGCGCTGCAGAACGTGGAGCTGCCGCTGGTCTACGGCGGCGTGCCGGTGGAGGAGCGCCACGCGCGCGCCGAGGAGGCGCTGCGCCAGGTGGACCTGCTCGAGCGCAGCAAGCACCGGCCCAGCGAGCTGTCCGGCGGCCAGCGCCAGCGCGTCGCGATCGCGCGCGCGCTGGTCACGCGGCCCGCGATCCTGCTGGCCGACGAGCCCACCGGCAACCTCGACTCCGTGACCAGCCAGGAGATCATGGTGCTGCTCGAGCGGCTGCACCGCCTGGGCAACACGATCATCGTGGTCACGCACGAGCACGACATCGCGGCGCACGCGCGGCGCATCGTGTCCATCCGCGACGGCCGCGTGGGCTCCGACGAGGTCGTGCACAGCCCGGCGCTGGCCGACGCGCACGTGGCGCCCGCCCCCGCGCCGGCCGCCGAGGCGCCCGCGCCCGCCTCCGCCGCCGCGACATGAACTGGCTGGAGGGCATGCGCACGGCCCTCGGCGCCATCCGCGCCAACCTGCTGCGCTCCTTCCTGACGCTGCTCGGCATCATCATCGGCATCAGCGCGATCATCTCGGTGATCGCGATCATCAACGGCCTGAACATCTACGTGGCCGAGAAGCTCTCGAACTTCGGGCCCGGCGTCTACGTGGTCGAGCAGTTCGGGATCATCACCAACGAGGAGGACTGGGTCGCCGCGTTCAAGCGGAACAAGAAGCTCACGGCGGCGGACGCGAAGGCGATCCGCGAGTCGTGCAGCCTGGCCAAGGCGGTGGCGGTGGAGGTGCACACGCGGCGCACGCTGAAGCGGGGCACCGAGCAGGTGCGCGACGTGGACATCGGCGGCATCGAGCCCACGATCGTGGACATCGAGCCCTACGAGGTGGAGGAGGGCCGGAACCTCACCGAGGACGAGAACGCGCGCGCGGCGGCGGCCTGCTTCATCGGGAACGACATCGTCGAGCACATCTTCGGGACCATCGACCCGGTGGGGAAGACGATGCGCATCGACAACCGGGAGTTCACGGTGGTGGGCACCGCGAAGAAGCGCGGCTCGGTCTTTGGCATGTCGCGCGACAACTTCGTGAAGATCCCCTACAACACCTTCCGCAAGGCCTTCGGCTCGCACCGCTCGGTGAACATCAGCGTCAAGGCGGCGGAGGGCGCGTCGCTCGAGGCCTCCATGGACCAGGCGCGCGCCGTGATGCGGGCGCGGCACCACCTCAAGTACGACGCGCCGGACGACTTCGGCATCGTGACCGCCGAGGGCATCAACGACCTCTGGG
>Ga0126377_10004223_pt1 | contig 10413 bp, 9 predicted proteins | sample PanSoiMetPlot_22_FD_92647 | JGI IMG/M metagenome (GOLD analysis project Ga0126377, IMG submission 92647) | Tropical forest soil microbial communities from Panama - MetaG Plot_22 | ecosystem: Environmental > Terrestrial > Soil > Tropical forest > Bulk soil | place: Panama | collected 2016-02-17 | reverse complement strand
TAGGCGCTGGAGCGCCGGCCGCCCGGGCGGGGCTATGCTCGGCACAGGATGCTCGATCTCCCGGCCCGCATCTCACGGCTCTACCGCGAGGAGTCGGGCCGCATCCTGGCCACGCTCATCCGCGCGCTCGGCGACTTCGATCTGGCGGAGGACGTGCTTCAGGAGGCGTTCGCGGCCGCCATCGATCAGTGGCCGCGCGACGGCGCGCCCGACAGCCCGCGCGCGTGGCTGACCAGCACCGCGCGCAACAAGGCGATCGACCAGATCCGCCGGCGGCGCGCGCTGCACGACCGGCGGGGCGCGATCGAGGCGCTCGCCGCCCTCGCGGCCGACGAGCGCAGCGAGGCCACCTTCGAGGCGCTCGAGTTCGCGCACCCGGCCCGTTCGCGCAGGCCGGCGGCGGCCGCGGACACCCAGGTGGAGCCGGTGGCGCCGTCCGCGCCGCTCGGCGACGACCGGCTGCGCCTCATCTTCACCTGCTGCCACCCGGCCCTGGCGACCGAGGCGCAGGTCGGGCTCACCCTCCGCACTCTCTGCGGCCTCACCACCGAGGAGATCGCCCGCGCGTTCCTGGTGCCGGTGCCGACCCTGGCGCAGCGGCTGGTCAGGGCCAAGGCGAAGATCCGCGGCGCCGGCATCCCCTACCAGGTGCCGGGCCCCGAGCTCCTGCGCGAGCGGGTCGAGGCGGTGGCCGCGGTCATCTATCTCGTCTTCAACGAGGGCTACGCCGCCACCGCCGGCGACGCGCTCCTGCGGGTCGATCTCTGCGCCGAGTCGATCCGGCTGTGCCGCCTGCTCGGCCAGCTCCTGCCTTGCGAGGCCGAGGTGACCGGGCTCCTGGCCCTGGTGCTGCTCCACGACGCGCGCCGGCCCGCGCGCGTCGGCCCCGGCGGCGAGCTGGTCCTGCTCGAGCATCAGGATCGCGGCCGGTGGAGCCGATCGCAGATCGACGAGGCGCTGCCGCTGGTCGAGCGGGCGCTGCACGGCCGTCCGGTCGGGCAGTACGCGGTGCAGGCCGCCATCGCGGCGGTGCACGCGCGCGCCGCCCGCGCCGCCGACACCGACTGGCCGCAGATCGCCGCGCTCTACGCGGTGCTCGCCGGGATCGCGCCCTCGCCGGTGGTCGAGCTCAACCGGGCCGCGGCGGTGGCCATGGCCGAGGGACCGGAGTGCGGGCTGGTCCTGCTCGACAGGCTGGTCGAGTCGGGCGCCCTGCCCCGCTATCACCTGTTGCCGGCGGCGCGCGCCGATCTCCTGCGCCGGCTCGGCCGCAACGGCGAGGCGGCCGCCGCCTATCGCGAGGCGATCGCGCTGGTCTCCAACGAGCCGGAGCGGCGCTTCCTGGCCGGCCGCCTGGCCGAGGTCGAGGCGGCGTAGCGCGGGCCGCGCGCTATCGGTCGTGGAGCTCGCGGAGCAGGGTGTACGAGCGCCGGCGCGCCTCCGGGTCGGGCACGGCGCACAGGACCATCAGCTCGTCGACCCGGGTCGCCTCGAGCAGGCGATCGAGCTGCTCGCGCACCGAGTCCGGGCCGCCCACCACGTTGAGCGAGAACCACTCCTCGGCGAAGGCGCGCTCGCGCGGGGACCAGGGGTATTCCTCGGCCTGCTCCACCGTCGGGTACGGCCCCGGCGTGCCCTGGCGCAGCCGGAGGAAGGCGAGCGCGGTGGGGAGCGCGAGCCGGCGGGCCTCGGCGTCGGTGTCGGCCACGACCACGATCGCCCCGATCATCGTCGTCGGCGTCGTGGCCGGCGTCGGCGTCGGCGCCGCGGCGGGCCGGAACTGCTCGCGGTAGAGGGCCAGGGCCGGCAAGGTGTTGGCCTGGCTGAAGTGGTGGGCGAACGCGAACGGCAGGCCGAGCCGCCCGGCCAGCTGGGCGCTGTAGCCGCTCGAGCCGAGCAGCCAGATGGGCGGCTGGTTGCCCAGGGCCGGCACCGCGCGGATGCGGCGGAACGGGTGCCCCTCGGGGAACTCGCCGCGGAAGAACCCGACCAGCTCGGCGAGCAGCTCCGGGAGGTCCTCGCCCGAGGTCGGCATCCCGCGGCGCAGGGCCGCCGCGGTCAGTGAGTCGCTGCCGGGCGCGCGGCCGATGCCGAGATCGATGCGGCCGGGGAACATCGCCTCGAGGGTGCCGAACTGCTCGGCCACCGCCAGCGGCGCGTGGTTGGGCAGCATGACCCCGCCGGAGCCGACCCGGATGGTCGAGGTCGCGGCCGCGATGCGGGCGATCAGCACCGCCGGCGCGGCCGACGCGATGCCGGGCATGCCGTGGTGCTCGGCGAACCAGTAGCGGCGGTAGCCCAGGGCCTCGACGTGGCGGGCCAGCTCCACCGACTCGGCCAGCGCCTGGGCCGGCGTCGCGCCGTGGCGCAGCGGCGCCAGGTCGAGCACGGAGAGCGGCACGCGGCCTGGGTCGTGACGGATCGGATCCACGCGGCGTCCTCCACAATCAGGCTCCGGCGATCGTGGCAGTCCTTCCACCGGAGCGACCCTCCACATATACGGAGGATGCCGCCGCATGGCCAGCGGGGCCCGGCCGGCTAGGTGCCGCGCGGCCGGAAACCCAGCCCGCTCGCGGCCAGGCGATCGGCCAGGCGGCCGACCAGGCGCGGCCTTCGCCCGCCGACCCGGGCCTCGGCCTCGAGGTAGCCGGGGAAGTAGCGCAGCCGGCGCGGCACCAGCTTGATCGCGCGCCGCATGGCGGCGATCGAGGCCTGGTAGACCGTGCGCTCGAGGCGGCCGAAGCGCAGCCCGAACTCGCCGCGCAGGCGCTCGGGCAGGAGGCCCGCCGTCATGACCTGGTACCAGTCCATGACCGGCGCCAGCGGCGGGGTCGGCGCGGCCAGGACGAAGCGCGCGATCTCGCGCGCCGGGCGGCCGACCGCGATCTCGCCCGAGCGCAGCATCCGGTCCATGTACGCGCGGAACGCCGGGTAGTCGGCCGGCATGTCCTCGTCGCGGATGCCGAACAGGTAGGCGAACCGCTTCTGCTCCTGGTAGAAGCGCTCCGCCCGGTAGGCGTCGAGCGCGCCGAACAGCTGCTCGCGCACCGCGATGGAGGTGTCGACCAGGGTGGCGTGGACCCAGAAGAGCGCGCCGACGTCGTTGGCGTGGTAGCGGGTCCCGCGCGGCCACGAGCCGACGTCCTCGTCGATCTCGCCGTGCACGCGCGTGTGGATGGCGTGCACGCGGCGCGCCGCGCGGAAGGCCTGGTCGAGATCGCCGAACGCCATGGCGAACACATGGGCGAAGGTGCGCTGGAAGCGCCCGCGCGCGTCGGTGCGGGTCTGCGAGTGCTGGTCGATCGCGTGCGCGACGAACGGGTGGGCCAGCTGCAGCAGGATGGCTCGCCCGCCGCCCCACATCTGGATGACCTCGCGGTTGATCTCCCACGACACGCTGCCGGGCCCGTAGATGCCGGCCCTGTGTTCGCGAGTCTGGGCGGCGGCGCGCGCCAGCCCGGCCTCCAGCTGATCGCGCGACACGATCCCCATCGGCCGTCCTCGCTCGCGCCGCGCTACCGCTTGATGCCGACCAGCATCCCGTCCGGGGTCGGGACGCACACCGAGTCGAACGCGGCCGCCGCCTCCTCGTGGAAGCGGCGCATGGCCCGGGCCGCGGGCGTGTCGTCGAGCAGGTTGCCGAACAGGAACGCGTTGTCGCCGATCATCAGGCCGCCCCTGCGCAGGTGGCGGGCGGCCCAGGCGCCGTAGTCGGCGTAGCCCTCCTTGTCGGCGTCGATGAAGACGGCGTCGAACGGCGCGTGCCGCTCGAGGGTGGGCAGGATGGCGCGCGCCTCGCCGACCAGCACGTCGACCCGGTCGGCGAAGCCGGCCGCCGCGATGTTGGCGCGCGCGACCTCGGCGTGGGCCGGCAGCAGCTCGAGGGTCCACAGCCGCCCGCCCTCGCCCAGCGCGCGGGCGCAGCGGATGGCCGAGTACCCGGCCAGGGTGCCGACCTCGACCGCGCGGCGCGCGCCGATCATGCGCAGGAGGATCTCGAGCAGCCGCCCCTCGCCCTGCCCCAGCTGGATGGCCGGGATGTCGCCGCTCTCGGTCGAGCGGAAGGCGCGGTCGAGCGCCTCGTCATGCGAGGCGTGGACCTTCTCGGTGTACTCGAGGATCGCCTGGTCGGCGTAGCGCGCTCCGGCGCGGGATTCCCTGTCGGCCATGGTCCGCCATGGTCGCACACCCGCCAGAAAAACTCACTCGCCGGCCGCCTCGCCCGGCCCCTCCTCGCCCTGCCCGTCGCCGCTCTCCTCCTTGAACGGACCGACCTCGGCCAGCCGCGCCATGTGCCGCGCCACCGCCAGCGCCTCGTCGCGCAGGAACGCGCGCACCGCGCGGTCGAGCCCGGGATGGAACATCTGATGGGCGCTGTGCGTCGCCGACGGCTCGAAGCCGCGCAGGAGCTTGTGCTGGCCCTGGGCGCCGGCCTCGTAGAGCCCGGTGCCGCGCTCGATGCAGCGCTCGATGCCGAGCCAGCAGGTGACCTCGAAGTGGAGCAGCGGCACGTCCTCGGTCGCGCCCCAGTAGCGCCCGTACAGCGCGCCCCCGGTCTCGAGGAACAGCGCCCCGGCGATGGCGCGCTTTCCGCGCACCGCCCGCGCCATCAGCACCGTCTCCGGCATGCGCTCGACCAGCGCGGCGAAGAAGCCGGGCTCGAGGTAGGCGGAGCCGCCGTGGGCCCGCACGTTCACGCGGTAGAAGCGGTCGAGGTCCCGCAGATCGGTGCGCGTCAGCGCGGGCCCGGGCACCAGCTCGACCGCGTCCACCGCGGCGCGCGCCCGGCCGCGCTCCTTGCGCACCTGCTTGCGCCGGCGCGAGCTCATGCGCGACAGGAAGTCGTCGAAGTCGCGGTAGCCGCGGTTGTGCCAGTGGTACTGGAAGCTGGCCCGCGGGGCGAGCCCGAGGTCGGCCAGGAGGTCGCGCTCCTCCTCGGTGCAGAACAGGAAGTGGAGCGACGAGCACTCCTCCTCCTCGGCCACGCGCTCGGCGGCGGCGACCAGGGCCTGACCGACCGCGCGCCGGTCGCCCTCGGCCAGGCCGGGCGCGCGCAGGAGGCGCGGACCGGTCGCCGGCGTGAGCGGCGCGGCCACCACCAGCTTCGGGTAGTAGTCGATGCCGGCGCGATGGGCGGCGTGCGCCCACTCCCAGTCGAAGATGAACTCGCCGAAGCTGTGGCTCTTGACGAACGCCGCCGCCGCGCCGACCAGCGCGCCCGCCCGCTCGGCCAGGATGTAGCGCGGCTCCCACCCCGCCTCGCGGCCGATCGAGCCGGTCTCCTCCAGCGCCGACAGGAAGCCGTGGCGCAGGAAGGGCGCACGGCCGTGGTCGAGCGCGTCCCAGGCCGCGCCGTCGACGCCGGCGATCCGGCGGATCACCCGAGTCGCGATCACTCGCCCGCACCCGGCCGGTCGGCAGCCCCCCTGGCCAAAGCCGCCGGCGAGAGGCTATCCTTCGCCGTCACATCGAGGTACGCCATGTCGAGTAGCCCGGAGACCCTTCGCCAGATCGAGGATCTGGTCAAGTCGGAAAAGGTAGTCCTGTTCATGAAGGGGTCGCGCAGCTTCCCGCAGTGCGGCTTCTCTTCCGCCGTGGTGCAGATCCTGAACAGCCTGCTCCCCGATTACAAGACGGTGAACGTGCTCGCCGACCCGGCCATCCGCCAGGGGGTGAAGGACTTCTCGTCGTGGCCGACCGTGCCGCAGCTCTACGTGGGCGGCGAGTTCGTCGGCGGCTGCGACATCGTGAAGGAGATGTTCGCGTCGGGAGATCTACAGAAGCGGCTGGGCGTCGAGGCCCAGCCGGTCGAGCCGCCCGCCATCGAGGTGACGCCGCCGGCGGCCGCTGCGCTGCGCGAGGCGCTCGGCCAGGCGGGGCCCGACGAGCACGTGCACGTCGCGGTCAGCCCGGCGTTCGAGCACGAGCTCGAGCTCGGGCCGCGGCGGCCGGGCGACATCGAGGTCTCGTCGGGCGGCATCACCCTGCTCATCGATCCCATCTCGGCCGGGCGTGCGCGCGGCCTCAAGGTCGACTTCGTCGACGGACCGCAGGGGGCGGGCTTCCGCATCGACAACCCCAACGCGCCCGCGGCGGCGCCGTCGGTGCGCGGCATCTCGGCCGGTGAGCTCAAGGCCAGGCTCGACGCCGGCGAGCTGCGCGAGCTCTACGACGTGCGCCCGCCCGACGAGCGGGCCCGCGCGCACATCGCGGAGAGCCGCCTGCTCGACCAGGACGCGCTCGATCACATCGAGGCGCTCGACCGCGCCACGCCGCTGGCGTTCTACTGCCACACGGGAGTGCGCAGCAGGGCGGCGGCGCAGCGCTTCGTCGCGCTCGGCTTCCGCGAGGTCTACAACCTGTCGGGCGGGATCGACGCCTGGTCGCGCGAGGTCGACCCCACCGTGCCGCGGTACTCGTGATGGCGCCGGAGAGCGAACCGCAGGCCCAGCCCGGGACCCAGGACGAGGAGCGGCTGGCGCAGCCCTGCCCGTGCGGGTCGGGCGCCGCCGCCGCCGACTGCTGCGCGCGCTACTTCATCCCCGACGGCGCGGAGGTGGGCCCGGCGGCCGCGCCCACGGCCGAGGCGCTCATGCGCTCGCGCTACAGCGCGTACGCGCTCGGGGCCGTCGACCACATCATGGCCACCCACCACCCCAAGGCGCAGGCCGACGTCGACCGCAAGTCGACCGAGAAGTGGTCGCGCGAGGCGACGTGGGTGGGCCTCGAGATCGTGTCGACCGAGGCGGGCGGCGAGGCGGACGAGACCGGCGAGGTAGAGTTCATCGCCCGCTACGAGCTCGCCGGCTCGCCGCTGTCACACCACGAGCGCGCCCAGTTCCGCCGCCACGACGGCCGCTGGTACTACTGGGACGGCGCCATGGTGCGCCCGCGCCCGGTCGTGCGCGATCAGCCAAAGGTCGGTCGCAACGATCCGTGCCCCTGCGGCAGCGGGCAGAAGTACAAGAAGTGCCACGGAGCCGCCTGAGGCGACAGGAGACCAGGAGACCAGGAGACAGGAGACAGGAGACGGGAGACCGGACCCCACGAGCCCGTCTCCGCGCGGCGGGTTCCTGTCTCCCGTAGCCCGTGGCCCGTCCCCGGTGTCCTCTTCCTCTATTCCACCGGAAGGTACCCGTCGCGGCGGTCGTTGCCTCGCCCCGTCGGCCACAGGAGGCACCCGGTCCCCGAGCCGGGCACCGTGAAGACCATGACCTCGCCGCCGTCGCCGTCGTCGGCGTCCTTGAGGCTGACGGCGATGTCGAGCTGGCCGTCGCCGTCGGCGTCGGCGATGGTCGGCACCGCCATGGCGCCGCGCCCGGGCAGCGGCAGGCGGGCGACCTGGTTGCCGCCGCCGTCGAGCACGAACAGCGCGCCGCGATCGTCGTCGGGCGAGTAGGTGGCGAACACCACCTCGGGCACGCCGTCGGCCGACAGGTCCGCCACCGCCACGCCGCCGGTCAGGACGTCGCCGTCGGTGGCGAAGGTCGCGGACCACAGATCCTCGCCCGCGGCCGACACCGCGTGCACGCGCCCGTCGAAGCCGGCGAACACCGCCTCGGGTCCGGCGCGGTCGGGGTCGAGGTCGACGACCGCGACCTGGTTGGTCGCCGCGACCACGTTGGTGTCCTCGAAGTCCCACAGCCCGCCGAGATAGTCGGGGAAGTGGACCGGCGTCTCCCAGCCGGGCGGGCGCGTGCCGTCGTTGTGCACCACCCACAGCGCCACGCCGCGCTCGCGGTCGGTCTGGGCCGCGTTCTGCACCGAGCCGAGCACGACCAGGTCGCCCACGCCGTCGCCGTCCATGTCGGCGATGGCAGGCGCCGAGTTGGTGAAGTGGGCCTGGTCGGCCGTCTCCTCGTCGTCGGCCCAGCCCTGCCTGGCCAGCGCGTAGTCGTGCAGGAAGCGGATGCCCATGAACTTGGTCTTGCCCTCGAAGATGGGCGCGGCGTCGAACGCGCGGCCGGTGCCGTCGTGCAGGCTCATGTAGGCGTTGTCCTGCGGGGCCAGGATGTCCGCGCGGCCGTCGCCGTCGACGTCGCCCAGGGCCAGGTTCTGGTCGTAGCCGCCGGTGACGTAGCAGGCGTCGTCGCAGCCCGACCGGCCGGTCGTGTTGGCCGGGAAGCCGTCCACGATCTCGCCGGTGGTCGGCTCCACCGCGATGACGATGTCGCGCTGGTCGCCGGCGTCGAGCGGGTTGGTGGTGACCGCGACCAGCTCGAGCCGGCCGTCGCCGTCGATGTCGCCGGCGGCCAGCGAGCGCATCTCGTCGCGCCACTCGAACGGGAAGCCGTCGAGCGGCTCGCCGGACGCGTCCCAGGCGTAGATGCGCCCGCGCGAGGCGGCGGCCAGCTCGAGGCCGTCGCGGTCGGGGTCGAGGTCGGCCGCCACCGGCGAAGACCAGATGCGCCCGTCGGTGCCCGCGCTCCACGCCACCTCGCCGCCGGCGCGCCAGACGATCATGCGCTCGTCGCGCCCGGCCGCGATCTCCGGCTCGCCGTCGCCGTCGAGGTCGGCGACGACCGGCGAGGCCAGCCACGACTCGTCGCCGCGATCGGACAGGGTGAAGGAGAGCTCCGGAGTCGCGGCGTCGGCCGGGCCTCCGGCCCCATCGCACACCGGCGCGGGCGGCATGATGGGATGGCCGCCGTCGCCGCCATCGTCGTCGCCGCCGCCATCGCCGCCGTCATCTCCGCCGCCACCGCCATCCTCGCCGCTGCCGCTGCACGAGATCGCGAGTGGGGCCACCAGCGCGGCGATCGCGATCGCCCGCGCTCCCCTGGTTCTCATGCGCCCCATGGTACAGCGAGTTGACGGGCGTTCTTTTGCCAGGTTCGATGATCCGCAGCAAGGCGCGGCGCGAAAGTGCGGTCGCTCCGCGCGCCGCCATGCGAAACTGGCCCACCGATGCGCACATCCGGCCCCGCGCTCGCCCTCGCCGCCGCCGCGCTCGCGGGCGCCGTCGCCCCGGCCGGGGCTTCCCCGCCGGGGGCAGGCGCGCCGGTCGTGGGCGGCGATCCGGCCGACGAGGGGGCCTGGAGCGACGCGGCCGCCGTCTACTTCGGCGACTCGCCCGGATGCACCGGCACCCTGATCACGCCCGACGTGGTCCTCACCGCCGGCCACTGCATCGGCGGCGCCAGCCAGGTCCAGCTCGGCGTCAACGACCTCACGGCAGAGGGGGGCGAGACCATCGCGGTGGCGAAGGAGATCCGCTACCCGGATTACCTCACCACCTACGACGTCGGCCTGCTCGTGCTCGAGCAGCCGTCCGCGGTGACACCGCGGGTCCTGGCGACCGGCTGCGTGGTCGACCGCTACGTGCAGAACGGCGCGCCGGTGGCCATCGTCGGCTGGGGCGCGACCGACCAGCGAGGCGAGCATGCCAGCCACGTGCTCATGGAGGCGCAGACGACCATCACCAACGTCGACTGCGACGACGGCCACGGCTGCAACGGGGCGGTGAACCCGGGCGGCGAGCTCACCGCGGGCGGCGACGACGTCGACTCCTGCTTCGGCGATTCGGGCGGGCCGCTCTACCTCCTGACCGACATCGGCGAGTTCCTGATCGGGGTCACGTCGCGGGGGTTCGACGACGCAGAGGTGCCGTGCGGCGAGGGCGGCATCTACGTGCGGGCAGACGCGGTCATCGACTGGATCGAGCAGGAGAGCGGCGAGTCCATCCCGCGCGCCACCTGCAACGCGCGGCCGGCGCCCACCGCCGACGTCACGACGCTCGAGGTGAGGGCCGGCGAGTCGGTCGGCGCGCACGTCACCGCCAACGATCCCGACCCGGCCGACACGCACGTCTACGCGGTCGCGACCGCCCCCGCGCACGGCCAGGCCGAGGTCGACGGCGACGGCAACGTGGTCTACACGGCCGGCGACGACTACGACGGGGCCGACTCGTTCGCGATCGGGGTGGCGGACGACGGCATCCCGTCCCTGTCCGGCGACGTCGAGTTCGCCGTGACGGTCCTGCCCGGCGAGGGTTGCGGCTGTCACACCACGAGCCGGGGCGGCCCGGAGGCGGCCGTCCTTATCGGGCTGGCGGCGGCAGTCGCGCTCGCGCGGCGGCGCCGCCGCCGGCGGTGATATACCATCCTCCACCATGTCGAGCTGGCGCTATTGCTCGAGCTGTCGCGGAGAGATCGCGTTCGAGCAGGTCTACTGGGAGTGCAGCGTGTCGACCTGCGCGCGCGTGGCCAAGACCGGTCTCTTCTTCTGCTCGGTGCCCTGCTGGGAGGCGCACCTGCCGACCATGCGCCACCGGGAGGCGTGGGCGGTGGAGAAGAAGGCCCCGAGCGAGGCGGCATGGCGCCGCCAGCAGCTCGAGGAGGAGCGACGCTCCGCCGGCGGCGAGCCCGAGCCATCGCGCCCGGCGGCGCCGCGTGCCAGCGCGCCGAGCCCGGC
>Ga0126377_10004222_pt1 | contig 10413 bp, 22 predicted proteins | sample PanSoiMetPlot_22_FD_92647 | JGI IMG/M metagenome (GOLD analysis project Ga0126377, IMG submission 92647) | Tropical forest soil microbial communities from Panama - MetaG Plot_22 | ecosystem: Environmental > Terrestrial > Soil > Tropical forest > Bulk soil | place: Panama | collected 2016-02-17 | reverse complement strand
TTGTACTGGGACTGCGACAGGGCCGAGTAGAGGTTCGACGCCTGACCGTTGTGGTACTCGCACGCGAACCAATAGATCGCCTCGGCGACGTCAATGTCGTCGGCATCGTAGTCCTGCGTGGACTCCTTCAAATACTCGATCATCTCGTCGAGCGTCGGGTCATTCGCCTTCGGCGAACCTGTTACGTTACTCATCGGGTAACTCCTCATTGTCGGGGTTCTGCACCCATACCCAGGCCTGCACCCAGGCGCCATGGCCAATCGCTCCGTCACTTATGCTGACGACCGCGTCGTCCTCGATCATGACGTCGTCGTCGGCATACTGCTGCATCGCCAGCTCGCGGTAGTCGTCGTCACTTATCACCTTGTTACTCATCGGGTAACTCCTTCACTTGAGGTTGCGCAGCATGATCAAAAGGGCCAGGCAGATGGCCGCAAGCCCCGCCAGCCCGTACAGGATCTCGGGATAGTGCAGGAGGTTACTCATCGTAGTAACCATCGAACCATGGCCCGTTGCGCCGTGTCGTGCGGCGGGCGTTGGAGCCCTTGGCCGTGCTGCTGCTGCTCTCGGGGTCGCTGCAATAGGTCTGCGCCTGCTCCAGCGTCAGTCCGGTGGCGATGACGCGCCGGCGGTTGCTGCGGAAGTAATGCCGCACAATCTTGTAGGTCCTGCTCATGTGATACTCCCGCTGCAGAACGTGCAGGCTGTAGTCCTCGGCGATGGGAATGTATAAACGTCGGTTCAGGATGTGGTCGTTACTCATCCTTCAATCCCCCGTGCTCCCTGACGATCCGGTTGATCAGCTCGGCCGGCACGAAGCCGTAGACGTCGCAGTGCTTGGGGTCGCCATCGGCGTATTGCGCCAGCTCGGGGAGCCGCATGCTCGGAAAGCCGATCTCGAAAGCTGCGTAGGGCCACGCGCAGCTCTCGCGCGGCGAGCTGTAGTGCGTCTCGCTGGCCTGCACGCTCATGGTCAGGCCGTCGGCACAGACGATACGGCTCGCGGTCTGGTGCAGCACGATGCCGCGCGAGCCGTCGTTGTACTCCGCGAAGCGGTTGGGCTGCGCCTTGTGCCAGACGTTGATGTCGAACTCGGGATAGATGAACTCCAGGTTACTCATCGGGTAACTCCTTCATTGCTGAGAGTGCAGTCCGGCTCCTTGCCGGCCTGCAGATTGATCTTCTCCTTGTTCACCAGCACGCCGCATGCCCGGTAGAACGTGTCGGGATCGAAGCGATGGTTGGCGAAGCGCAGCTTGCAGGCGAACTGGTACGCCACGTCATGGCGCACCTTGTCGTCGGGGATGGTCGAGACGATGCCGGCGATCAGCTCGTAGTCCTTCCTGGTCATGGGTGCATCCTCCAGATCAGCGCCCACCAGGCGAAGCACGCGGTGCGGCCCAACAGGCAGCGCACGTCATGGGTGGGGAACTGCAGCTCGTACTGCTTGTTCACCGGGAACATATAGTTACTCATCAGGGTAACCCGTCCTTCCCGACCCAGCCCAGCCGGGCGGGGTCCGTCTCCTCAGGGTCGATGATGCCCAATGCACGATCCACCGCCTCGAGATCCTTGCCGGCCTGCCGTTCGCCGCTGCCAGGGCCGGCATTGACGTAGGCCAGCCGCACATACTCGCGGGCCACGCGCAGCGCCTTCTCCATCTCCTTGCAGAGCTGTGTCATGTCGCAGAGCGCCGCCTCGGCATACTGCCGTTCCTGCGTCTCGGCTATGAGCTGCAGGTTCAGGTCATGAATGTTACTCATCGGGTAACCCCTTTCCTAGTTCAGCACCAACTTGCGGTTGGTGTTGTCGACCGACCACGAGTTGAACTTGGCGAGGAACGTCTGGCCGAGCAGCATGGCGTCGTCGGGCACGCCGTCGCTGACGGAGGCCTGCACGTCGTACGCCACCTTGTCACCGACCCTGACCGACCTCAGGCGGAACATCTTGCCAACCATCTTCTGGCCGTTCGCCGTGACGTAGGTCCGCTCGCCGAGCATGTCGGAGCGGGTGATGGTGCCGTCCTGCACCAGCCGCCTGAAGGTGGCCGGGCTCAGGCTGACGTCGGCGGAACCCGAGTCCAGCACGAAGCTGGCGGTCAGGCTGCCGTTCAGCGTGGCGGTGACGAAGAGCACGCCGCCACCATGCCGCAAGGAACTGTCGGCCGAAGGGGCCGGCTCGACCTTGCTGTAGGGCGTCACCGGCGGGGCCGGCATGCCCTCGGCAGGGGGTCCACCTGCGAAGGTGGGGGTTACCCAGCCGAGTAACACCAGCGCCGAAGTACCCAGCAGCGGAGCAGCGTGGCGCCGGAGGCGCCGTAGCGATGCGGAGCGAACCATATTAGTGGGCCTTCTGGCAGGCGATCACCGACAGCATGGCGGCATAGGAGTCAACCAGCGGCAGGCCGGTCAGCTTGCGGCCGTCGCGGTCGAAGATCTCGACCTTGTATCTCCGCATCACGCTGAGCACGAACTCGGGCTTCACCTTGGTGAACATGAACGGCACGTCGTCCGAAGAGAACATGCCGGTCAGCACGCCTTCCCAGCCGTCATAGCCGTCGAGGCGCATGACGATCCTGTGCTGCGTGCCCTTGCCGATCGTGTCGCTCCAGCTGCGGTTGCCAATCATCAGCACCCAGCTGGACACTTCCGGCATGAACGCCACCACGAGACGGGTGCCGCGGTCGTACTCCTGGAACATCGAGCAGGCGTTGGCCTCGGCGGAGTAGTTGATCTGCCAGTTGCCGACACGGTCCCACTGGGTGAGAGCGCCGGCATTGGCTGGCTGCGATGCTGAGAGTGATGCAACGCCTATCGCTGCACTGGCGAGCAGTGCCTTCATGAACTTGCGCATCTGGATTGTCCTGTGTTGTGGTTACTCATCGAGTAACTCAGTTGGTTATGGGGTACGCGTTACGCCACGCTTACGCTGACTGGATGTGCTTGTAGTAGACCTCGCCGTAGCTGTCGAAGTAGTCCAGCCACTGGGTGCGAGGCATCGGCCGCCACATGGCGATGAACGCCAGCGCACGCCATACGTCCTTGTTGACCTTCATGATCCTACTCCTGCTCGATGAACCACTTGGTGAAGCCCGGCGCGTAGGCCTCGGCCTGACAGAGCTGCGCGTCCATCCACTCGTTGCGGATGAAGTCGGGCAGCGCATCGCGGGCCTCGTAGCCCTCGACGATCTGCGCCAGCATGGCTGGCCAGATCACCTGTGTGTCACGCATGATGGTCTCCTGCGTTGTTACTCGCCGAGTAACCTCGGTCTGATTTGGTAGCGTAGCAGCGCGCCGCGGAAGGCGGCGTTGGCCCCGTGGCCTGGTCGCCATGCGCCCTGTTGAGCAGGGGTGCCGGCGAGCGTCAGGCTCACGGGGTTGGTTTAACTCTGGTCGTCTTCTTCCTTGGCTTTCTCGTCGATCCGTTCGACAAGCGGGCGGGGCTTGGGTACCGGCTGCAGCTTGGCCCATGGCGAGTCGGGGGAGATCCTGGGCTGCGCGGGCAACACCAAATCCTCGTTACTCGGCTGAGTAAGCATGGCCTGCACCGCGCGCCGCAGCCAGACGCTCACTGGACGATCGTCTACCGCTGCTCTACGTTTCAGCTCCGCATGTTCGTCAGGGTTCAGATCGATATACACGCGCATTACCTATCTCCTCATTGAGTTGCAATACAGTTCGGTCTACATGGGATGTAAAGCGACTGCAAGTCCAATGTGAGTAGCACTCAAAACATCCAGCGTACATTCGTAATAACGTGCGCGTCAGGGGTTCGTTCGCTCTTTGCCGGCGCGTTCTGAGAGTGTTTCACCACTTCTCGCACCACCTGAGTAGCGCGGCGCTCGCGCATCGTAAGCACGAAAAGACCAAAGTAAACGAACATCAGTAGCGCCACGCTACCGATCCATACTAGAGTTAGCATTGCATTTTCCTCTCGATGTCTATTAGTGGTTCGTGTATGTCCAAACAAAGGCAGAGATGAAACGGAGATAAAAGTTTCTCAATGATTTCAAAGGGTTAGCAATCATCTCCTGTTTTACCCCTCCAAATCAGGGGTCTAGGGGAGAGACCTTAGCCGACACGGAGATGATAACAATTCGCAACAAAGGAAATTCGCTGGACTTCTAGTTTTTAAGGAAAATCAGTACACAATATTATTACTTACTATACTAACTATTTGATTTTCTTGAAGAACTTTCGTCTCCCAAATCATCTCCGTTTCATCTCCGTTTCATCTCCGGGTTGTTTAATTGCGCGCTGCCGCCACAATTATAAACACAATCGGAACAAACTCAGAACGAACCGCCCTTGTAGCGGTTCATGATCTGCCTGCCGTCCTGAGTTACTCGGCGAGTAACTCGATCAGAAGAGTTACTCGGTTGAGTAACTCCATATTCGAGAGGCGCCATCTCCCAGAGCTTGGTTTTCTCGTTGTACCTGATCGCCTGGCGCACGGGATCACGATGGTCGTAGCCGGCCTCGCCGTTCAACGCGTCGTAGATACGATGAGGTTCGCAGATATTATCGCTCCAGTTACGCTCGCGCGCACGTCGTGCTTGTTCTGCCTTCAGGCACGCCAGATCCTTGGGGTGCATGGATTTCTTGTCGATGGTGTACCTTGCCATAGTAACCTCTGTTGATTGTCCAAGGCTTTCTGGGGCCCCACCATGCGACCGCGCGGGTCTGAGAGTGAAGCCCAAGAAAGCCCCCGCCGAGAGTTACTCGGCGGGGGGTGGTAGGTCCTAGGCCTGCGGATAGGGCAGCGGCTTGTCGGCCTCTTCCATCTTCGCCAGCGCGTGGCGGGCGTTCGCCAGCATCTGGCGGGCGTGCTCGAGAAAGTCCGCCGGATAGGCCGACTTCAGCGCGGTCAGCGCGTCCGCGTGCGGGCTAGGGCCCGACTTGTCGCCGTCCACCAGCTTTTCCAGCGCGGCTTCGATCACGGCGACCGCTTCGCTGGCGGTCTGCGGCGCTTCGGCAATCGCTTCGACCGCGATGTCGCGAAGCTCGGTCTCGGTCACGTCGCGCTTCGCCTGCAGCGTCTGCAGCTTGGCGAAGTGGGTTTTCCACGCGACCGCGATCTTCACGAGCTTGGTATAGCTCGACCCGACCAGTTCGCGGGCGTAGTCCAGCGCGTCCGCTAGGTGGTCGTTCACGCCGTCGCGATGGTACACGCCAAGCGTGTGGAAGTTGGCGAGCTTGCTCACCTGAGCGGTGGCCGACTTGGCCGACTGCTCCTTGAGCGGCTTGAAGCTCTGCGCGGCGATCGTTTCCGCACGGTTGCGCACGGTTGTGTACAGCTTGCGGGGCTCGTCATCCGCGACAATCGCGTCGCTGAGCGCGGTGGTGGTGAAAAGATCGTGCGCCATGTCGGCGAACGCGTCCTTTCCGCGAGCGAACGCATAAGCGTACTGCTCGCAACGCCCATACAGGCGCTCCATGGTGTTGGTGTTACTCACTGAGTAGTCCCTCCGATGTTCTGCCGGGATGGCATCGAGCTATGTTGATTGTCCGGTTACTCGGCGGGTAACTCTGGGGAGTAATGGGTCGTGCTACCCCCATGGGCCGGGGGGTACCCACCCCCACCTTGGCCAGGCCCGCGGGGGCAGGGGCGGGCATTCAGGTGCTACCAAAACACCGGGTCTAAAAAACCCAGTTGAGTAATTTTATTATCTTGCTACCATTAACTTGGCTTCGCTGCGCTATGCTGCCTTCCGCAGCGCGCAGCTACGCGAGGAACCATGACTGAAAAATCCGATCTCAAGGCGCGCCTGGTGAACGCCGAGGCGCAGGCCTGGCAGCCCCGCAAGCTCACTGAGGGGAGCCGTCCGGCTGCCCTCGACGAGCAAACTTTACTTCGTCTCAACCATGCCGAGTGGCTGTCGGACTTCTCCAAGGTGCTGGCGCTGAACACCCGCGTGCCGGCGAGTCCGGGTCGCCAGGGCATGATCAACCGGCTGGCGTTCGCGGCCGATTATGTCTTGCTGCTGGAGAAGCGGATCGGCCTTCTCGAAAAGCGCGTGAAGGAGTACAAGGAGGGGCTGGCCAGGACCGCGCGTGATCTCGAGCTGGCGCACAATATCCTGGCTTCCTCCGGGCTGCGCGCCGCTACGGGGCCTCCGGCCCCGCGTCGCTCCGCGGGTCCCTCTGACGAAGGAGAAAACCATGGCAGCAGCTGACGACCTTCTGGTGGCCGTGACGCCGGCGCCGGTTCTGACCGACGCGGAAAAAGCCCAGGTGACGGCGCTCCACGACCAGCTGGCGCCCGACGCCAGGGTGGCGTTCGTGAGCTATTTCCTGTGCCGCACGCCGGCTCATCTTGTCGAGGAGATGAAGACGAAAGTGACAGTCCCGGCTTGATGGGGACACTTTGGCGGCCTACGACGTACCGTACCAGAGGAGGTGCGTCATGATCGGTTGCCTCGTCCTCGCTTTCGCACTTTGTTATCCTGGCGGCTATGCTCCCGCCTACGGCGGGAGCTACGCCTATGCCGGCGGTTACTCCGGCGGCTATGCTTCGCAGGGTTATTACGCGGCCCAGCCCTACTACGTGGCGCCGCCCGTGTACTACGCGCCGCCCGTGGTCTATGCCCAGCCCTACTACGGAGGCGGGTACGGCTACGGTAACCCTTTCGGCGGCATCGGGGTCCGTGTCGGCCCCCGCGGCGGCGTTGCTGTCAGTGTTGGTAGGTAAAAATTACTGCGCAGCAGCCTCTCCGGCGAGCCCTTCGGGCACGCCGTCTTCGTTGAGCTGTCATGACAGCTCAACAGGAGGTCCGCTTCGCCTGCGATCGCTGCGGCCACGAAGCCATCATCCCGCTCGCCAACGCGCCGGTGATCCAGCGTCTCACCGCACCCGAGGACTGGCTGACCTACTGGCTCACCGATACCACGCTCGCCCCCCGCCACCTGTGCAGTGTGTGCCGGGTCGAGTATGACGACTTCATGTCCACCCCGCCGAAGTCACCGGCGGCCGCGCCGAAGAACGTCGCGGGTTGAGCTTGCGCGCGATCGCCATCCATGTCTGGGGTCCCGTGGTCGCCAGCACGGCGTACTGGAGCGCATCGTTGACGTGAGACCACTCATTCTTGTCGGGTTTTGGCTTGCTGACGTCGAGGGATGTCTTGCTGTACCGATACATGCCATTCAGGCCCTGGATGAGCTTGGGACACCTCTGACGGTCGAAGATTATTGCCGCTGCTCCGTCTCGCTGCTGGAGAAGATACCCCTCGACGGCCCTGAGCCTGGTGTCGATGTTGTTGGTCCGCGCGGCCACCGCCGTGAAGCCCTCGCGTTTCAGGATGTCGAACGCGCACAGTTCGTCATACTGCGACCTGACGGCGCCGGATGGGTCGCCTACGATCACGACCGACATGCCCTGGTAGCGTGGCCCAAGCAGGCGCGGCCGAAGCGTCGTCCGGCAGTGGTTGATCAGGCCCGTGTCCTCGCCCGCTATCTCTTCAAGAACAAGTATACGACCGCGATGGTCGAGCTGGGTGATCACACCCCACGGGTCGCGGCCGAAATCCTGGCCGACGATCAGCGGCGAACCCTTGAGTGGTTCGATGAACTCGACGACGTGGAAGCTCGGGCGGAAAGTTCCGGCGAACACCGCGACCCCTGACGGGTCGGGCCCGTACTCGGCCTTCACGTATCTCGTCACCCAGGCCGCGTTCTGGTTGCGGCTGAGCCGCTCGTAGTAGATCCGCCCCTGGGCGAGCCGCCGCGGATCGTCGACCGCGAGCTTGAGCGTCTCCGGCGTCTGCGGAAGATGCGCCAGGTTCTCGGCCTCGGGGCTGAGCCCCGATGGCTGGATGAAGACCTGCATGTCGCCCGGCGGGTCGGTCATCGCCTGGTGCCACGGCGAGCCCTCTGGAGGCATGTTCGTGTCGATCACGATGCCGGCGTAGCGCGCGCCGCCATCGGCCGAGCTCGGGTACCGGCCGCACCGTGCCGACAAGGGCCCGATGAGATCGTAGTCGATCTCGATGCCCTCCGAGAGCCACACCCCGGTGAGGTTCATCGACAGGAGCCTGCGCTGGTCCTCGGGCGTCTCGAGCGGAAGTAACAGCCACTCGGTCCTGACGTCGTCGAACTCGAAGTACACGGTGGAGTCCGACACCTTCCAGCGGGCGATGCCCGAGAACCACCGGGCGATGTCTTTCAGGACGGTGTTCTTGAGCTGTGAGAGCGTCTGGCGGCAGATCGCCCAGCGCGTGTAGCGCATGCCGTCCGGCGCCGGCCATTGCTCGCAGCACCGCCGGAACAGTTCGAAGATGCAGCCGGTGGTCTTGCCCGAGCCGACCGGGCCTGCGATCAGCCTGATGAACGCGTCGCTCATCATCATGACGGCGACGGTGGGTGGCGCGGTGTATTCGATGTTCATCAGTGCTCCCGCTGGGGCACGTACAGCGCGAAGTCGACGGCGACCCAGCAGGTCTCGCTGATCTTCACGACGCCGGCCACGGCCAGCGCATAGTCGTTGGTCTCCTCGCCCTCGCTGTCGAACAGGTTGGTGATCTCGCAGATCTGGCCGTCGTCGGTGAGCGCCAGGCGCTGGCGCCGGTTGATCGCCTCGATCATCGCGCTTCCTCGGGTGTGAGATCGACCACATCGGTTACTCTGCCGGGTAACTCGGGTTTCTGCTTGTCGAACTCGAGACGCTTGTCTCCGATGTTGATGGTGATCTTGACCTGGCGATCTTCGGCGGAGCCCTGAACGTGCGCGTTCTCACCTAGGCCGGCCATGCGGGCGGCCCACTTGAGCATCTCGACCTTGGCCGACATCGGCTGGTTCTTGTCGTGGATCAGCACCAGCGCCTCGAGCAGGCAATCCTCGACGATGGTGGCGGCCTTGGTCTTGATGCGCTGGCTGATCGAGAGCGCGTCGGGCGCGTTCCACAGCGCCGTCTCCTCGGCGAGCCTCGTTTGGAAAAACCGGTCGTCGGCTACTTGATCAAAGCCCTCGGCGTCGAGCCGGTAGGACTCGAGGATCTGGTTCAAGGGTCTCATGTCGCGCGCGATCTCGCGCGCCAGGCGGGAGATCAGCACGTCGTTGAGATGGCCTATTTCGGACATGGGGTACCCGTGATAATTTCCCGAGATGGCGGAGGCGGTTATACCATTTGCGCCACGCGGCGGCGCGCCATCCAGCATCAATCCGTTGGTGCGGACGGCGTCGAACGCCCAGATCGACGCCGCCGAGGCGCGCGCCCGCGAGATGCAGGGGCCGCAGCCCGATCCCAACCAGTATGTCGGGCTCGAGGGTTACATCCGCCAGCAGTTCGACATGATGATGCGCCACAGGAACACGATTGCCGGCTGGAGCGATCGCATGCTGGCGGCGCTCAGGACGTTCAACGGCGTGTACGAGCCGACCAAGCTCACCGAGATCCGCCGGTTCGGGGGTTCCGAGGTGTACGCGCGGCTCACGGCAGCCAAGTGCCGTGGTGCATCTTCCCTCTTGCGCGACGTGTATCTCGGCGCGGAACGGCCGTGGGGGTTATCTCCCCCGGCCGACCCGGCGATCCCCGACCATGTGCTGCAGTCGATCGAGCAGCTGGTGCAGACCGAGGTCCAGTCGGCCATGCTGGGTGCGCCGGCGGTGCCGCCCGTGGTCGACCCGGCTACGGGCCAGGCGATGTCGCCCGCGGTGCCGGCGATGCCGGGCAAGATGCCCGAGCCCGATATCATCCAGGAGCGGATTTTCCAGCTCATGCAGTCGGCGCGCGACGCCGCCAAGGAGCACGCGAAGAAACAGACCGAGATCTCAGAGGAGAAGATCGACGAGATCCTGGTGCAGGGTAACTTCTACAACGCCTTTGCCGCGTTCCTGACCGACATGCCGATCTTCCCGTTCGGCTGCGTCAAGGGGCCGACCGTCCGCATGGTGATGGACGTGCAGTGGCAGGGCAGGCGGGCCACCCAGATCCGCCGGCCGCGGCTGTGGTGGGATCACGTCTCGCCGTTCGACCTGTGGTGGACGCCCGGCGTCAGCGACATCGAGGATGCCCAGATCATCCATCGCCTCAGGGTGACGCGCACGGATCTCAACGACCTGATCGGCATGCCGGGCTACAACTCGGCCAACATCCGCGCCGTGCTCGATCACTACGGGCGCCAGGGCTTCATCGAGAACTGGGACTCGACCGACGCCACGCGTGCCGTGCTGGAGAGCCGCGAGAACCCGCTCTACAACATGTCGGGTCTGATCACGACGCTCGAGTTTCACGGCAACGTGCAGGGTCGTATGCTTCTCGAGTACGGCTTCACGCCGCGCGAGATCCCGGATGAACTTCGCGACTATGCGATCCAGGCCTGGCTGATCGGCAACTACCTGATCAAGGTACAGCTCTCGCCCAGTCCGCGCCGGCGCCATCCGTTCTACATCACGTCGTTCGAGAAGGTGCCGAGCACGC
>Ga0126377_10004221_pt1 | contig 10414 bp, 11 predicted proteins | sample PanSoiMetPlot_22_FD_92647 | JGI IMG/M metagenome (GOLD analysis project Ga0126377, IMG submission 92647) | Tropical forest soil microbial communities from Panama - MetaG Plot_22 | ecosystem: Environmental > Terrestrial > Soil > Tropical forest > Bulk soil | place: Panama | collected 2016-02-17 | reverse complement strand
TATAAGATGTGATTTACAGAGCCGTCTCGGGCATTCTTGGAGGGTTTAGTTGCAAGGGATTAAGATTGCCATCGCCAATCAAAAAGGCGGTGTCGGGAAGACGACCACTGCGATCAATCTCTCGGCGGCCCTGGTACAGAGAGGTCGAAAGGTCCTGCTTGCTGATCTGGATCCGCAGGCCAACAGTACTATTTCTTTTCTGGATAGCCAGGAAATCGGCACCTCGATTTACGACATGCTGACCGATCAGGATGTGCATTTCGAGGAGGTCTTGAAGAAGACCAAGATCGATAATCTGGACATCCTGCCCTCGCGCATCAGCCTCGCCAAACTCGAAGGTAAACTGATCGGCGAAGTCGATGCCCTCTTCCGTTTGAAAGATAAACTCGACCTGATCGACTCCCGCTACGACGTCATCATGATAGATACGCCGCCCACTCTCGGTCTGATAACCGTTAACGCATTAGTCGCGGCGACACATTTGATCATCCCCATACAATCTTCATATTTCGCGTTGGAAGGGACGGATGATCTGCTGGAGACTATCCAGAAGGTCAAGTCGAGACCCAATCCTCAACTCGAGGTCCTGGGTGTAGTAATAACTCTACATGACCGACGGACGACTCTCTCCAAAGATATCTTCGATCAGATACATAACGTCTTTGGTGATAAAGTTTTTGAGACGACAATCTCGAAATCGGTCAGGTTAGAAGAGAGTCCGGCATACCGTGAATCTATTTTTTCATTTGCTCCCACATCAAGTGGGGCGACAGAATATTCCAATTTATGCGATGAGGTGATACGCCGTGTCTGTTAAACGAGGTTTGCCATCGACGCTGAAAATGAAACATGACCGCCACTATGTGGAGGAGCTCTCACAACGCAGTGCTCCGATCGGCCGGATGATATCTCTCGAACGCCTCGAACCCAACCCGAATCAACCGCGGATTGAATTCGGCGACCTTGAAGAATTGGTCGCATCAATTAAAGAGAAGGGAGTGCTCGAACCATTGCTCGTTCGGCCGTCACAGGTCGGCGGCAGGTACATGATAATCTCCGGCGAAAGACGCTATCGCGCGGCTAAGGATGCGGGGCTACGGGAAGTGCCCTGTATCGAGATGATGGTCGATGACAAGGCGGTTGCGGAAATTGCCCTGATCGAAAACCTGCAACGCAAGGACCTCACTCCCTTCGAGGAATCTGATGGCCTACAAATTCTGGTAGAACGATACGGATATAAGCACGAAGATATCGCGCAAAAAATTGGAAAATCCCGCTCCTCGGTTACTGAAGCCCTCACCCTTTCGACTATCCCCCCCGAGATTCGCGAACAATGTCAGCACGCTGACATTGGTTCTAAATCATTGCTCTTACAGGTAGCTAGACAGAATAGTCCGGATGCGATGCGGGAATTCGTCGGACGCATCGCCAAGCAGGGAATGACCCGCGATGAGGCAAGAAAGGCGCGCAAGAATAAACAGACGCGCCAGCAACCATTCGTTTACCGGTTCAATTCTCCGAATCGCGATTTTATCCTGGAGATCAAATTCCGCCGCTCCACTGTTACAAATCAAGAGTTGGTCCAGGCCCTCAACTCTGCTCTTGTTGACCTCCAGGCGAGTTCTGAATCTGAATAAGACCGAAAACATTTCATATCTCATCTAAACTATTTCAATTGATATCCGAAGTAGTTTGGAGGGTCCCATCATGGATCGAAGGGTATTTTTGTCTCTGCTTGCATCCTCTGCAGTGAAGCTCGGAGCCGGGACCGGAAATGGTATCCAGACTGCGAACGGAGTTCTCAGTCCATCTCCCAAAATAGGTTTTATCGTCATGGGTGATTCGGGAACGGGAGATGAGGCGCAATATGCGCTCGGCCGAATGATGGCTATTCATCACCATAAAGAATCCTTCGCTACGGCGCTCATGCTCGATAACAATCTTTAGCCGGACGGCAATTTGTCTGATGTGGCGGCGCAATTCGAACGGCCCTAAGCTGAATTACTCGCGCGAGGCGTCAAACTCCATGCAGTTCTGGGAAACCATGAGCTCAAGCGAGGACGAACCTTACAGCCGCTTACCGCCCTTTCAATATGAGCAGCATTGCCTGCTACTCATTTAGTAACGGCGATGGACTGGCAGAATTTTTTGTGCTCGATTCGACTGACTTCGATATGAAACAGAAGAGCTGGCTGGAGAGTAGCCTGGCAGAGTCGCGAGCGAAATGGGAAATCGCTTACTTTCATCATCCGATCTGTTCATCGGCAAAGACGCACGGCTCCGACCTGAAGCTCCGCGCCAAACTTGAACCATTACTTTTAAAGTATCATGTTGACGTTGTATTCTCCGGTCAGGACCACACGTATGACCGCATTAAGGCAGCATGGAGTGCAGTATATTGTTTCGGGAACCGGCGGCAAGCTGCGTCGCAGTTTGATTGCCTGTTGGTGCGAAGGTCCGACTAGCAAATGTTTGGATTCGCTCCACAGCAGCGGATCGAGTTCATCATACCCATACTCTTCGCCATTCTGTCTCGCCCGCACGTAGAAGGCGCGATACAGGCGGTTCCAAAGATGATCGGGATTGGAATCGTAGACGGTCTGAGGCTTTGACCCGGACGGGCCCTCGGATTGAGCAGAATATCGGAGATTGAATACTATTGGAGCGATGATAAACGATAACATGATCATCCATCTTGCCCATAAGTTTTTAGCGCGAGCTGTCTGATGTGTTCTGCGCCTGTCATTGAAGCGGGTTTTCAATGCCAAAAAATCCGCAGGAAGATCGTAATTCATCGGTACCTTCACAATTGGATTTGGTATTTGATGAGGATCAATAATATCCGGCGTCCAAGGTCTCACTCTATGCCGAAGGAATACAGCTGATCTCTACATTCTCAGTCTCCCATTTCTATTTCTCTCAAAAAAGACTGACCTTATCATATAAATGTACATGCAATTTAAAATTGCTCCGACAATCAAGAGATAGCTTCCAAAAATGCGGGAAAAACAATAGATGTTCGACCGGTGCTTATTATTTATTGCCGGAAAACCGATGCACTGCACACGGATCTTTGCGGCATTCCTTAATAATTCTGGAGGTACAGATGGGAACCAGAGTCGGTGTGTTTGGCTGGGGAATTGTTGCGCCAAAATCCCCTAATATCGAAACCTTTGCCGATAATTTAGAATCGTGCGAGAGTTGGCTCACACCGTTCAACGGCTTCGGGCCGGATAACTTCCTCGTTGGAACACCCGAATTTCGCTTTGCAGATTATCGCAGCTGGATCGATGCACGGTTCCCTCCCAGACGCTTCGTGCAGTTAGAACAGAAGATGGACTCTCCGTCACAATATGCGATTGGCGCTTTCATTCAGGCACTTGGGCAGAATCAGGGATTGGAGGCCGAACTCCAACGGCTTGAAGGCCAGGCGCATGTTTACATCGGTATGGGGCTGGGAAACATCGGCACTATAGCTAGCGCCGGTCTCACGTTGGACCGTGCACAGCGTACCTGGGATCGGTTCTGGTCCAACCCGGTACGTAATTCCGAATTGCATAGATACTTGACTGGTGAATCATTACAGGGGACAGACATCCCGATTAATCCGGCTGAGGTCGTTGAAAATGATCGAGACGCGGCGGAACAAAAGTGGCACCACTATTGGGCTGGGCGTTCGCCGGAATTGGCGAGTTACCTGGAGGAGCTGGCTGAAATCGAAAACGTGAAAGTCGAGGGAGAGGTCGAGAGCGGCAAAATGCGAGCGATGAGAGAGAAGGACAGGCTTCGAACAAGATTGCAGCAGAAATGGGGGGCTCCTGATCCGCCCTGGCTTGTTTCACCAGATGTTATTTGGAACATTCACAACACGGCGGCTGCGCAGATTTCCATGATCAGCCGGATCACCGGGTTTACCTTTGCGCCTGTGGCAGCATGTTCGACTTTCGGCGTTGCACTGCGTCTGGCTTTGAAAGCAATCCAATCCGGAGACGCAAAAGCGGTGGTGGTCGGTGCGACCGATCCACCACCACACCCGCTGATTGTCGGGGCTTTTTATAGCGCCCGGGTTATATCGGCGAACCGGCGCGTTTCCGTACCCCTGACTCACTTACAGGGGACACATGTCTCGGGCGGGTCTGTAATATGGATTGTCGCAGATTATGATCACATGACCGCGCTTGGTTTCAAACCCCTCGGCATGCAACCGCTTGCTGTCGGCGTCAGTTCCGATGCTCATCATATCATCACACCGAGTGTCGAAGGTCCCATAGCAGCGATCCGGCAGGCTCTGACTGAGGCACGCGTTCAGACCGGCGACGTGCATACCTGGGACCTTCATGCGACGGCAACGCCCGGCGACTATAGCGAGATCAAAACATTTTCCACAATGTTCTCACGGGCAGTCCTGATCACCGCGCGGAAAGGGACATTCGGCCATGGAATGAGCGCGGGCGGCGGTTGGGAGCTTACGGCACAGTACCTCGGATATGAAAGGGGCCACTTGTTCCCAACGCCGATTCGGCGGAATGATATCAATTCATCCATTTCAGACCTTCACGAGGCGTTTGTTCTCGAATCGAGTTGTGAAGCGCCAAACGGTTTGGCAGGGAAGTTGTCAATGGGGATCGGGGGAATCAACGCATGCGTTATCTCCCGTCCTTGGGATTCTTGAACTTTACAATTTTTGATTTCCGTCGGTTGATAGTGTTCGGGAGCAAAATTCTCTGCTACTGATGGGCGATGCTGGCCTGCATGTCAGTTGAGGCTCATTCTCTCAGTATGCGCCCATGGCAGGGGCGATCCAGGCAGGCGGAGTATGTTCAGGCTGGGCGCAGGTTGTGCTACGCCTAACCAGAACCGCAGATGAATTGATAGAAATTTGACAGCCACATCGCTCGTGCTATAGGCGTACCATTCCTTACGCCACCGCTGAGTATCAAATACAGGTCTCGCTATAATGCTGCAATGGCTATCAGAGAAGGTCTTCACCGAGGGCCAGTTGTGCCATCTCAATGTGATCGCGGCATCGGTATGTGTCACCAACCGCACTGATCGGTGCAGCCCTGCGTGCCGGCAGATGCGGCTGGCGATGCTGACAGCTGGGGGATCTAATTCATCGACATGGAGTGGAGAGTGTAGTTTGACTATGATGAGCTGAGGGCGATGCTGTAAGGCCTTCGCCACTGCCTCATCTTCATTCCGCGCTACGTCGACCGCATAATTCGGCGTCCGGACTGTTTGAAGAATGCGATCGCGTACAGCAGCATCATCCTCGACGATCAGGACATAGGCAAAGGGGCGTGCATTGCGATTACTGTCAGGCATTACACCTCCTTGTAGTGGACTTTCAGATCTTGAAATTTACACTATACCACCGTTCTGGAGGAGATAGAAACTTAATCCTCCTCATCAGCGAGGTCCACGGCAGCTGCGCGCCAAACTTAAACTATTACTTTTAAAGTATTATGTTGACAAAATAGTTCCGGTCAGGGGAGATTACGCAGGAGCGGCTCGGCTGCAAGAAGATCGATCGGAGGTTTTGTGATAGCAGTGCCAAATTCCTCTTCATCCATGCTTAGCGGCTTTGGATGGAGAATCCTTTGGCGAAGCAGTTGAGACTGAGCGAATTGGCAAACGAGAACGATAGCACCTGGCGCTCGCCTGAAGGAGTATTATCGACTGACCGGGGTCCGTGATACTGCCCACTCACGTGTTTCAGGAAATTGCAGGCTTTACGATAATGTTTCTGGTATGGGGCAAACGCACCTACTGGTAGAGAGTCAAGCCGATGGGAGCATCCGTTTACACTATCATCGAGTATAGAAAGTACGATTCCTATTGGTCTATTGGCCATATCGACTTGTCCCGCGACATCGAACTCCTTCGCACGGCTGCTGCAGCCGAGGAGCGGTGCGTGCAGCAGCGGATGCGTTGATACGTTGGCGCTAGCGCTATTGTATGTGCGGTGGCTGCCGCTTAGCATTAGATGTCTTCCGCCCACGACCGAGTCAGGCGTGAAACCGGCTGAGGCCATAACTTTATGAACGACGACATCCATCATCTTCGATTGCTCACCATCGGGCACTACATCGGCGCCGCAATCACAGCGCTGTTCGCCTGTTTTCCGCTCATCTACGTCTTGATCGGGCTGATATTTCTGCTCAAACTGCCACCGCAGCAGGGCGGCGAGCCATTCCCGGCGCAAGCGTTCGGGCTGGTGTTTGCGCTGATTGGCGGCGTGGCCGTGCTATGCGGGTGGGCGTTAGCGGCGTGCCTTTTTGCCGCAGGGCGGTCGCTCGCGGCACGCAAGCGGTATTTGTTCTGCATTGTCGTGTCGGGGCTCAGTTGCGCATTCTTCCCATTCGGGACAGTGCTGGGAATCTTTTCGATTCTGGTTTTGTCGCGGCCTACCGTCAAGTCAATGTTCCAGCAGCGCGCTCTCGGTGTTCCACCGGAGAGCGTTCCAGGACCTGGGGCATGGCGTGACGAGACTTTCGTTGGGCGAAGCGACGCTAATTAGCGCTTGCGCCGGAACTGCCGCAGACAGTTACTTCATACACAGTCCAATGCCGTCGCGCCGGATCGGATGGAAATACTGTCTGGAACGCCGGCTGTGTGAAGTGCTCTAGGCTTCGATCTTTGCAGATTGAAAATGTCAAAATTTGTCCATCACCTATTTTTCTGCACCACCCAGTGTACAGCCGCAGGAGGGTATGGCATCGGTCTTCCACTCGCGTGGATACGTGGATATTCTTAAGACGTGAGTCTGATAACCGGAATGAGATCCCCGCGTTTAGCCGTAGCGGTATTACTGAGCTATGAAACTTACAAAGGTTGTTTTCGCTTTATGCTTTATTGCCAATTACGGAGCTGAGATTGCTCCCGCCCATGATTTGAGCGGCTTGTTCAAGGGCACTAAGGGCGCGTTTGTGCTTTATGACCTGAAGAACAATCGTTACGTGCGCTACAACGAGCAGCGTTGTCAGGAGCGGTTCAGCCCCAAGTCAACCTTCAAGGTTCCGAACTCGCTCATCGGTTTGGAAACAGGCGTCATCCGTGACGCCGAGTTCGTTATTCAGTGGGACCGCGAGAAATATCCTCCTCAAACTGAGTGGACGCCGGAGCAATTGGTCAATTGGGGTAAAGACCAGACGCTCCGGTCGGCAATCAAATACTCTGTCGTGTGGTATTACCGCGAACTAGCGCTGCGCGTAGGCGATCAGCAGATGAAGAAGTACGTCACGGCGTTCAATTACGGAAATAAAAATACCTCCGGCAGGGTGGATGACTTCTGGCTTAACAACCGGTTGAAAATATCGGCCAATGAGCAAGTAGAGTTCCTGAAAGCCTTCTACTCGGGACGATTGCCCGTCTCCCAACGCTCGACCGAGATCGTCAAAGACATTCTTGTGTTTGAGAAGACGCCAACGTATACGCTAAGTGCAAAAACCGGCGGGGGATCAATTGCCGAAGGAGTCTATATCGGATGGTTCGTCGGTTACCTAGAAACTGAGGGGAATGTCTATTTTTTCGCCACCAATCTTGAAGGCTCGAGCTTTACCGAAATCCGTGACAAGCGCATCGAGTTGACGAAGCAAATTTTGAGAGTGCTAGGTTATTTGCCAAATTGAAAACGAGCCTCGAACTCTAAACTCGACCCACTCCTCCGGGGATTCGTTATCGCAATTGCCCTGAAGCTGTCTTGACACTCAAATACTTTTCCCACCAATTCAACTCGTGATAATAACGATGTACGCTATTCCACGGCGTCCAGCCGCCGTGATACGAATCGGGATAGCGAATGAAAGTGGCCGGGATGTGGCGTTTCTTAAGTGCGAGATACATCTGTTCGGCCTGTTCAATCGGTACGCGCAGGTCGGCTTCCCCGTGAATGAACAGCGTCGGCGTCGTCACCTTGGCGGCATGGATGATCGGCGATTGTTTAAGCAACAGCTCTCCGCTTCGCGGTTCCCAGGGCGCTCCGTAAAACTCGCTCTCTTTCGTGCGCGGGATATCGGCGGTGCCGTAATCGCTGATCCAATTAGAAATGCCTGCGCCGCAGATGGCAGCGGCGAACCGCTTCGTCTGTGTGATCACCCAATTGGTCAAAAACCCACCATATGAGTATCCGGTTACCCCAAGTCGCTTCTCATCCACGGCGTATCGCTTCCGCGCCGCGTCTACACCTCCCATCACGTCTTCGTAATCGAGCCCACCCCAGCTGCCCCACGTTCCCCAGAGGAATTTTTCACCATAGTTGGTCGAACCGCGCGGATTAGTGTAGAGCACTATATATCCATGTGACGCAAGCAGTTGAAACTGGATGGAAAAGCTATTGCCGTAAGCTCCATGCGGGCCACCGTGAATATTGAGGATCAATGGATAAGGTCCTTTCGTTGCATCGTAACCACGAGGCAAGAGTACCCAGCCTTCGATCTGCGTGCCGTCTTTGCTGGGATAGAGCAGCCGTTCGGCCTTACTCATCTCGATTTCAGCGAGCAAAGCACCATTCACATCCGAGAGCTTCTTCTCTTCGCTCCCATTCAGGCGGGCGGAGAAAATATCTGGTGGATGTGTCGGGTCAGTCGCGGAAAACGCGATACGGTCAATCGCCACCGCGAAACTGAAGTTGCCGAGCATGCGATCGCCTTTTGTTATCTGCTCGACTTCACCGCCCAGCGACGGCACGCGAAACAGATGTGAGTTGCCGCCGCCGCCGCCACTGAAATAGATATAACGGCCATCGGCGTTACAAAGAGCCTCCCCGGGAATCAAATCCCAATTAGCTGTTAGATTTTGCATGGCAGCGCCCTGGGTAGGCAGGCGATAAACATCGACCGGCGATCCTTGATTCTGACCGGACGCAATCACCTGCGTCAGGCTCTGTGCGCGATGGAAGAAAATGGCTTTGCCGTCGGGCGACCAGAAAGGCGCGCTGTAATTGTGGCCATCATCGGTCAGGCGTTTGATCGCTCCGTCCAGCGTGACAATCCACAGGTCGGATCGCTCGTACTGGTATTCGTCGCGCTGGGATGCATTGGCTTCGATCACCAATGCGCCGCTGTCAGGCCGCCACGCAGCAGATTGCACATCGACGCCGAGCTTTGTCAATTGCCTCGGGATGCCCCCATCGCGTGCAACGAGGTAAAGTTCTTTGGGCGGCGAAGCCAAAGGATCGCGCGGGTCGGGCAAATAACCGCGTCCATCGAAGCGATAGTTCATCCAATCAATGACGCGCCCTTTGAAGCGCTCGTTTAGCTTGCGTTCAAACTCTGAAACTACGGGCTTCTCCGGTTTCTCAGGCGACGTAGGCTTCGTAAAAGCAATCCACTGATTGTCGGGGCTGAAGAGTGGTGTCCCATCTACTCCAGTTATCTGAAACGCTTCACCCTGCGGCAGATCCATCCGCAAAAACCAGGTACTGCTCTCATCTCTCGCCGTGCCCGCCACTCTGCGCCGAGACGAGAAGGCCAGGAGCTTGCCGTCAGGGCTCCAACTCGGGTCACTAGAACTATATGCCGGGTTCGTCAGCCGGATTGGCGCGGCTGATCCATCGGAAGGCACGAGCCAGATTTCACTCTGCCGGCGATTTTCCGCTTCAATAATGTAGCTGCGCACAAAAGCTACCCACCGGCCATCGGGCGAGATGGCCGGGTTGCCGGCGCTCTCAATACGATAATAATCTTTCAATTCGAGAGCGCGCTTGGTCTGCGCTGACGCGGTTATGCATACAGACGAGAGTAGACATAAGGTGATGATATTTCGTTGCCACATAATCGCCTCCTTTTTTATGGAATGAAGAGGATTACGAAACCAACGAAAATAACGAAATAAACGAAAATTTCTAGATCTTTTCGTTTATTTCGTTATTTTCGTTGGTTTCGTAATCCTCTTCATTCACGCAGCCTTGCGCTTTAATACCACCAGAGTCAGATCATCATTCAACGGTCTGCCCCTGGCCCACTCTTCGCTCGTCCTGAGCAAGCCCTCAACAATTGCGCGTGGGGAAGCGTAGGCGTGGTTGCTCAACGCTTCTTTGGTGCGTTCGTACTCGAACAGCTCGGATGCCGGATTGAATCGTTCCGGCAATCCATCGCTCATCAATAAGACCACATCGTTCGGTGCTAATGTGATCTCGGCCTGGTGATAATCATAGTTCGAAAGTGCGCCCAGCGGTGCGCCACGCAACGGCACCTCCTCGACGGTTTTTGCTATCGCGCGGTAGATCAGAATTGGTGGCATGCCGGCGACGCTGCAATGCAAACGGTCGCCCTGTACTCTGACCAGTGTCAGAGCCATAAAGAGCGAACGCAGATTCATCAGCTTCAACGCGCGTGAAGCATCGTTCAGCGTTTCAACCAGGCTGGTTTGTTCGGCAAGATGATTGAACAAACTCTTGGTCGCTGCCACCATC
>Ga0126377_10004220_pt1 | contig 10416 bp, 7 predicted proteins | sample PanSoiMetPlot_22_FD_92647 | JGI IMG/M metagenome (GOLD analysis project Ga0126377, IMG submission 92647) | Tropical forest soil microbial communities from Panama - MetaG Plot_22 | ecosystem: Environmental > Terrestrial > Soil > Tropical forest > Bulk soil | place: Panama | collected 2016-02-17 | reverse complement strand
GGAAGCGCGAGCGCGCCGTCGATCTGAAGGTCCACGACAGCGAGCGCTCCGTGATCGAAGGCGTGTTGTCGCGCGCGGATCGCCGCGTCGGCCGCGCGATCGAGGCGGCCTACCGCATGGGCGCGCGCCTCGACGCGTGGGACGAGTACTTCCACTACGACACGTGGATCGCCGCCTTCCGCGAGACCGGGATCCACGCGGCGTGGTACGCCAACCGCGAGCGCGCGAAGGACGAGGTCTTCGCGTGGGACCACGTCGACGGCGGGGTCCACAAGCAGTTCCAGTGGGTGGAATACGAGAAGGCGCGCCTCGAGGCCGAGGGCACGACGCCCGGCGCGGGCTTCACGCCCGAGTGTCAGGTCGGCGGCTGCGAAGACTGCGGCGTCGGCCCGCGCAACTGCGTCACGATCAAGGCGCTCACGGGCTACTTCGGCTACTCGATGCCGAAGGAGAAGGCGAAGTTCCGCGAGCCGAAGTGGGAGCCGGTCCCGCTCAAGGAAGCAGCGGCTCGATGATCGCGTTGCTGAATCCGCCCGAGAGCGTCCACGCCTGAGCCACGACGACGGCGCCGGCGAAATGCGGCACCGGCGGAATCGTCAGCGTGATGCCCGTCGGAGCGCTCGCGTCGAACACCGACGCGACGTAGACCGCGCTCCAGTCCGCGAAGGACCAACCCACCGCGGGGAAGAACTGCGGGCTCCAGGCCTCCGCGCCGATCGCGATGAACGAGAGCTCGCCCGACGGCCACGCGAGCGACCAGTTCGCCCCGAGGTGAGTCGAGCCCGATTGCGTGAGCGTGACGGGAAGGACCGTCGACGACGAGACCGACGTCGCGGCGCCCGATGCCGGAACGTCCCAGAAGGTGAGCGGGCCGAACGGTCCCGGCTTCGTGTAGACGTTGCCGCCCGGTCCGCCCGAGATGCTGCTTCCGCTCGAGAAGAGCGACGTGGCGACGACTCCCGTGCCGCCCGTGTTGAAGACGCCGGCGCACGGGCAAAGGCCCGGCGGCGTCACGCCCGCGTCGTAGCTGGCGTCCATCCCCTGCCCTCCGACGATCGTCGATCCGATCGCGACGACCGTCGCTCCCGTCGCATTCACGCCCGCGCCGCCGGGGAACCCCTTCGTCAGCGCCGGGTTGTCGACCTTGCTGTTGCCGCCCTGGATCGTCGACGACGACACGAGCACGAACGGGATCGTCGTCGTCTTCACGCCCGCGACGGCGAATGCGACTCCGTTGACCAAACCCCACTGCGCCGCGTGGATGTCGCTGCGAAGGATCCAGAGGGCGTCGAACCCGCTACCGGCGATTCCCTCGCCGGCCGCGCCGTTGATGGGTCCGCCCGCGCTGCCCGACGTCGCGACCTGGACGAGCTCGACGCGTCCGGAACCCGGACCCGTCAGCCGAATGCTGGGCTTCAGCGTGCCGGCGCCGATGTCCGTGTTCGAGAACGTCGCGATCGGATCTCCGACGAGCGTGACCGGCTTCGAGATCGTGATGGGCGTCCACGTGCCGCCGTGGACGACGATCGTCGAGTTCGGCGGCGAGGCGTCGAGCGCCGCCTGGACGGTGGCGAAGTCGCCGGGGACGTCGACCTGCGCGGAGGCGAGCGCCGCGGCGAGCGGGACCGCGAGGAGGGCGGCGAGGGTGCGGCGCATCGGGACGATCTCCAAGTCGCCCGACGCTACCGGGCGACGCCGATCGCGCAAGGCGTCGCGGCGCTCAGCGGGCCGACGCCGCGCGCGCGTACGCGTCGACCGTCTCGACGGGATCCGGCCGGTCGAGGACGTCGCGAGCGACGTGCGCGAACACCACCTTTCCGTCGCGATCCAACACGAACGTCGACGGCCGCGAGATGTCCTCGTGGTGCGGGCCGCCGTGCGCGTGGAAGAGCCCGTACGCGCGGATCGCCTCGCGTTTCGGATCCGCGACGAGACGGATCGCGGGTCCCACCTTCGCCTGGTAGCTCGTCAGCTCCGAAGGCTCGTGCGCGCTCACGGCGTCGACGACGGCCTCGCGGATCCCCCGCTTCTCGAGCTCGGCTCCAAGACCTTGGAGCTCTCCGCGGCAGACCATTCACCAGACTCCTCGGAAGAACAGGACGATTCGCGGTCCGCGGCCGATTCGCACGTCTTCGCCGCTCGCGTCGAGCAGCGCGATCTCCGGCGCGCGCTCGCCGGCGCGCGGCTGGCCGCCGTCCTGCGGAACGCGCGCGAGCACGAGGACGCCGACCGCCAGGAGACCCGCGAAGCCTGCGGCCAGGAGCGCGAGCAGCGGCGCCACGAGACCGCGCGCGCGGATCGCGCCGAAGATCGCGATCGCCGCTCCCGCGATCGAGACGGCGACGAGGACGTGCGCCGAGGTCCGCACGGCGTGCGAGCCGAGTCCGAACGCGAGGACGAGGGGCGCCGCGACGGCGATCGCGGCGCCGAGGAGCGGAAGCCCGAGCGCCCTTCGTCGTCCGGTCATGGCCCGACGATGCGCTCCCACGGCCGGCGTTTCCACCGTAGGAGCGAATCGATCTCCCAAGGCATAGCATTCCTCCCCATGGCACGGCTCGCCCTCGCAGCGGCACCGCTGCTCCTGATCCCCGTCCCGGCAACCCAGGACGCGCCCGCTTCCCGCCTCCGCGGCTTCACGGCCAAGGCCGCCGAGGAGCACCGCAAGCTCGAGGCTCGCTTCCTCGAGCAGCCGAAGGCGGAGAAGTGCAAGGAGTTCCTGAACTTCCTCACCGACGACCCGCATCCCGCGGGCAGCGAGCAAGGGCGCGCGCTCGCCGACTACGTCCGCGCGCGGTTCCTCGAGTACCTGCAGCAGGGCTTCGACGCCGAGCTCGTGAGCTACGAGGTCTGCCTCAGCTCGCCGAAGAAGGTCGAGGTCACCCTCGTCGCGCCCGAGGAATACAAGGCGAAGATGCAGGAGGTCGGGACGCCCTGGGACAAGGACTCCTACGCGAGCAACGCGCTCCCGCCGTTCCACGCGGGCTCGCCGTCGACGCCGCCCGACGGGATCACCGCCGACCTCGTCTACGCGAACTACGGCCTCCCCGAGGACTACGACAAGCTCTCGAAGCTCGGCATCGACGTCCGCGGCAAGATCGTGATCGTCCGCTACGGCAAGTGCTATCGCGGCGTGAAGGTGCGCGAGGCCGAGCTGCGGAAGGCGGCCGCCGTGCTGATCTACAGCGATCCCGCCGACGACGGCTACGCGAAGGGCGACGTCGTCCCGCGCGGGCCGTGGCGGCCCGAGACTGCCGTGCAGCGCGGGTCGGTCAGCTACATGTTCATCGCTCCCGGCGATCCGCTTTCGCCGGACTGGGCCGCGCGGAAGGGCGGAGGCCGGAGACAGGAGATCGAGTCGGTGCGCGGCGCCTCGACGCCGCTCGCGACGCTGCCCGGCATCCCGTCGCTTCCGCTGTCCTACGGCGACGCGGCGCCGCTCCTCCGGAACCTCGCGGGCCCGAACGTCCCCGAAGGCTGGCAGGGCCATCTCCCGTTCGCGTACCACGTCGGGCCCGGGCCCGCGCGCGTCGCGATGAAGGTCGAGATGGAGTTCAAGGACACGCTCATCCACGACGTGATCGGGAAGTGGAAGGGAGCGGAGCGCCCCGACGAGTGGGTCGTCGTCGGCAACCATCGCGACGCGTGGGTGCACGGAGCGGTCGATCCCGGGTCGGGCACCGCGGCGATGCTCGAGGCGGTGCGCGGGCTCGGCGCCCTGAAGAGCCTCGGGTTCCGCCCGAAGCGGACGATCGTGTTCGCGTCCTGGGACGCCGAGGAGCACGGCCTCATCGGCTCGACGGAGTGGTGTCAGGAGTTCGCGGAGGAGATCGCGAAGAAGGCCGTCGCCTACGTGAACATCGACTCGGGCGTGAGCGGCCGCGACTTCCGCGCGGCCGCGTCGCCGACGCTCGCGAAGTTCGCGCGGGAGATCGCGGGCGCCGTCGAGGACCCGCGCGAGCGGCGGTCGGTCCTCGACGTGTGGCGCGATCGCGCGAAGGCGAAGCCGCGCGCGGTCGATGCGCCGTACGTCGGCACCGACGGAGACGACCCGCCCGTGACGGAGCTCGGCTCCGGCTCGGACTACACGGCGTTCGAGGACCATCTCGGCGTCCCCTCGCTCGACATCCAGTTCGAGGGCCCCTACGGCGTCTACCACTCGGTCCACGACACGCTGTTCTGGATGGAGACGTTCGGAGACCGCGACTTCGCGACGCATCGCGCGCTCGCGCGCCTGATCGGCGTCGCCGTGCTCCGCCTCGCGCAGTCCGACCTCCTCCCGATCCGGCCGTCGGGGACCGCGGCCGCCGTCAGCGGCCACCTCGCGGATCTCGCGCGCGCCTACCCCGACGCGAACCCGGCGCTCGACAAGCTCCGCGCCCCGATCGAGCGCCTCAAGAAGGCCGCGGACGCCACGGAGGCCGAGGCGGAGAAGGCGGTCGAAGCCGCCGACGCGTCGGGCCTCGAGAGCGTGAACGGCCGGCTCCTGCGATTCGAGCGCGAGCTGCTCGCGAGTCAGGGCCTCCGCAATCGCCCCTTCTACAAGAACCTCTACTCCGCGCCGGGAATCCACGCCGGCTACGCCGCGGCGACTCTTCCCGGCGTGCGCGAGGCGCTCGAGAGCATCGACCTCGGCCAGCGCGACGAGCCGCGCATCGCCGCCGAGGTCCAGAGGCTCGCCGAGCGCCTCGGCGCCGCGGCCGACCTCCTCGAGGGGCGCGCGCGCCCGACGCCTGCGGGCGCGGGCGCTCCCTCGGGAGGCGGACCCGGGCGCTGACCCTTACGGAACGAACGTCGCCAGCTCGCCGTGCGAGAGCACGATCGTGAGCGGCGGCGCGACCGACACCCACTGCGTCGCGATCGTGGCGCCGACGAACGACGGCACCGGCGGAATCGGGAGCACCATCGTCGTGCTGCCCGTGCCGTCGAAGAGGACGGCCGGGTCGAAGAACGTCGCCGTCGCGAGATTGATCACGAACGAGCCCGGGTTCCCCGGCAGGAAGAGGCCGATCGGAAGGCCCGGCGCGGCGGAGTCGGCCACCGCGACGAGCAGCGCCTGGCCGGCGGGACCGTTCCCGAGGCCGTAGCGGAGCAGCCCGCCGGAGACCGACGCCGGCTCGAGCGGCGTGATCGTTCCCGAGTTCGGGAACGACGCGTCGTCGTACGCCTGGAAGAACGGCGCGCCCCACACGGTCGCGTCCGCCGTGTTCGGGAGACGCGGCGTGCCGAGGTCGGGCTGCGACACGCAGAGGCTCGGGATCGGCTCCACGGCCTTCGCGAGGTTCGCGCTGTTCGTGAAGCCGGAGACCACCATCGGAGCCTTGAGATTGATGCGCTCCGCGGAGATCCCGCCCTGGAAGAGGGCGCCGAACGGCGCGCCCACGGGGTTCACCGACACGGTGTCGATGAGCGTGCCGCCGAGGATGATCGGCGCGCCGATCGAGATGTGGCATCCGTCGACGTCCTGGCTCGAGAAGCTCATCTGGCTGTGGCCGACCTGCGAGTGGTCGGCGGGCGCGTCGGGCCCGGCCGCCGCGTACGCGTAGTCGACGTTCTGGAGGGAGCCGTTCTCGAAGCGCGCCGCGCTCCGCGCGAAGAGGAAGCGCTGATTCGGGAAGAGCGGCGGCAGCGTCGCGACGCTCGGGAGGACCTGGAACCAACGCTGGCTCGCGCCGGGAATCGGGCCGTCCTGGAAGTAGACGCCGTTCACGTCGAGGACCTTGTTCGAGACGTTCGTGACCTCGAACCACTCGCCGGTGTCCTGGCTGCCGGCGCAGAGCGGGTTGAACATGATCTCGGAGACGACGAGCTCGCCCGGCGACGGCGGGACGGGAGTCTGCGCGGCCGCGGAGGCGGCGAGGGTCGCGAGCGCGAGAGGAGCGACGATGCGGATGCGGTGCATGGGACCTCCGAAAGGGAGGCCGGCACGCTTGCGCGCGCCCGCGAAGACGGCCGCAGCGTCGAGTGAACGCGAAACGAAAAAGGCCGCCGTCTCGCGACGGCGGCCCCCTTCTTGGGCTTCCGGCTGGCGCCGGCCCGCCCCTACTGGACGATCGTGACGTTGAGGCCGTTCGAGGCCACGAGCTGGCCCGCGATGCCGTCGAACGCGAGCCACTGGAACGGCACGACCGCGCCGACGAACGCCGGGACGCTCGGGACGACCACGAACTCGTCGTCGTTGCCCGAGCCGTCGAACGTGAGCGACGCGCCGAGCAGGAACTGCGAGCTGCCGAGGTCGAGGAGGATCGCGCCGGGGTTGCCCGGGAAGATGAGCGAGAACGGGAACTCGCTCGCCGAGACCGCGAAGCCGAGCGTGTAGGCCGTGCCCGCGCGGCCCGCCGTGCTGTGGAACGTCACGCTCGAGCCCGCGACGGTCGCGGGGAGCGCGAGACGCAGCAGGCCCGTGTTCTCCGCGAGCGTGTCCATGTACGACGACTGGAACGCCGACGGCCAGATCGACGCGTCGACGCTGTTCCGCGTGCCGGGCGTGCCGAGGTACGTGTTCGGGCCCGCCGGGCACGCCACGTTCACCGTCGTCGAGATCGCGAGGTTCGAGCTGTTCGCCGTGCCGTTCAGCTGCATCGGCTGGAAGAGATCGATGCGCTCGAGGGCCTGGCCCGTGCCCGAGCCCGTGAACGGCGCCTTCGTGATGTCGAAGGTCGCGGCGTCGATCAGCGTGCCCTGGACGTAGCCGTTCGGGTTCGGCGTCGGGACGACCATCGGGCCGCCGAGCGAGATGTTCACGGCGTCGACCGCGCTGTTCGAGAAGTTCATCGAGGCCGTGCCGATCTTCGAGTTGTCGGTCGGCAGCGGCGCCGGCTGCGTGTACGCGTACGCGACGTTCGGAAGGTTGCCGTTCATCGAGGAGTCGCCGTTCCGCGCGAACACGACCTCCTGACCGGGATAGACCGACGTGATCGGAAGGAGCGACACGGACGCGTTGACGCGGAAGAACGTCGCGCCCGGCGGAACCGTGTCCTGGATGAAGATCCCGTCGAGGTTGAGCACCTTGTTCGAGATGTTCGTGATGGCGAAGTACTCGCCGTTGTTGTCCGTGACGCAGGCATCGGGGCCCGGATTGATCATCACCTCGGAGACGACGAGGTCGCCGGCCGACGGGGCGACGCCCTGCGCGAGCGCGGGCGCGGCGAGGATCACGAGAGCGAGCGGAGCGGAGCGAAACGCCATGGGTTGTCCTTCGAACGGGAACGTGGAAGCGCGCCGGCGGATCGCCGGCGCGGCGCGGGACCCTGGCACGCTCGCGCGAAGCTCACGCGTGCGCGGAATGAAGTCAGCGCAACGGCGACGCGAGGCGGTAGAAGCGCACCGTGCCGTGATCGGCGACCTTCGGATCGCCCGCGAGCCACTTCGTCGCGAATCCGGCCGGCGCCGAGGCGGCCGCGACGATGCCGAAGTCGTCGTCGTTCGAGACGGCGATCGTGCGATCGCCGATGACGGCGAGCCCTTCCGGCTTGTCGTGCGGATATCCGCGCTCGAGGAGATTCAGGACCTCCGTCTTCCGGCCGGCGCGCACGCCCGCCTTCTCGAGCTCCTCGGGCGAGCACTCCTCGAGCGTCCTGCCGCCGATCCTTCGGCCGGCTTCCGAGTCGTCGGGGTCGCCGACGTCCGTGGCGTCCGCGAGATCGACGCGCCACACCGAGATGTGACGCGAAGGTTTGCTCGGGTCGTTCGGAGTTCGCCCGTCGCGCTCGAGGACGAGGAACGAATCCGAAGTCAGCGCCGCGATCTCGCTGCAGGAATGGTGCGGCTCCTCGCGCAGGTAGAGGAACTGGCGCGTCCGGCCGGTCGCGAGATCGAACGCGACGATCCGCGTGGCGCGCGACGCCTTGCCGGCGCTCGAGGTGGGATTGTCGAGCGCCGCCTGCATCACGCCCACGAGCGCGCGGCCGTCCGGCGTGATCGTGAGCCCTTCCATCCCGCGGTTGGCGCGGCGTCGCGCGAGGACCCGCGGAAGCCGACGCCCGCCGCCCGCGCGCGCGTCGATGCGCTCGAGCGTCCGGCCCGACGCGGAGACGTGGAGGATCGACGGCCCGTACTCCTCGCTCACCCAGAACGTCCCGTCGGGAAGCGCGACGAGCCCCTCGGGGTCGACGCCGGACGGATCGCCTTCGAGGGGCGCCCCGTCCGGGTCGAATCCACTCTCGACGGCTGCGCCGTCGGCGGACCCCGGCGGCCGACCCGTGAGCCTCCGACCTCCCGCGTCCTCGAGCTCGATCGTCGTCTCGAGCGCGAGGTGGTCTCCGTCGAGCCGGAAGCGGCCGATCGTCGGCACGAAGCCGGGGACGAGGAGCCTCTTCGCACGCTCGCGGTCGGCGACGTCGACGTTCGGGCCGCGATCCGTGAGCAGGTAGAAGCGGCCCGGATCGTTCGGATCGAGCGCGAGCGCCGAGCCGTAGCCGCCGTTCACGACCTTCGCGCCGTCGCGCTCGAGCAGCACGGTGTGCGCGTCGATCTCGACGACGCTCGGGAGCACCGGCTCCGCGGCGCGCGCCTCCCGGCCGCAGCTCGGCGCGAGACCGAGGACGACGGCGGCGAAGGCCTGGGGCAGGGTCGGCCGCATGAGGCGCGGCCTTGTCCGCGGACCTCGGAAAGCCTCCGTGGACGCGCCGCGAAATCTCCGCGAATCGGCGAGGCCGCCGACGCCGCGCTCCGCCGCTTATCCTCGCCGCGCCCGTGAAGGTCTTCCGCCGCTTCATCGCCTACTTCCTCCGCGAGAAGCGGTGGCTGCTCTTCGGCACGTTGTGCCTGATTCCGGCGTCGGTCCTCGACCTCTCGCTGCCTCTGGTCGTCAAGCGGTTCTTCGACCGCCTCGGCACGGAGCGCCTCGCCGATCTCGTTTGGACGACGTTCTGGATCTACATCGCGCTCGCCGCGCTGAAGGGAGTGTTCCGATTCGGCATGCGGTGGCTCCTCGTCACGTCGTCGCGGCGCGTCGAGGCCAACATCCGGAACGATCTCTTCCGGCACCTCGAGACGCTCTCGTTCCCGTACTTCAACCGCACGAAGACGGGCGACCTGATCTCGCGCGCGACGCAGGACGTGGAGGCGGTCCGCATGTTCCTCGGGCCGGGCTTCATGTACGCGGGCGACGCACTCGTCCGGATCCCGCTCGCGCTCGCGGTGCTCGCGACGGTGCAGCCCGTCCTGCTCGTCGCGATGGCGCTCTCTCTCACGCTCCTCGTCGTCGCCGTGCGCCGGCTCACGCCGCGGCTCCACCGCGACAGCGAGGCCGTCCAGGAATCGCTCGGCGACGTCTCGCAGCGAGCGAACGAGACGTTCGCGGGCATCCGCGTGGTCAAGGCGTTCGCCCGCGAGGAGAGCAGCGAGCGCCATTTCGACGAGGCGTCGTCGCGCTATCGGAGGAAGAGCCTCGACCTGATCTCGGGGCGCGCGCTCTCGGACGTGTTCTTCTCGGGAGCGAAGGACGTGACGATGCTCGTGCTCTACGCGGGCGCGGGCCTCCTCCTGCTCCGCGGCCGGACGACGGTCGGCGAGCTCTATCTCTTCGCCGACTACACGACGCGCCTCTACTGGCCCGTCTTCGTCGTGGGCTGGATGGTGGCGATGTATCCGCGCGCGCGCGCGGCGGCGAAACGCCTCGAGGAGGTGCTCACGACCGTCCCCGAGATCGCGGACGCCGCGACGACGGGCGCGAGCGCGAGCGGCGACGGCAACGGCGTCCCTTCGCGAGAGGGCTTCGCGGCGCTGCGCGGCGACGTCGAGGTTCGCCGCCTGACGTTCTCCTATGGCCCCGATCGGCCTCCCGCGCTCCGGGACGTGTCGTTCCGCGTTCGAGCGGGAGAGACGGTCGCGATCGTCGGACGCACGGGATCGGGGAAGAGCACCCTCGCTTCCCTCCTCGGCCGGTTCTTCCCCGTGCCGCCGGGGACGATCTTCGTCGACGGCATCGACGTGAACGCGCTTCCTCTGCGGCGCCTGCGCGGCGCGCTCGGCTACGTGCCGCAGGATCACTTCCTCTTCAGCGACACGATCCGCGAGAACGTCGGCTTCGCGGCGCCCGCCGCGGCCGATGCCGCCCGCGCGAGCGCGGCCGCGAGCGCCGCGGCCCTCGACGAGGACCTCGCGGGCTTCCCGAAGGGCCTCGACACCGAGATCGGAGAGCGCGGCGTCACGCTCTCCGGCGGACAGCGCCAGCGCGTCGGCATCGCGCGCGCCCTCTACGCCGATCCGCGCATCCTCGTCATCGACGACGCGCTCTCGGCGGTCGACGTGTCGACCGAAGAGACGCTCCTCGAGAACCTCCGCCGCGCGGCCGATCTTGGGTGCGGACGCATCGCCCAGGAACTGGAGCGACGCAAGCCGCGCGTACAGGCCGCCCTGGCGCATCAGCTCGGCATGGGTTCCATCGGCGACGATGGCGCCGCGGTCCATGACGAT
>Ga0126377_10004219_pt1 | contig 10416 bp, 7 predicted proteins | sample PanSoiMetPlot_22_FD_92647 | JGI IMG/M metagenome (GOLD analysis project Ga0126377, IMG submission 92647) | Tropical forest soil microbial communities from Panama - MetaG Plot_22 | ecosystem: Environmental > Terrestrial > Soil > Tropical forest > Bulk soil | place: Panama | collected 2016-02-17 | reverse complement strand
CCTGAAGTAATGACATAATCGGCGACCTCGGCTCAAGGCCCCAGACTTCTTTAAACTGTCGAAGCGTGCCCGCCAACTCGAAAGCGTCCGCATATTCACTGCGGACATAACGCGCGAGCCACATCAGCGCCTGTTCCGGTTGATTCAACGCGACGCAAGCTTCCGTGGCCGTGCCGAGGCTCCAGGTGTCGGCCCTCTGCTCGTCGTGGAGTTCCTCGACCACGGCCAGGATGGCGCGGGCCAACTCCTCAGCCTTCTCACGGGGTTGTGGAAAGTCAGGCAACGTGACGCCGTCCCGGGCTGCGCGGCTCAGCAGCGCTACTACGTTGATGCCCGGCCAGAGATTGAGATTGCGATTTCGCTCGTAGACCTCGTCGTAAGCCTTAACCGCGAGCGCCAAATTCTCCTGGTTGCGCGCCGGGGCGGGGTCGGCGGCGTCAACGTAAAGCTGCTTGTGGGCGCGCCCGATCAGGCTGCATGCCTCGGCGTTTTCTTTCGCGTTATCTGTTGTGTCGGCGGCTAGCGATTTCAATTCATTGAGCGCCGCCGTTATGTTGCTCTGGTCGAGTAGCGATTGCGCGTACAGGCGGCGAATGCGCGGCGCGCGCTGACCCGACTGTACGAAGGCGTCCGCCGTTTGCTGCAACAAGTCAAAGAAGCGTTTCTTGCGCAGGAGTTGAAGCGTCTGCTGCGCCTCTTCCAGCGGGTAAACGTCAGGGCGACGGCGAAGGTGGGCGATCAATTCGGCGCAAAGGGAGGCGGCCCGCTGACGGTCGTAAGACTCAACCGCCGCGCCGAGCTTCTCACGGAATTCCTTCTCATCAAATTTCTCATCGTCTCCGTTCATAATCAGACCTGGAGCAACTGTTTCAGTTTCGCACGGAGTTTCTCGCCGCGCAGATATTTAGTGATGTCGTGTCGCCAGGAACCCCAATTCGGTTCGTGGATGTCTTCGATGACGAGCTCGCCGCCGCGCTGGTAATCGTTCGCCAATTCCGGATCTAAGCCGGCCACCGGATCGAGGCGGTCAAAGACGTTGACCCAGCCTTTCGACACATTCGCGCTCGGGTATCCGTCGCGGGTCGTGTGCTGCGGCTTGAGGGCGTCCTGAATCTCGTCGAGGCCGAGCGGGCTCCCTATAGTCACGAGCGCGTCAACGCGCGGGCAGCCCGGCGCGCGCATCAGGCAGTCGTAAGAGATGACCGTCCCCATGCTGTGGCTGACGATGACATGCGGCCCCGTTTTGTTCTTGACCGCGCCCTCCTCCAAAGCCGTTAGCATCCGGCGCCTGATCTCGTCCTGCACTTGAAAAGTCGCGCCCGGGCGCGGGCTGTTAGTTGAGTTAAAAAGGTAGTGATGCACATCGCGCAGGAATAACTCCATCAACTTCTTCTTGACGGCCGCGGGAAGCCAAATACGCTCGTACTCGGATTCAGGAGATTCTTCCTCCTGCGGCGCCCCCTCCGCCGCCGTCCCGAGGTCGTCCACCACGGCTTCGAACTTAACCTTCATTTCGAGCTGTTTAAGCCACAATCGCTCGTCATCAGACAGTTCGCTCTTCCAGGCCGGATCAACTCCGGGCCCCTGAGTGGCGGCGCCCAGGTCAGGACTCGGCCCGGCGCTACTTTCATAGCTCGTCTCCTCTTCCAGCGGCGTCGCGTGCATCACGTCGGCCCAGTAGACCATAGACGAGCTAATCCCGTGCGCGCCCAGGTTAATCCCGCTGTCTTGCGCCAACGCGTTGCGCCAGAACTTGAGTAACCCATCTTGCGGCGGCTTGTTTGCAATTCCATGAATGAAAGTGATGTGTGGCATGTGAGACCCTCCGAGTGATAGCCCAAAACCGGGAGTTTGTCGTAAACAACTTGGCCATCGCTTGTGACTGGCTGGGCCGAGTTGGGTGAAAGAGAAACAAAACCTTAGCCGAGCGTCAACGATTATACATACGCCGCGCCGACATGCCAGATCAGAGGCGCTTAAATAGCAATTTTCAGCTCCCAAACTCATCCGGTCTACACAAGCCTTCTCAATAGTCGGCTGATTCCCTATAGCTTCTGTCGAATCGTTCATCGAGCGGAGTTTACAAAAACTTCATAGCGACTTTACAAGAAGTTATCTCCAGGCTGCTAAATTTCCGCTCGCCCAGCTCGCATTTAACTCAACTCGCATTTAACTCAACTCGCATTTAACTCAAAAGGATAGATACAATGAAAAATATTCGTGGTATAGCCTTGGCTGTTGTCACCCTTTTCGGTTCGACCCTTGGAGCAGCCCCTCCTGTTGGAATTACGCTGATCGGTAAAGGCCTGGTTCCAGCCTCTGCGCTCGATAAATCTGGTCTTACAGGCGTCATCTGCCAGGCGGGAAATCCTGCCAATTGCGTTCCCAAGGCGCTATTCGGCGGCTTCGGCTCAGCGCTGACCTATACAGGCCACAACAATGTCTATATTGCCGCGCCGGATCGGGGTCCGTTCGACGGTCTGACCGACGTCCCATATCTCGATCGCGTTCATTTTCTAAAGATCACAACCGACCTGGGCGCTCCTTTCCCGAACATCGGCGTCGCGCTGTTAGACACACGCCTGCTCAGGAACGAACGCGGTCAAGCTTTGGTCGGAGCGGCCGGATCTTTTAACCCGAACAACGAACGCGGCGGCTTGAGGTTCGACCCGGAGGGGATTCGAGTCGGGTTCTTCGGAACCTTCTTCATCTCGGATGAATACGGTCCGGATGTTTTTGAGTTTGACCTCTTCGGGCGCCTGTTGCGCCGCCTCAACGTCCCCTCGAAGTTTAAGATCGACAATCCGAGCGACGCCCCTAACTCCGAGTTGCTGCTCAACACATCGGGACGTCAGGCCAATCGCGGCATGGAAGGTCTGGCGATCAGCCCAAACGACAGATTTCTGTTCGGGATTATGCAAAACGCCCTGCTTCAGGATAATGGGCTAAACCCGGGGACGACTGACCGCCTCGGCCTGAACAACCGCATTCTTAAGATCGATCTCCTGACGGGCAGAAAACATGAATACGTCTACGTGTTAGACGCGATAAATCGCGGCCAGGGCGTGAGCGAGATTCTCGCGATCAACGATCATGAATTTCTGGTCGTGGAACGAGACAACAGGTCGAACCTGCAAACGCCGCCTCAGGCCCCGACGAGGAAAACAATCTACAAGATTGATATCAACGGGGCGACGGATGTATCGGGAGTTGACTCCCTCCCCGCCGGCCCGCTGCCCGCGGATATTACGCCAGTCAAAAAGACGTTATTCATTAACTTGCTGGATCCCGCCTTCAACCTTGCGCCGACAATCGCAGAGAAGATTGAGGGACTCGCCTGGGGCCCGGACCTTCCTGACGGCAGCCATGTGCTCTACGTAATCAGCGACAACGATCTTAATCCGAACCTGGACACTCAAATCTTCGCTTTTGCGATTGACCCCTCGCTTATTGACTTCGAGAAGCAGTTCCTTCCGCGTCCAGTGTATCCGCCGGGGCTTGTCCCCAGGGACTGAGACGGGAATCGGCAATTGGCCACTAAATCGTGGCTGAAGGAACCGCAGATTCGGACGGATGCGGCGGATCAATACGGATTATCCGTAGCGTCCGTAAAAATCCGCGGTTCCTTCCTCTGTCTCATTGGCCGAAACGACGATCAACGCCGGTGCGCAAGACCGGCTGCGGCGCTCGTATATTGCGAGTCAGGCCGCGGCGCCAGGGCGATCCGTAGAGTTTGCAAGAACCGGCGACAATGAGAGTTTAATTCGTTGACACCCCGATAGCCATATGCTATAAGCCGACTGTTGAACTTTGATAGTTGCCCTATGGACACTCAAAGTAGGTGTCCATATTGATGTGCAGTGAAATTTACAGTTCAGAAATAAAAAGATCGAGGCCTTAATAGGTGTCTCCAGGGGTGGTCTTGAAACTGCCTTGACTTGTGAAGGGTTAGCTTCCCCCAAAGGCGCATATTCCCTGAGACAGCATTTGGGCTAGGATTTTAATCGTGGGAAAATCAATATTATTGATCAGCTAACTTCAGTCAATCAATAGTGTGAGCAATCACCCACAGCTAACTGCGAGCCAAAAAGCTAACACAATTCCAAAAGAATTAGGAGATGTATTGGAGTGACAGATTTGCTCCCGCAAGAGCTCATCCAAATGCCAGTCTCTATCTAGGTAGTGATACGCTCCCTACTATCTAGGTAGGTGTACGCTCCCCCCCATCCGGGTAGTTGTACATTCCTCAGAATGACCTCTTTGATTCAGCCTGGCGTGTGGTGTGGTGAGCTTCTCGAAGAATTGGGATGTCTCTTGCCTAACATAATTTCCATACGAAACTAGCGCGTCGCTTAAGGGAAGTAATTAAGTCTGATTTCCCGCAGGCAGCCGATGTAAGGATGCAAATTGAATATTGATTTATGTCTTCCGACTATAATCAATTCAGTGTGGCTCAAATATGCACTCAGTTAGGCTTGGATAAGTGGTGAGTGATCTGTAGTCGGAACTTTTCCTTACCCCTGCCGCCCAAGAAGAAAATAAATTCCCCGTCAGTTCAGCGGGTCGCCACGACGTCCCAAAGAGCTAGTCTTCAGAACAACTAGATGCTGCCTCGTCATGAGGTTTCCTTTACGGTACGCCCTGCTGGGATAGGTGCGCCTAAATCATTTGGCGCAATGAAATAACTCAGGTGGCAGGTTTAGGATGGGTCATGAACGGTCAACACGGACTTGCTTATGCGGAACCTTCCACGTAATCGTATTAAAGGGTCAGGCAGGTATCGCATCAACTTCAATATGAGCCCCGAACTTCTCCGCTATACGCAAATATAACGCAAAGCAACAATCACTACTCTGCTAAAGTCTATCGTGGATGCGCCTGGTATAACTGGGGCGCGCAACCAATGTTGAGGTATATCCCACCATATGTTACAGGTATTAGTCGAAATTTGCGGTAAGTTACTTCTACTCATCCTTCTCTCCCTATGCGTCAGCCATCCGGTGTCAGCGTTCCTCCAACCCTCAACGGAATCCGGTCGCGCGGAACAGCCGGCGGCGATCCCCGACATAGGGAAACAAGCAATGGCCCATGACGCGCCTGTCGGCAAAAGTAAACAGAGTTCGTTCGCCTCGACAGAAATCGAGCCGCTGCTCCTGCTCTTATTCGGCCTGTTTCTGTTTTCCGTGGCGACGGGCGTCAAGTTGAAGCTCTTGAAGAGGTGATTATGGAAAGCCTGAGACCACGAGGTCTGATCGAATATTTCGAGATTTTCTGGCGAAAGAAGTTGGTGATTTTGCTGGTGGCCGCTCCGGTAGTGATTGCGGCGTTCCAGGTCATACGTCGCATTCCCAACTTATATGAATCGCGCGCATTGATCGCCATCTCCAATCTTGGCAATGCCAATGACGATCGCCTGCTGCCGGGAGCGTCGCTCGCCACTTTGACTCAGCAAATGACCAGTTACGCGAACATGACGGCGATCATCCGCCAATACAACCTCTACCAACAGGCCGCCGGGCGGGTTCCTGATTTGAACGCCCAGGTCGAGCGCCTGCGCCGTAGCGTCAAGTTTGATATCAAAATGCGCAACTATTTCCCCGAGGCGCCGGAGTCGCTGACGATCAGTTACCGTTACACCGATCCGGAAATCGCCAGGCGCGTGTCGGCCGATCTGGTTTCGACCTTCGAGAAGGCGAACGTCACGATGCGGCGGCAGGCCGCGATGGAACTCGAGCGTTTCCATGCCAAGATCGCGGAGATCGAAGCGCAGTTGCAGGACCTCGCTCCCCGCCGCGATCTGGAGCTTCTCCGCGGAGAAGCCGCCAGATACCGCGACACCTCTTCCTTGGCGGCCAGCTCGCAGCGGCTCGTCACCGCCGACTCGATCAATTCGCTCAGCGACAAGGAATACATGCTCGAACGGCAGATAGACGAGCAGAAGCGGCAGATCGCCGAGCAGGAGAAGCTGGTCAAGTCCGCACCGACTGCGAGCGGGCTTACGTCGAACAGCGCTTACGGCGTCTTACTGGCGCGCAGGGCCGAGTTCGAAGGGCAGATCAAAGATCTCGCCACATTCGCCACCGAGAAGAATCCTAAGATGATCCAGGCGCGGGCTCAATTGACCGCGATCAATCAGGAGATCGCGCGGCTTGAAGCTGCCAGTGTTGCGAATCCTGGCGAGGCAAGCAACCCGGCGTCGCCCGAAGCTCGTGAACTTCGGGCGATGGGGCGCGAATTGCAGCGCCTCGAAACCGAACTTGAGGTTACGCGGCGGGACCTGAGCCGCAAGACGCGGAACTTGAACGCGATGATCGGCGAAAAGCCGGAGGAGACCGCCCCCTCCAGCCGGTTAAATAATAATGAGGCGAAGACCGAGTACGATCGTCTGATGGGGCGATACAACTGGCTGATGGATAAGCAGGAATCGCTGCAAAAGCTGTCTGGCGACGACGGTCAGAAGATAGTTATGTTTCAAGTGATCGACGCGCCTCTGGCGCAGCCCACCCCGGTCGGGCCAAATCGCATGTTGCTCAAACTGGTCGGATTGGGAATCGCGCTGGCCCTGGGGTTGGTGGCTGCGGCGGCGCTGGAACTCCCACGACTCTTCATAATCCACGACGACCGCGACGTCGAGTATTACCTCGGGGCCCCAGTGTTGGCGCTGATCCCTGAGACGTTGACGCCATTCGAGCGCCGCCGCAGGCGGATGCTGTGGGGGCTGCGCTGGCTGGGGTTCGTGATGCTCCTCGGCGCGACGATCCCGGTCTTCATCATAGCGCTCGACCGCGCCCAGATTTTTCAGATCCTGGGGAGCCGATAACCGATAAGTTTGGAGCGGAATCCTGGAACGGAGTTGAAAGGCGCAAGCAATGGGAATAAACAACGGAAATAGAGTCACGAGGGATCTCAGCAAACATCATCAGAACGGGCATGGTCCGGAGCCGGACGACATCAGGAGTTATGCGCTGCCCGGGCCGGCCTCCAAAGTGGTCTCCGGATCGGGAGAGATGATTCGCGTGGACAGCGGCGCTGTCCGCGTTAGCACGCCGATCTATCCCGCGCGTGAAGTGGATCTGAGGCCGGGGGGGCTCGATCCACGCCTGGTCGCGTTTCACGATTTCGATCCGCAGGCCGTCGCGCCTTACAATCGGCTTGTCATCTCTATGATCTCCGCCGCCGCATCGCGAAAGCTCAAGCGCGTGTTAATCGCTTCGGCGCAGCACGGCGACGGCCGGACCAGCGTAACGCTCAATCTGGCTGCGGCGCTCGCTCGCGCCAGGCAGAGCGTGCTGGTTGTCGAGAGTGACTTTCTGCGGCCGTCGGCGTCGCGCCTGCTCGGATTCGACGCGGAGACGGGGCTGGCCGAAGCCATCGCCAAAAACTTGGCGCCAAGCCGGGCGATGGTCTGGTTGCAACCGACCGGGTTCAACATTTTGCCGACTCTCGCGCAGGCCGAGAACTCGGCTGAGTTGCTGGCCTCGCCCGTCTTCGAAATGATGATAGGGACGTTGGCGCCGGAATTTGACTTCATCCTATTCGATTCCGCGCCGCTATTGGCGGCGGCCGACGCCAGCCTGCTCCAGTCCCACACGGACGCAACTTTGCTTGTGATAAGCCCCGGCCGCGTCTCTACCAGTCAAATGGCCAAAGCTGTCACCCTGCTCGATGAAGATATGCTCCTCGGCGCCGTGCTCAACCGCGCCACGGTTTAGCCGGATTTGACGATGATGTCGAAAAATCTCACCCGACCACTCGCCCTGCTGATTTTCGAAGGGACGCTCGTCTATTTGTGCGGCGTCATGGCGATCTATATCCGGTTTGGCGTTGAGGCTCCCGCCGCGCTCGGCGCCGAGCGCGGATGGCTGAAAACGCTGCTGGCGACCCTCCTGGTTCTGGCGTCATTCTATCTCTTCGACCTTTACGATTTTCACAGGATCCGGCGCCGCGCCGTGCTGTTCCTGCGGCTCTCGCAGGCGCTTGGGATTGGGGGCATGGCGCTCGCGCTGATGTTTTACGTCTGGCCGGAGATGCGGCTGGGCCGTAGCGTTTTTCTGCTCAGCATGTTGTTGATGTTGACGCTCATGGCCGGTTGGCGATTCCTGGCCGGATGGCTGCTCGGCCACCCACGACTGGCCGAGCGAGTGCTCATCCTGGGCGTGGAGATGGACGCCGTCACGCTCGCGAGAGAGATACTCGCGCGCCGCGAAGCCGGGTATGACGCGCTCGGATTCATCGGCGATGATCCGGCCCAGGTCGGGCAGAGCCTGATCAATCCGAGCGTGATCGGGGTGATGTCAGATCTTGAGGCGGTCGTCGGCCGATATCGCCCCGACAGAATCGTCATTGCGCTACCCGACCGGCGGGGGCGATTGCCCCTCGATCTGCTTCTCAAACTGAAAGTGCGCGACGGCGTTACGGTGGATGAGGCCGACGCCTTTTACGAAAGGCTGACCGGCAAGATCGGCGGCGAGCGGTTGCGCCTCGGGCAGTTGGTCTTCGCCGACGCCTCTCGCTGGACGCGCCTCTACAGGCGCGCGCGCCGCCTGTTGGACGTCGCGCTGGCAATAATCATCGGGCTGCTGACGTCGCCGCTGATGCTGCTGACTGCGCTGGCTATCAAACTCGAATCGCGCGGCCCCATCTTCTATATGCAGGAGCGGGTCGGACTCCATAACGCCATATTTCGGATCGTCAAGTTTCGCTCGATGCGCGTAGACGCCGAAGCGAACGGCCCGGTCTGGGCCGTCCAGAGCGATTCGCGCGTGACTCGCGTCGGCCGGTGGATTCGCAAACTGCGGATCGATGAGCTGCCGCAACTGATCAACATCATTCGCGGTGAGATGAGTTTGATCGGGCCGCGGCCGGAGCGACCGGTCTTCATCAAACAGCTCGAGGAGCAAATCCCCTATTACTCCGAGCGTCATCTCGTAAAACCGGGGCTGACCGGATGGGCGCAGGTCTGCTACCCGTACGGCGCTTCAATCGAGGACGCGATGGAAAAACACAAATACGACCTCTACTACATCAAAAATCAGTCACCGATGCTCGACCTCCTCATCCTGCTCGAAACGGCGCGCACTGTGCTCTTCGGGCGCCTTTCGCGCTGAAGCTAAGGAGGTTGTTCGGAGAAATTATGAACAGAAGCAGGTTGATGGATTATACGGAACGCGCAGGTCTGGCGGCCGCAATGGTCGTATTGGCATGCGCGGGCGGGGGCTGGCGAGTCTCAGCGCAAACGCCGCCGGACGCCACACAGAAACAACACGGCGCTCGTCCCTCCGGAGAGAAAGCGCATTCCGCGACGCCAGCCACCGGTGATGTTTCAGGAGAAGATCAATTCTTCAAGGACATCTACCAGGAGTTTTACGACACCTACCGGCTCGGTCCCGCCGACGAGATAGCGATTCACGTGACCGGGCAGCCGGATTACACGCTCGAGCGGGTGAAGGTCACGCCGACCGGCAACATCTATCATCCGCTGCTCGGCACGGTGGAGGTGGCCGGGGTGACCATCCCGCAATTGATCGAGCGGTTGACCAGAGACCTGAGCGAGTACCTGATCAATCCGAAGGTGAGCGCGGAGTTGCTCGAAGCCAACAGCGCCAAGATCGGCGTGCTCGGCGACGTCTTGCGCCCCGGCATCCTGGTGATGAACAAGCCGATGAGTGTGCTGGAGGCCATCATCGCTTCCGGCGGCGTCGCCGACAGCGGCGACAAGTCCGGCGTGATTGTGCTCCGACAGTTGCGTGACGGCCGCGCTCAAACGCTGAAGGTCAACGTCAAGCGCATCCTCGAAGGAAAAGCCAGCGCGGAGGAGAACATCGCGCTGCAAGCCGGCGACACCGTGATCGTGAACGGCAACACCAAGAAGAAGATGTCTTACATCCTGTCGCTGGCCGGGTTCGGCGGGTTTCTCTCCTTCATTTCGGGGGGAAGGCGCTGACGCCGCTACCGTCAGTCAGTCGCGAAATCGAGAAGGACGGGCGTTTCCCATTTTCCATTGGGAAACGCCCTGGTGAATGATGAAAGGGTCTGTACTCAATCTGTTGAATGGCGCAGGCGCGTTCGCCCCGTTCCGATGGGCGAGCCGCGGCCAGGCGTTGATCCTCACCTATCACCGCTTTAGCGAGCGTGAAGGCGAAGCCCCGATTTCGGCGCGGGCCTTCGACGAACAGACGCAGTATCTGGCGGCGCATTACACGCTCGTCCCGCTTTCGCGGTTGGCGGAATGTATGCGTAAGCGCGAGGTTCCGCAGCGCCTGGCGGCGATCACGATTGACGACGGATATCGTGACGCTTACGAGATCGCCTTCCCGATTCTGCGCAAACATCGCGCGCCCGCCACGGTCTTCGTCGTGACCGAATTTGTGGAAGGGACGGCCTGGCTCTGGACGGACAAACCGCGCTACCTGATGG
>Ga0126377_10004218_pt1 | contig 10417 bp, 9 predicted proteins | sample PanSoiMetPlot_22_FD_92647 | JGI IMG/M metagenome (GOLD analysis project Ga0126377, IMG submission 92647) | Tropical forest soil microbial communities from Panama - MetaG Plot_22 | ecosystem: Environmental > Terrestrial > Soil > Tropical forest > Bulk soil | place: Panama | collected 2016-02-17 | reverse complement strand
TTCAGAGCACGCAGGCAGGCTTCCTGGAATGCTTCTTCGGCCGTATCGAGATCGCGGAAATAGCGCAGCAAGGCGCCCAACGCCTGCGGTCGCGCGTTGGTGAGTGCGGCGTCGATCCAGCCGTAGTCAGTCACGATCCCGCACTTCCGGGCCAGAACGAATGCACGGGCCGCACTTCCGTGCCGCCCGGCGGCTCCGCCAGTTGCTTCGCGAGTTCGGTGGCCTCTTCGAGTGTGGCGCAATCGACGACATAGAAGCCGAGCAATGCCTCCTTGGTCTCCGCAAACGGACCGTCGATGACCGTCCGCTCTCCGGCGCGAACCGTCATTGCCGTCCTCGTGTCGCGCAGGCGCGCCACCGGACCGAGCTTGCCCTGCACTGCCAGGCCTTCCAGCACCGTGCGATGCCGCGCCATCACAGCCTCATCCTCTTCTTTGGTCCACGTGGCGATGGCGGATTCGGAGTTGTAGCAGAGGATGGCGTAGAGCATGCGGCGTCTCGCAATAGTTGAGGCGGAGCCGCAGTATGCCGCAAGCACACGCCGATACCTCTGCCGGCCGGCCGGCGACTGGCGTGTCCGGCAACTACCGGTCGCGAGATTCCGGCCGTGGCTGGACAGGTGGCGCCGTGGGTGCAGGATCCGAGGCCGGTTTCTTGCGCTTGCGATACTTGCGGGCCACGAGGGCGGTGAGTCCCCCTGCCGAACCGGTTCCGGCAATCGCCCATGCGGCGGCGGCAAAGCAGGCTGGGCACATAAGTCCTCCGGCAGCTGGCCAATCTCCCCAAGGACGATTGACATCACTGCGAGCCGACATCCTTCAACCTTCCGGCGGATCCACCCGCGGTCGACGGTAACAGTCGTGAAACAGATCCGCGGCCCGGTGCAGGTTGCTCTGCCAGTCGTTGCCCGCCGCGTGATCAGCGCCATCCGTGACGAACTTGACGGCGGTAAACGCCGCGCCCTCGAGCCAGCATACCTTGGCCAGCGCGTACGCCTCCATGTCGAGCACATCGAAGCTGGCAGCCAGCGCACTCATCACGAACGAATCGCCGCTGCCGCACACACCCTGCGGCAGGTGCGGAAAGCGTCGGGGGAACTGCAGCACCGGTGGGACGTCCTCGAAGGGTGTCACACCGATTTCGAATCCCAGGCCGCTGACATCCATATCGCGCTGCGTGAATGCTGAGCACTCGACCAGGCTGCCGGTCGGCAGGCGCTGGCTGCCCGCCGTTCCGAAGTTCACGACTGAAGGCAACGGCCGTCCGGCGTGGCGGTAGTCCATCAGGCGGCGCGTCAGCGCATGGGCCGCATTGACCTTGCCGACACCTGTGAACACTACAGGGACGCCCGAACGCTCGAAGACGCCCTGGCTTTCGATGGGCAAGGCCATGACGATCAGGTCGACCGGAAACTCGTTGCTCATGATTCCCGCTTCCCGCTCTCCCGTTCCCGTTTCGCCACTCCCCGACTCCCTCTCTGCCGATTCCCCCTCTTTCCCATGCTATTGTCGGCGCGTCAGTCAGGGGAGAACAAGAAATGAGAAAGCTGCTGATTGCTGCCTGCCTCGTACTGGTCGCGGCCACGGGCATGGCCCAGGATCTCGAAGAAGTCGTGGTCACCGGTGCCCGCAGCAAGGAAGGCGGCATGCCCGGCACTTTCCTGCGCAAGACCGGCGACTTCCTGCTGCTGCAGGTGCGCGTCACCAACGACACCCGCGAAGCCGACGGACGCAAGAGTGAAATCTACGCGACGTTGCGTGCAGCGGTATCTGCGGCCAACCGCGATGGCACCATTGAACTGAGCGTCATCGATGAGAACGACCTGGTGATCCCGCTGAAGGTCGACTCCGCAACGGTCGTGCTGCGCCCGGGCGATCGGCCGGACACGAGCCAGACCCGTATCAGCGTCAAGACCCGGATTCCGGGCAGCAACGCCAATGGCCAGGCGCTGATCAGCAAGCTCAAGGATTTCGTCGCCGGGATCAAGGTGACCGGGCGAACGAAACTCGACCCGGACGGCGACGTCGATATCAGCATCGTCGGACCGCATCGCTATCGCGACGAAATCATCGGCCTGTTTGCCGCGGACGCCAAGAAGGTGACGGCGGCACTCGGCGCCGACTACAAGGTCGTGGCCCTTGGTATCGACCGGCCGGTCGAATGGGTGCGGATCGGGCTGCTCGAGTTGGCGCTGTACGTGCCGTATCGCTACGACGTGTTGCCCGGCACGGTCACGACATTTGTGAACACGCCGTCGGAGTAGTCGCCAGCGGCACCGGTCGCGGTATGCTGGGCCATGGCAACCCATGATCCCACTGCCGCGGACTTCGCGATCCTCGGCGCCGGCGCGATTGGTTCGATTCTCGGTGCGCATCTGGCTCGTGCCGGTCACTCGGTGGTCATGCTGGTACGCGAGCGACGCGCGCAGCAGATTCGTACCGACGGTGTGCGCATCAAGGGCCTGGTCGACATCAGCCTTGCGGTACCGGCGCTGACCGATGCCTCACAGCTGCGGCGGGCCGGCGTGCTGATCGTCGGCATGAAGACGCTCGGCACCGCGCAGGCGCTCGCGCCGCTGCGTCACGCGAATATCGAAGCGGCGTTCTCGATCCAGAACGGCGCGTTCAAGAACGAACCCCTGATCGCGGCGTTCGGAAAAGAGCGTGTACTCGGTTCGCTGGCCGACACCAGCGGCGAGCTGCTGCCCTCCGGCGAAGTTCTGTTCACGCGCAATGTCAGCCTGCTGATCGGCGAGCTCGGCGGTGGTCTCAGTGCGCGCGCCGAATCGATTGCGGGCGCCATTGACTCAGCCGGTGTGCGTTCGAGCGCCGTGCCCGACATCGTGAGCCGCGAATGGTCCAAGTTCACCGGTTGGGCCGGCTACATGACGATGGCCGTCGCAACGAGGGCAGTGACGTGGAAGTACGTGACGGATCCCGACGCTGCGTTGCTGATTGCGCGAGTCGTTCGCGAAGTCGGAGTACTGGCGCGCGCCAGCGGTATCGAACTGAGCGATCAATCCATCTTGCCGGTCGCCACGATGTGCCGTGGCACTGAAAGCGAAGCCGCGGCGGCGGTGATGAAGGCGAATGAGAACCTGAAGACCGTCGCGCCCCAGCACCGTGTGTCATCGCTGCAGGACTTCGACGCCGGCCGCCCGCTCGAACTGGACGAAACCATTGGCTACGCATTGCAGGAGGCCGCGCGTCACAACGTCGCGATGCCCGTGCTCGAAACGCTGTATCGCCTCGTACGCAGCCTGGAGAAGATTGCGAAGAAGTGAGGGGTGGAGGAGGCGGAAAGAGGGACTGGGGATCGGGGACTGGGAAGCGGAAGCGGGCGCGAGATTGCTGCGATCCATTCTGGCGGTCGATCGTCAACGTGCTTCACGGCAACTGCCATTCGCCTTTCAACCGTACGTACTCGGCCTGTGGCAGCAGGACGAAGACAGGTCGCTGATCGGCTCGCAGCCAACCGAGCAGGTTGCTCATCACGGACTCCTCCATCGCGGTACATCCGGAGGTCGGCTCGCCGGGCTGCTTCCAGAGATGCGCGAAGATACAACTGCCTGCATCACGCGTGCCGTGCGCGTTGTGCTCGATGACGAAGCCGATCTTGTAGCGCTGATCGCCGTTCACATGCAGATCGCGGCGCATCGGTTCGGTCGAACCCTGCACTGCCGGCTGACCCACGACGCGCGCATCGACGATCTGGTTGTAGAGCGGCGAACCGCTGACATCGATGCAGTAGTCGGACTCGGTCATGCCCTTGTATTCGAGCGCCGTCCTGACGAATGCGGGATAGCCGAACGCTTCGCCGATGCGGAACACGCCCGCTGGACTGCGACCGTCGCCCTCCTTCTTCACGGGCCCATCGCTCGTCGCCGCGTGCAGCCCGACGCCCCACGCCGCACCCGATCGACCGACTGTGACCGGCACTGCCGCTGCATGCGACTTCCACGTGCCATCGTGCTTCGAAAACGCCTGCAATGTTCCCTGGCTGGCGTCCCAATCCGGCGTGATGACGAGCACGAGCTGCCGCGCATCCGTCCACGGAAGCTCGGCGGAGTAAGCCGAGCGAAGAGCCAAAGTCGCGAAAGCGACGAGGAATAGTGAAAGCCAGCAGCGCGTGTGGTGCGTCATGTGGATGGCCGGGAATCGGGAGGCGGGAATCGGGAATCGCTCAGTTCGGAACCTGGAGTGGGAATCGGGACTCGGCCAGCCCAGCCTCGAGTCTCTGGTCTCGCTCAGTCACCAGTCACTAGTCACTAGTCACCAGTCACTTCTTCCTACAGCTTCGGATCCAGCAGGTGCTGCACGTGCTCGAGGTTGGAGTTGAGTTGCTCGAGTCGGTCACCGTCACAGAGCAGCACGAACACCTGGTCCAGCAGGTGCTGCAGCGCCGACTGGTACAGCAGCGGCTCGATGTGCGAGCGTTCGTCATGTGCGGAGACCAGCAACGGTACATCGGCATGCGCACGCAGCGGATTCGATGTATGGCGCGTGACTGAAACGACCTTGCCGTGACGCTCGCGGAACTGGCGCGCGATCTGGTTGAGCGCGTGTTGCTGGCCATGCTCCGAGAACACGAACAGCACATCGCCCTTCCCTGCGCTGGAAATGGCGGACGTCATGAGCACGGCATCGGACTGGTGAAGCGCCAGCGTGCCGAGCAGTGCCAGGCGCGTTGCAAATCCTGCGGCTGCAATACTGTCCTCGCCGGACCCGAGACAGAACACCTTGCCGGCGCGCGTGATCAGGTTGGCGACCTCGAGCAGTTTCTCGGTGCCGTTGATCAACCGCGTTTCTTCCTCGGCGCGCGACTTGCCCTGCCACAGGCTTTCCGCGAGTGCCTCGCGCGTCGCTGCCTTGCTCGCCCGCGGCGTACCGGCAACGTCGGCACCACTACTGCGTGCGACAGCTTCGCCAACCGAGTACTTGAGATCCGGATAGCCCTTGAAACCGAGCTTCTGGCTGAACTTCACCACGCTCGACTGGCTGATCTGCAGCGCATCGGCCAGCTGCTGCGATGAGTAGTCGCGCAGCAGGTGCGCGTTCTCCAGCAGGAAATCCGCGATGCGGCGTTCGATCGCCGACATCTGGTCGCGTTCCGCGCGGATTTTCAGGAGAGGGGGCATTGCCGGAGAGAAGTGAATGGTGACTAGTGACTGGGGAATCGTGTCTTCGCGCTACGCGTCAGCTTTCAATCCGTTCCAATCCGCGGATCTCCCGGATACCGAGGCCCGGCGCGTCGGTCACCGTGATCTCCGATTCGTTGAAAATCACGCCACCATCGACGGGATTGAACACGCACAGCGACGGGCCGTCCAGATCGATCTTGGTGATGACGTTGGCCTTCGCCACCGCCACGTGCACGGCGGCCGAGACGCTGATGCTGGTCTCGATCATGCAGCCGATCATGCACTCCACCTGGTAGAGCGCCGCGATGTCGGCGATGTGCAGTGCATTGGAGATACCGCCGGTCTTCATCAGCTTGATGTTGATGATGTCGGCCGCGCGCATGCGGATCAGCTCGATGACCTGTGTCGGTCCGAAGACGCTTTCGTCGGCCATGATCGGCGTGTGCACGCGCTCCGTCACGTACTTCATGCCGTCCAGGTCCTGCGCCTTGACCGGCTGCTCGACCAGTTCGAGCTTCACGCCCGCATCCTCCAGCGTCTGCAGGGCGTAGACCGCCTGCTTCGCCGTCCAGCCCTGGTTGGCATCGAGGCGCAGCAGCGCGCGATCTTCGACGGCGGCGTAAATGGCCTTGATGCGCTCGATGTCGACGCCGATGTCCTTGCCGACTTTGATCTTCAGGGATTCGAAACCGCGCTCCACGGCCGCGATCGAGTCCGCCACCATCTTGTCGATGTAGTCGACGCTGATGGTGATGTCGGTAGTGACCACCGGATCGCCACCGCCGAGGACCTTGTAGAGCGGCGCGTTGTAGAGCTGACCCCACAGGTCGTAGATCGCAATCTCCACCGCTGCCTTCGCGCTGGAGTTCTTCTCGAGCGCGGTCTGGATGAGCTGCGTGATGCGATTGAGATTCGCGATCTCCTGGCCGATCAGGCGCGGCGCGATGAACTTGCTGATCGCTTCGATGATCGAGCCGTGCGTGTCGCCGGTGATCACCGCTGTCGCCGGAGCTTCCCCGTAACCCACTTGCCCCGTGTCAGTGTGAATCTCGACAACGATGTCCTCCACCATTTCCACGGTGCGCAGCGCCGTCTTGAAGGGCGTCTTGAGCGGCACGCGCAGCATGCCGTAGCGAATGTCCGTAATTTTCATGCGATTTTCTTCATGTTTTGGACCAAGTCACCATTCACTAGTCACCAGTCGCTTCTTCTAACGACGAATCCGCTGCACGCTGTAGATGCGATCGATCATCGGCTGGCCGTCGCCGACCAGCAGCGGCACGAGCTGCGTCACGGACACGCCGTTCAGATGCGCGCGGATGATGTCGCCACCACCATCGCGATAGCTGATGCCGGTCGTGTCGTGAATGATGTACGGCAGGCCCTGGTCGTCGTGGCCGATGACCATCATGACGTGTCCCGGGATGTAGACCAGGTCGCCGACGTGCAGCTGTCGCAAAATCGCAAGCCGCGCTTCATGCGTGTCGTCCGCGGTGAAGGCAATCCGGTTCAGCGCCGGGCTCACTCCCTGGTCGCGCGTATTGCGCGGCAACTGCACGCCGAAGCTGCGATAGACCTCCGAGACGAAGCCGCTGCAATCGCGCGTGTTGTAGGAATGTCCCCACCCGTAGCGTTCGCCGAGGAACTTGAATCCCTGGCGCAGCACATTCGATTGCGTCAGCGGCAGGTAGTCAGCAGCGACGTCGTCCGTTCGCGGCAAGAGCGCGGGCGTGAACGACAACGATCCATCCTGCGCGCGGTACGGCAGTTCGATCACGTGTGCGGTATAGGGATGCTGACCATTGACCGGCTTGTCCGCCGGCCAGTCGCTGACCACGGGGACGCGCACACCCATTTCGAGCTGCAGGTCGGACACTTCCGGGCGTTCAGGCGTGTAGACCGTGCGCGCCTTCGCGCCGGTCACCACCAGGTACGGAGACTTGCGCGTGTAGCCGAACACCTGAGCCGCGCTGCCCTCTGCCACCGCATTCTTCTCGATCCACGCCGCGTACAGCGGACTCACGACGAACCACCACTGGCCATCGCGGCTTGCGTGGACAATGGCGACGGGCGTACCCGGAAACAGCGCGCTTTCCTGGAAACGGTCGACGTCAGTGTTGTCCGGCGTCGAGAACACTCGCAGCCGCGTCGGGAACGTCCGCACGTCAGCGCGTCGCACCACGAGGCCATAGCGAGTGGATTGCGACGCCGGAACTGCCTCAGCGTTGATGGAGGTCATCAATTCATCCAGCGTCTGCGCATTGACCTCGCGCCCCTGGGCATCGAAGAGCGCCTGCTCGGGACGCGAAGAAAGACTGCTGATCCACCTGTTCACGTCCGCCGCTGTGAGCGTTGCAGGCAGGTGTTCGACGTCATGCACGGAGCGATCGAGCTGCCGCAGCTTCGTGTTCTGCGCCGCAATGGCGTTCGCATCGAGGATCAAGCTGTCCGGACGAGTCGCCTGCGCAATCCAGAACTCCGGCTGCAGTTGCGCCTGTTGCACACCTGGCACGCCCGAGGGCGCACTCGCGGGAGGAGCGGACGCGCAGCCTGCAACTGCAATAGCGAGCGCGAAACAAGCCGCGCGCGCCGTCCACGTCAGACGCGCGAGCGTTCCGGCCCGTAGCCCGTAGCCCATAGCCCATAGCCCAGTCATGGCTTCAACCCCGACAGCACGCTCGCCATGGACAGTCCGATGCCCGTTCCGACGATCAGACCCAGCATCGCCAGCAATACCGCGATCGGCACGAGCACCGGTGAGTACGTTGCAGCGAGCACTGGCGCCGAAGCGACACCGCCGATCTGCGCCAACGACGAAATCCCGCACAGATACAGATCGAACCGGAACAGCCGCGCCAGCAACGCGAGCAGGCCGACATGAACGATCATGATCAGGAAGCCGCACAGGATGAACAGCGGCGCGGACGCAAGACCATGGAAATTGCTTTGCGACGCGAGCACCGCGACCAGCAGCGCGAGCAAGGCGCCGGCAAGTGAGCTCGGACCCGGAATGCGCGCCAGCGGCGTGCGGGCGGCGACGAGTCCGGTGAGCGTCGCGATGAGGACGGTCCACGACGTCGGAGTCAGCATGGTCGAGACCGGCATGAAGCTCGCGAGACGCGCGGCACCCAGTCCGACGAGCAGTGCTGCGCCCAGCCACAGCAGGATGTTGCCCGCATCCGCAGGACCCGTAGACACAACGGCGGACAACTGCGGATAGCGTGCGCCGTGCCGATCCGCGCCGGTCCAGCGATTGAAGACGGACGCGAACGAGCCGGTCGAGAACAACACCAGCACCCAGGTCGAGTAGCACAGCGCGTCGGCGAGCAGCACTGACGGCAGCGCGCTCTCGGACAGACCGACCACTTGCTTCACGGCAACGAGGTTTGCGGAACCGCCGGTCCACGTCGCGCTGAGCGCCGCGAGCATCTTCCACCCCTCATCGGGCAACACACGCCGGAACAGCACATAGACCAGCACGATCGCCACGAGGATGCTGGCCATCGCACACGCGAACGCGGCGAGGACGCGCGGGCCGACGGCAACGATGGCGCGCAGATCGCAGGTCACCATCAACAGGAACAACAGCGCCGGCAGCAGTTGCGTAGTCAGCGTGCGCTGCGCCGATTGAATTTCGGGGGTTGCGGTCCACAGGCCACCGACCGCGAGCGCGGTGACGAACAGATACGTCCAGACAATGGGCGGCAGCACCGAGAACAGGCGCCAGCCGAAGCGCGTCTCCAGCGACGGAAACAGCCCGGCCGCCAATGGCATCACCGCGAGATACGGCCAGACCGTCTCGATCATGGGCGCCCCGCGACGGATCGACGCCACGGGGTTGGGCGCGTCTTGATCATGCGCTCAGAATATTCGCTTCTTTCTCACTCCGCATCAAGAATAAATTATTGACCGGCTGTTCCGCGCCGTGTTACACCATCGCTACCGCCGCGCCCGAGCCCAATAACCGCCGACGTGGACACCTGAAGTGACTGTTCGCCTGACTCTTCCATGCAAACGGGAAGCCAGCGCCTGTGCCGGACGGTCGCCCCTTGTTCGTGTAGTTGATGGTGGCGTTTTCCCCCGCAGCCGCAGCCCGTCACGTATCCGCCCGGCTGTCTTCTTGTTGGTCGCACTCGCAGCGTGCCCTATCGCGGGGCCGCTTGCCAGTCCGTCTGCGCCATCGGTGATCGGCGAGGTCCGGACACTGGTGGACTCAGGCCAGTTCCAGGCTGCGGAAGGACAGATCACCGGCGCGCTCCGGCAAAAGGCGCTGGCCCAGGCTGACCGTTCCGCCCTCGAGTTCGAGCACGAGCGCATGCGCCGCATCCTGCTCGATTTCACCCTCAGCGAAGCGGATGCCAAGGCCCGGCTTCGCAAGCAGATTCCTGATCTTGCCGATGCGGAGTTCGCCGCCTGGGACACCGCCGGGTTGCTCGAATCCCGGGTCATCGACGGCAAGAAGCTTTATTTCAACCGCGCCCCTTCGAATCTCTTTCGCCTGAGCGCCGCCGCGCGGGCCCGCCGTCACAACCCGGCACCGTTCAACGACAGCCCGCTGGAAAGCATCAACCCGCATCACAGCGAAGTGCTGAACCAGTCGCTCGCCACAGGGCGCAGCAGCGTTGCGCCGCGTCGCGTGCGGGTGACGCAATCCATCACGGTCGAAGCCGATGCGGTTCCCGCGGGGGAGACGGTGCGCGCATGGATCCCCTTCCCGCGCTCGATCCGCGGCCAGCAGGAAGACATTCACTTCATCGCCAGCTCGCCGGCGACTCACGTGATCGCGCCCGAGTCGACCCTGCAGCGCACGGTCTATCTCGAACAGCCAGCGACGGCCGCCAGGGCAGTCGAGTTCTCCATCACCTACGAACTGACGATCTACGGCCAGCACTACCAGATCGACGCCAGCAAAGTGGTTCCGGTCACCGCGACACCCGAACTGGCGCCGTTCATGGGCGAGCGGCCGCCGCACATCGTCTTCACCGACGACATGCGCAGGTTCTCGCGCGAAGTCGTGGGCAACGAGAAGAATCCGTATCGCATCGCCCAGAAGCTGTTCGCTGCAGTCGACCGCATTCCGTGGGCCGGCGCGCTCGAATACTCGACCATCCCCAACATCAGCGACTACGCACTGCATGCGGGCCATGCCGATTGCGGCCAGCAGACGCTGCTGCTGATGACGCTGCTGCGCTTCAATGGCATTCCGGCGCGCTGGCAGTCCGGCTGGATCTTCGCCGACACCGACTACAACAACATGCACGACTGGGGCTGGCTGTA
>Ga0126377_10004217_pt1 | contig 10417 bp, 8 predicted proteins | sample PanSoiMetPlot_22_FD_92647 | JGI IMG/M metagenome (GOLD analysis project Ga0126377, IMG submission 92647) | Tropical forest soil microbial communities from Panama - MetaG Plot_22 | ecosystem: Environmental > Terrestrial > Soil > Tropical forest > Bulk soil | place: Panama | collected 2016-02-17 | reverse complement strand
GGTTACGCCGAGATGTTCCGCAAGGCCTTTCCCGGCGACGAGAATCCGATTACGCCGGAGAACTGGGGGCGGGCCATCGGCGCTTACGAGCGCACCATGGTCACGCCGTCACGCTTCGACTTGTATCTCGCCGGCGACCCGCAAGCGCTCACGGCCGCCGAGCAGCAGGGCCTGCGGACCTTCATCAATATCGGTTGTCCGACCTGTCACAACGGGCCGGGCGTCGGCGGCGGCACGTTCCAGAAATTCGGCGTCGTCGAGGACTATTGGACGGCGACCGGCAGCAAACAGGTCGACAAAGGCCGCTTCGACGTCACGCACCAACAGGCGGATATGTACGTCTTCAAGGTGCCGGTCCTGCGCAACGTCGCGATGACACCTCCCTACTTCCATGATGGCTCGGTTGGCACGTTGCCGCAGGCGGTGGGGATCATGGCGAGGGTGCAGCTGGGTAAATCGCTGACCGATGAAGAGACCAACCAGATCGTTGCTTTTCTGCACAGCTTGACGGGGGAGCTGCCCGACAATTTTGTCAACGCGCCCGTGTTGCCTGCTTCCGGATTCGAGACAACTGGAAGCACGCCGACGACCCCGCAGCAGAACCAGTGACAGGCCGACACCCTCGCTCGGCAGCGCAGCATCGAACATCCCGACTCCGCGCGCACCCGCCCCCGGCCTTGATCCGGGGGCTGCTATGCTGAGGACGGAGCCGCCGACCTCTCGTCCGATCCCGACCGGTAGCGGACTTCGGCCTTGGCCGGTACATTGCGAGCGCCACGCACCAGATCGATCAGCTCGTCCGGATCGGACGGCTCGGCGTCGCCGCGCCATGCCACGTGTCGGTCCGGACGCAGCAGCAGGAGCTTGTGTGCATAAAGCGCCTGCGCATGGCGCGCATCGACCTCGACAACTTTCAAAGGAACCCCGCGCCTGGCCGCCGCGTCAACGATGCCTGACATGGGCGCGCACGGATCGAGGCGGAGCAACGCAAAGTCGCCTCCACACGCGTCATAGAGCGAACGATGTCCGTCGAGCCATAAGTGCGGCGCCCGACAACCGGGAACCGACGAGGATTCAAACCGGCCCATCGAATAGACCGGGTGCGCTGCTCCGTCATAGGCGATGATCGGCGAGTCGGCATAGAAATAGCCGAAGTTCAACCCGCCACAGCACTGCTGCTGGATATAGAGATCATAGGCTTCCCGGCCCAAGGCGGAACGGGTCGCCTCGCCGATTTCATCCTGACGTTCGATATCGGGGGAAACCTCGCGCCGCTGCTGCGACACATTCTTGGCCATGCTGAATGCGAAGCGCGACACTTGGTCAGTGATCGGCTGGCGTTCCGCTTGATAAGCTTCAAGGATCGCCGGCGCCGCCCAGCCATTCAGCACGGCAGCCAGCATCCATGACAGGTTCGCGGCATCGGCGATACCGGCATTCATGCCGTAGCCGGCATGCGGGATCCAGAGATGCGCGGCGTCGCCGGCGATAAAGGCACGGCCACTGTGGAAGCGATCAGCGACCAGCCGGCGGCCAATCCAGTCTTCCTTCGAAATAACCTGGTACTCGAACTCAGGGCCCACGCCCAGGATCTGCCGGATGGCCCAGTCCCGGTCGATCGAATCGTAATCCGGCTCGTCGTTGTAGAGAAAATTGTGGATGAGCCAGGTCTCCTTGCCATCAATCGCCATCACGGTGCCGCAGCGGCGCGGGTTGAAGGCGAGATACATCCAGGCCTGCGGCCCGGGCAGCAGGCTGATCAGCTTCGGTGCACGGAAGTGTGTCGACTGCACGCGCTGATACTCTGCGATCCCGCTCATCCGGGCGCCGATGGCGTGCCGCACGGTCGAGCGCCCTCCGTCGCAGCCCACGAGATAGCGGCAGCGAATCGAAACCCGTTCGCCGTTATCGAGATTCTGCGCAACCGCGGTGACGCCCTGCCGATCCTGGGACAATTCCTCGAATTGCGTGCGACTGAGAATGCGGATTCGAGGCTGCGCCGCGGCATGCGCAAACAAGACCGGTTCGAGAAACAACTGGTTGATGCGATGCGGCGGCTCCGGGGTCGGCCACCAACTGTCATCACCCTGTTCGCCGCACGCCCGACCCGCGCGCGACGGCAATTTGATCCGCGAAAGCTCCATGCCGGTCGCCGTCACGCAGCACGAGACGTCGTTGCGGTATTCTGCCGGCAGGCCGGTTGCGCGAATTTTTTCCGCCAGCCCAAGCCGGCGAAAGATCTCCATCGAGCGGGCTGACACTTGGTTGCATTTGACGTTCGGCGGTTCACTGGCGCGCCGGGTTTCGGCCATGGTCACGTCGATGCCGCGGGAAGCGAGATCCATGGCAAGCGTGAGGCCGACCGGCCCTGCGCCGACAATCAAGACAGGAGTTTCAGTCGACCGATCCATGGCACTGTCGGGTTATGGTCCGAGGTTCGCCGCAGCTTCCACAAGCCTGCAGGTGCCCGGCGTGATGCTGATCAGAAGGTTGGCCGGTGGTTGTTGCATGGCGACCACCTGGATGGTGTTTAGACATAGCCGGCCGTTCCGGACAGTGCGCCGCTTGGAGCAGGCGCTTATCACAATGATTTTAAGCTCTGTTGATGTCGCCGCAATCGAAAACGGACATCCATCGAGAGTGGAGGAGCGTCTGTTCAGTGGCAATTTCGGCCATTGCGGCCGCAGATCAGAGACGTGATCCGGAGACAAAATGTGCTTGCACAAACCACAGTCTGACCGGCAGTTTCCTCGGTGGGCTCTCCTTCGTGGCCGCCTTGCTCATGTTCTCGACCATCCTCACGGTCGTGCTGGCTCGATCGCTGCAGGAACCGAAACGCCGGGCGCTCGCCGCCTACTCTTGAACGTGGAGATCATCGATGAAGACGTACAGGATCGCGGCCATTCCCGGCGACGGAATCGGCACGGAAGTCGTTTCGGCCGGGGTCGAGGTGCTGCATGCGCTGGCCAAGCGCGAAGGCGGCTTCCAATGCAAAGTCGACCATTTCGACTGGGGCGGCGAATACTACAAGAAGCATGGTCGAATGATGCCGGAGAACGGCCGCAGCGTGATCAGGGACCACGATGCCATCCTGTTCGGATCGGCCGGTCACCCCGACATCCCCGACCACATCACCCTGTGGGGCCTGCGCCTGGCCATTTGCCAGCCGTTCGACCAGTACGCCAACGTGCGCCCCGCGCGCGTGCTTCCCGGCATCACGAGCCCGCTGCGCAGCGTGCAGCACAAGGAACTGGATTGGGTGATCGTCCGCGAGAACTCGGAGGGCGAATATGCCGGCGTCGGCGGGCGCGTGCACCAGGGCCTGCCGCTGGAAATGGCTACGGACGTGGCAATGTTTACCCGCGCCGGTGTCGAGCGGATCATGCGGTTCGCCTTCCGGCTTGCGCAGTCGCGGCCGAGAAAGCTCCTGACTGTCGTGACCAAGTCGAACGCGCAACGCCACGCGATGGTGATGTGGGACGAGATCGCGACCGAGATCGCGACCGAGTTCAAGGACGTAACCTGGGACAAGATGCTGGTCGACGCCATGACCATGCGCATGGTCATGCGGCCGGAGACGCTGGATACGATCGTGGCGACAAATCTGCACGCCGATATTCTGTCCGACCTGGCTGCCGCGCTGGCGGGTTCGCTCGGCATCGCGCCGACGGCCAATCTCAACCCGGAGCGCACGTTCCCATCGATGTTCGAGCCGATCCACGGCTCCGCCTTCGACATCATGGGCAAGGGTGTCGCAAATCCCATCGGCACATTCTGGTCGGAGGTGATGATGCTCGAGCACCTGGGCGAGAAAGCTGCCGGCGATCGGCTCATGAACGCGATCGAGCGTGTGACCGCCGACGACCGCTTCCACACGCCCGATCTCGGCGGCAGGGCGAGGACGGCCGATGTGACGGCGGCCGTCATCGACGCCATCCACGGCGCCAACGTCTGATCAATCGTTCGTGGCTGGCCGTGGAGCGATGAGCGGCGCGGGCGACGCTGCGTCTGATCGCTGCCCGCGGCGTACGAGGGCCCCCTGTCCTGTTCCGATGGATCGTCGATCGGCTTGTTGCTGAATCACCCTTGCGGCGGTGACCCGACTGGGCTTCCATTGGTCGAAATCAGGGGGGAGAAGCCCATGAACGGAGGCTGGCTGTCGCGCCGGTTGTGCGCGCTTGGTGTCGCCCTGGTGACGGCGGGCACGGCGTCGGCCGCCGACGTGCATGTCATGATCTCGGCCGGCTTCTATGGGGTCTATGCCGAAGTCGGTCCGGCCTTCGAGCGGGAGACCGGACACCGCCTGGTCACGACCCGCGGCCCGTCCATGGGTGACTCGCCCGAGGCGATTCCCACCCGCCTGGAGCGCGGCGAGGTCGCTGATGTCGTGATCATGGACGGGGGTGCTGCCGACGAACTGGTCGGGCGCGGGCTGGCGCGGCCGGAGAGCAAGAAGAATCTCTCGCGCTCGCTGATCGGCATGGTGGTGCGCGCCGGCGCCGAGAAGCCCGACATCGGCACCATGGACGCCCTGCGGAACACGTTGCTGGCAGCCAAATCCATTGCCTATTCGGACAGCGGCAGCGGCACCTATCTGTCGCAGAAACTGTTCCCGCAGCTCGGCATCGCCGACCAAATCGCCGGCAAGAGCCGCAAGATACGGGGACCGCCCTCCGGCGAGCCGGTGGCTGCGGTCGTGGCGCGCGGCGAGGCGGAGATCGGGTTCCAGCAGGTCGCCGAGCTGATCCACGTTCCAGGCGTGACGTTCGTCGCCACGATACCGTCGGCCGTGCAGCCGGAGACCTTCTTCGCAGGTGCGGTCACCAAGAACGCGCGCGAGCCCGAGGCGGCGATCGCGCTGCTTCGCTTCCTGACCTCGCCCGAGACGGAACCTGTGATCAAGAAGGCCGGACTGACGCCGCTGTCGGAGCGGTAGACGATCGGGCCGAACGTCGGACCGAACGGACAGGGCGAAGCCTGACGCCCTGCGTTTCTGCGCTGAGGCACGAGACTGCGGCGTGCCGAACCACCCTGGGAGGGATACATGAAGCTTCCCCGCCGCACTTTCTTGCACCTGACCGCTGGCGCAGCTGCGCTGCCGTTCACAACGCGTTTGGTCGGTGCGCAAAGTCCCCACCCGCCGCCGGGATCGGCTGCACGTGAGCTGCCGTTGGCAAAGCGGCTCGCCGACTATGCCCATGGCCTGCGCTACGAGGATTTTGACGAGGCCACGATCGAGCGCGTGAAGACGCATGTGATCGACACAATCGGCTGCGCAATTGGGGCTCTGAACGAGAGGCCCGTCCGCATTTGCCGGGAGATTGCGGTTGGCGCCGCCGGGCCGTCAACGATTGTCGGCACCAATCACCGCACGAGCCCTGACCTGGCCGCCTTTGCCAACAGCGCGGCCGCCCGCTACCTCGACTTCAATGACACCTATGTCGGCCGCGTTGCCGTTCATCCAAGCGACAACATCGCGGCATGCCTCGCGGTGGCGGAGGCCGAGCGTGCCGGTACTCGGGAGCTGATCACCGCCATCGTCATCAGCTACGAGGTGAACTGCCGGCTCGTCGACGCTTTGGACATTTCGACACGCGGTTGGGACCCGCCGATATTCGGCCTTCCAGCTGTGGCGCTTGCCGTGGGCAGGCTGATGAAGCTCACTCCCGAGCAGTTGACCCACGCGGTCAATCTCGCCATCAACGACCACATTCCGCTAGCGCAGACACGGGTCGGAGACCTGTCGGATTGGAAGGGAATCGCGGTTGCGGAAACGGCACGCAATGCCGTCTTCGCTGCACGGCTGGCGCGCGCGGGCTTAAGCGGCCCGTCCCCGATCTTCGAGGGGCGGTCCGGCTTCTTTCAACAGATCAGCGGACCCGCCAACGTCGACGTTGGCGCCTTCGGTGGGCGCAGCGTGCCGTTCCGCATTCATCAATGCAGCCTGAAGCCCTACCCCGCGGTGATCTACACGCAGACGGCAGTCGTTGCAGGAATTGAGGTTGCCAAGGAGGTGGGCTCACTCGATCGCATCTCGGCGGTCGAAATCGCGACGACACGCCGGGGGTACGAACGCACCGGGAGCGAGCCTGAGAAATGGGACCCCAAAACCAGAGAGACGGCCGATCACAGTCTTCCCTACATCACGGCACGGGCGATGTTCGACGGCGACATCACCAGCGAAAGCTTCTCACAGCAGAAGTTCCGCGACGCTGCCGTTCTCGCCTTCATGCAGAAGATCAAGGTGAGCGAAGACCCCGCCCTCACGGCCCGCACCGGTGGAGCAGTCCCAACGCGTGTGACAGCGATTCTCTCGGACGGGCAGCGGATCACGCGCGAGGTCGACCACGCGCCGGGCTTCGCTTCGAGACCGATGAACCGAAGCGAGGTGGAGCGGAAGTTCCGCGGCAACATAGGCAAGCGCTGGCCAAAGGAGCAGACCGACGCAAACCTGAAGTCGCTCTGGGCGCTTGATCGGACGAGCAGTTTCACTTCTCTACTCGGCAAACTTGCCGTGCCGAAACAAGCATGACGCGCTCTGACTGAATGTGCGGGCGGGGGCGCAGGCTCGTTCACCCGCTTTCGTCGATCACGTCTTGCGAAACCTGGCCGGCAGCGGAATGTTGTTGGCAGGATTGTTGTCCTGCTTGGAAATCCGCGTGACCAATCCGTCTCTCATCAGCGGCTGCAACTCGGCTTCGAGCGCATCCGCTATGTCCTTGTCGTAGATCACTTCATCTTCGACGCGGATGGCAAAGGCACGCAAGTGCTTTTGCTTCTTCTCCGGATCTTCGATCGTCTCCTTCGTCCATTCATAAAGCGGGTAGGCTTCAGTGCCGTTCTTTTCAGCCTCGAGGACGTAGTCCGCGAAGGCATCGAACTGACACTTCATCGTCGCGCGATGCTTTGCCAGGACCTGCATGAGGGGTTTGATGGCCTCCGCACGATCGTCGCGTCGGGCCGTCTCCGACATCTCATCGTTCAGATATACCCGAACTTGATACTTCCACTGCTCGGCCATGTATCGGCTCCTTCGTTGTTGGGGTTGTGCGTTCTCGGCCGCGGATCATGAGAGCGCGTCAGGCCCGCCACGTCTCGCCTATAAACCCATGGCCTAGTTTACGCGGGCGGTCTTCGCGACCGCAATTTGTGGATCAGGCGGCAGGTGGCTGGTCGCAGGACTGGTCGCCGTGGCCCTACAATGGGGTACGGCCGGCCCCATTGGCCGGAAAATACCCGCACTGATGCCGACTCATACGCTGCACAACCAGACCGCGTTGAACGCAGTGGCCGGACCGCTGCCGTTCTATCGCCGCAGTCATCTTCCCATATACAAATACCGCTCACTCGACAGGGGGCGGTGTACATGGGGCCGGGCGGTGGAGGTAGCGTGTCGCCGCCCGGCTCTTGGACCCAATCATGCTTCGCAACAATGCGACCGCAGGCGGCCGGTGTTTATCTGGCCGGCCCTGTTTTGTGTCGCGTTCAACAGGACGCGCGCGCGGCATCGAGCTCGCGAAGATGCCCGTTGCCTCGACTTTGTCGCCCTGCCGCAAGCGCACCTCGTGGCGGGCGAGTTGCTGCAGCGCAAGCCGGACGTCGCTAGCCTAAGCTCTATCTGGAGGGCCTGCGGAGAGCCGGATTGCCCGCGCAAACGCACGGCCCCAGACCCTGTCCCGTATGCTATCCTTTTCATGCCCGGTGGCGCGCCCGCGCCACCGATCGGATTCCCTGTCGGGAGCCTTCCAATGTCGAAACCGTTCATCGCGTTGCGTGCCACGGCGGCCGCTGTGGCGGCGTGGCTACTCACGTCCCCTTGGCCGGCGGCGGCGCAAGCGGTGCCGCCAGCGCCGCCCGCCCCGCCCGCGCTCACTGGCAAGATCACGTCCGATCGCGAGGGCCCCATGGAGGGGGTCCTGGTCAGCGCCAAGAAGCCGGGGGCAACCATCACCGTCACGGTCGCAAGCGATGCAAAGGGCGATTACGCCTTCCCGGCGGATCGATTGGGGTCGGGCCGTTACGAACTGACGATCAGGGCCGCCGCCTACGCTCTGGAGGGTTCAGGCGCCGTCGACCTCGCACCCGGCAAGACGACGAAGGTCGATCTTCGACTGAGGCCGGCACCAGTCACTACCGATCAACTGACCAACTCCGAATGGATGACGAGCGTGCCGGGGCCCGACGACCTGAAAAGGGCAATGCTCAACTGTGCGGACTGCCATTCCCTGCGCAGGATATTCGAATCCAAACATACCGCGGCTGATTTCCTAAAAGTGTTCGAGCGAATGGGCGGCTACTATCCGGGCGCCTCCGACATGCAACCGCAGCGGCTGGTCGGCGAGCACCGGCGGCCGGCCGTAAACCCCGCCATCGCACAGCGGCTCGCCGAATATCTCGCGAGCGTCAATCTCAGCAGCCAGTCCACGCATGGCTTCGATCTGAAAGTCTCGCCGCGCCCGAGCGGACGCGCGACGCGAGTCATCATCACGGAGTACGATCTTCCGCGGAAGGAGATTCAGCCCCACGACGTCATTGTCGATCGCGACGGCGCTGTCTGGTACTCGCATTTCGGCGAGCATTTCCTGTCCAAGCTCGACCCCGAGACCGGGAAGGTGACGGATTTCCCGATCCCGGTGCAAAAGCCAAATCACCCCAAAGGAACCCTCGATCTCGAAATCGACGAGGACGGCCAGATCTGGATCGCGCTGATGTATCAGACAGGCATGGCGCGGTTCGATCGGACCAGCGAAACCTTCCGGATTTTTCCGGTGCCCAATGAGTGGCAGACAGACGCCACGCAACAGTCGCACTTCTCGGTGGCGGGGACGAAGGCCGATGGCAAGGCGTGGGTCAAGAACACGGACCGCTCGCAGGTCATGCGGCTCGACCTCGAAACCGGCCAGTATGAGAACCTCGGGACCTTCCGCAACCCGACCAACGATCGGCCGATCGGCATCTACGGGATCTACGCCGATCAGCAGAACAACGCCTACATTCTCGAATTCCCGTCTGGCGGCATCGGCAAGATCGACGCCAGGACCGGCAAGCTCGCGTTCTATCCGACACCGACGCCGAACGCGCGGGCGCGCCGCGGGCGTGTCGATTCCAAGAACCGGCTCTGGTTTGCCGAGTACGGCGGCAACGGTGTCGGCATGTTCGATCCCACGACCGAGACGATCACCGAATGGAAAAAGCCGCTCGCGTGGGAAGCGCCCTACGACGCTGTCGCCGACCGCAACGGCGAGGCCTGGGAGGCCAATACGTTCTCCGACCGGGTTGGCCGGCTCGATCCCCGCAGCGGCGAATGGACGAATTATCTCCTGCCGCGTTACGCCAATATTCGCCGCGTGTTCGTCGATGATCGGAAAACGCCGGTGACGGTGTGGATCGGCAACAATCTTGGCGCTGCAATCATAAAGGTCGAACCGCTCGATTAGGGTGGAACGGCCACTCGGAATCAATGGGACGCCAACGCCAGCGCCGCATGCTCGCTTTCCTCGCGGATGAGGGCGAGCACCTCGCCGCGCAGCGCATTGAACTCCGGCGACGTCGTGATCTCGATGGCGCGCGGCCGCGGAATGCCCACGTCGATGCTCTTCTTGATCCGCCCCGGCCGCGCCGTCATGACGCAGACGCGGTCGGCGAGCAGCAGCGCCTCCTCGATGTCGTGGGTGATGAACAACACGGTCTGGTGGTGCCGCTCCCACACCCGGAGCAAGAGCTCCTGCATCAGCATACGGGTCTGCGCATCGAGGCTGCCGAACGGCTCGTCCATCAGCAGGACCTGTGGCTGCATGATGAGTACCCGCGCGATGCCCACGCGCTGGCGCATGCCGCCGGATAGCTCCGCCGGATAGCTGGTCTCGAACCCGCGCAATCCCACCTGCTCGATGATCTGCGCCGCGCGGGGGCGGTAGTCGATCGCCGGCTGCCTCTGCGTCTTCGGGCCGAACACCACGTTTTCCATCACCGACAGCCACGGAAACAGCGCCGGCTCCTGGAACACGACGGCGCGGCGCGGTGACGGGGCGGCGATCTCCTCGCCCGCCACACGCACAGTGCCGCGCGTCGGGTGATCGAAGCCGGCGACCATGTTGAGGAGCGTGGACTTGCCGCAGCCGGAGGGACCCAGAATGGCGACGAACTCGCGCTCGGCAACGCTGAGGATGATATCCTGAAGGGCGAGGACACGCCGCTCGCCCTTGGCAAACTCCTTCCACAACCCCTCGATCTCGATCATGCGTGCGCCTCGAGCGTGCGCCAGCGCAGCACGAGGCGCCCGGCCCAGACGATGACCCGGTCGGACAGGAAGCCGAGCAGCCCGACCGAGAACATGGTCGCCACGCAGATGTCCATCCGGCCGACGTAGTAGGCGTCCCACAGCACGTAGCCCAGGCCGGACTTCACCGCGATCATC
>Ga0126377_10004216_pt1 | contig 10418 bp, 14 predicted proteins | sample PanSoiMetPlot_22_FD_92647 | JGI IMG/M metagenome (GOLD analysis project Ga0126377, IMG submission 92647) | Tropical forest soil microbial communities from Panama - MetaG Plot_22 | ecosystem: Environmental > Terrestrial > Soil > Tropical forest > Bulk soil | place: Panama | collected 2016-02-17 | reverse complement strand
GGCGCCGTCCCTGCCGTACGCCCACGTGCCTTCCGTCGTCTTCAGCTTCCCGTTCTCGTACTCGGCCGTGTCCTCGCCGAGGTACCAGAGGTTCCCCTTCGAGTCCTGCGCGTAATAGTCGTCGTTCTTCTCGAGCGTCTCGCCGTTCTGGGTGACCAGGTCGTGGACGACGCGCGCCTCGATCCCGCCGAGCAGCTTCGTCTCGTTCGTGACGGTCACGTCGTCCCGGTGCACCTCGCCGTCCTCGACCTCGCGGTAGACCCAGTGGCTGCCGGGGCGCATCGGCCAGTACGGGTTGTCGATCTCGGTCGTGAAGTCCGCCGGGTCGAGGTGCACGGCTTTCGTGCCCTGCGGCAGGCTCGTCGAGCTTCCGCCGCCGCCGCCGCAGGCCGCGAGGCCGAGGACTGCGAATGCGACTGCGATCGAGCGGATCATGCGGCGGAGCGTATGCCCGCCCGCGTGAAAGGCCGGTGAGAGGCTAGTCCTCGCGCGGGACCCAGCGGAAGTAGCGCAGCGCGAGCAGCGTTCCGGCGATGCCCCAGACGAGGATCACCGCCACGTCCTTCGGCTCGCTCCAGATCGGCGTGCCCTTCAGCGTCACGTCGCCGACGAGGTCGATGAAGTACGTCAGCGGCAGCACGTCCGCAACCCGCCGGAGCACCTCCGGGAAGTGCTGCTGCGAGAAGAACGCGCCCGAGATGAACGCGACTGGGAGATAGATCGCGTTGATCACCGCCGAGGCTCCCTCCGAGCGCCGGATGAACCCGGTGATCGCGACCCCGAGGGCCGCGAAGCACGCGCCGCCGAGCGCGAGCGCCACCACCAGCGACCCGGGAGCCTTCGGGAACGACGCGTTGAAGAGGATCATCCCGAGGGCGATCAGGCACGCGGCCTCGAGCGCGAAGGCGATCAGGGTCGTCAGCAGGACGGCGGCGATGTAGACGGGCGGAGGCAGCGGAGTCGCGCGGAGCCGCTTGAGGACGCCGGTCTCGCGGCGAATGACGAGCACGATCGCGAGCCCGGCAAAGGCCGTCGCGATCAGGCCGTAGCCGATCATCCCGGTCAGGAGGTAGTCGGCCGCGCGGTAACCGTTGATCTTGTCTCCGCTGCCGTAGACCGAGCCCAGCAGCACGAAGAAGATGAGCGGGAGCATGAACGTGAAGAACGCGAGCTCGCGGCTGCGCGAGTAGAGGAGGAGCTCGCCGCGGAGCTCGTGGGTGAAGACCTTCATTCCTGCTCCTCCTTGGTGAGCGCGAGGTAGACGTCCTCGAGGCTCGCGCGGCGCACCTCGAGCCCCTCGAGCTCCTGGCCGGCCGCGAGCGCCTCGCTCGTCAGCTCGTGCAGGAGCTTCGTCGGCTCCTCGGTCTGCAGCACGACCTCCAGGCCGTTGCGGCGATAGCGGACCTCGGTCGCGGGGAGCGTGGACGTGAGCTCCGACGGCGGCCCGAGGGCGACGATCTCGCCGTCGCGCACGACCGCGACCCGGTCCGCGAGCCGCTCGGCTTCCTCGAGGTAGTGCGTCGTGAGCAGGATCGTCTTGCCCAGGTCGCGGAGCGAGGCGATCGTCTGCCACGCCCGGCGGCGGGCCTCGGGGTCGAAGCCCGTCGTCGGCTCGTCGAGGAAGACGAGCTCCGGGTCGCCGACGAGCGCGAGGCCGAGGTCGAGCCGGCGCCGCTGCCCGCCGGAGAGGCTGCGCACGCGCGACTCACGCTTCTCCTCGAGCCCGACGAGCTCGACGACCTCGGCGACCGGGCGCGGACGCGTGTAGTAGCCGGCGAAGAGCTCGAGGTTCTCCGTGACGGTGAGGCTGTCGTAGACCGACGACGACTGGAGGACGACCCCGATCCGCTGGCGCCAGTCGAGGCCCGCGCTCGACGGGTCCTCGCCGAGCACGGTGACCGAGCCGCCGTCACGCTCGCGGTAGCCCTCGAGGATCTCGACGGTCGTCGTCTTGCCCGCGCCGTTCGGGCCGAGCAGGCCGAAGATCTGGCCCTGGGCGATCTCGAAGCTGACTCCGCGCAGCGCCTCGAGCCCGTTGTAGGACTTCTCGAGGCCGTCGACGATCACCGCGCTAGACATATCTGGCCGATATGATTAACGTATCTACCCGATATGTCAACTTTGACCCCGACAGCCCGCGTGATCCTCGGCATGCTCAAGCTCGGAGCACCGACAGGCTACGAGATCAAGAAGGTGATCGACAGCTCCACCCGCTTCTTCTGGACGGCGAGCTACGGCCAGATCTACCCGGAGCTGAAGCGGCTCCAGCGCGAGGGGCTCGTGCGCTCGAGGGAGGAGCCGCGCGGGAAGATCAACCGCACCTTCTACGAGTTGACGCCGAAGGGCGACCAGGCGCTCCGCGACTGGCTGACCGACGACAAGAGCACGATCTACGAGATTCGCGACGAGGGGCTCCTGCGGCTCTTCTTCTCCGACGTCCTTCCGCGGGAAGACGTGCTCGCGAACCTGCGGGTGCAGCAGCAGTTCTTCGAGCTGGTGCTCGAGCAGTTCCGCGAGATCGAGCGCAGGGCGCGCGGCGACCTCGAGGACGGTCTCCAGTACCCGTACCTCGTGCTGCGCTACGGGCTCGACTTCATCGAGTGGGCGCGTGACTGGTACGCGGAGATCGAGCGTCGCCTAGAGGCGGGTGAGCCGCTATTCGAGCTCGACGACGACGAGCCCGCCGGCGGGGAAGGGAGGCTCGGGGCCTCCGGTTAGGGCGGCTGCGATGCGGCCGCAGTCCGGCTGGTGGCCGACGACCACGACCTCCTCGCCGCGGCCTGCGATCGCGGCCCGCAGGTCGTCCGTGGTCGCTCCGGGCGCGAGCCGGTCGTCGGGCTCCGTCGCCACGTCGAACGGCCTCGCGAGCTCGCCGCCGGTCTCGCGGGCACGCAGCAGCGGGCTCGTCAAGATCGCTCCGGGGCGTGCTCCGTCGGCCTCGAGCCTGCGGCCGAGCTCCCTTGCCTGCTCGCGTCCCTGCGGCGTCAGGCGGCGCAGCTCGTCCGGCTCTCCGGGCGCAGCCTCGGCGTGGCGGACGAGGTACAGGCGCACTCGGCTGAGGATAGCCTTGCGGCATGGCCGTGATCCCGATGCTGTCCTACGAAGACGGCGCCGCGGCCGCCGACTGGCTCGTCGAGGCGTTCGGGTTCGAGGAGCGCCTTCGGTTCACGGACGACGAGGGAACCGTCACGCACGCGGAGCTGGAGACGCCCGGCGGGATCGTGATGCTCGCCACCCCGTCGCCGGATTACGTGAGCCCGAAGCGGTTGCGCGAGCTCTCGTCGGAGGCGCGGATGATGGCCGAGGTGCCGTTCGTGATCGACGGAGTGCTCGTCGAGGTGGACGACGTGGACGGACACTTCGAGCGGGCGAGGGCAGCCGGCGCGACGATCCTCTCCGAGCCGGAAGACGTGCCGGACGTCGGAGTCCGCCACTACCGGGCCGAGGATCCGGAGGGGCACCGCTGGATGTTCTCGCAGGACCTCGCGTGAGCTGGTTCCGCTACGTCGTCGCGGACGTCTTCACCGACACGCCGCTGCACGGGAATCAGGTCGCGGTCTTCACGGACGCGCGCGCGATCCCCGACGATCGGCTGCAGGCGATCGCCCGCGAGATGAACTTCTCCGAGACCGTGTTCGTCTACAAGCCGGACGGCGACGGGCACGCGCGGATCCGGATCTTCACGCCGACGTCCGAGCTCCAGTTCGCCGGCCATCCGACGCTCGGCACCGCGTTCATCCTCAGCGCGCCGCTCTCGCTCGACGTGATCAACCTGGAGACCGGCGCCGGGATCATCCCCGTGCGGCTCGAGCGCGAGGCCGGGCGGATCGTGTTCGGACGCATGGAGCAGCCGCTGCCGACGGTCGAGGGCTTCGACGGCGTCGAGCGGCTCCTGGAGATCCTCGGCGTGGCGCGGGCGGAGCTTCCGGTCGAGCTCTACGACAACGGCGTTCGGCATGTCTACGTTTGCCTCGCCTCGGAGGACGAGGTCGCGTCCGTCCAACCGGACCTGGCCAGGCTGACGCTGGAGTCGGCCGCGGTCGGCTACAGCTGCTTCGCCGGCGAGGGCCTGCGCTGGAAGACGAGGATGTTCGCTCCTGCGTTCGGGGTCCCGGAGGATCCGGCGACGGGCTCGGCGGCCGGGCCGCTCGCGCTGCACCTGGCGCGGCACGGGCGCATCGGGTTCGGCGACGAGATCGAGATCTCGCAGGGCATCGAGGTCGGGCGACCCTCGACGCTCTACGCGCGCGTCGACGGCTCCGCGGACGAGGTCGAGCGCGTGGAGGTCGGCGGCGCCGCGGTCACGGTCGCCCGCGGCGAGCTCAAGATCTGAAACACGGCCGTCAGGGCGAATGCGAGCGCGAAGCCCGGGAGCGACGCGCCGATCTGGTATCCGGGCTGCGGCAGCTTCGCCATCAGGTCGCTCCAGAAGCCGAGGTCCACTGGCTGGTAGAGCCACTCGTAGAGCAGGAAGCCGGCCGCCCACGCGACGATCGGCCCCACGCGGAAGCTCGGGCTGCCGAAGATGTCGCGCTCCGAGTAGTGCGCGCCGTTCAGCAGCCAGTGCGCCGCGAGCACGCCGAGCAGCGGGACGAAGACCGCGCCGAGCAGCAGCAGGAACCGCTGGTAGCTCCGCATGTCGATCGCCAGAGCGCCGGCCGTCGCGATCACCGATGCGCAGGCGATGAGCACGCGCTGCGGGACCCGGGTCAGCACGTTCTGCGTCGACATCGCCGACGAGTACACGTTCGCGAACGCCTCGTCCGTCTCGTCCACGGTCAATGCGAGCAGCGCCAGCGCGGCCGCCGCGCTGCCCCCGGCGATCGCGGTCAGGATCAGCTCGGGGTGGTTCGGGTCGACGCCGCGCGAGAGCACGAGGATCGAGCCGAAGCCGAACTGAAAGAGCGTGGGGAGCAGGTAGCCGATCCCGACGCCGAAGAAGGCGCTCCGCCGGTCGCGAGAGAAGCGCGTGTAGTCCGCGACGAGCGGCGCCCACGAGACGGTGACCGCGATCACGGTGTCGACCGCGAGCCAGAACGAGCCGTGGTGCGTGCCCGGCTGCGACCAGAGCGCGCCGAGGTCGGCGCCGTCGACGATCCACCACGCGAGGTAGACGACGGACGCGGCCACGGCCCAGATCGCGAACTTGCGCACGAAACGGCGAACGAACCCGATCGGGCCCATCAGCGCCAGCACCGCGGCGAGCGCGCCGAAGAGGAGCTTCCACGCCCAGGTCGCCTGGAACCCGAACAGCCGGTCGCAGAGGAGCCCGGCCGCGGTCGCGATCACGATCAGCTCGAAGATCGCCCAACCGAGGCACTGCGCGATGTTGAGCACGGTCGCGATGTACGAGCCGCGCTGGCCGAGCGGCGCCCGCTGGAGCACCATCGTCGGCACGCGACCGTCCGCGCCGATCAGCGCCGCCAGCGCGAGCATCGAGTTCCCGATCAGCCCGCCGAGGAGCGTCGCCGCGAGCGCGTCCTTCAGCGACAGGTCGAAGTACGCGGGAAGCACGAGCACGAGCAGCGAGATGCCGAGGTTGATCCAGAGCAGCGTCGTGTCGACGAAGCCGAGCACCCGCAGGCGCTCCGGGACCGGCTCGATTCCCCAATTCGGTGCGTTCATGACTCCCTTCGCTGGTGCTAACCAGATCAGGTTCTACGGGTGTGATCTCAGCCGCTATTGAAGCGGCACCCCGGTGTCACGTCACTCTACGTGCCGCGTCAGGCGTGGAGCAACTGGTAGAGCGGGTCGACGGCGTCCGGGATGTCCCAGTACGACCGCCATTCGTTCAGGACGACGTAGGCGACCTTCCTCTCGTCCTCGGTGAGGACGATCGGATCTCCATGGCCGGCCTCGACCTGGTGCCCGATCGCTTCCGCGAGGGTCTTCGCCGCGTGCATCTCGTCATGGTCTTCGCCGGCGAAACGCTGGATGTGACGAGCGAACTCCGCCGCTTCGATCGGGTGCCAGACGGTTCCCTCGATAACGACGTCGTGGTGATGGAAAGCGCTCATCGGGCTTCCCTCATGATCGGCCGGAGAGCGCCGGCCTTTAGCGGCGCCTAGGAGAGCCGCGTCAGCCGCGTCGCGGTCGCCTTGAACTCCGCGACCACGAGCTCGTGCTCCTTCAGCTCGAGCCGTTCCGCGGAGGCGGCGGTGATCTCGGCGGTCAGCGGGCCGATCCGGACGCGGCGGCGGTTCCCGACCGGGACGATGCTCTCGATCGAGGCCCGCAGGCGGTTCTGAACCGAGTCGGCCGTCTCCGCCCGCGAGATCGCGATCTCCCAGGGATGGATGACGACGCCGACCGGCCCGTTCGCCTCGTCCGTGGACACGATCGTGACCCCCGAGTCGAGCACGACCTCGGTCAGGCCGTCGACCCGCACTCGCGCGTTCCCGGTGAGCAGGTTCCCGCCCGCGAGCTCCGCGACGAACGGCGTGGCCGGGGACGCGATCAGCTCCTCCGCCGTCCCCGTCTGGACGATCCGGCCCTCGACGAGGACCGCGATCCGGTCGGCGAGCGCCGCGGCGTCGACGAAGTCGTGCGTGACGAGGATCGACGGCAGGCCGAGCTCGTGCAGCAGCGCTCTCAGCTCGGCCCGGACGCGGCCGCGGGTGTGTGGGTCGAGCGCCGCCATCGGCTCGTCGAGGAGCAGGACGTGCGGCTTGCGGGCGAGCGCTCTCGCGAGAGCCACGCGCTGGCGCTCTCCGCCCGAGAGCTCCGTGGGCTTCGCCTTCGCCAGGTCGCCGATGCCGAGCCGGTCGAGCAGGTCGCCGGGATCGCCGCCCGCGAAGCCCACGTTCCGCTCGACCGACAGGTGCGGGAACAGCGCGTACTCCTGGAACACGTAGCCGACCGCGCGCTCCTCGGGCCGGCGGTCGATGCTCCGGTCGCTGTCGAACCAGACCTCGCCGTTCGCCGCGACGAACCTGCTCGTCGGCTTGGCCAGCCCGGCGATCGCGCGCAGCACCGTCGTCTTGCCCGCGCCGGAGGGGCCGACGAGCGCGACCGTCTCAGCCGCGGCGACGTCGAGCGCTACTTCGACGTCGAAGCTACGAGTCGGAACCTTGAGATCGAGCCGAGCCGTGCCCATGTGAACACCTTGAGGCCGATCAGTATCGCGGCCCCGACGAGGATGAAGAGCGCGCTGATCGCGAGGGCGACGTTGAAGTCCTCGTCGAGCTGCGCGTAGATCGCGAGCGGCAGCGTCTGGGTGACGCCCTGGAGGCTGCCCGCGAAGATCAGCGTCGCGCCGAACTCGCCGAGCCCACGCGCGAGCGCGAGCGCCGAGGCCGCGCCGAGCCCGCCGGCCGCGAGCGGAAGCGCGATCCGCCCGAACACGCGCCACGGTCCGGCTCCGAGCGTGCGCGCGGCCGAGATCAGGTTCTCGTCGACGCCCTCGAAGGCTGCGATCGCGCCGCGCACGTAGAACGGGCTCTCGACGAAGGCGACCGCGAGGATGACTGCGGTCTGCGTGAAGCCGATGCTGATTCCAAGGGCGTCCTGCTCGTCGCCGAGCAGCCCGAAGCGCCCGAAGGCCGCGAGGAGCGCGATGCCTGCGACAGCCGGCGGCAGCACGAGCGGAAGCTCGACGAGAGTGATCAGCGCACTCCGTCCGAAGAACCGCTTCCGCGCGAGCAGGTACGCGGTCGGTGTCCCGAACAGGAGCACGGCGACGTGCGCGATCAGGCTTGTCTTCAGGCTGACCCACAGCGCGTCCTGAAACACCGGAGTCCCGAACGCGTGGAAGAGCTCGCCGATCGGGACGCGGAGGAAGATCGCAACGAGCGGCAGCAGCAAGAAGGCGAAGGCGACGCCGGCCGCGACCGCGGTCATTGCCGCGAACGCGATCCGACTCACTTCTTCGGCAGTCCGAACCCGGCCCGCTTCAGGAGCAAGCGGCCGCGCTTCGAGAGCAGCTTGTTCACGAACGAGCGTGCCTCCACTCGGCGCGCGGTCGACTTGACCATCGCCACCTGGTAGCGGATCGGAGGCTGCGCCCATGCGGGCAGGAAGAGCTTCTGCACCTTGGACGCGACCGGCCTGGCGTCGGTCACGTAGACGAACCCGGCGTCGGCCTGACCGAGCGCGACCTGGGCGACGATCGCTTTCACGTCCGTCGCCTGGCTGACGACGTTGTGCAGCACCGCGTCTTTGATCCCGAGCGCATCGAGCAGCTGCCGGGTGTACGAGCCGATCGGAACCGCCTGGTCTCCGATCACGACCTTGACGCCGCTTCGCCTGAGGTCGTACACCGAATGGATGCCTGCCGGGTTCGACTTCGGGACGATGACGACCAGCTTGTTCGTGGCGAAGGTGACCGGCTTGCGGACGAGCCCGTCGTGGTAGAGGAGCTGCGTGTACTTGGGGCTCGCCGAGGCGAAGACGTCGACCGGCGCGCCCTGGCGGATCTGGAGCGCCAGCTGGTCGGAGCCCGCGAAGCTGTAGCGAGGCGTCTTCGCGATCTTCGGGAAGACCTCGGTCAGGGACGCTGCCGCGAACACCGTGAAGTTCCCGCCCGCGCCGGTCGCGCTCGGGAGCGCGAGGGCAACGACCGCGAAGACGACGGCGAGCGCTCTCATCGCTCGACCATGATCGACGTGGCCTTGACGACCGCGGTCGCCGGGTCGCCCGGCTCGAGCGCCAGCTGCTCCGCGGCCTCGCGGGTGATCACCGACACGATCCGGTACGGTCCTGCGTCGAGCTCGATCTGGGCGAGCAGGCCTTCGATCTTCACCTCGCGCACCGTCCCGGTCAGCCGGTTGCGGGCGGAGAGGTCGTGGTGGAGCGACCCCCCGCGGAGCCGCTCCACCTCGCTCGCGGTGACGACGCGCCTGTTGGCGCGGTCGCGTTGCGTGCGTATACGCCCCTGACGGTCCCAGCGCCGGAGCGTGTCGATGCTGATGCCGAGGCGACGTGCAGCCTCCCCAGCGGTGTACATCTGCCTAGGCATCGCCTAGGCAACACTACATCACGTCACGGCGAAGTAGATGCTGCAGGCAGCGCCGAATGCGAGGCACCACACCGCGAACGGGATCAGCGTCCGCGTCTCGAAGTAGCGCATCAGGAATCGAACGGACAGGTACGCGGTCAGCGCTGAGCACAAGGAGGCGACGAGCGCCTGGCCCCGGATGCCGTCGCCGTCCGGCCCGAAGAGCTCCGGCAGCTTCAGCACGGCGGCCGCGCCGATGATCGGCGTCGCGAGGAGGAACGCGAAGCGGGCGGCGTCCTTGTGCGAGAGGCCGACGATCAGCCCTCCGCCCATCGCGGCCCCGGAGCGCGAGAAGCCGGGTATCAGCGCGATCGCCTGCGCCGCACCGACGACGAACGACTGCGTGAAGGACATCTGACGCGCGATCCGCTTGTCGTCGTCCGCATCCGTCTCCGGCGCGCGCCGACGGAGCGCCTCCGCGCCGAACAGGAGCACGCCGTTCAGCATCAGGAAGAACGCGGCTGACGCCGGCGAGGCGAAGAGCCCTCGGAGGGCGTGCTCGAGCGTCAGCCCGAGGATCCCGGCCGGGATCGTGCCGACTACGAGCAGCCAGCCGAGCTTGGCGTCGAGGTCGTCCGCGGCGATTCCGCGGTCGCGCAGGCTGCGCCCGAGCCCGCGAAGGATCCGCATCCAGTCGCGCCAGAAGAAGCAAAAGAGCACGATCGCGGTCGCCAGGTGGGTCGCGATCAGGAAGGTCAGGAAGTACTTGTCGTTCTGGTGGATGTTCCAGCCGAAGAGGCTCGGGAAGATCACGCTGTGCCCGAGGCTCGAGATCGGGAACAGCTCGCTGACCCCCTGGAGGAGCCCCAGGACGATCGCCTGGAAGTAGGTGATCGGCTCGGAGGCTGCAAGCAGAACGGACGCTGCGATCACGTGTCCACTGACGGGGCCGTGGTTTCCTTCTTGCCCGTCTGGAACCAGGCGAAGATCAGAAGCGCGACTCCGAGCAGGAACGCCGCGATCCCGTGCTTGACGTGGTGATGGCCCGACCCGGCCTCGTGCCCCGGCATGAAGGATGGGAGCGACTTGGCGGGCTCGACCCAGTAGACGATCCCGACCACGATCAGGACGACGCCGAGGACGACGGCGAGCGCGATGACGACGGGATGGCGCGTGTTCACGGTACGGAAACTACTGAAGGCTGCTCGAGGCGTCGAATCTCAACTGTCTTGTGAAGATTCAGCCGCCGGGTAGTGAGAATCGGCTCAGAGTCTTTTCCACACGTGTGGAAAACGTCCTTGGCGCGACGCTCTACGATGAGCACATGCCGCCGCGGACGCTCCAGTTCCAGGCTCGAGAGCAGTTCGAGCTCCTCGCTCTCGGCGGGCGGGCGCTCCCGCGGCGCTCCTTCACGGAGACCTTCTACGACACCGCGGGGGGCCGGCTAGGCCGCGCAGGGTTCACGCTGCGCCGCCGGATCGAG
>Ga0126377_10004215_pt1 | contig 10419 bp, 12 predicted proteins | sample PanSoiMetPlot_22_FD_92647 | JGI IMG/M metagenome (GOLD analysis project Ga0126377, IMG submission 92647) | Tropical forest soil microbial communities from Panama - MetaG Plot_22 | ecosystem: Environmental > Terrestrial > Soil > Tropical forest > Bulk soil | place: Panama | collected 2016-02-17 | reverse complement strand
TGGCGTATCTGATTGTCTCGACGGACTTTAAGTGTTCCGATTCCGGCGGCCCTGCACTGCTTCCGGGAATGTCTCCCCGACCGGTCCACGTGTACAACTGCTTCGGGATCAATTTCATGGATGCCACGAGAGATGCCGGCCTCGGTGCAATACAGACCGGCGACCCGCACGAGTTGGAGCTCGTTGAAAAAATGCACTGATCGCGCCAGCCGGCGGCGGCGGACACCGGCGCACAAATGTTGGCGACGTATGACAGCGCGATACATTGCCAACAAGGAGGCGCATCATGGCGGTGACCCAGATCGATCTTGACGACGACGCGCTCGCCGAGGCAATGCGGCTGTCCGGTGCGACGAGCAAGAAGGAGACCGTGAACCTGGCGCTGCGCGAATATGCGGCTCGCCATCGCCGGATCGCCGCCCTTGATCACTACGCGACGGCCGCGCAAAGCTGGGACTACGAAGGCTGGCGGCGCATGCGAGAGGCGGCCAGGGCGCCGGCTGCGTGATGCGGTACGTGGCCGACTCGTCGGCGCTCGGCCCATTACCGACTGCTGCGAGCCGGCGCCGATCGAGTAATGTCGTGTGTGGACCTGCTGAGCTGCGCCTCCGCGACTTATGCGCTACATGCCTCGATAGACCTCGCGGCGGTGGGCGACTTTCACGACAAGGATCACAAGCCGACCGTTGTCGATCTGGTACGCCACTCTGTAGTTGCCGACCAGGAGCCGGTAGAGGCCATCTGCTCCGGCAAGCTTCTTGACGTCAGCGTCTTCACGGTAGGGGTCGTCGCCGAGTCGCGCGAGACGGGTGAGGATGTGTAGCGCCACAGGCTGTTCGATTGCCATCAACTGACGGCGCGCCGATGGCAGGAATTCGAACTGATATTTCACACCGCGTCGGTTCGTTCGGCGAACACGTCAGCAATGACCTCCGGCAGCGAGTAGCGGCGGCCGTCGCCCTCGTCCCGCAGGACGGCTGCCGCTTCGCGCGCGAGGACGATGTCGGCTGCATCTTCGAGTGCCTGGTAGTCGGCCACCGGCACCAGCACTGCCGCGGGCGTGCCGTTACGGGTGATGACAGTCGGGGTTCCGGACTCGGCGGAGGTGATGAGCTCGGCCAGATGCGTTCGAGCGTCGCGGACACTGATGCTCTCGGTCATCACGTGATTGTACACGATTTTGCGTACACAACACTCTGGCGCTCCCAGAACCGCGTTGGGCGATGCCAGCAAACCATGATCACGATCTCTCGACGCCGCGGTCACGCCGTGAGGCACTGCGCCTGGTGAGTCTGGATGATCCAGTGCCCGACCACGCCCTCCTGCGCCAGGTTTTCGAGTACGAAATGGACTGGCGCGAAAGCCCAGAAGAGGGGGCGAAACGTTGCAGTGGCTTGCGACCAATGGCTTCGCCAATGAGCACGCCAGGCTGACGGAGTGGCTGGCCAGGTGGGAGGACCCGACGATCGAGAACTGGGCCGAGTTCAGACGTGGCTACTTCTACTCACCCGGCGGTGAGCTTCTTCTCGATCCCCTGTGAGCAAGCACGGGAACACGACACCGGTGCGAAACGATGTCCTGAGACATCACACAGTGCGCCCGGCAGGATTCGAACCTGCGACCTTGAGATTAGAAGTCTCCTGCTCTATCCACTGAGCTACGGGCGCCAGAAGATCCTTACAGAGCGTACCGGTGGGTATCGGCCACCGGCGACGTCAATGCGGCTCGGCGCGCCCGCGTGGCGGCGTACCCGCAAAAGGCCTGCTCACACGCGGTGGCCCCGAAAATACCTGCCGAACGAATCGGTGTGAAGTAGTGCATTACCCGCAACTCGTGCGTGGAATCTTCTCCGCCTTTGCTGACTAACACGGTGAATCTCGGGCATTCCGCACTGTTGACCTTGCCACGACCGGGTTACGTTGAGCGAGCCGCACGGAAGCTTGACGGCCACCCCCGGCCTGAACCGATGCGGCGCCGTCGAGTCGCGCACGCCGAGCACGCACCACGAACGAAGGCCGGCCAGCGAATCGGGGACCCAGGTTGTTGGGGTGAATCCGCGCCCGCGCGGTAGAGCGACTTCCCAGCTCGAACCCGTCAGCTAACCCGGTAGGCGGTAGGGAAGAAGGAGATTGCTCTTGCGCACAGCGCGTACGTGGCTGTTGCGTGTCGTCGTCCTGGGAGCGGTCGTCGCGGGGTTTGCGCTACCCGCGTCACAGGCATCCGCCTCGCCGGTCCCGGCCTCTCCTAGCGGCACGTCACTCGCCGAGCTGCAGAAGCAAATCCAACAACAGTCGGCGGCGCTCGAAAAGATCGTCGAGCAATACGACGGGGTCAACACGCTCCTCGCGAAGAACCTGAAGACGTCCGCGGCCCTGCAGAAGCAAATGGCTCCGCTGCTCACTTCGCTCAACGTCGCCCGCGTTCAGGTCCAGTCGATCGCGGTCGCGGAATACATCAGCGGCGGCAAGCTGTCGTCGATGAACGCCATCCTGTCGACCGGGTCGACCGTCGATCTCGCCTCGAGCATGGCAATGCTGAACCGTGTGGCGGCGGCGCAGCAGGACCAGATCGCGAACTACCAGAAGGTCAACGCGGCGTATTTCACGCAAAAGCAGAAGATCGACACGTTGGTCGCGACCGAGCAGACGCAGAAGACGAGCCTCGCGAAACAAAAGGCAACCATCAATACGAAGCTCTCCAGCCTGCTCAAGTTGCGAACCAAGGCGTTCGGCAGCGCCACGGAGGCATCCGGCGGCTCGCACCCTCCGGCGCCGTACCTGCCGGGTCGTGGTGGCAAGGTGGTCGCGTTCGCGTACGACCAACTCGGCAAGCCGTACGCCTTTGGCGCGGACGGCCCCGGCTCGTATGACTGCTCCGGTCTCGTGATGGCCGCGTACGCCTCGGTTGGCGTGTCGTTGCCGCATAACGCCGCGATGCAGTATCACGCGATCAGTCACATCAGCCGGTCGTCGTTGCAACCGGGCGACCTCGTGTTCTATAGAAATCTCGGACACGTGGCCATCTACATCGGCGGCGGTCGGGTGATCCATGCGCCACAGGCGGGCGAAAACGTGAAGATCGCATCGATCAACATGATGACGCCGTATGGCTACGGCCGCCCGTAACGAGCCGGTAGCGAGCCCATAGCAAGCCGGCAGCGAGCAACAAACACCGTCAGGCCGAGGTCGCGCAAACGACCTCGGCCCGACGCGTGTCCGTCACCCGATGGCTCCAGCCATTCCACGACGCTGCCGCCACTCCGCCAACAACACGTCGGCGGACTCTGGCGCTGGATGGACCAACCGAAGATACTCGCGAACCACCGGGTTAGAGGTCGTCTCACACCGGTCGATCCCGGACACCAGATCCTGCGGGACCACGTAGTGGAAGCCACGCTCTTCGGCGCCGAGCACCGCGTACAGCACGCAGCACTGCAGTTCCACGCCTCCGATCACCAAGCCATCGATGTCCCAGTCCGCCAGCGCATCCAGGAATTCCGCGCTCTGCCAGATGTCGAATCGGTGCTTGCGCACCACTCGCGCCCCAACCACCGGCGGCACGAACAACTCCCCACCCGCCGATCCCGCGACGCACAGACGATTGCCGACCTCCCAGCGCCGTTGCCGCTCGGTCAGCCGATCCATGTCGAGCACCTGCTGCGAGTAGATCGTCCGCACGCCAAAGCGCGCCGCCTCGGCGGCGAAAGCGTTCGCATGCAACGCCGTACGCGCGTTGGCCTCAGTGCCAGTCAGGCCGGCGTCGACGCCGGGGTGTCCGCAGAAGTCTTGTTGGAAGTCGACGAGAACGACCGCTACTCGGCCGGGATCAAGGTCCAGCAGCCGATCCACGCGGCCAATACCGTTGGCTTGATCCACGGCGCCATCTTCCACCCAGGCGCGCATCGCCGTCGACGCCCAACGGCGGACGGCCGACAGACCAGACGCCTGCGGCCACAACGCTAAGCCGGGTACGCGTGCGTCTCGGTCGCCTTCACCGCGACCCAGGCGGTCTGGCCCGGCATCAGCTCGAGTTCTGCCGCGGCGGCCGGTGTCACCTCGGCGGCCACCGGCGGCGTGCCATGGAACTCGACGCGCATCAGGTCGCCGTGTGCCTCCACGCCGGCCACGGTCACCTTCCAAACGTTGCGCGGACTGCCCTCCGGGTGCTGCCGGTGCACCGCGACTGCGCTCGGTGGGAACGCCACGAACACGTCGCCGGTCATCCGCTCCTCCACAGTGAGCTCACCGCCATCGGCCAGGCTCACGAAACCTTCCGACGCCACGCCGCGATACAGGTTCAGCCCGGCGAGGCGCGCGACGTATTCGGTGCGCGGTCGCCGTACGATCTCCGACGGCGGGCCGTCCTGCACCATCTTCCCGGCTTCGATCACCACGATCCGATCCGCGAGCACCATCGCGTCCAACGGGTCATGGGTCACGAGTACGGTCGCGCCGTCGTACGCGCCGAGGTGCCGCCGTAGGTCGGCACGCACCGCCAGTCGGGTGCCGGCATCGAGTGCCGCCAACGGTTCGTCCAGCAGCAAGAGTCGTGGACTCGTCACCAACGCGCGGGCGAGCGCGACGCGCTGGGCCTGGCCGCCGGAGAGCCCGCCAGGCCTCTGTAACGCCACGTCCGCCAGTCCCATACGGTCGAGCCAGGCGGCGGCCATCACGCGCGCGTGATGTCGCGACGATCCCGTGCTCCGGGGACCGAAGGCCACGTTCTCGAGCGCGGAAAGGTGCGGAAACAACAGGTAGTCCTGAAACACCACGCCGACGCGCCGCCGCTCGGGCGGCAGGCCACCACCGGGGCGGGCTATCTGCGTACCGTCCAACTCGATCGTGCCGCCGGAGAGCGCGACCAGCCCGGCAAGCGCACGCAACGCGGTGGTCTTGCCCGCACCGTTCGGCCCGAGCAAGGCCACCACCTCGCCGGCCGCGACATCAAGCGGCAGGTCCAAGGTGAACCTGCCGCGATCGACGACGAGATGGGCATGCAGCATCAACCAGTGCCGATCCACCGGCCGCGCAGACTCACGAGCACCAGGATAGAGACCGCGACCAGGATCAAGCTCAGCAGGATCGCGCCGTTCGGATCGTTCTGCAGCGTGATGTAAACGGCGATCGGCATGGTCTGCGTGGTGCCGGGCAGGTTGCCGGCGAACGTGATTGTCGCGCCGAACTCACCGAGCGCGCGCGCCCAGCACAGCACCGAACCAGCGGCCACCCCGGGACCGACCAGTGGCAGCGTGATGCGCCGGAACGCCGTCCACCGCGATGCGCCGAGCGTCGCCGCGGCTTCCTCGAATCGGGTGTCCGCGCTGCGAAGCGCACCCTCGACCGCGATCACGAGGAACGGCAACGCCACGAACGTCTGCGACATCACGACGGCCGTCGTGGTGAACGGAAGCTCGATGCCGAACCAGCGGTCCAGCCACACGCCGATGACGCCGGTGCGGCCGAACGCGGTGAACAGCGCGACACCGCCGACCACCGGCGGCAGGACGAGCGGAAGCGTGACCAAGGCACGGACAAAACGCTGGCCGAAGAAGCGCGTTCGGGCCAACACGAACGCGACCGGTACGCCGAGGATGAGACAGACCGCCGTCGTGATGGTGGCCGTGATCAGCGAGAGCCAGAGCGCGGTGAGCGCACCCGGCTCGGTCAGGCGCTGCCACAACGTGCCCCACGGCGACCGGACGACGAGGCCGACCAACGGAAAGAACAGATACGCGGTGCCGATGACCGCCGGCAGCAGCAGTATCGCCGGCGGGCGACGATACTGCTGCTGCGACGGCTGCGTCACGGTCGCGTCACGGCGCCTGGAACCCGGCCGCGGTGAACACCGCGAGCGCCTCCGGCGACACGATGTAACTCACCCACGCGTTCGCCAGCGCCGTGTTCTTGGATCCCTTCAGCGCCACGATCGGGTACGTGTTGATCGCCAACGCCGACTCGGGGAACTCGACGGCGTCGACCTTGCCGGCCGCGGCCTTCGCGTCCGTACGGTAGACCAGCGCCGCGTCCGCCTCACCGAGCTCGACCGGCGTGAGTGCGGACTTGACATCGGGCGCCTCGGACACCGGCTTGATCGTGAGTCCGGCCGCCTGCTCCGCCTTTGTCGCGGCGGTGCCGCACGGCACAGTCGGTGCGCACAGCACGACCTTCAACTTCGGATCCGTGAGGTCCTTGAGCGAGGCCAAGTGCTTCGGGTTGCCCGGCGGGACGGCGATCACGAGCTGATTCTTCACGAAATTCTGCGGCGTGCCAGCGTTGTCCCCGGCATCCGTCACGGTCTTCATCGTGGTCGGCGAGGCGGCGGCGAACACGTCCACCGGAGCGCCCTGCACGATCTGCGCGGCAAGCGTGTCACTGCCGCCGTACGAGAACTTGATGGTCGTCCCTGGGTGCGCTGCCTGGAACATCTGGCCGAGCTGGTTGAACGTCCCGGTCAGCGACGCCGCGGCGAGCACGGTGATCGTGCCACTGAGGTTGGCGCCGGTCGTGCCGGCGCCCGGCGTGGACGTGGCCGAACTGGACTTGCCGCTACTGCCACACCCGGCTAACGCAAGGGCCGCGACGATCGCGGCGGCCGAGACGGCGACAAGGCGCTTTCTCCACATGAGATTCTCCAATGGATAGCGGTTAGTGCGGGGTTTCCACGATCACGGTGGTCGACTTCACCACCGCCACCGCGACGTCGCCGATCGCCAACTTCAGTTCGTTGATGGCGTCCCTGGACATCAGCGACACGACGCGGTGCGGCCCGGACTGGATCTCCACCTGCGCCATCACCGCGTCGCTCTTGATCGCGGTGACGAGCCCAGCGAAGCGGTTGCGGGCCGACGAATTCGCGGTGCCCTCGTCCGCGCGGCCATGCGCAGTCAGGTATGCCGCAAGATCAGCACCCTGCACGATCCGGTGTCCGTGATCGTCGCGCGTCGCGGGGAGGCGGCCGGAGTCAGTCCAGCGACGGACCGTATCGGCGCTCACGCCGAGCAGGTCCGCCGCCTCGCTGATCCGAAACTGCGTCATGTCAGCCATGTTATGCCCCGCATGTGCAAGGTCAAGATGGCCTGTCGGCTCTAAAGTTCGCTGGCGCTCGGCGGCCTGCGGCTCGGGTGACCCGCGGCTGTCGATCTCGGTCGCGGCCGCCGGGGTGATCGGCGCACGCCGGCCGTGAACCAGCGGCGACGGCTGGCAGGATCAAGACCATGGCCTCGCCCACGTGGAGCCCGGATCAGTACCTGAAGTTCGCGGTCGCGCGCGCTCGAGCCTTCGACGATTTGGTCGCCCGGATCCAGACGTCGCAGCCCGTTTCCGTGGCCGATCTCGGCTGTGGGCCGGGCAACGCCACCCGTACGCTCGTGGACCGCTGGCCCGGGGCGCACGTGACCGGCATCGACTCGTCCGAGGCGATGATCGCCGAGGCGCGGCACCTGGCAGTGGAGGTTCCGGACGCCCGGCTGCGGTTCGAGGTTGGCGACGTCGAAACGTGGGCGCCGGACGAAGCGGTGGACGTCATCATCGCGAACGCCGTGCTGCACTGGATTCCCGACCACGCTGCGCTGTTGCCACGCTGGGTCACCGCGTTGCGGCCCGGCGGCTCGCTCGCGTTCCAGATGCCGGCGCCCGCCGATGAGCGCGGCGCCACGGCGCTGCGGGTGGTGACCTCGGCGCCGCGGTGGTCCGGCCGGTTGGCGGGCGTCACGTCACCTGGTGGCTTGGCCTCGGAGCCGACGTGGGTACGCAGTGCCGACGCGTACGCCGACTTGCTGAGCCGCCTCGACTGCTCGGTCGACGCCTGGGAGACGACCTACATGCACGTGTTGCCCGGCGACGATCCGGTGCTCGAGTGGTTCGCCGGATCCGGTCTGCGGCCGTATTTCGACGCGTTGGGCGGGGACACCTCGCCGGATGCCGCTGCGTTCCGCGACGAGATGGCGGCCGCGCTGCGCGACGCGTACCCACGCCAGCCGTACGGGACGATCCTGCCGTTCCGCCGCGTGTTCGTCGTCGCCCAGCGCTGAGCGGTACCTGGGATAGTGATTGGCCGCGGTGGACGGCGTCTGCCATCGTGTCCGGACATGACGACTGAAACGACCGCCGCCGATGTCGCCCGCGGCGACCGACCCGCATGGCACCGGATCCATGGCTGGCACGTGCATCCGGGCGTGCGCAGCAACCACGAGCTGACGTTCGGCGAGCGCGCCGCGGACCGGATGCGGAACAACATGGGTTCGTGGGGGTTCGTGTTCGGCGCGATCGCGTTCCTCGCGATATGGATGCTCTACAACGGAGTCCGCAGCGGCGGCGCGTTCGACAAGTATCCGTTCATCCTGCTCAACCTCGTGCTGAGCTGCCTGGCCGCGATGCAGGGTGCGATCCTGCTCATCGCCGCCAAGCGCAGCGATCAGGTCGCGGCCGAGCTTGCGCAGCACGACTACGAGACGGACTCCCGCGCCGAGCAGTTGATCGAGATGTTGAGCACCAACCTCGAGTCGCTGCGCGAGGAACACCGGCAGATGCGTGCCCAGCTGATCGCGGTCACCGACCTGCTGACCAAGACGACCTCGCCGTAGCCGGCGTCCGTAGCCGGCGTCGGCGGGTGGTGTTCGTAGCCGGCGTCGGTGGGCGGCGTCCGTAGCCGGCGTCGGCGGGCGGCGTGCAATTCGCGCCGATACGACGCGCACTTCGTGCCGAGATAATGAGCCGCCGGCGTCCATAGTGGACACCGGCGGCGTTCTATCTGCGTAATGCTTTATGACCAGGGGCGGTTAGCTACGTGCCGCTCGCGCGGCCGTTCGGCGGTAAGCATCAGGCGGCTTGGAGACCCTCCGCGCGAGCGAGCTCGCGCAGCCGACCGAGCGCCTGGATCTCGAGTTGGCGGATCCGTTCGCGGCTGAGGGAGAACCGCGAGGCGACCTCGGTGAGCGAGTGCTCGCGACCGTCCTCGAGGCCATAGCGTGCGCGCATGATGCCCGCCGAACGGTCGTCGAGGTGCCCGAGCAAACCCGCGATGCGGGTGCGCTCCATGGACGCCACCACGACATCCTCCGGCGAGGCCGAGTCGGTATCCGAAACCAGGTCGCCGAGACTGGTGTCACCGTCGTCGCCAACCGGCGTGTCGAGCGACACAGTGTCCTGAGACCAGCGCTTCAGTTCGACAACACGCTCCGCGGTGACGCCGAGCGCGTCGGCAATCTGCGCGATCTCCGGATCGCTGCCGAGCTCACGGGTGAGCTGGCGAACCACGTTGCGCATGCGGTTGACGTCCTCGACGAGGTGCACCGGCAGTCGTACGGTGCGCTCCTGCTGCGCGATCGCGCGGCTGATCGCCTGACGGATCCACCACGTCGCGTACGTAGAGAACTTGAAGCCGCGCTCGTAGTCGAACTTCTCCACGGCCCGGACCAGACCGGTATTGCCCTCCTGGATCAGGTCGAGCATTGGCATGCCGGAGCGGACGTAGCGACGCGCAATAGACACCACGAGGCGGAGGTTGGCGCGAATGAACAGATCCTTCGAGGTCTCGCCGAGCCGAACGATGGCGCGCAGCTCGTCGCGATCCCACTTGGCCGGGAGTTCATCGAGATCGAGCAGGTATTCCGCGTAGAGGCCCGCCTCGATGTTCTTGGACAGGTCCACTTCCCGCGCCGCGTCGAGCAGCGGCGTCTTGGAGATCTCATGCAGATATACACCGACGAGGTCGCGCTCCTCGGCGACTTCATCAGTGCGCAACACCGTCTTCACGTCTTCCACGCTCGGGCCCCTCCCCGTTTGTCGCAGCTCACGCTCCGTTGGGAACGCCCTGCGGCCTGCCCCCAGCACAACAGGGTCCCGCCACCGGAGATTCCACGTTTATGCGTTGTTCGCATCACCTTTTGGTGACGACCGGAAAGTCGGCTGGTACTTACCTAGACGTTCCAACGCCGTCTGAGGTTCGCAGATCTGGCTGGAGATTCGCTGAGCGTTATCCGGTAGAACCCTGAGTTACCCGCTGCGAAAGGCACATAACACCCCTGCGTCGTGACGAACGTCACCGCAAATGCGTTGGTACGTGCAACTTTCGCCCACCGTGAATATCCAGCAACTTCCCGGCTTCCTCCAGCGGGTCGCCGAGCCTGCCACAGCGCCACCACAGCGGATGCGGCCGTGTGGCGCGACGTTTTGTCGTCAGGTGCGCGCTTCGCGCCACGCCGCGAGGACTTCGGCTTCTTCGTCCGGCTTGAGACCGGCCTTGCGCGCCGGTGCCGCCGTTTCGGCATCCGTACCCGTCGTCGCGACATCACCCGCGGCGGACCCGGTGTCGGCCGATGGCGCAGCCACCGACTGGGTGGATCGCAGCCACTCCAAGGTGTCGCGCGCGGTGTCGACCAGCGGCCGGGCCACCAGCCCCGCGGCTTGCGGCGCGGTGCCG
>Ga0126377_10004214_pt1 | contig 10419 bp, 12 predicted proteins | sample PanSoiMetPlot_22_FD_92647 | JGI IMG/M metagenome (GOLD analysis project Ga0126377, IMG submission 92647) | Tropical forest soil microbial communities from Panama - MetaG Plot_22 | ecosystem: Environmental > Terrestrial > Soil > Tropical forest > Bulk soil | place: Panama | collected 2016-02-17 | reverse complement strand
CCGTTGTAGTAGGCACAGCAGGCGCCGCCCAGCTCGCGGCGTCGAATGAAGTTGTCGACGAACGCCACCCGCACGCCTTCAAATCCTGGACTGACGTATCCGTTGATGAGATGCGACGCTGCCAGTGCCATGGCTTCCTCCCCGGGTCGAACGCGAGGCCCTTCACGATACGAACGACTAGGGCAAACGTCGTGCCTTCGCGTTCACGGACACGTATGGTCCGAAGCGCCACAGTTCCTGGGCAGATCCTGCAGACTACTCCGCAGGCACCGCGGACTTTTCCTGTTGCGATCTGCGTCGCGTTCGTGGCTGGTCGGCGTTGCTTGAATCGCTGGCGTAGCGTTGACTACAATTGGAAGTTCCTGCCTCGTCCGAGCACGCGACAGTAATGGGAGGTCGTTCAACGGTAGGACACGTGGCTCTGGACCACGTTATCGGGGTTCGAATCCCTGCCTCCCAGCCAAATCTCTAAATCCAGATCTTCCCCGTAGTTAGGTCCCGTTTCGCGCACGCGGTGGGTGTGCTCGTCGCCATCCTCATCGACCGAACTCTCGACAGAAACTTGACAGATTGACGCCGAGGCCGATTCTCGCGGACCCGGAGCGAACGTCTCGCCGCGTTCGAGGCGCTCCTCCCACCGACCGTGCAACCAAGAGAGCGATAGCGCGTGAACCCGGACCGAGCAGCCGCGCTCCCGTGGCCCCCGCGGTAGTGGCCAGTCACGACCTCGAGATCCTCGTGCCGTGATCGCCCGTCGCGGTCTTCGTATTCGATGCGAGCGTCGGGAAAGTGCACGTGCTCGTCGTAGTACGGCAGCCAGTGCTCACGCGCCCAGCGGGCGATCTCCTCGGGCTCCCGATCGGGTCGTCCGTCGCTGTCATTGCGGTCGCGATTCCGCTCTTGGAGGAACCGCTGGTAGTCCCGCTTGAGCTCGTAGTCCAGAACCACTCTGCGGACCTGGCCGCCGTGCCCGCGGATGCGCTCCCCGGCGCGTTGATAAGCGCGATAGACGTTGGTGTCGTGGGTCAGCTCGCGCGGCTTCTTGACTCCGGAATAGAAGGCCTGACGGGGCTCGTGGCTGTGGTCGTGCCGGCTGTAGCGGTTGGCTTCGAGCAGGTCACGGCCGCGGGCCGTCAACGTCACCGCGCGGTCGTCTGAGTTGAGTGGAGCTGTCCGAATCAGCCCCTCCCGCTCGAGGTGCTTCAGAGTCTCGCGCTTTAGAGTCTCGCGCGAGCCGGGCCGCTCGTCGCGTGAATCGTTGAGGTCGCTTGCCGCGACGACTCTGAACGCGCCGACCGTCGCGAGTGTGCGGCTCTCGGCGCCGTTGATCTCGTACACGCGGTCGCGCGCTACCACCGGCCGGCGCTCGCGGCCGTCAGGCAGTACAAGATCTTTCGTGAAGACGTGCTGTGGTTCGCGCTCCCGCGTGTGATCGTGCTCGCTCGTTCCGCCGCGACTCCCCCGATTGATGTGGCTCCAGTCGTCCCGGTCGCCGTAGTGACGTGGATCGAAATCCAACCACCCTCCCCGACAGCATCTCCGTCTAGTTGCGACGGATTATGCGAAGCAAAATACGCAGCGGCAATCGACGTTTGGGCTGCCTCTGATGATGTTGGGTGGAAGGGGACGGCGTGTCAGGGCCAATGCGGATTCCGTTCGTTCGCGCCAGCCAGACTCGTCGTCTTTACGCGCCGAACTGCCGGACGTCTGACGCGCGTACAATACGTACTTCAAGAACACGTCAAACCCCATCGCGCCGCCCTCTGCCCTTGGCGTAGGCACGAGCGTGCCACCAGGACGTGAGGCCGCGGTCGCACGAGGTGCTCAACGGCGCGCACGACGAGAGCCCTGATGCAATCGAACACTCAAGTCACTCATGTCGCGGTCGGCGATCTGCTCGGGTCGCGAACCTTTACCGTCCCCATTTACCAGCGCTCGTACTCGTGGACAGACGAGCAGGTGAACGAGTTGATCCTGGATCTGCGGGCCGCGCTGTCACGCCGCCAAGACGATTACTTTCTGGGCTCGCTGGTGTTCACCGGGAGTGGAGCGAGGGACCAGGCCCGTGCCGTCATCGACGGGCAACAACGCCTAGCGACGGTGACGATGGTTTTTGCGGGTCTCCGCAATTACTTTGTTGGTCTTGGCGATGACGAGCGGGCCTTTCAGATAGAGCACGAGTACCTCTTCTTGAGGGACTTCGAGACCCAACAACGGTTGCCGCGATTAATGCTCAATGCGCAGGATCGAGCATTCTTCGAGGACAACGTGTTGGCTCGCCGCCAAGCACAACGCGCGACAATCGGACGCACCTCACCGGCTTCGCACAAGCGGATGGCTGAGGCATTTCGATTGGTCGAAGAAGAAGTTCAGAAGATCGCGAAGGTATCGGGGGCTTCAGACATCCAGAACTTGACCGCGCTTCGCGCGATGTTCCAAGACAGAGTGAAGGTGCTGGCATTCGAAGTCGCGGATGAAGCCAACGCATTTCAGATATTTGAGACGCTGAATGACCGCGGCCTCGATCTGTCGATCGCGGATCTCTTGAAGAACTACGTCTTTGGGCAGGCCGGTCAACACGCGATCGAACAAGTCCAAAGCGATTGGCAGACGGCGTTGTCGCGCCTCGATGCGGGAGGCGGTGAGAAAGCGGTACGTGTCTTCATTCGGCATTTCTGGTCGTCGAAGCACGGGCTGACGCGCGAACGCCACTTGTATCAGAGTCTGAAGGGTCACATTCGCACGTCAGCAGATGCCAAACATTTCGCCCGAGAACTGGCTGAGAACGCCCTGCTGTACGCAGCGATCCTCAATCAAGATCACGAGTTTTGGCAAGATCAGCCGACGGGCGTTCGTCAGGCGGTTGGGACACTTCTGAAACTACGAATGGAGCAGTATCGGCCGCTGCTCCTGGCTTGCATGGCTGTAATGCCGAAGGGCGACCTGCGCACCGTGCTGCAACTCATGGTCTCGTGGAGTGTGCGTTTCAGGATCACGCAGCAACTCGGAAGCAGCGCGATCGAGCAGTTCTATGGAAACACTGGTTCTCTCGTGCGAAATGGAAAGATCAGCTCTCTCTCTGAGCTCATCGACTACGCCGGAGCCGGGCGCGTGCCTAGCGACAAGGAGTTCGAGGCGGCGTTCAGTACCGTGAGTGTTCAAGAGGGATACCTTGCCCGGTACTTTCTGCGCGTCCTTGAGCAGGAACAGAGACGCAAGGGCGGGCAGCCTGAACTGGAGGTCATCAACGACGAGGAGCAGGTAAATCTGGAGCACGTGTTGCCGCGTAGGGCTCGGCCGAGCGACTGGACCGACTTCGAACGCGATGTGCTCGACTTCTATACGGACCGACTTGGAAACATGACTCTGCTCCTCGCAACGGAGAACACGAAGATCGGCAATCGAGCCTTTGCAGTGAAGCGAACGGCATTTGCGGCGTCTAGTTTAGGAATAACCTCCGCGATCGGCCGGCGACGAAAATGGACGCCGGACGCAATCGAACAGAGACAACGAGGATTCGCGGAGCTCGCCGTGAAGGCCTGGCCGCTCCGACCAACGTAGCGAGGCCTCCAACTGTTTGGTCTGTACAAGTTCCCTCAAATGTGATATTTAAGGCTGTGACGAAGATATAGCGAAGATCCGCCTGAGCCCGGGCCGGCGAGCGTCGGGGGCGAATTTTGGGCTTGTACGACGTCTTCGTGCCTGGTACTTCTAGAGCACCGCACGGGTATGACGCATTCGACTGATTGGGGACGTTGCGCACGCTGCCAAAGGCCGGTGGAGCCTTTCGGAGCAATGCGACGTGTGTTTATGGACGTTGACCTCCGACCGATTTGCGAGGCCTGCGCGCGTGAGCTCGTCCCGGAACAAGTGGCACAAGCGGAAGCCGACGATGCAGAGTGGCGGGAATCTGATCCAGGCAACCGACGAGACGATTGATGACAACCCTAATGCTCCAGAGGAACGTCCAGTTTCTCTACGAAGAACTCCTGGCCAGATTTGAGCTTGAGGCGCTCGGCTGCACGGATATTCGGCGCGACACTGACGATTGGCGCTTAATCGAGGCGCACGTCAACGGCAACAGCCCTGCGTTGCTTAAACGTGCTGCGTACATCGGGACGATCCAGCAAGAACAGACCGTCTACGCCAAGCTGATTCAACCTAATTACCAGGGCGGGCGCTTCAACCGCACCCGATCCGTCAATCAGTACTTAACGCACTGGATCTATCCGTATCGCGGCAAGTTCCATCCGCAGATGGTGCGCGGGTTGTTGAACATCCTGGGAGTCAGTCGAGGGAGCCGACTGCTCGAGCCCTATCTCGGCAGCGGCACGATGGCAGTCGAAGCATCGCTCCTTGGTGCTGATGTCGTCGGCGTTGACGTGTCGCCGTTGTGTGTGCTGCTGACACGTGTAAAGACGCAGGCGTGGACAGTTGCTGACGACATCCGCGCATGCGTGGAGAAGCTGCTGGCGCGGCCTGGGTTGACATCAGGATCGGCACGGTCTCCGCGTGGGGCGGATCCGCTCGTCGCGGACTTTTTGGAGACCGCCAAACTGGTCACAGCGAGCGACGTCGCCCGAAGATCACGCGAGGAAGGGCCTTCACTTCGCAGGAACTTGGCTGCGATGCTCGAATCCGTGGAAGCCTACGCGCAGGCGGTCAAGGAATTCGATCTCCGACCTGGGACGGTTGACGCAAAAATTGGAGACTGTCGCGATCTATCTGCAGCCGGTATTAAGTCCGCCTCCATCGATGCTGTCGTGACTTCGCCGCCCTACTCAATCGCTTTGGACTACGTCAAGAACGACGACCATGCATTGAAGGTTATGGGGACCGATATCGACGACCTCCGCGATCGGATGACAGGTGTTCGGGGTCATGGAGCTCACGAAAAGCTCGCGCTCTATAACCAGGACATGCAGCAGATGTTTAGAGAGATGGCCCGTGTCCTGAAGCCCGGCGCGGCGGCGGCCTTTGTAATCGGCGACGCAACAGTGAACGGTCGCGAAGTGACAACGACCGATACGATGGCGACCTGGGCGCAAGAAGCCGGCCTGGAAATTGAGCGGTCAATTCCCAAGATCGTGTTCGGGCTGTACAACGTGATGCAGGACGAAAGAATCCTCATCTTTCGAAAGCCATAGGAGCGGCACATGGAAATCGAGCTGAGCTCGGAGGACTATGAGCTGCTGATGCGGCCAGTCGCGGGGAGCGGTGGGTGGCAGAGCCTTCTCCGAAAGCTTCAAAGGCAGGTGAAGGGCAGAACGCTTACGCTCACTCCGGCGGATTCGCAACGGATCCTACGCTACATCCTTTCGTACGGCAGCGGCGGTTGGCAGGACCGCCTTGCCGTGCTCACCGGGAAATCGGCCTCGCCGGCAAAAGCGAAAAAGACAACGTCCAGGAAAAGATGAAGGTCTTTCTGAGTTACGCGTCAGAGGACCGAGGGCCAGCGCACGTCATCGCAGACGCACTTCGCGATGACGGCCACGACGTGTACCCCGCGGACCACTGGCCGATGGATGTTCGAGCAGCCATGAAGCGCGCCGAGGCGTTTGTCGTGTTGTTGTCGCCCGCTGCCTTAAGCTCTCCGTACGTCAACGAGGAGATTAGACAAGCACTCGTTCTGGAGCGCTTCGCAGACCGCGTGATTCCCGTGATCCTGCGGCCCTCACCGCACATTCCTTGGATCTTGCAGACGATGCAACCGATCCCTGCCGACCCCAGCCCCAAGACCGCGGCGCACATGATCAACGAGCGGCTTCAGCGCCCGGATGCCGCTGATAGCACTGCTCGATGAGCAAAGCGCGCAAAGCCGTTCGGCCTCGAAGGCGCAGGCAGCGCGCGAAAGTCTTTATCTCCCATGCCACCGCCGACCGGAGGCGTGCGCAACGCATAGGCCGCTTGCTGGCGGACTCCGGTGTCGAGTATTGGTTCAGCCGCGAGCACCTCGTGCACGGTGAAGACTGGTACCGCGCCATCGGCGGTGCACTTGGCAGTTGTAATTGGCTTGTCGTGGTCGGCTCAGACGCCGCAATACGTAACAAGTGGGTCAGAGACGAAGTGACGTATGCGCTCGTCGAACGGCGCTATCGTAACCGTATCATTCCCCTTCTTTTCGAAGACTGCAATCTGAGGCGTTTGGCTTGGTCGCTGCAGGCGATCCAGTACATCGACTTTCGGAACGGTTGGCAGCCAGGCACCGATCAATTGCTGAAACGACTCGGCAAGCGGCCCCGCCGAAACGTGCGCCGCTAAGCGCAACCAAGTCTGGTGTAGCGGGCCGACGAGTACACGCAAGCTATGCCACGCAAGCCCAGTCGACCTCGAGGCCATGTAGTCGGCGACGTCGGACGGACGTTCGTGAAGTTGCTGTTCGAGGAATGGGGGTGGACCGCTGACATCGTGCAGAGCGACTATGGTGCGCCAGTCAAATGCGGCCAAAACATTCCCCGGCTCGGCGCCGCGCCCACGGTTCGCTGCCGCCCTCTATCGCACCGCAATTACCGAGAAGCTGGACGCCGGCCTGAGCCTGCAGCGGATCTGGCAGGACCTCGTCGAGGAGTACGGCTACGGCGCGAGCTACGAGTCGGTGAGCCACTCACGCAGCTGCTGCTCCAGATCCGCGCGATCGAGAAAGCGTCGCTGCTTGAAGAACGAGCCCTTCACCCAGCCGACGAGATTCTCGACACTGCCTTTCTCTTGCGGCCGGTACGGCCAGCACACCTCCACCCCGAGCCCCAGGTCGAGCGCCACGCCCGAAAACGTCGAATGCCATTCCGTCACGACGCCATCGCGGCCCCACTTCAGCGCCACGGTCTTCGGCCGATCAAAGACCGCGACCAACGGGATGCCGCCAAACGCGGCGACGTGATCCACAAGCGCGCGCACCGGGCTCTCGACTTGCTCATCGGCGACCAGCGTCACTTCTGCCCAGCGCGAGTATTTCAATCGCGACGCGAAGAAGTGGACGATCTTTTCGGCCCCGTGTTGATAGCGCACACGGACTTCACCGAAGTCGTGCTGCGAAAACTCCCCCGGAAGGCCTTCGAAGCGGACCAGCGGCGTGACGACACGGGTCCGGAGCGTCTGCGCGAGGGCATAGATCGCGCTCTTGCCACCCCTGTACCCCCGCGTGCCGCGCGCGATGGAGCAATTCCATCATTTCACGGATGGCTGCCCTGATCGTCGCGATGTCTCGTTCATCGAAAACCACAGCCTCGGTTTTGCCGTTGACGGTTATTCGGAGGGGGCTTGAACCCGAGTTCCTTTCTGTCGCCAATCGGCGTGAGGTCGCTTCCTCGATGATAATGCTGTCGGGCATGGTCGAAAGCCTTGATCTCCCGTGTGTGAACCCGAGCCTCACACGTTCTTCGGAAAGGCCGTTGCGCACAGGGGATAGCATCCGAGCGCCTGTGATGGAGGACTGATGTTCTGCGTCAGCTGTGGGACTGCGTACGACTCTTCTCACAAATTCTGCAATAAGTGTGGTCGCAGGCTTCCAAGCCAGCCCCGCGCGGAACGAACCGATGGCGAACCATTCGTAGCCGCTGCAGTGGTCGACGTTGGTTTGTCCGACACCGTAAACGTTGGCGGGCAGGTGCCTGTGCCAGCCACCTTGCCCGAAGAATCTATCCTGCCGCTTCCCGACGTCCGAGCGGAATCGCCGCTGCCGATCCAAGATGTCCCGTACGCAAAGCTTGTGCTCCTCGTGATGGGTTCTGGACTCATGATCTCTGTGGTGGCCTTTAACGTTGCCGCGGCCTTCGGCGGCGAGCGCTGGGGCGCGACCTTCTCAACACTGGTCGCTGCGGCTGCGGCGGCCGCGCTTGCGCGCGGGATCCGATCTATGTGGCGTCAAATACGAGCAGCGGAACGGGAGGGAGATGCGGTTACGCGGCGACGTCATAACCGTCTTCGGACCCACAGCGCGGTGATAGTGATACTGATGTTCGTCATCGCCGCAATGGCCGGGGAGGTGATCGGGCGAAGTGGCGCCGAATCTGTCGCAATGACCGCAGACTTGAACGAGATGGGCGCCATCGGTAGCAGGATCTCAGTGGCCCGCAATGCCGCCGAGGCGACAGTCCCATCCCATGTTCAGATGTACAGCGCGATTGAGCGAGATGTGCGAGATCTTGAACTGATCCTTCGCCGCTTGACGACAGAGTTGGCAATGTACATCGCGAAGTTGCCGTCGCAACGAGACGATACATCCAAGACACTCGCCGATGTGAATGTTGGCTTGCGAAGGATGCAGCTTCTCAGGCGTCAGATCGACGTATCCAAAAACATCGCGAAGCTTGACGCTGATCTCCAGCTTGCTGCTTGGCAGGAACAGATGCAGCCCATCCTCGACGAGGAAGAAGCACTCGACAAGCCTAAGTAGCTGCTTTTAGCTTCAGCGGATGGATCGTGTCGACAGCGATCGCCCAGTCCTGCAGCTTGAAAACGTGCGCGATCCTGGTCGACCGAAACATGTAGGCAAGCCAGATGATGTCTGGGATGACCGTCAGGAAGCCTAAGGCGACGTTGTCAGGAAAGTAGGCAACGTCTATTCCCATACCGATAACTGCCGCCAGCAGCTCAGCCACCATCACCCACCGCAGAAGTCTCAGCATGTCCCACGTTCGAGCCGTGAGTAAGAGCGTGGCTACTGAGCATTTGCAAGCGAATAACAACAAGGGGGGCACGTTGCTGGCCAGCCAAAGCATGTGTTGGCTACTATCGAAATTCTCTGGCACGTAGTTTTGAATACTCGCGGCAAAAACGAGGGCCGTAAGGAATAGGCCGCTGTACAGCTGCCAGTAGAAGAGCAGCAACCAGCCACCGATCGGGTTGCGCTTCTTGCTGTTACAGACAATCCATGCAATGAGGTATCCAGGAGAGAACGAAGGCGAGTATTGGGAGGTGTTTTGATCGGCTGCAATCAGAATCTCTGGATACGCCACGCTCAACAACAGAACGCACGCAGCGAACCTAATGATGACGGGCAGCGACGTTCGTGTCGTCGAGAATCTCATAATGCCATTGTGAATGTGGAGGGGAGCGGCAGTGTTGTACGTCCCTACGACGTGGCTGCGTTGCCGGGGCGGCGATCGTGTCGCCAGGGTATTCCCAAGAAGCCTCGCACTATCCAGCCGATTAACAGTTGGAGCGTCGTCAGCGCAATCACAGCTCCAATCGTATAGAGAGCTCCATTTCGATAGCTCGTCCATCTCTGGCGCGACAACTCAGATTGCGCCGCCTTCTGATCTGCGATTGAAAGTCGAAAATTCTCTGCCCGACGTTTGGCGTAGGCTGTTACGTCTGCTGACGACTCGCTGTTGCCCCATATTTGGCCACCCTCACTCTTGTAAGGAACTAGCTTCTGTTGGCTCGACTCGAATGATTGAGCGCGAAAGCACAAAGCGACGGAGACTTCCTGGCCGTTGGCCAAGGACCTGGTGATGTATTCCGAGGCATCGTTAAACACATCGCAGCTGCCCGTCGTCAGCACGAACGGTTGGTCGGGGCCATGAGTGTCGTACTGCAGTCGCACGTACGGTGTCTGCAGGAAGGTGATGAACAATCCACACGCACCCACGAGAACCTTCAGAAGGAGCGCAATTCTCCGCGAGCCCTCGAAGATGTTGAAGTCCACCATGCAGGCAGCTCAGCCGCGCAGAAGGTACAACGGGTGACGGGCAGTACACAACTGCTCGGCGTCCGAGAGTACTTCCTCATCCACCACAAGCCTGAGTTTGGGGGCGATCTCGGCAAGCGGATATTGTGCTCGCCGGCTCGACCTTCGAGCGATCAAGAAATTCGGTTTGGAGACGATCCAGCCTAAGTTTGAGGAGGCCGCCAGCGCGGGTGGTGGCGGCCCGTCTCAGAGAGAATAGGTTGCGCTACGACTCACCGAGTATCTACCCAAGCGCTCGCGGCGAACCCCCGAGTTCCTCGGCTGGCATTTCGCCGATCCAACCCTGCGAGCAGACCGTGTCAAGGCCGGAGCCCGCGCAGCGGGGTCGAGTGCAACGAGAGCCTTGACACGGTCGAGTACAGGATTAGGCTGAGATCTGCCGGCCGGGTGCGCATCGCCATACGGCGTCTCTCCCACATGTCTCCACGAACCCAGTCGATTCGAGACAACTCACCGAGAAATCAGCGGATGGCTTTCCACTCCGTAATCAGTTGATCACGAACGCATTGCGACCACAACGCGCACGCCGTCAATGAGTTGAAAACACCGATAGTGCGGGGGTTCGAATCCCTGCCTCCCAGCCAAGCTCTTCCGCAAGAAACACCAATCCACTTCTCTAAGCGCGAGTTCGCGACGAAACCTGACCGGCCGGATCACGTCGACTCGCTCCGAGGCCCATAGTGGGACGTGTTCAGCGCGCTGTACGACCGCCGGACGTTGCTGGATCCGCT
>Ga0126377_10004213_pt1 | contig 10420 bp, 7 predicted proteins | sample PanSoiMetPlot_22_FD_92647 | JGI IMG/M metagenome (GOLD analysis project Ga0126377, IMG submission 92647) | Tropical forest soil microbial communities from Panama - MetaG Plot_22 | ecosystem: Environmental > Terrestrial > Soil > Tropical forest > Bulk soil | place: Panama | collected 2016-02-17 | reverse complement strand
GGATGTTTCTGGATACCAGCCGGAACGGACGGCGCCATTGGTGCGACATGAAGGACTGTGGCAACCTGGCCAAGGTACGACGATTCCGCCAGCGCCTGCGCGAGAAGTGACTTCACCAGTGAACTTCTTCCTTAAGGAACAGCTCCATTAAATCATTTCGCACCGCAAAGCCATGTCGTTCATAGAGTGGGCGACTCCGTTTCGTCGGCCACAGGATAACTGCGTGAACATCTCGCTCACGAATCCAAGTGAGCGCTGCGTCTAGTAGCTTTGACCCGATCCCGTAACCACGCGAACTTTCCCGCAGGTAAAAGTTTGTGATGTAAGCATGGTATTCCGCCTCAATCGCCGGATTCGGAATTTTTTCGATCAAGCCTACCCATAAGTGCCCGACCGGCCCTTGCTCTATTTCTGCTAACCAACAATGCCAGGCATCGCTCTCTGCTAGACGACTCTGCATCCACACCAAGCAGCGCGCGAGGAAGCCCTCTTCGCTTTCGCAAGTTGCACCCAATGAGCAGCGAAACTCATAGCGCAGACTGGCGAGTGCGACGGCGTCTGCCGACGTGGCTTTCCTGATGACCACCTTACTCTTATCACGCGAATTCACTCGCAGATCTTTAGCACTGATTACCGCTTTTTGCCAAAGTATCCAACCGAAAGACCAATCGGTGTGCCTACGCAGATCATGTGTATCACAACCGCACTGATCACCGAAGAGAATGGCTGAAAAAAGTTGCGATGAAACCTCAATGGTAGGACCACGCCGTACATGAACAGATAAACCACAATGCCGTAGAGTGGACCACAGAGATAAGCCCGGTCGATTAAGAACCTAAGTTTACGGCTGGCAAGGTAATACACGGTGCAGGCAACAAAGGCGATGGTGAAATGGATCAGAAGGCCGAGAGCGGCGGCCGGCAAGCCACGTTTGTACGAGTCGGCGCCCAATAAGCCACTCGCCACTGATTGCAACACAAAGATCGGCGAACGACCAGCGCGGAAATAGCTGGTCAGAAACGCCGCACTTATGTCCATGATTCCTGCGAGTAAGCCGCCCCATAGAATGGCGCGATTAGATTTTGGCTTTGAGACGGCGAAGGTTGTTGCCTGTGCACTCATAATGTTTCCTGGCTCCTTCCGAAAATCACTTCTCGAATACAGCAGTGGCATTCGGGTAGTCGACTGTCACGCGGAAGAAATGTAGGGCGCTGCCACCAAGGGCGCCTTCGATTTTCTTGTCCGTCCATTGCGACATCACTTCATGGAAGTTCTTGTCTTCACGTCGCGTAAACCAAACCGGTCCGACGGTATAGCCAGCCACGGAAATGGTGGGCACTTCAATCATGCTTTCACCCGTTCCTTGTTCGGCGTTTTCAACGACCCGCCATTGCGGATGCCGGCTATGCCACCTGGCAAAGGTGGTGGTGGTGATAAAGCTGGTGGCTCGCAGGGCCGCACGTTTGTCATTGATACTGGCAAGAGCCGGGTCCGTGAGCAGAGTTGAGGCGCCAGTGTCAAAAAGCAGGTCCAGTTCTTCCTCATCAATCAGCACGCGGATGCGGGGATAGTTATTATCGCGTACACCCATTGGGGTCTTGTGAAAGCCAAGTGTTAGGCGGTGACTGTCGTCGGTCTTCGGTAAATCGCCATCAGCGCGAAGCAATAGCTGTTGCTTCAGATAATCGAAAGTCCAGACGCGGTTGGCAAACCACTGGTGGCCGAGCATTCCTGACCACCCCAATCTCATCGCGGTCCGCGAGGCAACAGGCCTCACCAACAGCTGTGCGTTACTGGCACCCGGTGGCGGAATCAGGTAGCCGTCCTTGAAACGAGGGAATTTAACTGAGTCTGGTCCTCCGCTACCGCCCTTAATCAACGGCAGCTTCAACTGCTCCACGACGTCGGCGTAGATAAACAAGGCGCCGCCCGTATCGGTGAAGAACTTTAGCGTCGTGCCATCCTCCGTTACCGGCTGCACGTAGAATCGGTATTCGTCATACTTAACCGGAAGCACGAGCGGTTGGCCCGCAGTTTGAGCGGCAGTGGGTGAGAGGCAGAGAAACAACACTAAAAACGAAAGTGAGAGGCCAACTGGGTTCAGCAATATTCTGTGCTCCTTTTTGAGGCCAGCCTCAGGTAGCGAATGTGAGCTGCTGTTTGACTAATGAGCGTCAAGATACAATGCGACCTTAGATGACCTGAAGCGTCTGTTTGAGGTGGTTCGTGAGCTTCAAGTCGATCGCCTATCCTGAGGGGCAGTATGATGTTTTAGAGCCTGCTCACAATATTCTGGCAGCTACGTTGTGTCAATAATTTAGGGACGAATGACGTTATTGCCCAAGCCGGCGATCCAACTCTCATAGCAATGAGGTGAACAATCATGAGCTTTCGATCGGGTTTTCTGGCTCTCGTTTTGGTTGCAGCAATTGGGGACGGATTGCTTAATCCGGCGCAAAGCCGAAAGAGTTTTTCGACCGGTGACCAGCCACTGGCGAACACGGAATGGCACCTGGTCTCTTTCGGACGCGTGGGTGAAGAAAAGCCGGTGATCCAGGGTACAACGATAACCATGAAGTTTGACGCCGATGGTCGGGTCAATGGGTCGGCTGGTTGCAACTCCTACAGTGGCACCTATCGAGTTCGCGGCGACCTTTTGACGTTCGGGCGGATGGCCAGCACCATGCGGGCCTGTTTGGATTCGCGGGCCAATCAACAGGAGCAGCAGTATTTCGCCGCGTTGGATTCGGCCACCAGGTTCAGGCTGAGCGGGAATCGATTGTTGATCTACTATGATAGTGCTCGAAGCGCTCTCAACTTTGTAAATAACTCACCATCTTCACAAGATGAGACGCAAGCGGATGCTAATGCCGGACCTACTGAGGCGCTGAAGGCTTACTACCAGGCGATCAACGAGAAGCAATACGAAAAAGCCTATCGCTACTGGAAGAACCCAACCGTGGGCCTGGACCAATTTTCTCGTGGTTTTGCTGATACGATCAGCGTACGTTTGCTGGTGGAACCTACGCCACTGATTGAAGGAGCGGCCGGAAGTCTCTTCGCGGAAGTCCCGACAGTGGTGATTGCGCAGACTAATAGCGGACGGGAGCGCGTTTTTGCTGGTTGCTATGTAATGCGCAGGTCCAATGTAGAGGAAGGCGATCGGTGGCACATCTATAAAGCGAGTATTTCACCAGTAACCCCAGCCAGGAACATTTCCAGCCTGTTGCAGCAAGGCTGTCAAAACTAAGAGTTAAACGACGGCTGTAAATTCAGAAGGGGAAGGATCGATATGATCCTTCCCCTTCGATTATTGTCTCACAAGCAAGTCGTGAGACTTGAGTTCACGCCTTGGAGCGTTACGGTAGCGCCTCAACATTGATGAAGAACTTGAATCTTCCTCCCTGTTGTACGCCGAGCAGGAAGCGAACGTTGATGCTATCTCCGTTTGCCAGTGGCGCATCCAGTTGGATGGTGCCATCCGGTTTCAGGTCAGTAATCAACCGCCGCTTATTCTTACCTACGCTCTTGCCGACGACCGTGGGCGTAACCGAGGTCACCCCCAGGCTCGAGTTAAAGCCACCACCACTCGCCTGCGCCGGGGGTGTTTCCAGGGTAGTTCCTTCAATATCAACCAACGGCCCGCAAGGATTGGAAACACCAGACAATAGACTCGAGGTTCGTACTCTTACGTCTGCGGTTCCTGGAGGAGCCAGCGTTGAGGAAATGTCTATGACGCGGAATCTCAGCCGGGTCACAGTTCCCCCCGTGTTGTTGGTGATCTTACGCCGGATTTCCAATGTTCCCAGCGTGGAGTTGTTAGGCGGATCCGAGGTGAAATCGCGGACGCGATTTGGCGGCGCCGAGGCACCGACACACGGGAAGACCAGTGTGGCAGCGAACCCGGCATTGACGATCGGACTACCCAGGTTTTCTGGTCCGGGCGCCCCCAGTCTTTGACCTGCTCCAGTGCCAGCGGTATCAACGAAATAGAAGTCGCTGGCATTGTTATTGGTATCGACCGGGTTGCCGCCGCTCGGGCACGGTCCCATCGCCGGAATCGATCCGCTCTTACCGCAACTATCTCGGACGAAGGCGTACTCGATCGATTGCGCCGGCGAAAGATCCGTTATGCCGGTACCCTCTTTGAACAGGGCGTTGGCGGTACTAGCGAAGCCCACCGCGTCAATCTTGTTCGCGGCGGTGAAGTTCGACGGAATCGAACTGTTGAAGAGAGCCAGACCCGTATTGTCGGGTATGTCGGTTGTGAAAGTAATGTCTCCTGCCGCGGCGCCAGTACCTCCGTAGTTAGCGAGGCTGTAGCCGTTGGAGTTGACACCCAGATAGTGGCCGTGCGCTGGAATGATCGTGCCAGTCGGAATGACAAAGCGAGTCACGTTGTCAGAGCCAACCAGCGCCCATCCTGTAGAAGCGTCCGTCACTGCTACCGTTAGCGGCGAGTTACCCGGGTTATAGAGCTCAACATACTCGTCGTTGACTCCTCCCGATCCGCGTTCACGGAATTCGCTGATGAGCAACTGTCCGGAAGATGCACCGGTAACCGTGACCGTGAAGGTGCAGGTGGCTGCATTCGCTCCGGTGACCGTGACCGTGGTTGTACCCACTGGGAAGATCGAGCCTGAGGCAATGCTGTAATTGAGCACGCCGCAAGCGCCCGTGGGCGAAGCAGCGGGATAATTTACCACCGCTCCGGTACCACTCATGTCGGCCGGTACAGTGATGTTTGCCGGGCAAACCAGGGAACAGGTTTGGCTGTTGCAAACATTCTGGCTGGTCGTAATGATCAAGTCCCAACCGCCAGCGAACTGGCCGGTGTCGGTTGCCGCATCGTCCACCACGTAGAGACTCCAGATGCCATTTGGGTCTACCCCATTGAAGGCTGAAGCGAAAGTGTCAGTGCCTCCTGGCGCGGGCGACAAATATGGACTAGCCGGAGCAGGAGCGGGGAAGGGATCCTGAACCGTGCCAAAGTTACCTGGCCTGAAGGTTCCAGTGCCGTTCGCAGCAGTATCGTTCAGAGGGTTAGTGGCGTTGTCATCAAGAGTGAGCGTTGCCCCCACCCAGTCGTTAGTATCACCGGCGTCGGAAATTACGATGAACTTGCGACCAGTTGGACCAACCAGAAGTACGTCTACGTCGTCCGGGAACGTATGACTGATGTTCTTGAGTCTGACTGAGACGTTGGTGACAGGATTAACGAGCCCGGCCACCGTAATGTTGGATGGGAACGGATTCGAAGGTGCGCCAGTCGTGGCCCCTGTACCACTGGCGGGAATGACGATACCGGTGTTATTCGAGAAAGTACTGGTACCGGAAGTGACCGTTCCCAGCCGGAACGTATAAGTCAGCGTACCCAGGTCAGTAGGTCCATCCTGGAAGTGAATGGACGCAGTAATGTTGTTGCCGCAGGTTCCGTTGGCGACAAAGGTAAAGGGTTGAGATACTGCCGGACCACCCGCTACGACGACTCCATAGGTACGTGAAGTCGTTACCGGAGTGACCCCGCCGCTGGTCTGCAACGTGCCAACCAGGTTAGTGGTGCTGCCGTCGCCCGTGTTGATGACCGGGAAAGTAGCCGTCACCGTTTCGCCAGGATCGGGGGCGTTGTTCGCTGGCGTAATGCTTTCCGCCGTGATGGTTGCGTTACCGCCAGACCCGATAATCGGGGTCCCAGCGACGCCACAACAGACGAAAGGTTGACGCGTAATCTCTAGCGTCACACAGCCGACCGTTCCGGTGTCCAGTGCGGCTGTGTCAGTCACGCGCAACTTCCAGGTGCCGTTGACGCCCTTGCCGTTTAGATCTGACAACGGTGTCTCGGGCCGGAAAGTGCCTGCAAAAGGCGGAACTCCTCCGCTAATTGGCGTGGCGGCGGCATCATCAAAAATGGTAGGTGTGCCGGAGCAGTCGTTAGCGCCAGTGCCGTAATTGTCACCACCGCCGAGAGCATTGTCTCGGTTTTGTGAGAGAACGACAGTGCTACCGTCTGGAGCGATCAGCTCGATCACTAAATCCTCATCGAACGTGTGGTTGAGTCGGACTCTTACATTGACGTCAGCTACCGCACCGCCGGCATTGACCACAATGGGAATCTCAACCGAACTCACATCTGGAATCGGCACGGCGATATTTCCGGTCGAATAGAGTGCTGAGCTCGGAGCGCCGAGTGTTCCCACTCTGAACGTGAAGGTAACGGTGCCGAGATTTGTCGCCCCATCTTGCAGGTTGAATGTTGCTACCACATTCCCACCGCATATCAGCGATGGGTCTACAGTAAAAGTGAAGGACTTGGTTACCGCTGGCCCACCGGCAACCAGAGTGCCATAGGTTTGCGGTCCAGACGGGGTGGTTACGCCGCCGGTTGCTTGCAAAGTGGCTACCAGGTTGGTGGTATTTGCGGTGCCCACATTGGAAAGCGGGAAATTGACCGTTACGGTCTCACCGGGTGAAAGCGCGTTATCGGCAGGAGCGCACGACTCGGCGGTAATCGCGGCCGTTCCTCCTTCAATCACTGGCACTGCCGCGGTGGTGGCGTTGTAGACGACCAGGGCAAAGTCCTGGTCCAATGGATCCGCATCGTTGGGCACGCCATTGCCGGCAATATTGGTGGCCTTAACCTTGACTACGATACTGCCCGAGACGCCCGCCGGTAAAAAGACACTCTCCACGTTGTTACGAGTATCAGCTGCACCACCGGTAACCGAATTGGCACCTGTGAAGACGTTACCTTTGTAGGTGTTGCCACCAACGGTGACTTCCAGATCGAGGTTGTTAACGAACGCGTTACCGGAGGTTGGTCCAGGAGGTTCGGTCCAGGCCAGGGTAACTCGTAGCGGTTTAGTGTTGTCGTTGACTGTACCGGTGAACGTGCGCTGTTGACCCGAGGCGGTGAACTTGTCGGCCGCAATCTGGTCACGTCTGATACTGCCAGTAACGAACTCGTCAAAGAAAAAGTTGAAGTTCGCCTCACCCATGCCCTGGTTATTAGAGAACAGGTTATCGTTTGCTCCCGATCCGTTGAGATAACGAGCGGAGTTCAACATCAACGCCTTGGTCATTGCCGGGGTTGGTGGTGTGAGTGCGTTGTTGATGAAGAACTGGCGCATCAACGCGGCATAGCCGGACATGGCAGGGGTTGAGTGACTGGTTCCGGATGAGCCCGTGTAGTACTGCTGGCCAGCAGGGAAGAAATTTGATCCGCCCGTGCCGCCGCAAACGCCCGTGCCATCAAAACAGGCGAGTTGGGCGCCAGTCCCACTTCCCGATGGCAGCACCAATGACGCTTGGGCAACACCACCACTCACGTGCGTGCCGGGCGCGACGATATCGGGCTTCTTGCGACCGTCTGCCGTTGGTCCACGGCTTGAGAAACCGATTATGTCATTGGCACTGTCGGCCCCGGTGTCTCCGGTGCCACAACCATCTGCACCGCCGAATGCCTGGACATTTTCCGAAGCACCGACAGTAATGACGTTCTTGGCGGTGCCGGGAAGCCCGACGGTGTTGCTGCCGGAGCCATCATTGCCGGCCGCAAAAACAATCACGTATTCCTGGTTACCGGCAGCCGGAAAAGGCGCAGAGGCAGGCTGCGCGTCGCGCACCAATGAGTCGTATTCCTGGGAATCGACCGAGTAGGAATTGTCGCTTGCGCCCCAGCTGTTGCTGCTGATGCGCATACCGTCGTTGTAGGCCGTCGACTCGAGCGTGGTGAAGTTTGGATTAGTAAACGAACCAGGATCGAAGATCACCGACGAACCGACTTTGGTGAATGGCATGACGCCGAGGCCATAACGAAAACCAGCAGCGTCCGCGTGCGGAGCGACGCCAAAATTGACGCCACCGACGGTGCCGGTAGGAACATAACCGCAAATAATATGCGTGTTGAGGTTTCCGTGGCCGTCACAACCTTGCAAGGTGCTCCCGCTGTTTGGCGTACCCACGAGACGGTTGTAGACAATGCGACTGTTGGCGGGAACTGACGCATCGCCGAGCCGGTACAAGCCAAAGTGATTTGGCGTGGTGGTCGCATTGTCAACCCCGCTGTCGCTGATATTGACACCGAAAGTCGTGGTTGTGTTGGTGAAGCCGTGCGCCGCCAGGTAAGCGAGATAGTCCCCTGGAGTGGGCGCGTTACCGCCGGTCAAATTACCGGCAATGATCATGTCCTGTCGTTCATCCATTTTGTGAGGCATAACCCACGGGGCAATCCAAACGACATCCGCACGATTGGAAAGCTGCTGCGCGAGATCCGGACTCTCCAGGGCAACGACGATGTTCAGATAGTTTAGAACACGGGCCTGGCGAATGATTGGAGCAGCCTTGAGTCGATCTATTAATGATAGGGTGATCGCATTCTCGGTCGCGTCGTGAACGAGTTGGATCGCGTAAAGTCGACTTCCTTTGACGGCGCTATTAGCAACCGGCCCCTTCTGGCTTTCTTTCTCTCCGACTGGAGCCGCGCCCTTCAGGTTTTCGGGAACACTGATCTTCGGCGAGAGCCGGTGAAAACTTGTGTAGGGATTGTCCCACTGCACGTAAGATCGAGTCGCCATAGTCCTGGCCGCCGAAATACTCTTGGCGTCGCCGTAGATCAAATAAGCATTGTTAGGAATGTAGGTGACGATCTCAGCGCCCGTGTTTGCCAGGGCCTGGTACCATTCGCCGCGAATCGGACCGGCAAACTGAATCAAGTGCATTTGCTTGCCTTCGCCGCCACCGCCCTTCGTCACGCGCAACTTTTGCGCGGCATCGGTACTGGTATCGATGGAGCCTGAGTTGAGCAGTAGCAAATTGTTCTCGTCTGCTGATTGCACGTTGGCATTGCCTGACACAGTAGCAGCCAGGCTGCTGGAGACATCAAAGATCTTGTAGCTGCCATAGTCGGCAATCAGGCGTCCGCCCTGCTTCTCAAGATCCTGACTGACCTTTTCGTCGCTGACGCTGACTTTGTGACGATCTCCCGGACTGTGATAGGCGGGAGCCGGGCCGCTTTGCGTGCTCGTGCTTGACTCCTTTTGTTTGCTGGTAGTGGTCCCAGTCGGGGTGAAAGTCCAGGCGATCGCAACCAGTGCGATCAATGCGCTCAAACACAAAGACCATCTGAAAGTGTTCTTCATTGCAACAACCTCTCCTTGGGGTAATGGGCTGATGTTCTAATAGTCACAACTGTTCTCCGCTTACGAGCGGTCAAAGTTGTAAGAGAAATCTGAGTAGCCCGAGCACAAGTGACGGATCGAGAGCAGCTCGGGGTGACGACGGCAACTCTGACTGAATAGATTTAAAGTTAAGAGGACGGAATGACTACCCCGTTTTTCCCGTTGTCGCATCCTGAAGTGGGCACCTCTGAAAGAAGAACCACATTTCCTGACAAGTCCTGTTCTTAAATGAGCATTTCCCTTAAATCGACGACCTAGAGAAATCGTCCTGAATGGGCGGGCATGTTAACGGGCTACTCGCCCCAGTGTCAATGTTTGTCGGACAACCTTGCATTTGTCCCAAACCTAATACGGTCAACTGTTAACGTGTGGCCACTCATCTCGCGGGAAAGGACGGATGAGCATTGCTCAAAATGGCTGGGAAGCGCTCCGAAAAAGTTCAGATCGTCAGCGATTTCTTGAAAGTGAATTTGTGTCCTGGTTTTCTTAAACGGCCTGTTCCTTGAGTCCGCGCGGAAAGCGATCTGCAACCAGATTTAAGGATACGCCGTGCTCTAAGAGCGCTTTCAGTCCCGCCAGCACGATCGTGAATCCTTCGGTGGATGCTACTGCCTGTTGGAGAATCGTTTCATCGTTTCCGCTAAAGCCACTGTTGCTAATACTGACAAATGTCGTGTTGTCCGGCAGCGGAGTGAAAAGCCATTCGATTGTCGTAGGCGCTTCGTGAGTTGACCAGTCAACTACGATTCGTTTATTTGGTTCGATTGACTTGACGCTCACCTCCGCAGCAGCGTTGTACATCTCCCACTCCCACTTGACGATCTTACCGGGCTCCAGTTTTCCGCTGCTTTTCGTGAACCAGAATTTGGCAGTGATGGCAGGGTCAATAAACGCTTGAAAGACTTCGCCCACTGGTTTGCGGATGAGCATTTCGGCTCTGGCAGTCGCTTTCATAACAACTCCTTTCACCCCTTATGCTTGTAAAATTGCACAGCGCGTTCATGCTTTTCGGCTGCGTCGCGCGAGTCAAAGGTCCCAAGATTCTTACGCTTGCCTGTTTTTCGATCTAGCTTGCGTGAGTAGAGACGATACTTTCCCGATTTCAACTTTCTAATCATTGCTACCCTCCCCCTGGAAATGATCTATGCGGGAGATAACAAATTAGCCGGGGAAGGTTGCGAGAATATGGCAAAAGTGACCCTTGGGAGCGCAGTTTGATCGCCTGGTGTCACAAGCGACAACTG
>Ga0126377_10004212_pt1 | contig 10423 bp, 9 predicted proteins | sample PanSoiMetPlot_22_FD_92647 | JGI IMG/M metagenome (GOLD analysis project Ga0126377, IMG submission 92647) | Tropical forest soil microbial communities from Panama - MetaG Plot_22 | ecosystem: Environmental > Terrestrial > Soil > Tropical forest > Bulk soil | place: Panama | collected 2016-02-17 | reverse complement strand
GCCGAGCAGGCCGAGGCCCGCCGGCAGGCGCTGCTCGAGTCCCAGCAGCGCGAGGCCCGGGTCGCCTCCGGGCGCCGGGCGCCCGCCGCCGAGGGTGCGCAGGCCGAGGCGCCGGCCGCCCCGGCGGCCGAGACCGAGCCTGAGCCCGAGGCGGCAGCGCCGGCCGCCGACGCGCCGGCGACTGAGCCCGCGGCCGCAGCGCCGGCCGCCGACGCGCCGGCGACTGAGCCCGCGGCCGCAGTGCCGGCCGCCGAGGCGACTGAGCCCGCCGCCGCAGCGCCGGCTGCCGAGGCGACCGAGGCCGAGGCCGCCACCGACAGCAGCGACGCCGGGGCCTGAGCCACCGGCGGCGCGGCGACTGAGCCCGCCGCCGCCCACCCCACAACCCCCCACATCACCGCAACCAGGAGTCTCGAGGCCCGATGGCCGACTTCACCGCCAAGGACGTACAAGCCCTCCGCCAGGCCACCGGGGCCGGCATGATGGACGCCAAGAAGGCCCTCACCGAGTCCGGCGGCGACATGGACGCCGCCCGCAAGCTGCTGCGCGAGAAGGGCCTGGCCAAGGCCGACGACCGGGCCGGCCGGGCCAACGCCCAGGGCGCCATCGCCGTCGCCACCGGCTTCTGCCACGGCGCCGGCACGGTCGGGCTGGTCGAGCTGAAGTGCGAGACCGACTTCGTGGCCAAGTCCGACCACTTCGTCGCCCTGGCCCAGGAGCTGGCCAACAGCGTCGCCAACGGGGGCGAGGCCGCGGTCGCCGACCACCGGCACGCGGTCGACGACCTGCGGGTCAGCCTCAAGGAGAACATCGAGATCGGCCGGGCCGTCCAGATCACGCTGGGCGACGGCCAGGTCTTCGACACCTACCTCCACCGCCAGGACGGCCGGGGCGTCAACGGCGTCATCGTCGTCCTCCAGGGCGGCACCAAGGACCTGGCCCACGACGTGGCCGTCCACATCGCCTTCGCCAAGCCCCAGTTCCTGCGGCGCGAGGACATCCCCGCCGACGTGGTCGAGGAGGAGCGGACCACGCTGCTCGACATCACCAAGGCCGAGGGCAAGCCCGAGGCCGCCTGGCCGAAGATCGTCGACGGGCGGCTCAACGGCTGGTACAAGGAGCGGGTGCTCGTCGAACAGCCCTTCGTCCGCGACGAGAAGCACACGATCGCCCAGGTGGTCGACGCCTGCGGCGCCGAGATCGCCAGCTTCGCCCAGGCCTTCATCGGCGGCTGAGGGCGGAGGGGACCGGCAGGGTGACCGCCCGAGAGTCGACCTCAGGGTTCCGGCGCATCCTGCTCAAGCTGTCGGGTGAGGCCTTCGCCGGCGACGTCGGCTACGGCATCGACGGCGGCTTCGCCGAGTACATCGCCACCGAGGTCGTCGACGTCCGCAACGCGGGCGTCGACGTCGCGGTGGTCGTCGGCGGGGGCAACATCTGGCGGGGCATGACCGGCGCCGGCGCCGGCATGGACCGGGCCCAGGCCGACTACATGGGCATGCTGGCCACCGTCATCAACGCCCTCGCCCTCCAGGACACGCTCGAGCGCCTCGGCCAGCCCACCCGGGTCCAGACGGCCATCCACATGGCGCAGGTCGCCGAGCCCTACATCCGCCGGCGGGCCATCCGCCACCTGGAGAAGGGCCGGGTCGTCATCTTCGCCGGCGGCACGGGGAACCCGTTCTTCACCACCGACACCGCCGCCGCCCTGCGGGCCGTCGAGATCGAGGCCGACAGCATGCTGCGCGGCACCCACTCCGGCGTCGACGGCCTCTACAGCGCCGACCCCCGCGCCGTCCCCGACGCCGAGCGCCTCGACGAGGTGAGCTACCTCGAGGTGCTCAACCGGGGCCTCAAGGCCATGGACTCGACCGCCATCACCCTGTGCATGGACAACAAGTTGCCGATCGTCGTGTTCGATCTGCTGGGGAAGGGCAACATCCGATCCATCGTGCGGGGCGAGGCGATCGGTACGCTGATCCATTAGCGCTTCAGGAGCACCCATGGCCGACGACGACATGATCGCGATGGTCCTCGACGACGCTCGGGAGAAGATGGCCAAGGCCGTCGCCCACTCCCGGTCGGAGTTCACCGGCGTGCGCACCGGGCGGGCCGCCCCGGCGCTCGTCGAGAAGCTCCCGGTCGACTACTACGGCACCGAGGTGCCGCTCCAGCAGATCGCCGGCTTCACCGTGCCCGAGGCCCGCCTGCTCGTCATCTCCCCCTACGACAAGCAGGCGATGGGGGCGATCGAGAAGGCGATCCAGATGTCGAACCTCGGCCTGTCGCCCAGCAACGACGGCCAGGTCATCCGGCTGGCCTTCCCACCGCTCACCGAGGAGCGCCGCAAGGAGCTGGTCCGGGTCGTGCGGGGCATGGCCGAGGAGGGCCGGGTGCGCATCCGCCAGGTGCGCCGGTCCGCCCGCCACGACCTCGAGGCGCTCGAGCACGACGGCGACATCTCCGCCGACGACCTGGCGTGGTCGGAGAAGGAGCTCGACAAGCTCACCCACGAGCAGGAGGGCGAGGTCGATGCCGCCCTCCACCACAAGGAGCAGGAACTGCTCGAGGTGTGAGGGGCCGCGGGGCGTCCGACGCGGCGCCCTGCGGCGTTTGACACCACCCGGCGCGCGAGGACGGGCAGGATGGTGGCGGGCCGAGGAGAGGATGACGACGTGACCGATGGGGAAGACCGCCGCCAGAACCGCCACCGCGATCCCACCGAGGGCGTCCGGCTGCTCGGTGCGGACGAGGCCGCCGAGGCCATGGAGCGCGACGACATCCGCCGCCGGCTCGGCGACGACGAGCCCCGCTTCGGCGACCGCCCGGCCGCGCCCCCGACCGAGGGACCCCGGCCGGCGCTGCGCTTCCCGCTGGGGTCCTACGACGACCCCAACCAGATCGAACGGCCCCCGGTGGTGCCCGTGCAGCGCCGGACGGAGGCGCCCGAGCTGTCGCACTGGGCCGGGTCGGCCGCCGAGGAGGTACCGAACATGAACCGCCGCGACCCGCGCCAGGGCGACGAGGGGTGGTCCGATCCCGGGGCCGACCCGCGCTGGCGTGAGGACCCCACCGCCGAGCCCACCCGGGCCCAGCCCCACGTGCCCCGGCACGCCGCCGGCGGCGCCCCGGGTGGTCCGCCCCCGGCCCCGCCGGGCCCGCCGCCGGGAGGAGGCGGCTGGGGCGACCCGTCGGTGCCCCCCGCCCCCGCCCCCGGACCTGGCCCGGCCACCGGCCGCGGCCGCCGGATCCGGGGCACGCCGGTGAGCTTCGAGGAGGGGGGCGACCCGCCCCCCGGTCGCTCGGTCTTCGACGGCACCGGACCCGGCGCCGCCCCCGCCGGCCAGGGCTACGACGACGGCTACGGCGACGACGCCTACGGCGAGGACTACGACGGCTACGGCGAGCCCTACGGCGACGAGGTCTACGACGACGAGGTCTACGCCGAGCCGGGCTACGGCCCGCCCGGCGCCGGCGGCGTCGCGGCCGGGACCTACGCCCCGCCCCGCCGGGGCCGCTCGTCGCGCCGGGCGCCCGACCGCGACCTGCGCACCGCGGTCCTGGTGGCGGTCGCCTTCGCCGCCGTGGTGCTGGCCCTGCTCAAGTTCCTCGGCCCGCTCGGCGGCATGATCGTCGTCGTCCCGGTGCTGGCCTACGCCACCTACGAGTACTTCGTGGCCATCAACACCGCCGGGTTCGCGGCGCCGATGCCGGTGGGGGTGGCGGCCAGCGCCGGCCTCGCCATCGCCGCCTACAACTACGGCGAGCCGGCCATCCCGCTCATCCTGGTGCTGGCCACCGCCGTCGGGTTCCTCTGGTACCTGGTCGGCGCGGGCGGCGACCGCCCGGTGGCCAACATCGGCGTGACCCTGCTCGGCGTCGGCTGGATCGGGCTGTTCGGCTCGTTCGCGGCCCTGCTGCTGGCCGGCCCCCACGGCGTGGCGCTGCTGCTGGCGGCCGTGATCCCGACGATCGGCTACGACGTGGGCGCCCTGTTCGTCGGGCGCTCCGCCGGGTCGCGGCCGCTGTCGGCGGCCAGCCCCAACAAGACGATCGAGGGCCTGGCCGGCGGCATGTTCCTGGCCGTCGTGGCGGCCGTGGTGTTCGCCCTGGTCAAGGTCACCCCGTTCGACACCTGGCAGGAGGGCCTCAAGCTGGGCCTGCTCGTCGCCCTGGTGGCCCCGCTCGGCGACCTGGCCGAGTCGCTGCTCAAGCGCGACCTGGGCATCAAGGACATGGGCAGCATCCTCCCCGGCCACGGGGGGCTGCTGGACCGGTTCGACGCCCTGCTGTTCGTGCTCCCGGCGGTCTGGTACCTGGCCCGCCTGAGCGACTTCTTCCTGCGCTGACCATCGGCACGGCGGTTCAGGGCCACCCCCGGGCACGCGGGTTACCCTGACCGGCGTGGCCGTGACGACCGTCGCCATCGCCGGCTCGACCGGGTCGATCGGCACGCAGGCCATCGACGTGGTGCGCTCCGAGCCCGAGCGGTTCGAGGTGGTGGCCCTGGCCGCCTGGTCGTCGGCCGAGGCCCTGGTCGCCCAGGCCGTCGACCTGCGCCCCAAGCTGGTGGTGGTGGGCGACGCCGCCCGGGCGGCCGAGGTGGCCGCCGGGGTGCCGGCCGGCACCGAGGTCCAGGCCGGGCCCGAGGCCCTGGCCGCGGTGGGCACGGTCGCCGACGTGTGCATCAACGGCGTGGTCGGGTTCGCCGGCCTGCGGCTGACGCTGGCCACGCTGGCCGCGGGGAAGCGCCTGGCCCTGGCCAACAAGGAGTCGCTCATCGCCGGCGGCCCCGTCGTCCGGGCCGCGCTCGAGCGCCCCGGCGCCGGCCACATCGTGCCGGTCGACTCCGAGCACTGCGCCGTCCACCAGTGCCTGGCCGCCAACGCCAGCGGCGACCCCACCCGGGTCGCCCGCATCGTGCTCACCGCCAGCGGCGGGCCGTTCCGGGGCCGCTCCCGGGCGGACCTGACCGGGGTGACCGTGGACGACGCCCTGGCCCATCCGACCTGGTCGATGGGTCCGAAGATCACGGTGGACTCGTCCACCCTGATGAACAAGGGCCTCGAGGTCATCGAGGCCCACGAGCTGTTCGGCGTCGGCTATGACCGGATCGAGGTCGTCGTGCACCCCCAGTCCATCGTCCACTCCATGGTCGAGATGACCGACGGGTCGACGATCGCCCAGCTCAGCCAGCCCGACATGCGCCTGCCGATCGGCTACGCGCTGGCCTGGCCCGACCGCATCGCCACGCCGTTCGGCCGCATCGACTGGGCGGCCTGCGGGCCGCTCGCCTTCGAGGCGCCCGACCACGAGGCGTTCCCCTGCCTGGGCCTGGCCTACGAGGCGGGACGGCGGGGCGGGACCGCGCCGGCGGTCCTCAACGCGGCCAACGAGGAGGCGGTGGCCGCGTTCCTGGCCGGGCGCATCGCCTGGACCTCGATCTCCGACGTCCTCAAAGCGGTCATCTCGCGGCATGATGGTGGGCAAGCTGACGGGATCGAGGCCGTGATCGACGCCGACCGTCGGGGCCGGGTCGCCGCCGGCCGCGAGATCGAGAGGATCGCAGGATGACCGACACGCAACGAGAGTCCGAGGCTCCCGCCCCGGCGGACTCGGAGCCGCGGTCACCCAAGCCCGGCGAGCGCGTCGAGTACGAGACCGGCGGCCTGCGCCTGGCGCTGATCATCGGCGCCGGCGTGGCCCTCGGGTTCCTGGCGGGCTGGTGGCTGCTGCTGATGGTCGTCGGCATCGGCCTGATGATCTTCCTGCACGAGCTGGGCCACTTCGTCACCGCCAAGTGGTCGGGCATGAAGGTCACCGAGTTCTTCATCGGCTTCGGGCCCCGGCTGTGGTCGTTCCAGCGCGGCGAGACCGAGTACGGCATCAAGCTCCTGCCGGTCGGCGCCTACGTGCGCATCATCGGCATGAACAACCTCGACGAGGTCGACCCGGCCGACGAGTCCCGCACCTACCGCCAGCAGTCGTTCCCCAAGCGGCTGCTCGTGGTGTCGGCCGGCTCGCTGGCCCACTTCGCCCAGGCGTTCGTGATCCTGGTGGTGCTGCTCGGCGTCGTCGGCGTGCCCGGGGGCAGCATCACCGGCCCCAAGGGCAACGCGGAGGGCTGGGACGTCGTCACCGTGACCGGGAACAGCGCGGCCGCCGCCGCCGGCCTGCGCCACGGCGATCGCATCGTCGACTTCCAGGGCCGGCCGGTCAGCCGGTACGAGGACCTCAAGGACGCGCTGCGCCCCTACGACGTCGGCGACACCGTCCGCCTCGGCGTGCTGCGCCACGGCGAGGAGTTGACCCTGTCGGCCAAGCTGCGGGGCCGGCCGGCCGACATCGACGGCGCGCCGCCCGGCTCGCCCTTCCTCGGCCTGAAGACCGGCCTGTACTGGCCCAAGCAGGCCGTCGGCGTCGGCGAGGCCATCCTGCGCACCCCCGGCGAGACGGCCCGCTTCGTCGGCGCCAGTGCCGGCGTGGTGGCCGGCGTGTTCAGCCCGCACGGGCTGGGCGACATGGCCGACAACGTCAGCAACGCCCGCAGCGACCGCCAGGCGCAGAACAGCGGGACCGCCACCACCGCCGAGACCGACCGCCAGCACAACCGGTTCCTGTCGATCCTCGGCGTGGCCCAGCTCGGCGCCCAGCTGGGCTCGGAGGACAACGGGCCGGCCATGCTGCTGCTGCTGTTCTTCGAGATGAACGTGTTCATCGGCCTGCTGAACATGCTGCCGCTGCCCCCGCTCGACGGCGGGCACGCAGCGATGGCCATCTACGAGCGGGCCCGGTCTCGGCGGGGCAAGCGCTACCAGGCCGACGCCACCAAGCTGCTGCCGCTCACCTACGCCGTGCTGATGGTGCTCGTCGTGGTGGGCGTCACGTCGATCTACCTCGACATCGTCAACCCCGTGAAGCTCTAGCCCGGGACGGCACCCATGGAGCTCGGACAGTCCTCGTACCCGCGCCGCAAGACGCGCCGCATCATGGTGGGCGACGTGCCCGTGGGGGACGGTTCGCCCATCACGGTCCAGTCGATGACCACGACCAAGACGGCCGACGTCGAGGGCACGCTGCAGCAGATCTACGACCTGGCCATGGCCGGGTGCGACATCGTCCGCTGCACCTGCAACGAGACCGAGGCGGCCGAGGGCCTGGCCCGCATCGTGCCCCGCTCGCCGGTCCCGGTGGTGGCCGACATCCACCACCAGTACCGCATGGCGCTGGCGGCGCTGGAGGCCGGCGTCCACTGCCTGCGGCTCAACCCGGGCAACATCCGCAAGCCCGAGCACGTCAAGCTGGTGGCCCAGGAGGCCCGGGACCGGGGCGTGCCCATCCGCATCGGCGTGAACGGCGGGTCGTTGCACCCCGACCTGTACGCCAAGCACGGCGGCAAGGTGACGCCCGAGGCCATGGTCGAGTCGGCGCAGATGGAGCTGGCCTACTTCGACGAGGTCGGCTTCGAGGACGTCAAGATCTCGGTGAAGGCGTCGTCGGTGCCGCTGATGATCGAGGCCTACCGCCAGCTGGCCGACGCCACCGACCACCCGCTGCACCTGGGCGTGACCGAGGCCGGGCCGCTGCCGGGCGGGGTCATCAAGGCCACCGCCGGCATCGCCACGCTGCTGGCCGAGGGCATCGGCGACACGATCCGCTACAGCCTCACCGCCGACCCGGTGGAGGAGGCCCGGGCCGGGCGGGCGCTGCTCGAGTCGATGGGCCTGCGCGAGCGCAAGAACGTCGACCTCATCGCCTGCCCGTCGTGCGGCCGGGCCGAGATCGACGTCATCGAGGTGGCCCGCCAGGCCCAGGACGCCTTCGGCGACCGCCAGATCCCGCTCCAGGTGGCGGTGATGGGCTGCGTGGTCAACGGGCCGGGCGAGGCCCGCGACGCCGACCTCGGCATCGCCGCCGGCCGCCAGCGGGGGCACCTGTTCGTGCGGGGCCAGAACGTGGCCGTCGTGCCCGAGGACGAGATGGTCGGCGCGCTGGTCGAGTGGGCCGAGTACATCGCCGAGCACGGGGTGGACGCCGCGCTGGAGCGGGCCCGGGCCACCAGCGACAGCGCCCGGCGGGCGGCCGAGCGCGACCGGGCCGAGCTGCTGTCCAGCCAGGGCGACGACGCCAACAACAGCGAGCAGCGCGTCGACCTGATCCGCAAGTTGTAGCCAAGCGACACCCGCGATCGCCGGGGACCGCTTACGCTAAGGGGCATGGCCCGCCCCGCACCCCCGCGCCAGAGCCTCCTGTCGCGCCTGCTGATCGGGGTGCTGCTGCTGATCCTGCTGTGGTTCGTGCTGTCGACCGTCGTCGGCCTGGTGTGGTCGATCATCCGGGCGGCGCTGTTCCTCGCGCTGTTCGCGGTCGTCGCCTGGGTGGTCCTCGTGGGCCGGCCCGGCCGCCCGGATTAGCCGCGAGATTCCCGCCGAATCGCGTCCTCGGGGGGTCGCGCCGCGCACTAGCCTGAGCCCGTCGTCGGGTGAGTCCGGTCGGGAAGGCCACGCAGTGCTGCGCAATCGCAACAAGGACGCAACGGGTCCGTCATCGTCGGGTCGGTACCTTCCGCCGGTCGTGCGCACTCGATCACGTTCGCACAACTCGCGCCTGGCGCTGGCGGCCCTCGGGCTGCTGGCGGTGCTCGTCGCGCTCGCCAGCGGGCCGTCCTCGAGCCCGGTCGCGAGCGCCGCCCCGGGCCGCGACCCCATCCGCGGCGTCAACTTCGCCGACGTCTCCCAGCCGGGCTCCGCCTGCCGCAAGGGCCTGAGCATCACGCCGCCCAAGCGCATCGCGGTCGCCGCCGGCCAGTCGGGCCTGCTCGACCTGGGCCGGCTGACCCGGCTCGAGGTCGACAAGAACGTCGCCTACGGCGACCTCGACGGCGACGGCGCCGCCGAGGCGGTCGTCCACGCCGTGTGCAGCTTCGGCGCCAACGGCGCGCAGGACACCGTGCAGGTCTGGCGCATGGACGGCGGCGATCCCGCCCTGGTGGCGACGGTGAACGCCCCGTCGACCAAGGTGACCGGGCCCTTCCCGGCCTCGGTCAAGAGCATCGCCGTGGCCGGCGGCCGGGTCACCGTGACGTGGACGCACTTCGCCGCCGCCGACCCCCATTGCTGCCCGTCGCAGCAGACGGTCATCCGCTACCGGCTCGACGACGGCGCGCTGCGCGCGGTCGGCAAGCCGACCACCAGCACCGCCGCCGCCTGAACCCCTGCCGGGGCCGCCTGCATGGGGGATTAGCATCCGATCCCTATGGCGAAGGTGCTCACGTCGCAGGGCGACGACTTCCCCCGCTGGTACCAGGACGTCCTGGCCAAGGCGCAGCTGGCCGAGAACGGCCCGGTGCGGGGGACGATGGTCATCCGGCCCTACGGCTACGCCATCTGGGAGCACATCCAGGCCGAGATGGACCGGCGCATCAAGGCGGCCGGCGCCGAGAACGCCTACTTCCCGCTGTTCATCCCCGAGAGCTACCTGCGCCGGGAGGCCGACCACGTCGAGGGGTTCAGCCCCGAGCTGGCCGTGGTCACCCACGGCGGCGGCAAGCCGCTCGACGAGCCGATCGTCGTCCGCCCCACCAGCGAGACGGTCATCGGCGAATACATGGCGAAATGGACCCAGAGCTACCGGGACCTGCCGCTGCTGCTGAACTGCTGGAACAACGTCGTGCGCTGGGAGCTGCGGCCCCGCATCTTCCTGCGCACCACCGAGTTCCTGTGGCAGGAGGGCCACACCGCCCACGCCAGCCGCGAGGACGCCGCCGCCTACGCCCTCGGCATCCTCCACGACGTGTACGAGCAGGTCATGGTGGACGTCCTGGCCTGCCCCGTCCTGGTCGGCCGCAAGACCGTGGGCGAGCGCTTCGCCGGCGCCATCAACACCATGACCTGCGAGGGCATGATGCGCGACGGCAAGGCGCTGCAGCTGGGCACCAGCCACGAGCTGGGCCAGAACTTCGCCAAGGCCTTCGACATCACCTACCTCGACGCCGACGGGGCCACCCAGCACTGCTGGACCACCTCGTGGGGCTCGTCGACCCGCATGGTGGGCGGGCTGATCATGGCGCACGGCGACGACGACGGCTTGGTGGTGCCGCCGCTGCTGGCGCCGATCCAGGCGGTCGTGCTGCTGGTCAAGGACGACGGCGGGGCGGGGGATCAGGCCCGCGCCCTCCGGGACGAGCTGGCGGCGGCCGGGCTGCGGGCCCGCCTCGACGATCAGGTCTCCCAGAGCTTCGGCCGGCGGGCCACCGACTGGGAGCTGAAAGGCGTGCCCATCCGGGTCGAGGTCGGCCCGCGTGACCTGGCCGAGGGCAACGTGACCGTGGTCCGCCGGGACACAGGGGACAAGCGCCAGGTCCCGGTCGGCCAGGCGGCGGAGACCGTCGCGGACCTGGTCGGGACCGTCCAGGCGGACATGC
>Ga0126377_10004211_pt1 | contig 10424 bp, 9 predicted proteins | sample PanSoiMetPlot_22_FD_92647 | JGI IMG/M metagenome (GOLD analysis project Ga0126377, IMG submission 92647) | Tropical forest soil microbial communities from Panama - MetaG Plot_22 | ecosystem: Environmental > Terrestrial > Soil > Tropical forest > Bulk soil | place: Panama | collected 2016-02-17 | reverse complement strand
CCGGCCCCGTGCTCAGCGCCGGGTTTCATCCCGCCAATTGCGGACTACGTCAACACGGGCGGTAACGGACGCTGTGCCATCATCGGCGGGTACGTTTACCGCGGCACACAGGCGAGCTTACCGTATGGCGCATATGTGTTCGGGGATTTGTGTTCAGGCGAGATTTTCATACTGGACGACGGAGTGCAGACGCGACTGCTGGGCAGCGCAATGCCGATCTCTTCATTCGGAGAGGATGAAGCGGGCGAAATCTATATGGTTTCCATCAACGGCTCGATTTTTCGCCTTGCGAATCCGGATGCAATCAAGACTGCGCAACGTTCATACGCGATCGAGGCCGACAGCCCCTTCATAGCCTCAACCGCCGGCAGCGCCGGCACATTGACCGTAGGCTACGGACGCATTCGAGCGGCTGAAGGCCAGACTGTACCTTTCGCGCTGTCGATTTACGGCTTCAGCGAACGCGGTGTTTTGGTATCGGAGATAGCCGTGCCTGCGTCACGAGCGATCGCAGAGGGCAGGGTGTTCGCAGAGGTAGGCCTTAATGTGAACACCGGGTTCGCGCTGACAAATCCAAACGGTGGAGCCGCTACAGTCTCCTTCCGTTTCACGAACGCAAACGGAATGGATTTCGCAGGCGGTACGGTCACTGTTCAACCGGGGCAGCAAATTGCTGCCTTCTTGAATGAATCGCCGTTCAACGGACCGGCTTCGATGTTCGGAACATTTACGTTCACCTCTTCTCTGCCGGTCGCCGTGATGGCGGTGAGAGGTTTCACGAACGAACGCGGCGATTTCCTGATGTCGACACTTCCGGTTTGGGAGATCCGGACACCACCTCAAGACAACACAACTATTGCGCAGTTTGCCGACGGCGGCGGATGGACCACGCAGGTCGTACTCACCAATCCATCCGATACAGCGGTTAGTGGAACGGTTCAATTCGTCAGCCGCACGGGTCAGGTCATGCAGACGACGCCGTACACGCTTACGCCAGGAAGTTCAACGCGGATTGTGACTGAAGGCTCAGGCGAAAATGTCCAGACTGGATCGGTGCGCATCTCATCGCGCGTTCTCGCATTCGGCATTCTCTCGTTTAAGTCCGATGGCGTGACCGTAACCGAGGCCGGTGTGCCGGCGGTTTCCCCAGACACGGGATTCCTCACTTATTTCGAGAGTGGACCGGCAATTCGAAGCGGCATTGCAATCGCCAATCCCTCAGGCGAGCCTGTGGAAGTAGTGCTGGAAACAAGCGGACTTCGTGCAAGCCTTCCGATCGGCGCTAATGGCCAGACCTCAGTGTTCCTAAACGATTTGCCCGGCTTTTCCAGCTTGCCGGCGTCTTTTCAAGTCGTGCTGCGCATCACATCGAGTGCGCCTGTCGTCGTTAGCGGTTTGCGAAGCCACACCAATGAACGCGGAGAGGTTCTGATAACGGCGACAGCTGCCCTGAATGAGTCCGCATCGAGCAGTAGCGCGGAACTCTTCATTCCCCACTTTGCTGAGGGCGGGGGCTACAGCATGGAGTTCGTCGTTCTTGGCCCCGCAAATTCAGGCACGATCTCATTCTTTGATGGAGCGGGCAATCTGGCCTCTCTTCAATTCCGGTAACGCTGTTATAATCCCCGAGCGTTTGCCATGGACGACGAGAAGCTATCGCGATTGTGGGAGCCGGGTGCGAGGGCGGGAGCAGGGCTCGCGAAACTACGCACGCCGATAACCGTCCTCTTTAGCGACATCAAGGGCTCGACCAGCTACGCCGAAAAGAAAGGCGACGTCGAATACATGGCGATGCTCACCCGGCACAACAGCATCTTGTTTCCAGTCATCGAAGCCGCGGGGGGCGCCGTCGTAAAAACTATCGGCGACTCTATTCTTGCAAAATTCGACGACCCGGTGGCTGCGGTCAAAGCTGCGGCCGGGATGCAGCGCGCTCTTGCAAAAGATCGAGAGGGCCATGAGGAGACCGATCAAATCCATATTCGCATTGGTCTCCACTACGGCATGGGCCTCGTCAAGGACAACGATGTCTTTGGCGACGTCGTTAATGCAGCCGCGCATGTCCAGCACCAGGCCAACGCCGAGCAAATCCTGATTACGGATGCCTTACTCGATGCTGTGCGCGCTGCTCGTTTGCCGTTTGCGAAAATGGGACGCGCAGAATTGAAAGGCAAAGACGAGCCGATTGATCTCTATGCAGTGGCGTGGTCGGAGTCCGAGACGCAACAGCTGATCGAAGAGATTCAAGATCAAGCCGAAAGCAGTTTCAACGAACAGAAGAAACAGCTGGAGGAACTCGAGGAAGAATTTGCGGCTGCTCGCGACCAGTGGTGGACGGAGCGGCGTGCTCTCAACTCAGAGCTCGAGGAGTTGGCAGCAGCCTTCGAACGGGCGCGTGAAACAGCACGGCAGCAACTTTCTGAGGACTTCGTGGCCGAATTGCGCTTTCAGATCAAAGGCCTCATTCGTAAGAGTGAACAACTCGAACAGGATCTCGTCTCGGCGCGTCAACGATTCGAAGCGGAAAGAAATAACCTGAAAGCGCAAATCGCCTCAATGCAGGCGAGTATTGTTGACGCAGTCGAGCGCTCGAACAATCCGGCCCGAATGTCGGTGGCTGCCCGGGAACAGCTCGAAGCACATGTTACCGCTGCCAAAAGAGACTCGCAGGTTCAGTGGGAGCGCGAGCGCAACAAGCTTCAAAACGAAATCGAACGACTCAAGAAAGCCGCTTTGACCGATGAAAAAAGGGAAGCAGCCCGGCATGCTGTGCTGGAGAAATTAGGCAAGGTTCCTACGGATCCCTTGGGGCGAAAAACGCCTGATCGGTCGGAGCGGGAATTTCACAATGCACGGACGCAATGGGAAATCGAACGGGAGCAGCTCAACCTCGCAATAAAAAAACTCGAGATGGATTTACAGCGTACTCAAATCTCAATGCGCGGCGAGATTTTCCAGGAAATGCGCGCGCAATTCGAGTCGAAACTTGCAGAGGCTAATCTCGAGCGGGACCGCCTGGAGCAGGAGGTCCAGTTTGTCACCGGTGAACTTGCCAGCGAGCGCCAGCGACTGAATGCCCGGATCAAAACTCTAGAGGAGGCACTCGGGGAGGCACAGGAGGCCACGCGAAAGCAGGTTATAGCGGACTTGCACAGCCAATTTGATGCCAAACTCCAAGAGGCCAATCGGCTTCGGGCGCGGGTTGAACGCAAACATCATGACCTGCTCGAAGAGTGGGAAGGCGAGCGTCGTCGGACGAAGAAACAAATCGCGACACTCGAAGAAAAACTAAAGGAAGCCAGAGAAGCCGCATACAAGGCTCAAAGAACCTCCGATCGAGCCCGATTGTCAGACTAGTTCGCGAGGCAAGGTCGTTCCAAACACGTAATCCCACAAAGGTGAGGTCACTCCGAAACATCTCTTGTTATTCGTAAAGTGATGATAGAAGTGCGTGCGCCGTTGTCGTGCAATAAAGCCAGATCCTGATAGGCTGAAGTGTACCCGATAGTGCACGGCTTCGTAGTAGAGGAAACCTGCCCAGACTCCTGCTACCAGACCGGACGTCAGGAACACACTCCGAGTCAAGAGGTATATGAGTCCGTATAGGATCGATGAAACAACCAAACCGTAACCCGGACGCACCAACACTTTGCCTCGATCTCGGGGTGACGCGTGATGTGCCAGGTGCGACGCATTCACGATCTCCCGCAGGCGCGGATCTCGCAGCGGAACTTGAATGTGAAAGATGAATCGGTGCAGGCAGTACTCGAGCAGCGTCCAAGTCAGAATCCCGATTGGTAAAATCCACAGCAATTCGCTGGGCCGGCGGCTCGGTTCCGCGTCCATGGAAACCCAGAGCAGGACGAACGCGATCACCGGAAATATCAAGAAGGAACGAAAACGGTACAGCTCCTCTTTAAAGCTCATACGTATATTTTAGACGTTGGCGCGGGTCTAAAGCCGGGCGCCTACAGTCCTGGTACGCGATGTTAGCGCAATGACACGCCGCCACACGTGGGCGGCCAGATTCTTTAGACGTTATCCCAGGCAAACGTTGCTATCAGGGGAAGGTGATCGGAAGCGATCTTGGAGAGTCGCGTCCGCACCAGTTCCGCCTTCTCGATGTGAAGGGGGCGCTCGAAGTAGATGTGATCAAGATGCATGATCGGCAAGAAACCGGGATAGCTGCGCCGCTTTCGTATATGCAGCTCCAGATTCAAGCTTTCGAACTTTGCCGACAGCATACGAGTCGTCAGTCCCTTAATCCATTCGTTGAAATCTCCAATGAGAACTCTAGGTCCTGACAGGTGTTCGTGGAATTGTTTGGACGACAGCAAGCTTCTCACTTGATGCCGTCGCTCGAAGTAACTGGTTCCCATATGGATGTTGAAAACGTGCAATGGACCGCGAGGGGTTTTCAGGTCGGCGCGAATGCAGCCGCGTCGCTCGCGATGCAACCACGAGATGTCCATGTCGTGCGAGTCCAGAATCGGCCAGCGGCTGAGAATTGCATTCCCATACGGCCGCCCTCGACGATGGCTTGTACATCCAAACGTACCTTTGAGCCCCAGATCTGATGCGAGCGCCTCCACTTGTCCCTCAGCGGATTCACAATCTCCGAAGACTTCCTGGAGCGCGATAATGTCGGCATCGAGACTGCCGAGGACATTCGCGATGCGTTTAATCGATGTGCGGCCATCCATACCTCGCCCTTTATGGATGTTGTAGGTGACGATCCGCATACGGGAATTTTACCGCGTTCAAAAGCCTGTACGTCGCGGATGTGCTGAAAAGGCGCTACGTTCGGGCATGGCAGGCGATGTGCGCTTATGTGGGTCAGGAGGGGTTTTATGTACTTACCAATCGGCCTAATCATTCTAATTCTGCTGATCATCTTTCTTTTGTATCGATAAGCCAGGACGGAGTCAGCTCATGAAATCGAAAGGCCAGTGGTTAGTAGTGTGCCTGACATTGACATTAGCGGCGGCATCCGGTCTGACCGCGTGCAATCGAGAGAATGGCGTTGAAGCGGCGCGCGAGGGTCGCGCTGCGTCACTATCTCAATCCGAACAGGACTTCCTGACAGCGGCGGCCCAGGCCGATTTAGCCGAAATGGATATGGCGCAAATCGCGCTGCAGAACTCCGCCACGGGTGACGTTAGGGATTTTGCAAATATGATCAAGAGCGATCATACGAGTGCGCTCGAGGATCTTACGGAGTTGATGAAGGGCAAGAATGTATCGCAGCCGAAGTCGATACCAGCTCGAACACAGCAGGACATCGGCCGCATGAAAACTCTGACAGGTGGAGAATTCGATCGTGAGTTCGTCAACATGATAGTCAGCGAACATCAGAAAGCTGTCGAAATGTTCCGCGATCAACAGTCCACTGCTCAAAACGAAGATGTGAAGAAATACGTGGAAGACACGCTCCCGATACTAGAGATGCATCTCGAGAAAGCCCAGCGGCTGCAGACGAAACTGTTCAGCATGCCGAACAGAACAATCCGCTGGCCCGTTTAGCTCTTCGCGGATTTTCCAGTCGAGTGCAGCATTTTGGCGTAACAGTCGCGGTGGTAGTCCTTTCCTCTAACCACCGTTCTCAGGTCGTAAGGCGCAATGCGAATACAACAGTGGTGACACCAAACCGGCTGTGGATGATACGACGCAGAAGTCTTTGTCTTGAAGGTTTTCATTCCAGACCTCCCTAAGCACCAATTCTCAAAATATGCGCCGCATCATCTGTCCTTGATTGGCCAAGAGTGGTCCGTTCAGATGAATACATCTGCGAATGTTGTGATCACGCTGTGGGTATGCGCCGGTTGTGCGTGATTTCCGGGCCGCACGCATAAGAACGGCTGCATTCCAGCGGTTCGAGCGGCGTCCAGTTCGCGTGTTACATCGGACAGAAAGAGAATGTCCGGAGGAGAAATGCCGAATGCGTCCGCGATCTGACGATAGCTTGCTGGATCGTTCTTCGGACCAGTTGTTGTGTCGAAATAGCCACTCAGGAATTTCGTGAGGTCGCCGGCCGAAGTGGTGGAGAAGAGGAGGCGCTGCGCAAGGATACTGCCGGACGAAAAGATGCGAACATCGATTCCTTTATCCTGCCATCGCTCGAGCGCAGGCGCGACGTCGTCGAAGACCTCGCCGTGCAGCTCGCCGGAGCGATAGCCTTCTCGCCAGATCTCGCCTTGAATTCTTTTGAGAGCTGTGGACTTGCGATCTTGATCCATCAGCCAATGAATGTAGGGAACGGGATCTGTGGACCAATCGGGCGGATTATCGCCGCTGCGATTGTCTTCTTCATACTCGCGCCTGAGGTCGGAAATGTCGGCATTGACCACGTACGCAGCCACACGCCGCCGAGCGAAGGGAAAGAGAACGTCATAAACGAACTGGATTGGAGTCGTGGTGCCTTCGATGTCGAGGAGAATCCCTCGCATCACGCGACGAACGCACGCCCGAAACAAACGGGTTCGAAGTTCTTATCCACGCCGCTCTCCGTGTACCACGGAGTCCAGCCCGCAGGATCTTGAAACAAACGGATGCAGCGAATTTGTTTGTCGGAGCAGAGATCGAACCAGTGGAGAGTGCCTCGCGGAACGCGAATCAAATCGCCCGGCTCCACTTCGATGCCAACCACGGGCGACGTTTTCGGATTGACATGAAACAGGCCGCGACCTTGCACAACGAAACGAACCTCGTCTTCGTCATGCCAATGTTCGCGGCTGAATTTCGCAAGCATCGCGTCTAAATTCGGCGTCTGAGGGTTAACGTTGATAACGTCCGCGGTAACGTATCCACCGGCTGATTTGAGTTTTTCAATTTCGCTGGAGTACGCGTCGAGGATCTCTTCTTGCGATGCGCCTGAGCCCAAGGGGTGAGAGGGCTCCCAGACGTCATACTCGATACCGATCCTTCCCAAATAGTCCGTGACGGCTTCTCTGCCGGAAATAGTCCGATTTTCATTAGGGATTCGAAGTACTGCCATATCTGCTCCTTCAACTTCAGCCGCGGATTACGAAGATTACACTGAGTCAGTCTGCCCAGATCCGTTAATCAGTGTAATCCGCGGCAGACCTAGAGTCGAAAATCAGTATTGCGGCTCCATCATCTGTCTTCTGCCGACGGATTCCAACAAGAATTCCAGAATTTCAACGTGACGTGCAGCTTCCGTCAGGTCCCTGCCCCATGTATAGAGACCGTGCCTACGAATTAAGAACCCATGAATGTTTGCATTTGTGTCGAGCACGCCGCGGATTTCGGAGGCAAGCGCTTCCATGTCCTGACTGTTTTCGACGATCGGTAACCACTCGCGATGTTCGTGAGTCTTGACGCCCTCCAGGCCTTTAAGCATTTCGTAGCCTTCTATAAAGAAGCCTCCGTGGCCGATGTGATAGTCGGAAAGAATCGTACTCCACACGGAGTGCGTGTGGAGGACTGCACCGGCACCGACATTCTGAACGATCGCGAGATGCAGCAATGTTTCGGCAGATGGCTTGCCTTGCGAAGGTGTCAGCACGTTACCGCCCGCATCGATTTCGAGAATGTCCTCGGGTGACAGACGGCTTTTGTCGAGCGAACTGGCTGTGATCGCGATGCGAAGCGGGTCGCGTTGGATCACGGCACTGAAATTTCCACTGGTTCCCAACGCCCAGCCGCGCTTGTGAAAATCCCGAGCCACCACTGAGAGATGCTCCGCTTGAGTCATGTTGGGGAATTATAATACGCCGGTGAGTACGGAGAAGGTGCGGGGCCGCGGGGCCTCAAGCAATCCGACAAATCGATTCGAGAAAACTTCCTATCACCGATCGGAGTGGGATGAGGCGGAAGATCCGTCTGTTCACACCGTCTTCCTGAAGGACGAAACGCGTAGCATCATCGCCTACAACGACAGTCCCGACGTTGGATTCAACGCCAGCATCAATCCTTATCGCGGCTGTGAGCATGGATGTATCTACTGCTTCGCGAGGCCGAACCACGAGTATCTCGGCTTTTCGGCCGGCCTGGACTTTGAAACGAAGATTCTGGTGAAGGAGGATGCGCCGGACTTGCTCCGGCTGGAGCTCGCTTCGCCGAAATGGCAGCCTCAGGTCGTCGCCATTAGCGGTGTGACCGACGCCTACCAGCCGATTGAACGTCGCCTGCGGCTGACCCGGCGCTGTCTGGAAGTGTTCGTTGAATTCCGGAATCCGGTCGTGATTATCACTAAGAATGAACTGGTGACACGGGACATCGATCTCCTGGGTCAGTTGGCACGCGTCGATGGCGTTTTGGTTTTCGTTTCGGTGACGTCGCTCGATCCGGAGCTCGCAAGAGAGTTGGAGCCGCGCGCGTCACAGCCGGTACGCCGTCTCGCTGCGATCGAAGCGTTGGCGGGTGCGGGTATTCCCGTGGGAACATTAGTTGCACCAGTAATACCCGGCCTCACGGATCACGAGATGCCGGCAATTCTATCAGCCGTAGCGAAAGCAGGCGCGATCGCCGCGAGCTACGTTCCGTTGCGACTGCCTTTTGGTGTTGCGCCGCTTTTCGAGGAGTGGCTTTCGTTACATCGCCCGCTCCAAAAAGAAAAGATTTTGAATCGTATTCGAGATATTCGAGGCGGCCGCTTGAATGATCCGAACTTTCGAACGCGGATGCAGGGGAGCGGCGCATATGCGGAACACATTTCGGAACTGTTTGAGATGTCCTGCCGCAGGGCAGGTCTGAATTCCAAACGGCCCACGCTATCGGCTAAGGCGTTCCGTAGCCCGGGCCCTGCACAATTGGGTCTGTTTTGAATCGCCCCGGACTTTCTTCCCGGTTGTAGCACCAACCAGAACATCTACAGCCTTCTAAATTCACATGTTTCCTCTTTGGAAAGCTATATGCGACCTATCTGGTGGGGTAATTCGATGGACACCGGCCGAGCGCTTCTTTGAGTGTGCTCGCACTAGCCGACACACCTGAGGAGTCTCGGCCGTTACCTATGCTCTATGGCAACAAGCTCATGAGTTCCGGAGCGTTCCATGCACGCGGCTGCCGGTGGCGAGCGGCGCCGTCACCATGGAACGCAGGGGCGGGACGGCGGGGAATCGAAGTCGAAAGACTCGATGAAGCCAACGTTGTTGTTCGGTGGCGACTACAACGCGTTCGTGCTTTGGCCGTGCCGCCCCTGGGACCGGCGGAGAACCTTAACTTCGCCGCGCGCTTCGCGCAGGATGGCGTCTTTTTCAGGACCCGAAACAAGCCGGAAGGTTTGGGAGGGGGGAAAGCGGGGCCGAGAGACGCGATCCTGCACGAACGAATGGAGGACTCGTGAGCCGCCCTAGAGGAGCGGCCGGCGGGCGGAACCCGCGCAAGCCCGATAGGGCGCAGCCATGAGAAAAAGGGGCGTTGCGAAATTTTCTTGATGCCGCAGCCACCCCTCACGAGCAAGGGAATACGGCTGACCCAAACAACATAGGCGTTAAAGAGGTAAGGACTCATGAAGACGTTCAAGGTTTTTTCTTTGCTCTGTTTTCTGACTGGCTTCATCTTCATTGCTTGCCAGCGAGATCGAGGTGTCCAAGCGGGTAACGATGACACTGGCTACCAACCCGCTCCTGCACCACCAAGCGAGCCGCGGAATGCGAGTTCGAATGACGAAATCAAAGGCGAGTTGCTTCGAGTGGACACGCATGACAAGGAAATCTCAGTACGCGTCGAAAGCGGAATGGTTCAGACCTTCAGGTTCGATGACGACACCAGCGTTGCCGGACTTGAGGATCAGCCGCAGACCAACTTCGCGAAACCGCCCAAGATTAGCAACAGGGAAGTGGGCAATCTAATCGGTAAGGAAGGATCCGAAATCAGCGTGCAGTGGAAACCTAGCGACGAGAAAGTTGCAACCAATGTCGAAGTCACGCAAGTCAGCAGTGCTCGGAACACGCGCCATTCGGGACAGAAGACACTGAAAAGGTAGCGGCGGTCGGGGTCATCGAAGACCCCTCGACGGCCTGCGATCGATCATCCTTCCGTAAACTCTGAAACTTTCCTTGCTCTTACCCAGCTTTTGGATTAATAAAACGCCATTCTTCGAACGCATTATGTTCTCCGGAGGTCTCATGTCCGATCGTCGCGCATTTCTGCAATTCGTCGCAGCCAGTCCGTTACTGGCGGCCGTTCCATCTATCGCTGAAGCGTTTCAACAAGGCGGAATCGAGCAAGCGGCGGATGCTCTTGATGTATTTGATTTTCAAACTGCGGCTCAGAAGGTGGTGCCGCCGGCGCATTGGGGTTATTTAATGACGGGCGTTGACGGCGAAGACACTCTGAAAGCCAATCGCGAAGGCTTCAGCCGGTATCAATTGCGGACAAAGCGGTTCGTCGATGTGAGTCGTTTGGACATGTCGGTGGAGCTCTTCGGGGTCAAATTCAATTCACCGATTGTTCTGTGT
>Ga0126377_10004210_pt1 | contig 10427 bp, 6 predicted proteins | sample PanSoiMetPlot_22_FD_92647 | JGI IMG/M metagenome (GOLD analysis project Ga0126377, IMG submission 92647) | Tropical forest soil microbial communities from Panama - MetaG Plot_22 | ecosystem: Environmental > Terrestrial > Soil > Tropical forest > Bulk soil | place: Panama | collected 2016-02-17 | reverse complement strand
TGTGCGATAGTCCCCATCCGGAGGCAAGCGCAGAGGACCACCCGGGGAGCCGCCATGGCGGGCGCCATTCCCGTACTATAGGCCACCTTTTGACGCCGGGCCCGCACTCGCTGCAGGTGTGCCCCCGGCTACGCAATGGAAGAGCCGCTTCAGAAATCCCTCGAACGCTATGATGTGCTGGACCGCATCGCGGTCGGCGGCATGGCCGAGGTGTTTCTCGCCAAGTCGTACGGCCCGCACGGCTTCGAGAAGGTGCTGGCCATCAAGCGCATCCTGCCCGGGCTGGCGGCGGATCCGAAGTTCGAGCGGCGCTTCATCGCGGAGGCCAAGCTGGCCGTCAGCCTGACGCACGCGAACATCGTCCAGGTTCTCGACTTCAGCCGCTTCGGCCAGTCGCTCTACATCGTCATGGAGTTCGTCGACGGCGGCGACCTGGCCCACGTGCTCGACCGGGTGCGCGAGCGCGGGCAGCAGCTGCCGCTGGCCGCCGCCCTCCACGTGTCATCCGAGCTGCTCAAGGGGCTCGACTTCGCGCACCGGCGCGGCGTGGTCCACCGCGATATCTCGCCGTCGAACATCCTCCTGTCGCGCGCCGGCGAGGTGAAGATCGCCGACTTCGGCATCGCGCAGGGCCTCGGCTTCGAGATGACCCGGTCGATGCGCATCATGGGCAAGTGGCGCTACATGTCGCCCGAGCAGGCGGCGGGCGAGGAGATGGACGCGCGCTCCGACGTCTTCTCGGCCGGCGTGGTCGTGTACGAGACGCTGACCGGGCAGCGGCTGTTCCCCGGCGACACCGCCGAGGAGATCGTGCGCAACCTGCGCACCATGCCGATCACGCGCCCGTCGCAGCTGCGGGCCGACCTGCCGCGCGAGCTGGACGCGCCGCTGGCCGCCGCGCTCGAGCGCGACCGCGATCGCCGCATGACCAGCGCGGCGCAGCTGCTCGGGCCGATGGTCGAGGCGTCGTTCGCCATGTCGCTGCCGGCGCTGCCGACGGCCCTGGCTCGATTTCTGGACGAGAAGGCATCGCCGGGCGGCGACGGCGCCGCGGTCGCCCCGCCGACCAGACACGACTCGCGGCCGGGCACGGGCGCCGGGCTGCTCGACCAGATCATCGTCTCGGAGCTGAGCGACGCCGCGCCGCTGCGGACCTCGCGCGGCAAGCGGGGCGGCATGAGCGGGCGCCTCACGGCGATGGCGCTCGGCCCGCCGGAGGTGGCGCCCGAGGATCTGCCGAACGACGGGCCCGACGAGGCGCCGCCCGCGCCGATGCCGGCGGCGGTGCCGGCGTCACTCCTGGCCACGACGACACCGGGGAGGCCGGCGAGGGCCGTGCCGAGCGCGCCGGGTCCCGCGCTGGGGGGAGATCTGGGCGACGACGAGCCGGAGGAGACCGCCCTCGGCGCGACGTTCATCCGCAGCGTCGAGGACGCGAGCGGCTCGCGGCGATGGGAGCTCGCCGCCGTCGGCGACCCGGCTCTCGGCGACGCGGCCGGCGACGGTCGCGACGAGGACGACTTCGACGACGATGGCGACGTGACCCGCGCGGTCGAGGCGCGGGCGCCGGACACGCCGGTGCCGCGGTTCCTGCCGCTCTCGGGCGACGCTCAGGATGCCGCGCAGGCCGACACGATCGTGGCGCCGCCTCCGCACGCCCCGTGGCTCCCGTCCCTCGACCTCGTGTCGCGGACCGGGACGATCGTCTCGGCCTCGCCGCCGATGGCCAGGGCCGCGCCGCCGGCGCCGCAGCCGGCGGTGGCGGCGGCCGAGGCGACCGGGCAGCGCGCGCGGCGGCCGCGCGGGCGACGAGACTCGCTCCTGCCGCTGGTCTCGTCGCGGCGCTTCATGGGCGCGGTCGCGGCGGTGGTCGCGGCCGGCTCGCTGTTCGGCGTGGTGATCGCGCACTCGTCCGGCCCGGCCGCGACCGGCGCCGGCGCGCGGTTGCCCTCGCTGGCCACGCCGATCGGCGCCGGGGCCACGACCGCGCCGGCCGCGGCGGCCGACCCGGCGCGTCGCTCGCCCGAGGGCCAGGTGGCAGCGCCGCCGTCGACGCCGTCGCCGCCGCCGTCGCCATCGCCGGTGCCCTCCGCGACCGCATCGCCGCCGCCATCCGCCACAGGCACGCCGCCCTCGCCCACGACCAGGCCGGCGCCGCCGGCCGCGCGCGCTCACCCGGCCGATCCGCCCGATGCCCGCGCGCACCCCGCGCACCCCACGTCCGGCGAGCGCCGCGATCGCACCGGTACCGTCGACATCTACGCCGAGCCGTGGGCCAACATCTATCTCGGCAAGCGCAAGGTCGGCGTGGCTCCCCAGCGCGGGGTCAGGCTGCCCGTCGGCCGCCACCGCCTGCACCTCGTCAACCCCGTGCTCGAGCGCTCGGCCTGGGTCACCGTGACCGTCCCGGCCTCGGCCCCGGTGCGCGTGTTCCTCCCCGACCGCTGACGGAGCCGACCTGCTCATGCTCTTCCATCCCCTGGAGCTGCCGATCCGCGAGCCGGTGCTGTTCTTCGCGCTGATCATGGCGGTGTTCTTCGTGGTGCCGCTCCTGTTCGAGCGCGCCGGCGTGCCCGGGCTCATCGGCCTCATCATCATCGGCGCGGCCATCGGGCCCTACGGGGCGCGTCTCCTCCCCCGCGACGCGGCCATGGAGCTCCTGGGCACCGTGGGCCTGCTCTATCTCATGTTCCTCGTCGGCCTCGAGCTCGACCTCAAGCAGTTCCGGCGCCAGCGCCAGCACAGCCTGGTGTTCGGCATCATCTCGTTCGCGCTGCCGCAGCTGACCGGCGTCGCGGTCAGCCGCGCGCTCGGCTACGGCCTCGAGGCGTCGATCCTGCTCGGCGCCATGTTCGCGTCGCACACCCTGGTGGCCTATCCCATCGCCAGCCGGTTCGGCATCGTCAGGACGGGCGCGGTCACCACGGTGCTCGGCGCCACGCTCATCACCGACGTGCTGGCGCTCCTGGTCCTCGCCATCGTCATCGGCGGCCACGCCGGCGGGGTCGGCCTCGGCTTCTGGGCCGCGCTGTTCGCGTCGCTGGCCGGGCTGGGCGCGGTCATCCTGTGGCTCGTGCCGCGCGTGGCGCGCTGGTTCTTCCGCCGCATGAGCGGCGGCGACGGCGCCCGCGAGTTCATCTTCGTCATGCTCGTCTTGTTCGGCTGCTGCAGCATGGCCCGCCTGGGCGGCATCGAGCCGATCATCGCCGCGCTGCTGACCGGCCTCGCGCTCAACCGCTTCATCCCGCAGCAGAGCGCGCTCATGAGCCGCATCCGCTTCGCCGGCTCGTCGCTGCTCATCCCGTTCTTCCTCATCTCGGTCGGCATGCTGGTCGACGTGCGCGCGTTCGGCCGCAGCGAGGCGTGGGCCGCCATCGCGGCGCTCACCTTCTCCGTGCTCGTCTCCAAGGCGGTGGCGGCCAAGCTCACCCAGCGCCTGTTCGGCTATGCGCCCGAGGACGGCTGGGTCATGTTCGGCCTGTCGGTCTCTCACGCCGCCGCGACCATGGCCATCGTGCTGGTCGGCTACAACGTCGGCCTGCTCGATCGCGCGGTGCTCAACGCGGTGGTGGTCATCATCCTGGTCACCTGCCTGGTCGGACCGTGGGCGGTGAACCGCTGGGGACGGATCCTGGGCCTGCGCGAGGAGGCGCGCCCGTACGAGCCCGGCCTCACCTCCGGCCGCATCATCATCCCGATCTCCCACCCGAAGAGCCGCGACGCGCTGCTCGACCTCGGCATGCTCCTGCGCGAGCGCGGCTCCGAGGAGCCGCTCCTGCCCCTCATGGTCGTGCGCGACGACGGCGACGCCGAGGCCAACGTGGCCGAGGCCGAGCGAATGCTGGGCGCGGCGGTGCTGCGCGCCTCGGGCGCGGCGGTGCCGGTGACTCCGCTCACCCGCGTCGACCAGAACGTGGCCAGCGGCATCTCGCGCGCGGTGGCCGAGACCCGCGCCTCCACCGTGGTGATCGGCTGGGAGGGCGGCCGGCCGGCCCCCGAGACGGCGGTCTTCGGCAGCGTCCTCGATCAGCTGCTCGAGGGCAGCAAGGGCCAGGTCATCGTCGCGCGGCTGACCCGCTCGCTCAACCTGGTCAACCGCCTGCTCCTGATCCTGCCGCCGTTCGCCAACCGCCACCCCGGCTTCCCGGCGGCCGCGCGCGCGGTCAAGATGCTCGCCCACGAGCTGGCCGCGCCGCTCCGCCTGCTCGTCATCGGCGACCGCACCGAGCCGTTCGAGAAGGCGCTGGCCGCGCTGCGCCCCGACGTCGACATCGAGTCGGCGCCGCCCATCGGCTGGCGCGACCTCGAGGGCGAGGTGGAGGCGACCGTGCGCGACGACGATCTCCTGGTCCTGGTCGGCGCGCGCCACGGGACGCTGCCGTGGCACCCGCGCCTGCAGCGCCTGCCGCGCGTGCTGGTCGGCGCCGGCGCCGGCATCCCGCTCCTGGTGCTCTACCCCGCCGAGCAGGATCGCACGGCGGCCGAGGCCGAGGCCGCGAGCGCGCCGGCCGGCCGCGGCGGCATCGACGTGTTCGACTACCTCGAGCCCCACCGGGTGGTCGCCGACATGCCGCGGCTCCCGTTCGACCGCGCGCTCGAGCGGCTCCTGGCGTGCCAGGTCGATCTGTCGGCCAGCACGCGCGAGAGCATCCTGTCGGCCCTGACCCGCACGGCGCTCGAGGACTCGTTCGAGCTCAAGCCGCAGGTGGCGCTGCCGCACGTGCGGGTCGAGGGCGTGGGCCGGCCGATGCTGTTCCTGGCCATGGCGCGCGAGGGCATCGACTTCCCGCACTCGAGCGAGCCGGCGCGGGTGATCTTCCTCCTGGTCAGCCCGGTCGAGTCGCCCGACGACCACCTGCGCGCCCTGTCCGCGGTGGCCCGGCTGTGCAGCGACGAGGTGCGGATCGAGGATCTACAGAAGCGGATCGATCCGCGGCGCAAGATCATCGGCACCACCTGAGCCGGGCCGCTTGCCCGCGCTGCTATCATGGCGCGATGCACGCGGCGCAAGAGGTGCAGCAGGCGCTCCGCCCGCTCGGGGGCGCCGCCGTCTTCCTCCTGCTCGTGCAGATCGCGCTCCTGCTCCTGGTCTCGCGCCTGGGCGCGGAGCTGACGCGGCGCATCGGGCTCCCGACCGTCGTCGGCGAGCTCGCCGCCGGCATCGTCGTCGGTCCCACGCTGTTCGGCCACTACTTCCCCGGCGCCTTCCACACGGTCTTCCCGCACGATCCGGCCCAGTACCATCTCCTCGAGGTGGTCGGCACCCTGGGCATGGTGCTGCTCTTGCTCCTGACCGGGCTGGAGACCGACCTCCGGCTCCTGCGCAACCTCGGCAGGGCCGCGCTCATCGCCTCCGGGATGGGCATGGTGCTGCCGTTCGCCACCGGGTTCGGCCTCGGCTTCCTCATGCCGGACGGCTACCTGGCCGATCCGGGCCAGCGCGTCCTGTTCAGCTTCTTCCTGGCCACCGCGATGTCGGTCTCGGCGATGCCCGTCATCGCCAAGATCCTGATGGACCTGGAGCTGACCAAGCGCAACATCGGCCTGGTCATCCTGTCGGCCGGCGTGGTCGACGACACGGCCGGCTGGCTCATCCTGTCGGTCATCGCCGGCGTCGCGTCGCACGGCGAGGTCCAGCTCGCCGGTCTCTTCCGCACCATCCTGCTCATGGCCGCATTTCTGGCCGCGACCGGGCTCCTGCTCTACCCGGTGTCGCGCTTCCTCATGTGGTTCGTGAAGCGCAGCTTCCGCTCGACCGACGCCGACCTGGTCCTCCTCCTCATCATCACCTTCGCGTGCGCGGCCGCCACCGAGTGGATCGGCATCCACGCGGTGTTCGGCGCCTTCATCTGCGGCACGATGTTCCGCCAGGTCGCGCACCTCGATCAGGCCACCGTCCACAAGCTCGAGTCGTTCGTGTTCGCGGTGCTGGCGCCCATCTTCTTCGGCATCGTCGGGCTCAAGGTCGATCTCTGGTCGCTGGGGGGAGGCGGCTGGCTGGGCATCGTCCTCGCGGTCGCGTGTCTGGGCAAGCTCATCGGCTGCACGGTCGGCAGCATCTGGGGCGGGCTGCGCTTCTGGGAGGCCTTCTCCATCGCGGTGGCGATGAACGCGCGCGGCGCCATGGAGCTGGTGGTCGCGACCATCGGGCTCTCGCTCGGCATCCTCAACCAGGAGATGTTCTCGATCATCGTGGTGGTGGCGGTCGCCACCTCGTTCGCCGCCCCGCTGGGGCTGCGCCTGACCATGCGCAAGGTGCGCATGACCGCCGAGGAGTCGCGCCGCATCCTGGTCGAGGCCAGCAAGGGCGTGTTCGATCCGGCGCGCGTGCGCGTGCTCCTGCCGTCGGCCGGCGGGCCCAACGCGACGGCGGCGGCCCTCCTGGCCCACGGCCTGGCCCGGCGCAGCGCCCACGCGGTCGAGGTGCTGAGCATCAAGGCGCCGACCCGGTGGTTCGCGCGACTGCGCGAGCTGGTCGGCCGCCGCCCCGACTACGTCACCGACGACGTGCGCCAGGTACAGGACCAGATCGCGACCGTGCAGCACCTGGTGCAGAGCGCGGGCCTGGCGCCGACGGTCCGCCAGGTGGTGCACCGCAGCGTGGCCGAAGCGATCGTGGAGCAGGCCAGGCGCGGCTTCGACCTGGTGTTCGTCGGCGCCTCGCGCCGCGGCGACTCGATGGGCGGCCCCATCCTCGAGGACCTGGTGCGCGACACGCCGTGCCACCTGGCCATCGTCAAGGCCGGCCCGCGCTCGCAGCCGTTCCGCAGCGTGCTGGTCCCGTTCGACGGCGGCGTGTTCGCGCGCGTGGCCGTCGAGTTCGCCGTGCGCTACGCCGAGGCGACCGGCGCCGAGCTCACCATCGCGCTCCTCATCGAGCGCATGCCGCAGGCCGCGCGGCTGGCCAGCGAGGAGAGCTCGATGGTCGAGGACGCGCGGCCGGCGCCCGAGGCCGACCTCGAGCGCGTCTCGCGCATCTTCCGCGCCGTCGAGATCAAGCCGCGCATCCTCCGCCTCACCTACGACCCGCAGTCGAGCGCGGTCGACGATGAGGCTTCGAGCGGCCAGTACGATCTCGTGGTGATCGGGGCCGAGAACCGCGCCATCCGCCACCGACTGTTCTTCGGCTATCACAGCGAGCGGCTGCTCAACAACGACAGCGTGGCCGTCGCCATCATCGTGCCGAACCTGAGCCGGCTCGACTGAGAATCGAGTGCGACTCGGGGCCCGCAGCGCGGTTCCCTCGGAGGAGCGTCGACGGCGGCCGCGATGCTGCTAGAGTCGACCGCGCGATACGGCCGTCAACCAAGGAGGAGCGATGCCGACGAAACCCCAGGACAATCAGGCCGAGAACCGGGACGAGCAGAAGAGCGCCGCCCCGGAGCCCTTCTTCAAGCGCTATCAGGTCAAGATCAAGGCGAGCGTGCGCGCCGGTGCCGTCCCCCTGGGACGCTGGCCGATCTTCTAGCGGCGCGCGGTGCTCCGCACCTGACGTGGCATTCGGCCGACCGAGCGGCGTCCTCATCTGTGTCCACGGTGAGGTGGTCGAGATCCCAGCGGTCGCGGCGGCGCTGCGCGACCGCTGGGGCGTCGAACCGCTGCTCTTCGATCCGGTGCGCTTCCCCGCCGGCTGCGGCCTGAGCGCCGAGTACGCGCCAGGCGGGGAGCTCGTCTGCGCCGGCGACGGCCGCGAGTGGCAGGACATCGGCGCCATCTGGCAGGGTGTCGTCGTCGGAGGTGAGCGGGGCGGGGACGGCGGGCTCGGGGCGCTCGACGACGCCACGCGCCGCACCTGCATCGCGGCGTCGGAGATGGCGCTCCTCGGCGTGCTCGACAGCCTGGAGGTGTTCCAGCTGGATCCCCACGCGAGCGCCGCGCGGGCCGGAAGCAAGCCGTTCCAGCTGCGCATCGCGCCGGCCGTGGGTCTCGAGATTCCGAGGACGCTCATCGGCAACGATCCGGACGCCGTGCGCGCGTTCGCCCGGCGCTGTGGCGGGCTGGTCACCAAGATGCTGGTCCAGCCCGCCGCGTCCGACGCGGAGGCCGGCCAGGCGAGCGTCTTCACCGCGGAGGTCAGCGAGGCGGACCTCGCCGACCTGGACGGGCTGCGGCTGTGCCCGATGATCTTCCAGGAGCGGATCGAGAAGGCCGCCGACGTGCGCGTCACCGTCGTCGGCCGCCAGGTCCTCGCCGCGGCGCTCGAGAGCCGTGCGGGCCCGGACCCGGGCGGGGAGGGCGACATCGACTGGCGGCGCGCGTGGCACGGACGCGGCGAGCGGCCGGGCTGGGCCCCGTGCGAGCTGCCGGCCGATGTGGCGGCGGCCCTGGTGCGGATGCTCGATCACCTGGGCCTCAACATCGGCGCGTGCGATCTGGTCCGCACGCCGGAGGGCCGGCACGTCTTCCTCGAGCTGAACCCGTTCGGCTCGTTCTGCTTCCTCGGCCCCGCCTGCGCCGATCCCATCGCGGCCGCGATCGCCGACGTGCTGGTCGACCCCGGCGCCCGCCGCGTCCCGGCCCCGGCGCGAGCGGCGCGAGTGACCCGATGAGCGACGATCGCGTCCTGACCATGAACCCGCTGGCGGACATCCACGTCCACCCGCAGCCGCGCGCGCTACCCATCCAGCGCCGCGACATCGAGGTCATCACCGTCAAGTGTCCCGTCCGCGGGCGCGGGCTCGTGGTCAACGAGCTGACCGCGGCGTCGGACCCCGAGCTCTTCGCCTTCTTCGCCGGCCTGGTCGAGCGCGGCGGCGAGCTCGATCTCGACTCCGACTCGCCGATCATGCCGGCCCTCGCGCGCATCGGCTTCGTCGTGCGCGACGACCAGATCGCCGAGTGGCCCCGCTTCCGCATCGCGCTCGAACCCGCCGGCCCGCCGGCCCGCGCGCCGGAGCGACCCGGCACGTCCGGCGCCGCCCGCATCATGGCCGACACGTTTCTCTTCCAGCCCGAGTTCGCGCTCCACCCGGGCGGACACTGGCCCGCCGAGTTCGACGAGCAGGAGGGCCTCCTGCGCTGCTTCGCCCCCGGTCCCGCCTTCTGGCTCGGCCATCCAGCCGAGCTCGCCACCCCGTTCTGGCTCGACCCCGCCGCCGCCGAGCTCCTGGCCGGCCTCTCGGCCGGAGCCCCCGCCCCGCATGTACCCGACGCGCTCGCGGCCTCGCTCGAGTCCGTCGGCGCGATCACTACGCCCGCGATCCATCCGGGCGCGAGCACCTCGGCCGGGGCGACCACGCCGGCCGGCCCGATCATCCCGGCAAGCCCGTCGCCGCCCCCGCCCGCGCGCGCCGCGGCCCCACTGACCCGCTTTGCCCGCATGGCGCCCGCGTTCGCGGCCAGCCGCTTCGCCTCGGTGCCCGCGCTCCTCGATCCGCGCGAGCTCACCGCCCTGCGCGAGTACTACGGCGCGCTCCTCGCGGCGGGCCTGGTCCGCCTGGGCGACCGCCAGAACCCTCGCCGCTTCTCCAGCTACAACGATCCTGTCGGCCGCTTCGTCCACGCCCGCCTCACCGGAGCCATGTCGGCCATCGCCGCCCGCCCCGTCGCCCCCGCCTTCTCCTTCTTCGCGTCCTACGTCGCCGGCGCCGACCTCGAGCCCCACCGCGACCGCCCCGAAGCCGAGTACAGCATCTCCATCCAGCTCGACTACACGCCGGCCCCTCCCCAGGGCCATCCAACCGGGTGGCCCCTCTGCTTTGCCACCGACCGAGGCGACTCCGGCGCCGCCGATCTCCGCATCGGCGACGCCGTCTTCTATCACGGCCGCGAGCTCTTCCACCACCGCGGCCGTCTGCCCGCCGGCCACCAATCCAGCCACCTCATCCTCGAGTACGTCCCCACCGATTTCCGCGGCCCACTCATCTAGCCGACCGCCGCATCATCCTCGAACCGCAGCCCGCCCACGCGACATCGTCGGCCCCCACGCGCATCCATCGCCAGTGCGGATGCCCCCCGCCGACGCCGAGCCGCTGTCCGACGGACGCGCACCGCCGACGTCCGCCGCGACCCCGCCCGATCTCACGTCACCGTCCGACTGCCGTCCGCCACCACATCCAGAGCCCCGCCTCGACCGCGATCTCTGCTCGGCCAGCGCCCGGGCCAAGCCCACGCAATCCGCACGCGGAGCAGCGGAACCGTCACGCGACCCTTGCGGTGCGAGCTCGATCTCCGCGGCCGCCGCCATCCCTCCGAGCTGTTCTGTTTCTCTGTTGTGTGCGTGTGAAACACCAGACCAGGACCTCACAGTGGCGGGGATCGCTGTGGAGAAGTGGGGCGCCTCCGGCCCCGACCGTCGCGCGCCCCACTTGTCCACCAGCGGGGCCCCCAGCGACGACCCTCGCGGCGCCCCCCGATCGCCCCGACCCTCCTCCGATCACGCCGATCAGTCGTAGCCCCCGATCGCCCCGACACACGCATCGTAGTCG
>Ga0126377_10004209_pt1 | contig 10428 bp, 5 predicted proteins | sample PanSoiMetPlot_22_FD_92647 | JGI IMG/M metagenome (GOLD analysis project Ga0126377, IMG submission 92647) | Tropical forest soil microbial communities from Panama - MetaG Plot_22 | ecosystem: Environmental > Terrestrial > Soil > Tropical forest > Bulk soil | place: Panama | collected 2016-02-17 | reverse complement strand
CGCCCGTCGCGATCACGAACGTCTGGCCCTCCTCGCTCAGGCAGAACAGCTTGCCGTTATAGGCCCAGGGCGAGGTCGTGAAAGCCGTCGCCGCCGGGTCAATGCGCGTCCGGTAAGTCAGCTTTCCGGTCTTGGCTTCAAAGCGACTCAAGATGCCTGTCTCGGTCAGCGCGTAAACCGCTCCCTCGTAGGCTACAGGGGACGGCAGATAAGTCCCGCCGCGCGCCTGCGACCAAACGACAAACTCGTTCGAGGTCTCATCTTTTTTAAGCGAAATGTCGCCCGCTGCGCCGGGACGAAGCGCGAACAATGGCTGTCCTCGTCCACCGTCAATATACAGCAGACCTTCGTAAGCGAAGGGCGTGGGAACCGGCCTCGCCGTCATTCCAGACATGCGCCACAATTCTTTCCCCGCCAGGTCGTAACTCACGACCTCTCCCGGTCCCACCGCCACGATCTCTGTGCGCATCGTGTGCCGCCAAACAAAAGGAGTCACCCAGCCTGACCGCTGCGCCGGTTGCAACTTGCCGCCGACGTCCCGATTTGTACGCCAGACCTGCTTGCCCGTTTGCTTGTCGAACGCCGAGATGTATTGCTGCTTCTCATTATCATTCATGATCACCAGCAGGTTTCCCGCCAGCGCCGGCGAACTCCCCGTCCCGAAGTCCAGGTAGATCGGATTCGCTTCGAGCGGCGTCTTCCATATCTGCTTCCCCTGCGCGTCGAATGCCCATACACCCAGATTCGCTACATACACGTAAACGAACTTCCCGTCAGTCACTGGAGTCTCCGAGACGAAGCTGTTCTTACGATGACGCCCGCCCGGCGGTCGCCCCGCATAAAACTCTTTCCGCCACTCCACCTTGCCGCTCTTCAGATTCAGGCAATAGAGAAAATAGTGGAGTATCACCTCTTTCGGCAGTTCGATGTCCCGCTCCGTCAGGCGCTCCAGAATCTGTTCCATCGGGAGTCCCTGCTTTTGCAACTCCGCGACATACTCGTTGCTGTATTCCGTTCCGATCTGTGGCTGCTTCGATTTGCCCTCCGTCGTTACGGTGGTCACATACACCTTGCCGCCCGTCACAATTGGTGACGACCACCCGCGCCCTGGGATTTCTTGCGACCACTCCACGTTCTCGGTCTTCGACCAGCGCTCGGCCAGCCGCGAATGGGCGCCCACGGGGTTCGAGTTTGGCCCGCGGAACTGTGGCCAGGCGATGTCTTGACCGTGAACTGCAGGCGGCGCCAAAAACAGCGCCCACGCCAGACCGACATGGCTCAAAAGAATGAAGGGTTTGATAATTTTGCGAATACTTTCCAGTTCAGAACAAAGGGGATTCATTTTTTTCGCCACAATACCGCAATTTACTCAAAAGTGACGAGTGGCGAGTGAAAAGTGACGAGAACTCATTGAAAATGTCCGGTCTCCGAAAGGCCGCGAATCCGAACCGATTTCGGCAGTGTGATGGGAACGAACCGCTCCGCCAAAGGAATTCTCGTCACTTGTCACTCCTCACCTGTCACTTTCAAGAATTTAATCGCCCGCCCGCACCCAGCCTTGCGCGTTGTGAGCCGGATAAGCTCCGATCTTTTCATCCGCATACTCGCGCTTCTTGAAGCGTGAGACCGCGTCATCCGGCAGCGGGTTAAGCTTCGACTTCGGATTGATCTTGTACAGCTTCGCCGCGTTCAGGCCGAAGATGTTCACCTTATCCTGCTTCGTCAACTTCTTGTAGCCGAACTTCTCGCACAGCTCGTCGCTGATCTGGAAGCGTTTCATCAGATCAATCGCCCACTGCGGCGAGCCCCACCACAGGCAATCAGTGCCCCAGATGACGTGTTCGGAACCGTAGAGCATGATGTTTTTGCCGATCAGGTGCTGGCACATCAGCGGATTATCAACTGCGAGGAGGCCGAACGATGAGCCGATCTCGCAGTAGACATTATTGATCTTCGGGTTGCGCTTCTTTATGTCCATTAACACGTTATGCCAGAGGAAATCGCCGGTCGTCGGATCGAACTCATTGTTCTTGACGTAATCCGGCTCGTTCGTTCCATGCTTGAGCGCCGAGTGATAGATCACAAAAGTGAGGTCAGGATTCTGTAAGGCGGCCTTTTCGACATCCTTGGGATTGGCCAGATGCCCGAGCGTGCGCGATTGGTAGGAGAAGCCTTTATGCACGCTGAAGAGTTTGACGCCGAGCTGGCGCGCCTTCTCGTAAAACTTCGCCGACATCTCGTCGTCAATCTGGAAGCCGCCGCCGCTCAAGCCCGGATCAGTATGGCAGTACCACTTCCACGAATCGATCTTGTAAAGCCTCGCTTCGCGTTCCATCTGCTCGTAAAGCGCGGGCCAGTCGGGCTGGTTCTTGACCTTATCCCAATAATGATTCGGGGCGACATTGCCCTGACACAGCGCGCGCAATCCGCCGGCCATCTGGTTGATGTCCTGTTTGCGTTTCGACATCAGCCAGCTCGGCAACCCGGCGCGACTGCGGGCCGGGCCTTCCAGAACTTTGCCCTGGCCGTCTCGTTGCTTCTCTTTGGAAGGCACGCCGCTGATCACGGCGATGCTCGTTTCGCTGTCAAAGAAGATCTCCTTGACGAAATTGTGGAAGCTGTAGGCTTCGGCGTCCGCTTTGAGATTGAAGCCCATGTTCTTGAGGAACTCATACTGGCGAAACCCTCCTCCGCCATCGCGTCGCTCGTTCCCAAGGTCATAGGTGTTGGTGAAGTGCGTCTGCACATCAATGATGAAGTATTCACCCTTCGGAAACTTTTCTGCAGTCGCCGCAGGCTCGAACGCTTCGACAGGATCAACCTCCCAGTTGCCGCCGAAGACCTTGTTCATCGCCAACAACGCCGTCGCAAATCCCATTGTAGTACGCATAAAGTCGCGCCGCTTCATGCCAAGCTTTTTCGAGTTCGCCTCGCCCATCTCGCGGATGAGGAGTTCGACCTGCTTCTGCTCCTTGCTTTGCGGGCGAGGGAGAATTTCTTCGTTGGAAACGACCTGGGTCGGGATGGGTGATTCCACCCCTTTCAATTCATCGCGCTTATATTTTGGAATCCACATAACCGCCTCCTCATCTGAATAGTTACAGAGGCGGACAGGAAGATGATGAACGGCGGCGCCGCCGCTCCTGTCCGTCGGAATTCATTTCCGCGCATTCTAGCAGGACTGTCTCTTTGCGCGAATCCTGCCTGACTATCCACTCATCACACCGCCCCTAGCGTAGACGGCTTGTCATTACCCAAATCTTTTCAGTTTGCGCTGGAGGCGCATCGGAGATTAGCCGGTGGTAAAACCACCGGAAAGCCCATCGTTATTGCCTTTGCGCCCCGGCAGTGGCGCGGGACCGGAGCGCGATCTTGAATTATTCCGTCGAATTCATTCACGTCCGGCGCCCCTGCCGGGGCGCAAAGAATTCACCGCCTGGATCCGGTGGTTTCGCCACCGGCTAATATCCACCGCCCTTCCAGGGCGAAGAGCGGCAATCGCGAATCGCAAAAGTTTGGGCAATGACAAGGCCTAGACGGCCGGTCCGGCGAGGGTCAGTCCGAAAAGAATCACGAGTTGTTTCATGGTTTCCTCAAATCCCGTAAAATCATAGCGAGCCCGGCGCCTATCGCCTGATATACCACAACCGTTCTACCTGAGAAAGGAGTAGCGCATTCCTCCCCGCCCATAACGAAGCGTTCACGGGTGGAGTATCCCGCGCGAAGAAAGATGAAACGAAGACTCAACGCTATTTGTTTTTTTCTGCTGTTGGGCATGGCCGCCACGCCGGTCCTTGCGCAACAAACGCGCGGCATCACGCCCGAAGATTACTTCGCGTTTGAATTCCTCAGCGATCCTCATATTTCGCCCGACGGCAAGCTGGTCGCGTATGTTGTGACCAGAGTGGATCGCGCGCAAAATCGGCGCAATTCCGCGATCTGGATGGTTGCGGCGGACGGCGCGCGCGCGCCGTGGCAATTCACAACCAGTCCGCAATCGGCGACATCGCCGCGCTGGAGCCCTGACAGCCGATCGCTCGCCTTTCTTTCCTCGCGCCCCGCCGCTGGAGCAGGCGCGCAGGAACAGCCGCGCCAACAGGTGTACACGCTGTCGCTCGAAGGTGGCGAAGCGCAGCGCGTGACGAGCCTCAAGAATGGCGTCAGCGTCTTTCAATGGTCTCCCGACGGCTCGCGCTTAGTCGTCGTGAGCCGTATTGGGCCGAGCGACAGCCGACCGGAAAGCAAAGACCGCAGCGATGTGCGCCATTACAAAGACACGCGGTACAAATTTAACGACACCGGCTGGTTTGATGATCGGCGCGCGCATCTTTGGGTGGTAGATATTAAAAGCGGCGCGGCGAAACAGATTACCGAAGGCGCCGATTGGAACGATTCCGACCCGCGTTGGTCGCCCGACGGAACCAGGATCGCTTTCGTCTCCAACCGCACGGGCAAAGAGTTCGAAGACAATCGCAACAATGATGTTTGGGTCGTCTCCGTCGAGGGCGGCGCGCTCACGAAGATTTCTGATCACGATGAATCCGACAACAGCCCGCGTTGGTCGCCCGACGGCAAGACGATCGCCTTCACTGGCGAAGTCCACAACCGCGATCATCCGAAGATTTGGCTGGCGTCCGCAACCGGCGGCGCGGCGTCCGTACTCGCAGCCAACGGGCTTGATCTGATTCCTGCCGGGTTGACATGGTCGGAAGATGGTCGCGCGCTGTTCTTCGAGGCCGGCGTAAAGGGCGAATACCACTTGTTCCGCGTTGATCTCGCGTCGAAGGCGATTGCGCAAGTCACAAAAGGCGCGCGCGCCGTTCGCGCGGTGGATTTCAACGGCCGCGCGATGGTTTACACGGTGAATGATTTCAAGCATCTCGATGATTTATATATAGGCGACCTCAACGGAAAAAATGAACGTCAACTGACGCGCTTGAATCAAGCGTTGTGGAAACAATTGCAACTGGCCGACGTGGAGCGCTTCACCTACAAAAGCGCCGACGACTGGGATGTGGACGGCTTCATCGTCAAACCCGTCGGATGGCAGGAGGGCAAGAAATATCCGCTGATCTTGAACGTGCACGGCGGCCCGGCGGGGATGTACGGCGTGGACTGGTTTCACGAATTCCAGGTCTACGCGGCCAAAGGCTACGGCGTGCTGTACACAAACCCGCGCGGCTCGACGGGCTATGGGCAAAAGTTCGAACGCGGCATCTTCGGCGAATGGGGCGGCAAGGATTATCAGGACGTGATGAACGGCGTAGACGCTGCGCTGAAACGCTACGCGTGGATCGACGCCGCTAAGTTAGGTGTGACGGGCGGCAGCTACGGCGGCTTTATGACAAATTGGATTGTCGGACATACAAACCGTTTCAAGGCCGCCGTCACGCTGCGCAGCGTCGTCAGCTTCATCTCTGACGAGGGCACGCGCGACGGCGCGTATGGCCACGAGGATGACTTCGGCGGCGACCTGTTCGAGAAGTTCGATTTGTACTGGGATCGCTCGCCGTTGAAATACGCGAAGAACGTCAAAACTCCGACGTTGATTTTGCATTCCGACAACGATTTCCGCGTGCCGCTGGAACAAGGCGAGCAATGGTTCCGCGCGCTGAAGCGCTACGGCGTGACCACCGAGATCGTGATGTTCCCGCGCGAGAATCACAACCTGACTCGTACGGGCGAGCCCAGGCATTTGGTCGAAAGCCTGAACTGGCAGCTTTACTGGTTTGCGCGCTTCATTGACGGCAACACTGAAGCCGTTCCACCCGATTTGAAATGAAATCGATAGCCGAGACTTCTATAACGAGGATTGAGCCCTCCTGAAAAGCGCTCAATCCTCGCTCCGACTGAATAAGTTGTTAGATGACTTGTGAGCCAGGCGCGTTCACCTCCGCATCCAAGTTCATCTGTTAGGACTATAGCCCCAGGCTCCGTTCACGAAAATGTTCTTCCTCAAGTTGGCGCATGCGCGCAGCCATCAGGTTAGCCCTCCCCAGGTAGCCGATGAGGCGCTGGGAATTTTGACGACTCACCACAGGCAAGCGCCCGATATTGTTGCGCAGCATCTTTGTTACCGCGTCATACAAGATCTCGTCAGGGTAGGCCACAATGAGATCGCGGCTCCCGGCATCCAGCACAGTGGCGTCGCCCTCCGCGCTTTGTCCCAATACGCGCAATACGTCCCCCCTTGTGATAATTCCCACCAGGCGCCCGCTCTCATCGAGGATAGGCAATCCCTGACGTTTACCCACCTGAGGATCATGTTGCGCGATACGGTCGGAAAGCTCCATCACTCTCATCCCTGCGGGGATGGTCGCCACATTCTCGTCCATCACTTCACCGACGCGCACAGTAGTGAGCGGATCGACAGTATATTCGCGCATGATGTGGTAACCGCGCCGCGCCACCTTTTCCGTCAGGATCGAGCGGCGCAACAGCAACACTGTCACGCCATGAGCGGCGACGCAGCCCACCAGCAGAGCGGGAAGCAGATTAAAGTCTTGTGTCAGCTCCAGCGCGAAAATCATGGCCGTTAAAGGCGCCCGCATCGTGCCGCCCATCATGGCCGCCATGCCAATTAAAGCCCATAATCCTACGTCGCCAACGGGAATGAACCTGGCTGCTACCGCCCCGAGCGCCCCGCCCATCATGAGAAGTGGCGCGAGCACGCCGCCCGATGTGCCCGAACCGAGCGCGATTGACCAGACAATCGACTTGCCTATAAGGATACCGACGAGCGCCGCGCCTATGATTTCACCGCGCAGCAACCCGTGAATGGTCTCGTACCCGACTCCGAGAACGCGCGGCTCAATCAACCCGCCAACCCCCACGCAAAGGCCGCCGATCACAGGCCACCACATCCAGTGTATTGGGAGCTTGGCGAAGAGGTCTTCGCATGCGTAAACCAGCGTCGTCAAAAGACCGGAGCCAAGCCCCGCCACAACGCCGACAAGGAAAGCGAAAGCCAGACCTTCCCCGCCCAGCGCCGTATGAGGATGGATGGGGAAGATTGGCCCTGCGCCTAGAAGTGGAATACGAAGCGCAAAGGCCGATGCGGCCGCAATAGCCACAGGAATAAAGGAGCGCGGTCGCCATTCAAAAAGCAATAATTCAACGGCAAGGAGGACGGCGGCGACCGGCGATGCGAAGATCGCGCTCATCCCGCCGGCCGCGCCTGCGACTAACAGGGTCCTGCGTTCTGCCGATGAGAGATGAAAGAGTTGCGCGAATAAAGAGCCAACCGCGCCTCCTGTCATTATGATTGGCCCTTCAGCGCCAAAGGGGCCGCCAGTGCCAATTGAGATCGCGGAAGAGATCGGCTTGAGAATAGCGACCTTAGGACTCATCTGACTACGTCCAAAGAGAATGGCTTCGAGCGCTTCCGGAATTCCATGACCACGAATCTTCTCTGAGCCGTAGCGAGCCATCAGCCCAATAATGAGACCGCCGATGGCCGGAACAAAGATTACAAAATAACCTAGACGGTGTTGGTCGGGAGATTGAAAGACTGATGAGAGACGCTGGTAGAAAGCGAGGTTTGTGATAACTGCGATCAACCAGATTAGTATATAAGCGACAACTGCGCTGATTGCGCCCACAATCAGCGCCATCAATGAATGGATAAGAATACGTTTGTCTCTCGTAAAGTCCGCAAGTCTGTCTTCGACCCTTTCCATCTTCTCGCCCATCAAATACCTCCTTCTTTGAGTTCATATAGGATCTATGGTTTAAGGCTCAATAGCGGTTACACGAAGCTAAAATAAAGTATTCCGTCCATCGCTCTTCAATTATGAATAAGAAACTGATCTGCCTATACACTAGTCATGCTCAGAATCGACAACTTGATTTACGACGCGAAGCTCTATGAGAGCCCTCACGTTCGCTTTTTGCCAAAATGTGATGGATGGTTGATTCGCATTGAACCGCAAAGCGTATTAGTCAGGATAATTCATGGGTTGTAGGGAGGCAAGAAAGTGGTCGATTAGGAAGTCCGTCACGAAGCGCTGCCCGCTTTTAACAACGATCCTACAGCGGTTTTTTCGCATCGCAATTTCCTCACGAAATGCGCATCTTCTTCGTCGCGTAGCGACGGCTTGATTTTAGCCGTGCGTTTTAACGCACGGTGGCGGCGCGGTTTCTCATCCCGTCGCGTCAGCGACGATTGAACCATCAGGTCCGCAAAATTTAACCACTCCTTTCAATCGTCGCTGACGCGACGGGGATGGCTCTCATCTCCGGACCGTGCGTTAAAACGCCAATGGCGTTAAGTTAGGAAAAATGGCAAGCCAATTGGTGCGCCCGCGTCCTCGCGGGCAGGCCTCGGCAGAAGACCTGCCCGCGAGGACGCGGGCGCACCAATTGGCTAACTTAATGCCATTGGCGTTAAAACGCACGGCTAAAATCATTGGGTCGCTACGCGACCAAAGAGAGCATCCATGCGCGAAAAAAATGTGGGTAATGACAAGGCTTTATGCTGCCGCCCGCTTCGCGGGCTTAGGAGAATGTCAAACAGCTTAGTTTACGAAATAATGATCTTCTTTCGCATGGGCTTCGACCAAGGCTTGTATTGAAGTTAGCGCGAGCGCCATTTTCGCCACGTCGCCGGATCAGCTAACAGTTTGATGAAGATTCCGCCCACGACGGAGCGCGCCTGGAAGCCACGCTGTTTGCCGTCCTGGGTCCAGTACCAATCACTCAGAGGTACGCGCGTCGGCGATTCGTTGGCGAATTTGAAAGCCGGGTCAAGGAGCGCTGCGAAATCATTCGCGTTGTCAGCCAGCGTCGCCGTCCACAAAATCCAATCCAGCTTGGTGTATGTCGAACGGTTGTCAAGCGGCAGCCCAAAGGCATTCTGCTTGGTTTTGTAGTAGGCGATTTCTTTGCGCGCGATGTCAGGCTCGAATAATTTCAAGCCGAGCAATTTGTCCCACACCAGATTGTACTTCTGACTCCAGGTGCCAGGCTTGTCGAAAGACAACCGATAATGGTCGCCATCGTCCGCCATCCGCGCCCATTGCGCAGCCATCTGTTTTGCCAGCGCGTGATAACTGTTCGCATCGGCTTTTTGCCCCAGCGCCTCCGCCAGGCGCGCATAAGCGTCCAGCGCGACAATCGCCTTAATGGAAAGGTTGGTGTTGTGCGCAAGGTGTCCGGCGAAATCGTCTGTGCAAAGCTGGTTGTCGGGGTCGAGTCCTTTGTCTTTCAGATACTCCGCCCATTTTTGCAGCAATGGCCAATAAGGTTTGCTGAATTCCGCGTTGCCTTCTGTTTCAGCGAGCGCTGCCAGCAGGATCAAGATATTGCCGCTTTCTTCAACGGGCATCTGGCTGTCTTCGGTTTCTTCGCCGCCGCCGTAGACCTGACCGTTCGCCAGCGGGTAGGTCCCGAGATCATGCGGCGCGAAAGGGAAGCGCCAGCGCGGCGATTTCGCGTAATCCATAATCGGCCGCAACATCCCCTTGAGCAGCGTCGGACTAAACAGCAGATAAAACGGCGCGCTTGGATACGTCACGTCTACTGTAGCGATGCAGCCGTTCGAGAAGTTCTCTTTGGAAAAGTAAAGTGGCGTCCCGTCGAAATCGGCGACGAGTTTATGCGCCGCAAGTGTCTGTCGGTACGCGGCGATCGCCAGCGCCGCGTATTTCTCGCCGCCCGCTTTGACTAAATCGGCGCTGAGTTCCGCATCGAATTTCTCACACCGTTCTTTGAGCGATGTGAAATCGCGCTCGCCCATTTTGAGCAATTCTTCCGCGCCTGTTTTGTTGTCCCGCCGCCAGTAGGGGCGCAATCTGCGATTGAAATATTCGATGGAATATACGTCGTCATAGGCGATCATCGCATACCGCGACACATTTACTGCGCCGACCCCTTCCAAATCCATCGTGAACGCAATCAACGGAGTCGAGCGAGAGGTTGAGAATTGCGGATTTTCCAGGTCGTGCGATTCGGGCAGGTTGAGCGAATTGGCATACAGCCTGCGTTGCGCGGTCGTTGCGCCGATCGTCGTCACGCGGCTGCCTTGCGATGGCGCGGCGAAATAGAAATAGCCCCACTCAATGCGCAAATCATCCCCCGATTTCTGCAGGACTTTTTGCTCAAGACTGCCGAGGCGCGCAACTTCCATATCGCCGATTTTATGCCGCGACCACATCGCGCGGTCATCAACACGATTCACGACCAGATGCGAAGTCGCATCCAGATACAACCGCACATTGTGTTCTCGCCCATCCGTCGCGCGCACGTCCCAGATGACGTACGTCAGCGGGCGCGACAGCGCATTCAAATCCTGCGGCAACGCCGGCGTCAGAAACGTCAGATCAAGGTGGATGCCGCCGGCTTCAAAGCTGTACATTGTTCGCGTCGGTGTCAATTTGAAGTCTGTCTGCTTCATCGGTTGAATCGCCGGGTCCGCCCCGCGTGGATTCG
>Ga0126377_10004208_pt1 | contig 10428 bp, 7 predicted proteins | sample PanSoiMetPlot_22_FD_92647 | JGI IMG/M metagenome (GOLD analysis project Ga0126377, IMG submission 92647) | Tropical forest soil microbial communities from Panama - MetaG Plot_22 | ecosystem: Environmental > Terrestrial > Soil > Tropical forest > Bulk soil | place: Panama | collected 2016-02-17 | reverse complement strand
TTGCCACGCCGACAACGGACGTTCTGCACGATCAGGCTGCGGGCGGCGGATTCTTTACCTCGCTCATCTCCAATGTGGGTCCTAACGATCAGGTGCGCTTTGTGGCCTCTGCGCGCACAGATTATTTTCAGGTTCCGAACGATCCTGACGCGCAGGCCGCTGGTGTCCGCGATCGTGAGCGCGAACAGGATATCTTCGGCAATCTTTCCTGGATTCACACCATCGGAGCCGGCATGGTTCTTACCGTGACGCCGTCTTATCACTTTAATCGCGCTGCTTTCGAAGGCGGGCCGGCCGACGTCCCCATCGCCACCGACAATCGGTCTTCTTCTTATATAGGCGGCCAGGTATCGTTGGCCGTGGTTAAAGGACGCCACAATGCCAAGGTAGGCTTCTACGGCTTCAGCCAGCGCGACAACACGCTCTTCAACCTGATCGCCAATGATGGTAGCGGTGATGCATTCAGCCAGCGCAATCTTGCTCGAGGCGATCTGGAAGTGATTTTCCTCGAAGACCAGTACAAGGTCACAAACTGGCTCACGCTGAATGCAGGCGTGCGCTTTACCCGCTTTTCTGGTCTGATTGATGAAACTGCCGGCAGTCCCCGCATCGGGGCGGCTTTCCAGATTCCCAAACTGAAATGGGTCTTGCGCGGCGCTTATAGCCGTTACTATCAGCCGCCTCCGCTCGATACGCTTTCAGGCCCGCTCCTGGAACTGGCCCTTACGCAGGGACTCGGTTTTCTCCCGCTCCGAGGCGAACGCGACGAACAGCATGAATTCGGCCTGGCCATTCCTATTCATGGATGGACGATTGACCTCTCGCATTTCCGCACGGGTGCGCACAACTACTTCGATCACGATGCTCTCGGCAATTCCAACATCTTTTTTCCGCTGACTATCCAGGCTGCGCGCATCGTTGGCTATGAACTGAGCGTGCGCTCGCCCAGAATTGCCAAACAGCTCGATTTTCACCTTGCCTATTCGCGTCAATCAGCCGAAGGCAGCGGCAACATCACCGGTGGTCTTACGGATTTCAGCCCACCGGCTGCAGGATTCTTCTTCCTCGATCACGACCAGCGCCACACGCTTACTACTGGTTTTACTGAACTGCTGCCCTGGAAGAGTTGGGTGTCTGGCAATCTGAATTTCGGCTCGGGCTTTTTGAATGGCGACGGCCCAGATCACCTGCCGGCCTATGCAACGGTGGATTTCGCTATTGGAAAATCATTCGGTGAGAATTGGTCAGCTAAGTTCACCGCGACCAATATCACGGATAAGCGCTATTTTGTCGATCTCAGTAACACCTTCGGTGGCTCGCACGTCGGCGATCCCAGAATGGTCTCATTCCAGATCAAATACAAATTCCACTATTGACGCCCTTTGATAATCGTCATCCTGAGAGATGTCCGGCTTGTCCGGGCATCTGGAAGGACCTTGTGTTTGTTTCCGCATACGGCGGCCTGTACAGACGGTGCTCGTCACCGTCTCCGGGGGCGAAGCCCGCGCTTTTCTCCACCTCAATTGGGACCGCAGCCGCCGGGGTCCCCGACATGCGCGGCTTCAGTCTTGCGGGTGCTGGGGTAATGATCAGCGCGCTCGTAGGACCGAGGAATCTGCTCCCCCACGTTTTTCTGAGGCCGCAGGCCGAACTACAATTCAGCGATCTTTCGTGCGGTGCTTGAACATTTTGAGACCGAGCGATAAAGGCAGGATTAGGAACAAGCCAGCGCCGTCAGGCGCGAAATTACTGAGCCCACCGCGTTAGCGGTGGGTAAGCATAAGAAATAAAAATGAGCCCCGGAGGGGCGACACCCAAACGGTTTCTCTCTTTCGGGAAAGCCAAGAGCCAAAAGCCAAAAGCTAGAAGCTACTTCTTCCTTTTCACCAAAAAATGCGCCAAATCCTTCAGCTTCGCCGCGCGCTGCCCAAATGAATCCAGTGCGTTGCACCCTGACGTGACCAGCGCATCCGCTTTGCGCAGGGATTCATCCACACCGAACAGGGCAGGATAGGTGGCCTTCTCGGAAGCCGTGTCTTTGCCCGCAGTTTTGCCTAGCTGCTCGGAAGATTGAGTAACGTCCAGAACATCATCCACGATCTGAAACGCCAATCCGATGCAACGGCCAAAATCGCGCAGTCGTTGCACCTCCGCCAGCGATCCTCCAGCATAAACTCCTCCCGTAACCAGGCTTGCAGTAATCAGGGCCCCGGTCTTCGAGCGATGGATGTATTCAAGCGTATCCGCGTCCGGTCTTTGCCGCTCGGCTTCCAAATCTTTGACTTGCCCCCCAATCATTCCGTCCACGGTACCTGTGGCGTGCGCAATCTCCTCGATGATTTTCACTCGCGCTTCAGGCTTGCACTTGAGCCGCGCCAGAATTTCATACGCCTGGGTTTGCAGAGCATCGCCCGCAAGAATGGCGATCGCCTCGCCAAAAACTACGTGACAGGTTGGTTTGCCACGGCGAAGATCATCGTTGTCCAGCGCGGGAAGATCATCGTGGATGAGTGAGTAGGTGTGCAGCATCTCCAGCGCGCTGCCCAATTCTTCAATACCTTCCGGCAGCTTGCCGGCAATCATTCGCGCTGCCTCCATGCACAGGATGGGACGCAAGCGTTTGCCGCCGGCAAAAACGCTGTGTCGCATGGCCTGGTGAATTGACTCCGGCCGCTGTTTGGGCGAAGGCAACAGCCTTTCCAGGGTCTTGTCGATGATGTTTTGACCCTGTTCCAGTGTTTCGTTGAGCATGAAATCTGAGTATAAAGCATCGCTGTACAGACGGTGCTCCGCACCCTCTCCATCGGTGAGTACCGGGAAATTCTGTCACGTTGTCTGAGCAGATTCTTCTCAAATGGCGTAGTTCTTCGGCCATCTATGTCTACTAGCAAATCTTGTAAGTTGTTCCCCAACAATGGAATGCGGGCTTTTATGCAGGAAAGGCATTAAAAGTGCTGAGGTTTCTAATTCTTGGGTCCCCAACAACTTTCCTTCCCCGCGTCTCCTGGAGGTTTACGCTATGCCTAGAAGTGGGCTTTGCCTCGTAGCGGTCATTCTGACTTTTGGCAGCGCTTTCGTCCTTTCTGGTTGCGGCAGTTCAAACTCCCCTGCAAGTTCCAACATGGCTGCGATCAACATCATGGTCAGCGACCCGGCTACCTGTTCGACGCCGAACGGACAGTTCAGCCATATTTTTGTCACGATCACTGACGTGCAGATTAATTCCAGTTCCAGCGCCGGTCCTAATGATTCTGGCTGGATCGATCTCACACCCAACCTCAAGCAGAGCCCGATGCAAATAGACCTGCTGGGGCAGGCCAACAATCAGTGCTTCCTGGCCACCCTGGGTTCGACCAGCGAAATTCAGCCGGGCACATTTCAGCAGATTCGCATTATGCTGGCGGCAAACAACGCAACTGTGAGCGGAAACAAATGCGGCAGCGCGGCCAACTGCGTCATGCTGAACAGCAATCCCAGTACTCCGCAGACTCTCCAGCTCTCCAGCGAATCGCAAACTGGAATCAAGATTCCGTCTGGCCAGATTGCCGGTGGTGGGTTCGTGGTGGCGGCAGGACAAACCAAGGACCTGGATATTGACTTCAATGCCTGCGAGTCGATTGTGCAAGAAGGCAACGGTCAGTTCCGTCTGAAACCGGTGCTGCGCGCCGGCGAAGTAAGTCTCACGTCATCGTCGATCAACGGAAAAGTGGTGGACAGCGCAACATCACAGCCAATTTCCGGCGGCACGACGGTTGTCGCTTTGGAACAGAAAGACAGTTCCGGAGTCGATCGGGTGATCATGGAAACTACCGCTGATTCAAGTGGCGGCTTTGTCTTCTGCCCAGTCCCCGCAGGCACTTACGATGTCGTAGCCGTAGCCGTCAGTGGATCACAAGTGGATTACGGAGCTACAGTGATCACAGGTGTCCAGCCTGGGAATTCTTTGGGAAATGTTCCGCTGACGGCACAAGCAGGAGCCAACAAGGCCGCGGCTTCTATTACCGGGCAGGTGACCACAAGCACGGGTAGCGCCGCAACCGCCGCCGATATTACGATCTCGGCTTTGCAATCGATTACGGTAAACAGCTCTTCTCTGCTGGTTACCATTCCATTGGCGCCACAGTCAGCATCGGCGGTTGTAGTGCCCACAGCAACCGCCGCCAGTTGTCCTGCAAAGACTGATTGCGCTACTTACACGCTGATGGTACCGGCAGCTAATCCAAGCGTGGGATCATTCAACACCAGCGGCAATCAAAACCCAGCCCCACCGGCCACGGGCGTTGTGAACTACACCGTGGATGCGCGGGCCTTCGTCATCGGCAGCGGCAGTACTGCTGATTGCAGCCCATCAGACATGCAAACGAACATGACTGCTACCAGCACCCCTCTTACGGTGGTCGCTGGCACTCCGGTGACAGCAGCAACACTGGCTTTCACAGGCTGTCAGTAACGGTGGACACAGGAGGTTGTTTTCGCAACCCAAAAGGAGCGCCCTTGGCGCTCCTTTTGCATTATTTGCCTCCAAGCCACAATAATTTAGACCGTAGCGCCCCCTTTCCCTGCGTCTGCGACCGCGGTTTACTTCATTTGGAATTTTTGGGCATGCCAACCAAGAACTTGTGCAGTGAAAATGGAGCCATCTTTGTCCACGGCAATCTGGTGAGGATCAAAATGAGGTCCTTGGTCCTTCTGCGGCCCCGCCAACTCGCCAATAACTTTACCGTCCTGGCTGATCTTTAATATGTGGGCAGCTTCGGCATCAGCCATGTAGACGAAGTGATCGGGAGTGATGAACAGGGAATACGGATGGCCCAGTTTCCATTCCCGCACGAAACGGCCATTGAGGTCAAAAATCTCAATGCGCGCATTGTCCCGGTCGCCGACATAAACCAAATCGCCATCGATGGCAATCGTGTGCGGTAAATCAAACTGCGCAGGCCCATTACCCTTCATCCCCCAGCCGGTTACCAAATTCCCATACTTGTTGAATTTCAAGACACGCGAGTTGCCATAGCCATCGGTGACGTAAATGTTTCCATCGCGATCGAAGGCGACGTCCGTTGGCTGGTTGAAGTGGAGCACGTCATCTCCTGGAATGCGCATTCGTCCAAGCGCCAGGAGGACGCGTCCATCGGGGCTAAGTTTAAGCACTACGTGAGAACCGACATCGGTTGTCCAGATATTGTCTTCGCTATCCACGCGAACCATGTGCGCAGTGACGAACAGGTCATCCGCTATGCTGCGAATGAATTTGCCCGAAGAGTCAAACTCCATGAGGGGGTGCTTGCCGCGATGGAAGACATAAATATGTCCTTTGGAATTCACCGCTACACCGGCGGGCTCCACGAAGTTTTCGCCTGCTGGAAGCTGGAAAAAGTTGGGCACAGCGGCGTAGTTGAGCTTTGGGACTGTCGGTTCAGCAGTTGTTTGAGAATAAACTGCAGGAACTAAAAACAAGAGTGCGATACAAGTCACCAGGGGGTTGGCGTGCATTCTGGCCTCTTTCATTTTGACGGCATGACTCAGCGGACAGGAGGTATTTTATTCGCAAGCAAAAAGGAGCGCCCTTGGCGCTCCCTTTTGGTTTTTGGACGGATAAACGTGACGGGCAGAGACTTACGCCGCGTGAGAATGAGAGAGCGGCTTCAGATTAGTTGCGGCCAGCACGATGGCGCGCACGTCGGAGCTGTGGCAGCAATCGGAAGCACCTGCGGCCAGCGCATCCGTCCACATTCTTTCGTCGGCCAAGCGGTGCGTACATACGATTGTCGTGTCCGCGAATTGGCTCCTGAGTTGCTGCACTTCCTCCAGACCGGCAAGCTCCAGGTCCACAATGGCCACGTCTGCGCGGTGCTTGGGAATGGAGTGCATCAGCTCCTTCAGGTTCCCCGCCGTGTTCACTACACGGAAATGGTTATAGAGAGACTTGGCTAGAAAATCGGCGGTCTTGGCATCGCTTTGGGCGACAACTACACTTAGCGGTCTCATGGGAGCAACCTTCCTTCAGGCTAGAGGGCTAAAGCTATTGTTGCTTCGCCGGAAGTTTTGAGGCTGCGGAACTCCCGCAGGCAATGAGGAAATCTATTTCTTGATCGAAGCCTGGGCCTTCTCCTGCGTGCTTTCGTACGGCTCGGGCTTCAGCCTGCCGTTCTGTTTGAGAAGAATTTCGACTTTCCCTTCCGCCTGTTCCAGCTCCTTGCGGCAGGTTGCGGAGAGCTGAACACCTTCTTCAAAGAGTTTCAAGGCCTGCTCGAGCGGCACGTTGCCTTTCTCGAGTTCGTCCACAATTTGTTCCAGGCGCTGGAGACAATCTTCAAATCTGGGCAATTTGCCGAAACTCCAAACTCATTTTAACTCTATCGGAAGCCGAGCGCCGCGATTTTTTTTGACAGCAGCTGCCGGGGACAGCTTAAATTATTCATCTGGCGAAGTCGGCTGCTCGCTGCTTCTGAGTTTCGATCAAATGCCGGATGGCTTCCCGCTCTGCTGCGTCAATATTGATGAACTCAAAACCGTATCGCGAGCCGGTTTGATAGCGAAAGTTGGCACGCAGCGATAGGATCTCGTCGCCTCGTTCAATTCGGACTCTTACCGGTCCTGTCTTATAGCGTGCTGGAAGCCTGCTGCGAATGACTGCTCCCAGGCCTCCCGCACTCAAATCGCTGCTGTGCCCCTGGACAACGACCGGGCTCGTGGCAGGCGATAGCTCAACCGTGATCGGCAACTGCACATGCACACGATGGAACATGCGAAAGTCCCGAAAATCGTCTTGCCTGGGCCTTACAGTTAGGTTGTTTGGGCCGGAAAAATCCCAGTCATGCGTGATGTGACTTATGGGCCGGATAATTTCGAAAGTAAGGTTGAATTTGCACGTGCGGCAGCCTGGAAGTTGTTCACCGCGAATGATCACAACTTCGTGCCGCTCCCGGTGGCGCAAGCCATGACTTACCGCATAAATCCCGGTAATCGGCGCCAATTCCCCCGGTCGAAATTTCTTCTTCGGACTACTGGCCTGCACAGAACCTCGTCTCTCACGCTCAATAGGGCGAGGGAGAGCTGCGGCCAGTCAGCTTTTGGAGATGATTGCAACCAGAGGCAGGGGACATCCTAGAATGGCTGAAGCGCCATGGGTTGTCAAGTTGTGTGCTGACCGTGAGCTGCTCCCGATCACGGCCGATCACCCGATTGTTGACGCTACCCAAAATCGTTGCCAGAGCGTCACAGATTATGCAATCCGGTTCAACCGGTGGCGGGACTAGACTCCCGCCGCTGTGGGACTCTCAATCTCCAGAACCTGAAGAGCAGACGAATAGCGGCCCAGAGGTGCAGAGACTTGTGCGCCCTGCACCAGCGGCCGTACCTGGTTCAGCATGTCACGGGCGATTTGAATCCCTTCTGCTCGCGCAGACTCTGCATTGGAAGCGCGGGCCATGCGTTCGACAATCGAATCCGGCACGGAGACGCGCAATTCATTTTTCATGAACTCGGCATTACGCACGCTCACTAGCGGCCAAATCCCTGCCAGTACCGGAATGCGGCAGTGCTCAATCCGGCGAAGAAATGTCTCAAGTAACCCGATATCGAATACCGGCTGCGTCACCGCATAGTCAGCCCCGGCCTCAACCTTATATTCAAATCGTCGAACTTCTTCATCGATGTTGATCAGCCCGGGATTCGCGCCCACGCCGATTACAAATCCCGTACCTGTGCCAATAGGGTTGCTGCCAATGTCGAGGCCGTTGTTCAGGTTGTGAACTATATTCACCAATCCAATCGCATCCACATCAAACACCGCAGTTGCGTCCGGGTAGTTGCCCATTTTCGGCGGATCACCCGTGATGCAGATCAGGTTGCGAATCCCTGTGCTGTAAGCCCCCAGGAGTTCAGATTGCATGCTCAGCACGTTGCGGTCGCGACAGGAAAAATGCAAAACCGTCTCGATCCCCACCTGCTGCTGGATCAGGAGACAGAGAGCCATGTTGCTCATGCGGGCGGAGGCGCGAGGACTGTCTGGAATGTTGATGGCATCGATTCCGGAAGCCATCAGGTAATGTGCACCCTCCAGCTCCTTGCGAAAATCCACGCCCTTGGGCGGAACTATCTCCACCAGGGTGACGAATTCACCCCGGGCCAGTTTTCTTCCAACCTTGGAGCGCTCAGCCAGAGGCGGAGCAGCCACTCCAGATTCTGCTTTTCGATCGCTTGCTGTCTGGAACCTGCCAGTATTGCGCTTGATGTCACTTACGCGTAATGCTGCCTTCATCGCTTTGATATGTTCCGGCGTAGTACCGCAGCATCCGCCAACCACGGCAACACCGGCATTCACAAACTTGCGCGCATAACTGGCCATGTATTCCGGAGAACACAAATAGATGTTCCGGCCCTCAATGCTGCGGGGAATTCCTGCATTGGGCTGTGCGGAAAGCGGTCGGTCGGTCACGCGGCGGATCCGCTCAATTGCCTCCAGCATCGCAACCGGTCCAACGCTGCAATTGCAGCCAATTACATCCGCACCCCACTCTGTCACCTTCACAGCAAATGTTTCTGCGCTGGCGCCATCCAGACAATTGCCTTCTTCATCCATGGTCGCCTGGGCGATTAACCGCAAATGGGGTGCTGCCTCTCGCGCTGCCAGAACTGCCTGGTGCAGTTCTTCCAGATATCCAAAGGTTTCAAGGACGATGAGGTCTACGCCGCCTTCGACGAGAGCAGCAACTTGTTCGCGGAAGGATTCACGCGCTTCCTCGCGTGAGGTCTTACCCAGAGGCTCGATGCGAATGCCCAACGGACCCACAGATCCGCCCACCAGCACTGATGCTGCTTTCTTCAGGTTGAAGGCGTCAGCAGCCTCGCGCGCCAGCCGCGCACCCTGCACATTGATCGCGTGTACCTTGTCCTTCAACCCATGACGGTCAAGCCGGAACGAGTTGCCGCCAAAAGTATTGGTTTCAATCACGTCCGCCCCGGCGTTCAAATATTCATTGTGAATATTGCGGATCAGGTCCGGCTGGGTCAGATTCAGTTCGTCATAGCACTTATTGATGAACACTCCTTTGCTGTACAGAAGGGTGCCCATCGCCCCGTCAAAAAGGACCGGACCCTTCTTCAACCGGATTAGAAGGTCTTCAGACATTTATCAGGCTTCTCTTGCAAGAATACAGCACCCTGCCCGTTCTAATCTATGACAGAGCCGGCAAAATGGCTCTGTTATAATCAGCCCTTCATTACAATGACGTCTTTCATTACCGCAATATCTGGAAAGATGCGGCCCTCAAAATTTACTCAATTCTCGGCTATAGCGTTGTTCACAATTGCGCTGGCCGGGTGCGGCGGCGGTGCTCCTACACCCCAGCCCACAACCACTGGATTGAAAAAGCGTGTTCTGCTCTCCAACCAGCAGACCGGGACCGTAATCATTCTTGACGCCATCAACGATAAGTTCTCCTCGGCAAGTATGACCATTGGAGGCGCTTCCAGAATGGCTACTTCCGGGGGCTTCACCTCGGTCATTGATTCCAACCAGAACCTGCTCACGATCGTGGATAACACTAAGGAAGCGGCAACCGCAAATTCCATCAGCTCAGATCGCGTTGTGGATACCGCCATGAGCAAAGATGGCAAAACAGCATATGCCGCCGTCCGCAATACTGGCGCCGTCAACATCGTGAATACGGCCGATGGCGGCACCACTTCCCTCAATGTGCCTTCTGTCAGCCGGTTGGTTCTGAGTCCCAACGGAACCAAGCTGCTGGCTTTCGTGGATGATCCAAACGCTTCAGTATCTAATCCCGGCGGATTTTTTGTGATTGATACTGCCAACAAAACCGTGACGCCTATTAGTGGCCCGGCCCTGGATCAACCTTTTACCGGTGTCTTCAACGGCAGCGAAACCCAGGCCTTTATTTTGAATTGCGGCCCGGAATGTGGTGGAACCGCTGCTAGCGTGGTTCGTGTGGACTTTAGTGCCGCCCCGGCTTTCAGCGCTCCTATTCCTGTGTCGGCTGCAACCGTGGGACTGCTGAATGGTTCAACGTTGTTTGTAGCAGGCACGCCAGTGCCCGCTATTCCGCCAGCTACCTGCAACGGTGCAGGTTTAACGAAATGCGGGACCCTTCAGGGCATTAACACCGGTACTCTCATCGCCTCGGCGCCCGTGATCATTACTGACGGCCAGCATGTGAAAATGCAAATGGCTGGCAACAATCGGCTGTACGTAGGCGCGGTGGCCTGTACGTCAGTCAATGACGGCGCCACAGGTTTGAATAAGGGCTGTCTTACCATCTTTAATACCGGCGCATCCACGGCAGTCTTTCCCGAATTTACAGCGTCGCGCACGAGCTTTGATGTCACTGGCTTGCAACCCATCAGCAGTCGCAACGTTGTGTACGTATGTGAGGGCGGGGAATTGGACATCTACGACACCACAAC
>Ga0126377_10004207_pt1 | contig 10428 bp, 9 predicted proteins | sample PanSoiMetPlot_22_FD_92647 | JGI IMG/M metagenome (GOLD analysis project Ga0126377, IMG submission 92647) | Tropical forest soil microbial communities from Panama - MetaG Plot_22 | ecosystem: Environmental > Terrestrial > Soil > Tropical forest > Bulk soil | place: Panama | collected 2016-02-17 | reverse complement strand
CCGGCGCAGTTATTGGCACCGAAGAAGTTGTCAGACGCGACCCAGAGTCCGGTCGAGGTCAGCAACATGTCGTCGGCACCGTGCCCGCGGGCCCTTGTCGGGTTCCACGAGGTGACGCTTCCATCGCTCACGTTGAGATCGGCGATGCCGGTCCGGGCGATGGCGCCGGGGTTGAAGGACTCGCACACCCCGAAATTGCTCATCCAGCGCTGGTGCCCACCGACGTAGACGTTGGAGTCGTCGACGGCGATGGAGAAGAGCGAGTCGCAGGCGGTCGGGTTGATCCACAGCGGTGACTGGTTGGAGTCGGCCGTGGCGTTCCAGGCCGAGACCGTGTCGCACAGCGGCGATACGCCCTCACGACCGGTGGTCGCGTAGTACAGGTGCGTGTCGTCGGGCGACCAGGCCGCCGCCTGGACGTAGTACGGCAGGCGCGAAATGCACGCCAGGTTGAACATCGGCGAATACCACGCGTCCAGGGTCGTCGACGAGGCACCGAGATCGAGAACGAACGTCTGCTGCCTGGCCTGTCCAGCGACCTGCAGGAAACTGCCCATCACGATCAACTGGGTGCCCCGGTGGTTGACCACGAACTTGTAGACCCGCTGCGTTCCGGTACCGATGGTGCCGGTAATGCCGAGGTTGACGTACGAGTCCGCGACGCCGCTGGCGAGACTGACGCTGGCCATCGACGCGCGAGACGCGCCGCCGATCGTCTTGAACGCGCCACCGACCAGCAGGTGGGTGCCCTGCCGGAGGAGCGTGTAGACGACCTTGTTGGGCTGCGGCTTGAACGCCGTGTCGACCGCGCCGGTCGAGGTGCTGACCTTGGCGAGGTTGGCCACGGACGTGCCGTGCACCGTGCTGAACGACCCGCCCAGGTACGCCGAGGAACAGTCCGCCGAGAAGGCAATGGAGTTGACAGTGCCGTTCACGTTGGGGTTCCACGACGAGACCGCGCCGGTCGTCGCGTTGAAGGAGAACACGTTGTTCCTCGTGACGTTCGCCTTCCCCGGCGAACCGATCGAGGTGAACGTGCCTACCGCGTACATCGTCGATCCGCACTGCGCGATCTGCCGTACGGTGCTGTCCGCGCTCGCGAGATACGGGGTGTACGAAGCGGCGGCAGACTGAACCGTCGCCGCCGATGCCGCGCTCACCGCACCGAATGCCGCTACTGCCGCGGCGACCCCGCCCGCCACTAGGGCTCTGGACAGTGTCTTCACGCCAGGCGCTCCCTTCCGATATGTGTGGTGAGAACACGTATGTCCATTGGATCTTCTCCAATGGACGGTACAACTGTGATCGGGCGGTTGAGACCCGCCAAATTGATATCCTGTGCGACCCCGTTTTGCAAGACGCGCCACGCCCCCGAGCGCGCGGCCGTTCGGCCGCCTTACCTCAACCGATCATCTATACCAGTGCCCCCCCGACCACAATGAGCCCGTCTTTCGCGGCACCCATCGCATCGACCTCACGCGCAGTGCGTTTCCATGACTCTACGTATAAGGCTCGCCGAGCTGCGGACAACCCGGGTTTCCGCAGCTCTGCCGGGATGTCGATGAGGCGGGTCGGCCCGCCGTCCTGACCCTGATACATGAATGTCGGAATGGCCTCGGCCCTGCTGACCCGGAATTTCCCCGGCGCCGTCTCGCTGAACGTGAACCGCACCATCAGACCGTCCTGCGTCGGCTTGCTGAACGGTTGCGTGGCGACCTGATTGCCCATGCCGTACGCGACCCATTTCCCGTTGATCTCCTGCAACGGCTGCACCACGTGGGCGTGGCAACCGAGGATCAGGTCGACGTCCGGGGAGGCGAGCAGCGCCCGTACCACGGACAGCTGCTGCGGGTTCGGGGACTGCCGGTACTCCGTGCCGAAGTGCAGGCTCACCACCACCACGTCGGCGCCGGCCTGCTTGGCCCGGTGCGCGGCGGCCAGGATCGCCTTGACGTCGATGCGGTTGGCGAGCCACGGCTTGTCGGCCGGCCGGATCGCGCCGTTGAAGCCGAACGCGTAGGACAACTGGGCCACCCGTACACCGTTGGGCAGCCGGATCAGGTCGACGGTCGCGGCCTCGCGCGCCGAACGTGCGGTCCCGGTGTGCTTCACGCCCGCGGCGTCCAGGGCGTCGAGGGTACGCACGACGCCCGCCTGCCCGCCGTCGAGCGAGTGGTTCGACGCCGTCGAGCACGTGTCGTAGCCGACGTCGTGGATGGATCGCGCGATCTGTGGCGGCACCTTGAAGGTCGGGAACCCGGTGAACGGCCCGCTCGGCGTGCCCAGCGGGGTCTCGAGGTGGCAGATGGCGATGTCGGCGCCGGAGATGTCGGCCACTGCCGACGCGAACAGCGGGTCGAAGTCGTAGCCGGAGTGCCCGCGGGCCCTGGCGTCCGCCTGCCCCTGCCGCCACAGCCCCGGGTGCAGCAGGATGTCACCCGCGCCGAGCAGGGTGAACGTACGCGGCACGAACGCCGGCGACGGCGGGCCGGCCGCCGGTGGTGGCGTCGGCGGAGCGTTGCCGGTGAGCACGGGCACCGCCGCGCCCGGCGGCGGCGCGGCCACCACGACGGCACCGCGCGGCGTGGCCAGCGGCGCGGTCCCGTTCAGCGCGGCGCCGGCGGCGACGCAGCCGGCGACGATCCAAACCGTCCTGCGGAACCCGAATCGCGTACGCATCGGGCGTGAGTCTGCCTCACATCCGCCACGCGATGTGGCCCCGACGTTCATCCGTCCGGGTGTAAACGCGACTACCCGGCGCCGCACGGGATGTGCCGCCGGGGACCACCTACGCGGGCAGGGCCGCCCGCACGTCGAGCAGCCACCGCTCGACGGTGACCTGGTCGGGGTGTTCCGGCAACGGCGAGCGCGTCGCGCCGAAGAACGCCTCGGCCTCGACGAGCAGCGCCCGTGCCTGCTCGGGGTCGGCCGCGACCCGCTCGCCGAAGTCCCGGTACCACCGCGGGTCGGCGAGCCGGACGGTGAGCGTACCGGTGGCGTAGAGGTCACGTCCCTGGTGCGCGAGGCGGGCCAGGTGCCGCGCGTGCTTGGCGACCTTCGCCCGGTCGGCGGCTCCCGTGTCCTTGTTGACCAGGCGGGTGAGCTGCTGCGCGGCGTACCCGAGATAGGCGTCGCGCACCCTCGGCGCGCACAGGAACGACGAGCGGATGCCGATCAGCGCGTCGCCGAGCGGCGTACGCACCTCGTAGAGATCGTCGGGCAGCCACATCAGTTCCATCGCCGTCGGGTTGCCCGACAGCGCCAGCACGCAGTACTTGCGGGCCTCGTGCAGGGTGCTGTCCGGGTCGGTGGTCACCCGGGTGGCGGCCCGGTCGATGGGCAGCTCGATGCCGTGGAACGCGACGGCGGGCGCCGCGTAGACGCCCAGCCGGTCGACGTCGGAGCCGGCGTGGTTGAGCCCGTACGCGGTCGACCCGACGATCCCCTGCAGCAGGACGGTGTCCACCGCGTCACGGTAGCGGCGCGGGCACCCGGAACGCGCGCCTGTTTCGCGTTCCCCCGCCGAGTAGGCCACCCGCGACGAGGGCCAGCTGCCGGTGGCGCGGCACCACGGCGCGGCGGCGCAGCACGTCGTGGCCGGCCCGGGCGATCTCGTCCAGGATCGCCCGGTAGAGCCGGTACGCCGCCCCGATGCAGGCCCGCGATCCCGGGTGCAGCAGCGCGATCCCCGGTTCCGCGGCGCGGTAGTGCACCCGGGCCCGCTCGCACTCGTACGCCACCAGCCGCCGGATCGCCGGCGTCGCCGTGCCCGCCCCGACCGCCGAGGCGAGTTCCGCCCCGGTCACCCCGAACCTGTCGAGGTCCTCACCGGGCAGGTACACGCGACCGCGCCGGAAGTCCTCCCCCACGTCGCGGATGAAGTTCGTGAGCTGGAACGCCCTGCCCAGCTCCCGGGCCGGCCCGATGGCCGCGTCCGGGTCGTCGCTGCCCAGCACGGGCAGCATCATCGCGCCGATGACCGCGGCCGACCCCTCCATGTAGGCCAGCAGGTCGGCGTAGGTCGCGTACCGGGTGACCGTGAGGTCCATCGCCATCGACCGCAGGAACAGCGCGAAGTCGGCCCGGTCGAGCTGGAACACCTCGATGGTGTGCAGCACCGCGGGCAGCACCGGGTCGTCGACGGGGTCCCCGGCCAGCCCGGCGGTGAACGTGGCCGCCCAGGCGTCCAGCCGCGCCGCCCGTTCCCCGGGGGTCGCCGCGTCGAAGCTGTCCACGATCTCGTCGGCGTAGCGGGCGAAGCCGTACAGGGCGTGCACGTGCCGGCGCTTCCAGGCCGGCAGCAGCCGGGTGGCCCGGTAGTACGTGCGGCCGTGGCGCTCGTGCAGCACCCGGCACCGCTCGTACGCGCTGGCCAGCGCCTCCTCGGTCACGCCTGCGATCCTCGCCGACCCGGTCCGGCGCGGCCAACGCGGGTGCCACCGGGGCATGATGGATCTCTGGGTACACAGGAGGCGGCGCGGATCGGAGGGCACGTGCGGACGGTCAGCGGACCCACCGACCGCGTCGTGATCGTCGGCGCGGGCCTGGCGGGCCTGTCCTGCGCCCTGCGCCTCGCCGCCACCGGCCGCTCGGTGACCGTGCTGGAGCGGTCCGCCGCCCCGGGCGGCGTCGCCGGCCGCCTCGACCTCGGCGGGTACGCCTTCGACACCGGACCGACCGTGCTGACCATGCCGGAACTGCTCGCCGAGGCGTTCGCCGCGGTGGACGAGCCGCTCGACGGCTGGCTGGAGCTGTCCCGGCTGGACCCGGCCTACCGGGCGCACTTCCCGGACGGCTCGACCCTCGACGTGCTCACCGACACCGCCCGGATGGCCGGTGAGGTCTCCCGGGTGTGCGGCCCCCGCGAGGCCGACGGCTACCTTCGCTTCGCGGCGTACGCGGCACGGCTGTGGCGCCTGCAACGCGACGACTTCATCGAGCGCAACTTCGACAGCCCGCGTGACCTGCTCACCGCCAACCTGCTGCGGTTGGCGACGGCCGGCGGCTTCCGCCACCTCGACGCGAAGGTCGCTCAGTTCTTCCGGGACCCCCGTACCCGCCGTGTCTTCTCCTTCCAGGCCATGTACGCCGGCCTCGCACCGCACCGCGCGCTGGCCCTCTACGCCGTCATCGCCTACCTCGACGCGATCCGCGGCGTCTGGTTCCCCCGCGGCGGCATGCACGCCGTCCCGCGGGCGATGGCGGCCGCCGCGACGAAGCACGGCGTCACCGTCCGCTACGACACCGAGGTCACCTCGGTCGGGACCGGCGGCGGCCGTGCAAACGCCGTGCTCACCGCCACCGGCGAGCGCATCCCCGCCGACGTCGTCGTGCTCAGCGGCGACCTGCCGACCGCCCACCGCGACCTGCTCCCACAGACTCCCCACCGGGTCCGCCGGCTACGCCACTCACCGTCCGCCGTGGTCCTGCACGTCGGATCGACCCGCCGGTACGGTCGGATAGCCCATCACAACATCCACTTCGGCCGGGCCTGGCGGGCCACCTTCGACGAGGTGATCCACCACGGTCGCCTGATGACCGACCCCTCGCTGCTCGTCACGAACCCGACCCGCACCGACCCCACGCTCGCCCCACCCGACCGGGAGGTCTACTACGTGCTCGCACCCGCTCCCAACCTGGACACCGGCCACCTCGACTGGCACGGCGCGCTGCCCGGCCGCTACGCGGACGACCTGGTCGCCACCCTTGAGTCGCGCGGGTACGTCGGCTTCGGCTCCGGCATCGAGGTCTCGCGCCTGGTGACCCCTGCCGACTGGGCCGCGGCCGGTCAAACCGCGGGCACGCCGTTCTCCGCCGCGCACACGTTCCCCCAGACCGGGCCATTCCGCCCCGGGAACCTGCACCCGGCACTGGACAACGTGGTGTTCGCGGGCGCCGCGACGACCCCCGGCGTCGGCGTACCGATGGTGCTCATCTCGGGGAAGCTCGCCGCACAGCGGGTGACCGGGCAATGACAGACCGCGAGCAACACCTGGTGGAACTCGTCGACGAAGCCGGGCTGGCCGTCGGCCGCGCCACCGTCGCGGACGCGCACCGCGCACCCGGGCGGCTGCACCGGGCGTTCTCCGTGGTCCTGGTCGACCCGGCCGGGCGCCTCCTGTTGCAGCGCCGCGCCGCCGTGAAGACCCGCTTCGCCGGCCGCTGGGCCAACTCCTGCTGCGGCCACCCCGCGCCGGGCTCACCGCTCGCCACCGCCGCAGCCGAGCGGGTCCGTGACGAGCTCGGTGTCGCCGTCGCCGACCTGCGAGAGGTCGGCGTGCACACCTACCGTGCCGCCGATGACGCGACCGGCCTGGTCGAGTGCGAGTACGACCACGTGCTGCTCGGGCGGGTCCCGGCCGACCTCGACGCCGCGCCGGATCCGGCAGAAGTGTCGGAACTCCGGTGGATCGGCCCGTCCGCTTTACACGATTCGATAGCCTCAGACCCGGACGCGTACGCACCCTGGTTACCCGGAGTGCTCGCCCTGATACCGACGGAACCGTCCGGCTGACCCTCGCAGCCGGCCGGCGACGAAGGACACACATCGGGGCACGGGTGGTCAGAACACAGCGTGTGCGGCTACGTTGGCTGATTCGTACGTTCTCCATACCCCCGGAGAGACAGAGATGTTCCCCCGCCGCATGACGGTCGCGGCCGTGGCAGCAGCCACGGCCGCCGCATTCGTGCTTGCCGGCTGCTCGTCGCACCACCTCAACCCCGGCCTCTTCGGCGTTGCCGAGCCGAGCCCGGTCAGCTCCTTCGGCACCATCACGCCGAAGCCCACCAAGCCGGCCACCCCGAAACCGTCGACGAGCTCGCCTGCCAAGCCGAAACCGAAGCCGACCCCGACCGTACCGGCCTCGTCGATCAGCGGCGCGAGCCTTGGCATCCCGGGTGCGGGCACCTGGAAGATTCCTGCCTGGGGCAGCACCCTGCACTGGCGCGGCCCGGACGGCTCGATGGGCTCCACCGGCTCGACGTCCGTCGCGTTGACGTTCGACGACGGACCCGGTCCGTACACCTCGCAGGTGCTCGACCTGCTTGACGCGTACCACGTGAAGGCGACGTTCTGCCTGATCGGCCGCCAGATCCACGACTACCAGGCGGTCGTCAAGCGCATGATCGACGACGGCATGACCATCTGCAACCACTCCTGGGACCACGACGAGCACCTGGGCCAGCACACGCCGAAGTACATCGCGGCCAACCTGCAGCGCATGATCGACGCCCTCCACCAGGTCGACCCGCACGCCACCGTCGCGTACTACCGCCAGCCCGGCGGCAACTTCACCCCGACCGTCGCGCGGGTCTCGGAACTGCTCGGCATGCGCCCGCTCTACTGGAGCGAGGACACCAACGACTGGCGCCGCCCCGGCACCGAGGCGATCGAGACATCCGTGATGCGGGACACCCACCGCGGCTCGATCGTGCTCATGCACGACGCCGGCGGCGACCGCACGGAGACCATCGCCGCCCTCAAGGAGCTGCTCACCCCGCTGAAGCAGCGGTACCACCTGATCGCGCTGTCCACGGCGCGGACGGTCACCGTTCCCCCGGCCACCCCGCTGCCCAGCCCTACGCCGACCCCGTCCCCCTCCGTGCCACCCAGCACACCCCCTTCGCCGACGGGGAACGACGACCCGTCCGCCCCGCCAACCGACCAGGCCGACCCGGTCGGGGCATAGCCCGCGACCGGCCGGAACCCGACCCTGGCCGCCCCGGGGCGGCCGCGGAACGCGGTTTGGTGGCGGCGGGGGCATCACGTATGCTTTGCAGGCCTCCGGCGGGGCCGGATGGGAGCAAACAGCCGACCGTCATCGCTCGTATGCGATGATGGCGGGGCCGCCCTCATCGTCTAGTGGCCTAGGACGCCGCCCTTTCAAGGCGGTAGCACGGGTTCGAATCCCGTTGGGGGCACGGCGGGTCCTCCTGATAGAGTGGCCTGCCAGCCGAGCAAGGTCCTGTGGAGCAGTTGGAGTGCTCGCCGCCCTGTCAAGGCGGAGGTCGCGGGTTCAAGTCCCGTCAGGACCGCAAGCAAGTCCCGGCCAGGTAGCTCAGTTGGTACGAGCGTCCGACTGAAAATCGGAAGGTCGGCGGTTCGACCCCGCCCCTGGCCACCACAATGACCGGGCATCACGCCTGGTCATTTGTCGTTTCTCCGGATCATGACCAAGTCGCTCGGGTGCCCGTGGCTGACCGCTCATCCCCTGGATTGCCGCCACTTGGGGCTCGTTCGGGGCTCGATTCGATCATGCTGCGCGCTCACCACCAACGATGGACCCAAGATCCCAGATGCATCAGCTACGAAGGCAGCTGGCGGTGTTGGCCGCGCAGACCCGGAGCCCCGCTCGAAGAGTGCTGGCCGCATCGGCGGCAGCCCGAACGGTGAGTGCAGCGCCCGGCGGCCTCAGCGCCCATGTGGCGACGGGCCGCCGTTCGCGTGTTCGAGGATCAAGGAAAGGTGCTGCTACTCGGGGACCATGCGCATGAGAGCGTCGACGAGCATCAGCTGTCCGTCTCGGGCTTGCTGCATGGCCGCCGGCCCGACCCAGTGCTGACGCTCGCGGTCCTCGCGCATCACCGGCTGGGGTATCCACCCGGCCCGCACGAGTGCGTTCGAGCACGCGCTCCTGGCCGTTCGCAACACCGTGTTGAAGAACCTGGTGATCTCCTGCCGCTCCTCCTTGAATCCGGACACGCCTAGCCAGCCTGTGGTGAGCAGGCCATCCTTGAGCTGGCTCCGGACCCATTGAATGACCGGCCCGACCGTTGGGCCTTCGATGATCCTGCCTTCGTCGCGAGTACCCGTGGGAAGCTCGGGAAACAGCTCCCGGTTCCAGATCTGCACGTGCCATCGGGCGCACTCGGAGATGCGCGACCGTACCGGCGGCTTGTCGGGCGCCTCCCAGAAGATGTCGTCGATGAACACGACCGACGGGTACGCCAACACGATGCGCTCAGCGATGAGCTGCTCGTCGCTGGGCAACAGCAGCAACTGGATCATTTTCGTATATCCGCGCACCCGTCGCCTCGCTCCTGATGTCCTCGTGGTGACCTAGTTTGGTAGTGACGTCTGACGTCCGGCTGATGCCGCGTCACGGTATATGTCCGCTCCGGGCATCGCGTTGGCGCCATGACACCAGCGGCTCGGCTGTCCCGCGTTGCCGCAGCCAACCGGTCACGTTCAACAGCGCACCGGCCGCGTCTTGCGGGATGTCGAACTGAGCCGTTGTCTCCTCGATGACGTGCATGCCGCAATCGACGCGGCCGTCACACCGCACGGTGATCTCACCCCTGACCTGCCATGGCGGCCCCACGGCCAGGCCCTCGTCGACGTCGGGTACCGAGCACAGTTCGGCCACGAACGAAACGTCGGCCACCTCGGCACAGCCGAACATCGAGGTCCGGCCGGACCTTGTCCGGTGGTACTCGATCCCGCTTCCGGTCCAGCTCGCCCGCACACCGAGATGGGCAGCCAGCTGCCGGACCTGTGCATCGGCTTGGCCTAGCAGATCCAGCACGGTTGCGGTGTCCGCCAGGTCGGGGAACACCCAGTGCGGGTCACCGTCAGCCAACGGGATCGTTTCCACGTCACCTCCAAGCTTCGACCAGCCCTTGGCGCGTGGATCGGTCGCAAGTGTGCTCAGTCGCCGCCGTGCCCGATGTAGAAGATCACCCGGAACGGTTCCCACCATGCCACCTGCAACGCCGCCTCAATGTCGGGCTGGTACGGCACCCGGGCGACCCAGTCCTCAGCACCGATCCTTGCCTCCCACGGTTCCAGTCGGCGCAGCGTAGCTGACCAGCATGTCTTCCGGTCATCCCGTTCGCTGTCGGCCCACACCCCTGTGAAGCCGGGCGGCCATCGACGACTGCCGGTCCACCAGTTGCATGCCGACAGCGTCATCCGAACCGACCTTGCGCGCTATGACCGAACTGGATGTGACATCGCCTACCGGGTCGGCGTGAGGACCCGACCTCGACATGGGCGGTCGTCCGGCAAGAAATACGGGTAGCGCCGCTCAGGAATATGCGTAGCAACCCCAATCCGCTGCGCGCTCAGGGTTCCTACCGTCAGGAGGGACGTCCACACGACCAAGGGCTCCTGAGTATTCGCGCTAGCCAATGTACGAGCCACTCGTCCGTATGACGGGTCCGCAACCAGAGGAGATCTTCACATGGCAAGACTTTGGCTGGCCACTGGCCTCGCCGGGGCTGTGCTCGCCTGCGCCGCGTGTTCAAAGACCCCGGGCGCGACGCCGAATGCCGCCACCGTGCGTGCGGCAGCACCGACGAACAACGCAGATGAGACTGTCGCCCTAGCGAAGGCAGCGGCGAACGCCGCAACCTTCACACAGACGTACACGACTCCGACCAGCGGCCGGATCTACTTCAACACCAACCGCTGGGGCAGCTGGGACCTGG
>Ga0126377_10004206_pt1 | contig 10429 bp, 7 predicted proteins | sample PanSoiMetPlot_22_FD_92647 | JGI IMG/M metagenome (GOLD analysis project Ga0126377, IMG submission 92647) | Tropical forest soil microbial communities from Panama - MetaG Plot_22 | ecosystem: Environmental > Terrestrial > Soil > Tropical forest > Bulk soil | place: Panama | collected 2016-02-17 | reverse complement strand
TTTGGTGAAACAAATATCGGCATGTTTGTACTGAAGAAGCAGGCCATGTTCGACGCCCTGCTGGAGCTAAAGAATCGCTATTGGAACAAATCGACCGGGCGCTATGAGCGTAGCCGCGGAGAGCTGGGCTTTCCCAACGAGCTCGTCAACACCCTTGCGCAACGACGCAGTGTTTTCGCTTGTCCAATTGCGGATTGGCGTGAAGAACAAGGTATCAAGCAGTTATCAGACTTAGCTGTCTGTGAGCAATTCATTTCAGAGCTGGAAGCAGAGAAAGCGTCTCAACGATTGCAGTAGCTTGTTAACTAATGGACACCATTGCCAACAACTCAAGGATCGTCCGTAGGCCAATTCAAAATCTTCGTTGGTGGATCGGTGGCCTTCTGTTCGCTTCGACTGTAATTAACTACATCGACCGCCAGACACTCTCCGTTCTTGCTCCCTATCTTAAGAACGATTATCACTGGAACAATGAGCAATTCGCCATGATCGTGATTGCTTTTCGAGTGGCTTATTCCATCGGTCAGACTGTTGCGGGACGCTTGATCGATCGAGTTGGCACCCGAAAAGGACTAACTATCACTGTCATCTGGTATTCAATTGCCGCAATGTTAACGTCCTTTGCCGGAGGTCTTCGTAGCTTCGCCTTCTTTCGCTTTCTGCTTGGCGCCGGCGAGTCAGCGAATTGGCCCGCCGCTACGAAAGCCGTTTCTGAGTGGTTTCCCAAGAAGGAACGTGGCTGGGCAGTAGCACTTTTCGATAGTGGCTCTTCCATTGGCGGCGCAATCGCACCGCTACTGGTAATTGGCTTGTACAAGTATTTTGGCGGTTGGCGCCCAGCGTTTGTGATTACGGGAACCCTCGGTTTCCTGTGGCTTGGCGCCTGGCGAATGCTATATCACCCGCCAGAATCTCACCCCCGATTAGGCGACGAAGAACGAGAGTTGATCTTTCGCGACCGGATTGAGTTAGCAAAAACCGAAGACACGCAGCGGTCTGGCTGGGGAGACCTTCTCAAGCTACCACAGACGTGGGCCATCATTGCCGCCCGGACACTGACTGACCCCGTCTGGTTCTTCATTACCGACTGGTTTGCGATCTATCTCGTAACCAAAGGGATCAATCCAGAACAAGGTCTGCTTGCCTTTTGGATTCCCTTTGTTGCAGCAGACCTGGGAAATTTCTTCGGCGGCGGCGTCTCAAGTTGGTTAATCAAACGCGGTTGGCCAGTCGTTACGGCGCGAAAGGCTGTGGTTGTGTTTGGCGGCATTGGCATGATGCTCTTGATTCCCACAATTTTTACCTCAAGCTTGTTGGCGCTTGCCGGTTTGTTTGCAGTCTCAACTTTCGCATATGCATCTTTTTCTACCATGGCGTTGGTTCTGCCTTCCGATCTTTACCGGAGTGAATCAGTGGCAACGGTAAGTGGAATGAGCGGCACCGGCGCCGGATTGGGCACAATTATTTCAACCTTTCTCATTGGTTATGTTTCCGATCACTATTCGTTCGAACCGATATTGATTACCGCCAGTCTGATACCGTTTTTAGGAATGATCCTGGTGCTGGTGCTGATCCGCCCCGGCAGAGTCGCCGCTTAACAGATGCGTAGACGGAGTTTCATAAAAACCGGAGCCGCCGCACTTTCGCTTGCTGCTACTTTGCCTAAGGCGAAAGCGCAGGACGTACCCAGTCACAATTGGGACAACTACGACTTTGGACCAGGACCAAAAGTAACTGACCGGTTGAACCAGGGACCATTCGGAATCGAGCAAGACGAAGGGTGGTACACGGTGCTGGTCACATCGCAATCCAGTAAACCAGTAAAAAACTACGGCCTGGGACTGGTCGGATACACCTGGGAAGAAGGCGGACCTTCACTCGCCGCCCGTGCCGGTACTGAAACGCTGGACCAACACGTAGAGAAGATGGCTTCGCTTCCGTTTGTTGATGTTCTTTACATTCGTTGTGATTGGCGCGACGTGCAAACCTCGCCAGGCAAGCTCGATTTGAATCCTGTCTTCAGGTTAACCCTCGAGGCTGCCACGCGTCACAACAAGCGGGTTGCGTTTCGCATTCAGATGTCGAATACAGAAGGTCAACCCGGACGACTGGCGTTGCCGGATTTCTTACAGAAACAAGTTCCCCTGGTGAAAATCGGCAAGACCTATGGCGCTAAAGCCGAGTTTGTTGAGCCCCGTTACGACCATCCTAAATTTCAGTCTGCATTCAAGGAATTAAATGAGCTATTGGTCCGCGAGTTTGACAACAACCCGATGATGGAATTCGTGGACTTGATGATGTACGGCTTTTGGGGTGAAGGCCACACGAGCAATCTGTCGCATCCGTTTCCTGATTACCTGTCGGCGGAGAAGACGTTCATGGAAATGACCAAACTGCAACTGGACCTTTGGCAGAACGTGCCGCTGGCAGTGAATACTCAACCTGACATTAGTAATGTCGGTAATCGTGAGGTCCAGGATCTGTGTGTTCGCGCGGGTTGCTGGCTGCGCTCGGACAGCATCGTTATTGAAGAACCAATTCAGATTGAAGAACTTGCAAACCGGCCGCCATGGTTGGCGACGATCATGGAAGATGGTTACTACCGACAATACAAAGTTGATCAGAGTTACCTGCCTGTGGATGAAGCGGGAATCAATGTGCTGGAGAAGTGGATGCTTCATTGTCTTGATCTCGGGGCGAACTACTGGTCGCTTTGGACCGAGTCCGACAATCTGCGGCGTTACTACGAGCGTTATCCGAATGGATTCGACACATTGCAGAGACGCATGGGATACCGGGTGCGTCCTTCATGGATCTGGCAGCGCAAAAGATATGGGACAGATGAAGTGATCGTGGCCGTTTCCAACGACGGAGTGTCCGGCGTTCCTGGAGTCCTCCGACTGTACCTGGAAAGCAGCGACGGAAAAATCCAAATCGGCGGATCGTTAGACGCTGGCCACCCGCATGCCGGCAAAATCAGGCAAGCATCATTTCTACTACCCAAGAATAGCGATGGAATGAAGCTCAAGATTCGCGCAGAGATCGAAACGAAGGGCGGTAAGCGACGCCCCGTCAACTGGGCCACAGCGCAACCCGCGAACGCTGATGGCTCAATCACTTTTCAGTTGCTGCGTCGTGATGATCCAAAGTGGAGAAAGAATGTGTAAGGAGGGCGCTAGGGTCGTGTTTGTGAAGTTCGTGGCTAAGTATCAGATGCTGTCGCTAGTCTCAACCCTCTGCGCCAACAGAGGGTTGAGACTGACTCCGGTACTAGTTTAGGAAAATATAGCGAACTCTAGAAACGGGACACTAGATCAGATGAGCTATTCAATCGGCGTAGACCTGGGGGGAACCAATATCAAAATAGTCGTCGTCTCAGATGACGGTGAAGTCCTTGAATATCTAACCTGCGAAACTGCGGATGCTGAAGGCTCCTGGGCGCAGACGATCAAGCACAACCTCCGTGAGATTCAATCTCGTCGGGAGGAATTTGCTCGCCACATTGGCGTAGCGTCGCCAGGTCTGGCAGCAAAAAATGGACAATCAATTGCGTTCATGCAGGGCCGGCTAAATGGCATTCAGGGTTTCGTCTGGACCGATTTTCTCAAATCACCTCGTCCAGTATTTGTGTTGAATGATGCTCACGCCGCGTTGTTAGGTGAACTTTGGCAAGGCGCGGCCAAGGGCTATAGCAATGTCATCTTGTTGACTCTCGGAACCGGAGTTGGAGGCGCCGTACTCGCAGATGGCCGACTAATTAAGGGTCACATCGGACGTGCCGGACACCTTGGTCATGTAACAGTCAACTCCGATGGCCCTCCGGACATAGTGGGAACGCCGGGCAGTCTCGAAGAGATGATCGGTAACTACAATATTTCGGAACGCTCCAGTGGTCGATTTAGTTCAACCCGAGAACTGGTGGAAGCACACTTGAACGGCGACGCTGACGCTGGCCGTATCTGGTTGCGCTCGATTCACCATCTCGCTGCCGCAATCGCTTCATTCATCAACGCTTTCGACCCGGAGATTGTAATTCTTGCCGGCGGCGTCGCGCGCGCAGGCGCAGCCTTGTTCGATCCTCTCAATCGTGAGTTGGATCAACTCGAGTGGCGACCGTTAAATCAACGTGTTCGCATCATCCCCGCTACGCTCGGCGAAAAGGCGGGCGCTATTGGCGCCGCCTATTACGCAGTAAAACAGACGAAAGACGAATAGGTAAACCTAAATGAACTTCAGTGTGATTGATTGGGCCATTGTAGCGTTCTATTTGGCAGCGTCGGTTAGCGTGGGTCTAATTGGCAAACGCTTTGTCGGCAAAATATCGCACTACCTGGTTGCGGGTCGTGAATTAGGCCTCTACTTAGGCATCGCCACTCTGGCTGCTACCGAAATCGGCACCATCACTTTCATGTACAACGCCGAGCTTGGCTACAAGTACGGCTTCGCTGCTTTTGCGGCAGCGATGATCTCAGGCCTGGTGATGATTATTGTCGGCCGGACAGGTTTCATCATTAGCCGATTTCGCGAGTTGAAGTTGATGACGGTGCCAGAGTATTTCGAGATTAAATACAGTCGCGGGCTGCGCATCGTCACCGGAGTTCTGGTTGCTTTGGGAGGCATCCTCAATATGGGAGTCTTCCTAAGGATCGAGGGCCAGTTTCTGACCATCGTCAGTGGCATCGATACACGACATATTGTCGTTGTGATGACCGTCATACTACTACTCGAGTTGGCCTACACAGTCCTGGGCGGTATGGTCTCCGTCGTCATTACGGATTTCATCCAGTACGTGTTGTTGTCTGTGGCCACGATTCTCGTTTCACTCTACGCCGTTTATCACGCGGGCTGGGGAAACATCGTTGCGAAGGTATCTACCGTCATGGGCGATGCCGGCTTCGACCCAATCGCTAATCCGAAATTCGGCCTCATCTTTCTCGTATGGCAAATACTGCTGTGGTTTTCCATCCATACCTGCTGGCAGACGACGGCAATGAGGATGTTCTCGACCAAGGGCCCTGAAACGTCGAAACGGGTGATGACCTGGACTGGTTTTATCTTTCTCGGCAGAGGAGTGCTGCCGATGCTCTGGGGCATAGCCGCCCTCACTTTGTACGGAACAGGCTCATTGACCAACGGCGTACCAGCGCCGGTCGTGAACGGTCAAACGCTGGCGCCGATCGATGCGATGCCGGCGATGCTCGCGAACATTTTGGGACCAGGCATTAGAGGAATTGTCGTCGCCGGCATGCTGCCGGCTACGATGTCTGTGAATAGTTCTTACTTGTTTGGTTGGAGTGCTGTAATTTCACAGGACGTGATCATGCCGCTTCGACGCGTGCTCGGAAAAGGACCGCTGAGTTCACGTGCCCAGATCTTCGTGAACCGCATTGCGAATCTATTTGTCAGTCTATTTCTGATGTTTTGGGGGCTTTATTACACGCCACCGGGTGCTGTTTACCTCTATCTAAACGTCACCGGCACCATCTTCCTGGCTGGCGCATTTGTTTGTGTTATTGGCGGCCTTTACTGGCGCCGTTCCAACGTAGCTGGTGGTTATGCCGCCATGTTAGCGGGCGCAGCTGGCGCCATCATTCCCTTTTTCTTTCTGCATTGGAGCGAAAACATTACCGGCTTTGCCGCATTTGGATTAGCTGCCGGTGGTCTAATCGTGGGCTCGCTGCTGGGCCGACAGCGGGTTGTCGCAAGTGAACAGTTGGTCTCGACTGACTGAGTTGAAGGAGGTTTTAGGATGAATGGATGGTTATGGTTTTGGACGATTAGTCTGGTAGTGGCCGGAACTTCATTCGCTTTCATAACGCTCGTCGTGACGATAAAAGGCGCGAGCGATCTTCAACAATGGTTCAGTAGTTTACAGCGTCAAAACAAGAATGACGATGAGCTCCACCATTGAGAGGAAGGCACAGTGATGCGAATAGCGTTAGCTGGTTGCGGTGAACACTCCAGAAGTAGCCATGCTGCTCCACTCGCAAGATATGCTGCACACAATCCAGGTGAACTCGAACTTGTGGCCGCGTGTGATCTGAACCAGGACAAGGCTACTGAGTTCTGTCGTTCATTTGGGTTCGCTCGAGCTTACACAGATCTGGACGAAATGCTCAATGTCGAGAAGGTTGATGCGTGTGTATGTGTAATGCCCATCGAGCAGATCGTTCAAGTGGGCATCAAGTTACTCGAGCGTCGTATTCCGTGTGTGATCGAGAAGCCGCTTGGTACATCGATCGCTGAGGCAGAACGACTTAGCAGGGCGGCCAGCGAAACTAAAACTCCTCATATGGTCTCGGTTAACAGACGCTTCATGCCTTATCTCAATCAAGTGCGCTCTTGGATGAAAGAAGTTGGACCGCCGCAGTATGCAAGAGCGGTACAGGTGCGCCACTCACGGAATGAGCCAGATTTCATTTGGGAGACCGGGATTCATGTGCTGGATGCGTTGCGATATTACGTGGGTGAAATCGAGGGCTTTGAAGTCAACGTTCAAAGTTCAGCACCGAGGTCAGCAGCGTGGTATGTCATTTCACTGCGGTTTAAGTCTGGAGCAACGGGTCAGGTAGAGATTCTGCCGACTTCAGGTATGGTCGAAGAATCGTACGAATTCTTTGGCGAGCGTTTTCGCGCTCGGGTAACTGCGGGAGCAGGAACACAGCGTTCACTACAGTGTTGGCATGATAACGAGCTGGTGACGGAAGCTGCAGCGAATGTGGATGAACCCGAGGATCTGCGAAACGGCTCTTATCAGGAAGTAGAGGAATTCGTTCACGCTCTCCGAACAGGAACTCGCCCACAACCGGAAGTTAAAGATGTGTTGCCTTCAGTGCGCCTCTGTTTTGCGATAGCTGACTCGGTGAACAAAACATCCGCAGATTACGCAGATTTGAAAGGGACGTAATTGAGCGTCATTCTTCAAGCAAGAATCTGTGTTATCGGCGTAATCGGTGGATGATCCTTCGCGTATGACTAAATCGATATACCTGATATTGGTGATCGCTGTCTTCTTGTTCCCTGCCTTGGCCCAGGAGCAAAAGAATGTTGGGGGCAGCACATTTCCTAAAAACGACATCACCTACTCCAAAGAGGTCGTGACCCCTCACGTACCCTGGGCTACAAAGCTGCCCCAGGGACCAATCAAGAGTTTCTTCATCCCTTCAGTCCAATACGGCCGAGACATGGTCGAGTTAATGCAGCGAATTCAGCTGGATCCAACAACTGACTCCATCGATAGCAACTGGGACATCAGCTGTTGGGGTATCGGCGATTATTACGGTCACGAATACCGCGGCGATCGGGACGACTTTCAAACAGTCTACGGCTACGTCGAAAAGGATCTGACGAGCAATGCGCGATATGAGGTGATGCTGATTCCCGGCATCAATGGTTGGTCACGCATGACCCGCGCAACTCGTGACGCAATCTTGCAACGAGTGCAAGAGGGAGCGGGTCTCGTGTTGTTACACCCTTTTGTTGGCGACGTGAAGGGTCATCCATTCAAAGGAGATGAAGCAGTCGGTGATCAGCGTATTTGGGATATCTCGCCATTGACCGGAGTTCCTGATGATACCTTGAACGAACGTGGTTATCCTGAAGTGAATCAGGACGCTGTAACTAAGGGAAAATGGGAACTCGCACACTCACACTTCATTACTGAAGGCCTGCCTGTAGATTTGCTGCCAGAAGGCAATACGGGAGGATCGTTCTACCGCTACAAGGCGCAGGGTGAAGTTCTCATCAAGTCAGGAGAGAATCCAATCCTCGCCGTTAAGAACTACGGCAAAGGCCGCGTAGTGGCCCTGGCCTATGTCGAAGAGGGCTTCACCCCTCAAAGCATTAATCCGTATGAGAGCAAGATCTACTGGGACTACTGGGAATACCAGTACTCCTTACTTGCGCGCTCACTCCTTTGGGCGTCAGGCCGGGACATCGCTGTCGATATTCAGTCGTTGAGTGCAAGCGAACACGGACTCCAGCTTTCTTTGTCATCACGCACCAACCAATCAGTGCAAATTGATGTGACCGGTAGGAACGAGTTTAGCCAAGCTCTTGGAACAACTCGCGTCGAGAAAGTCTTAAGTCCAGGTACAACTTCGATCGAAATCCCAACCTCCAGTTTGCAATCCTCAATCGGCTGGCCCGGTGGACGTCAAGTATTCAATGTCATCATTCGCGATGCAAAAGACAACTCCACTCTTAACTGGGGAGCAGCAACCTTCATCACACCAAAACGCGCGATGATGAACAGCACCAAACCGGCGGTCGACGTCTACAAACGCGGCGAGACATTAAGTACTGTCTTGCGTGCAAGCGGGAACTTGGCTGGTCTCCAAATGCAGATGCAGGTGTCCGACGATTTAGGCAGACTACTCGGCACAATTTCCGCTCCTGCTCGCGGTGAGCGTACCTTCACGTTTTCTCTCAAAGACTTTCTCGGCAAGTTAGCCTTTGTCAGTGGTGAGTTGGTTGATGAACGTGGCGCCATTGTCGATCAAGTGCGCGCTAAACCTGTCATGGTCGTACAAGATGTTCGGAGGATTAAGGAATACACTGCGCTGCTTTCGTTTGGCGGAACGAAGCACTACCTCCAGGAAGCGCAGATGACGATGGTCCGCGGTGCAGCTGCCGACACAGGGTTCACCTGGAGTGGAGACGTCGACAATTCACTCAATATTCCCCGCGGCACATTCGGCGTGTACTGGTACGATCGCGGTCCCACCACGCCCGAGGCCATGGAACGGGCGATTGCCGACTACCAAAAGACTGGTGATTTTGAGTCACTTGGCTATTTGACGAAAAAGGAACTCTACAAGCGCACTGGTGATAAGAAGTTCCTGCAACGCACGCCCTCGTTTAATGACCCGGCGTTCAGACAAAGTCTGTCCGACATCGTTCGCGCCTCTGCTCGCAATAAAGCCCGCTACAACATGGATTACTACTTCGTGGGCGACGAAGGCTCTTTGACGTCGTATGGCGATGCCGTTGACTTCGACTGGAGTCCCCACGCGTTGCATGAGTTCCGCGTTTGGCTGCAGCAGGAGTACGGCACTCTTCCTGCTCTTAATAAAGAGTGGCGCACTAACTTTACCAACTGGGATCAAGTCGTCCCTTTCACAACTGACGAAGCCAGGAAAACAAAGAACTTTGCTCCGTGGGCCGATCATCGCACCTTCATGGAAATTACTTTCGCAGGCACTTACCAGGCGGCTCGAGATGCGGCCATACAGGGCGATCCGGATGCGCACATTGCTGTGTCGGGAACTCAGGCCACGAACGCGTACGACGGAGCCGATTGGTCGCGCCTTGACCGAGTTATCGACGATTTCCTTTCCTATGACGGTGGCAATCAATGGGACATGCACCGCTCGTTTGCCAAACCGAATTCCATGATCGGTTTCTGGACTGGATACGGCTCCCATGGCCTCGCGGTACAAAATGCGATCTGGACAGCGGCAATTCACAACGTTCTGCACCCAAATATTTTTTGGATGTACTCGTTCCTGAACCCGGACCTGACCTATTCAGCATCTGCTCGCGATATGGGGCGCGCGTTTAGTTCACTCAGATCGGAAGGCGTGGGAAAACTGTTGATGGAGTCGACGCGTCAACAAGATGGTATTGCGCTCTACTACTCAATGCCGTCGATTCACGCGGCCAGTATTCTTGGGTATCACCAACGCAGCAGCGACGACGATGACGAAGTGCCAGACAAGTCCCGCTTGAGTTTTCCCGCCAATCGAGATGGCTGGGTGCGGACCATTAAGGATCTTGGCCTCCAGTTTGACTTTGTTTCGTCTGAAGATGTGGCGAAGAATCCAATCTCGAACGATAAGTACAAGGTTCTGATCTTGCCCCTCACCTTCGCTTTGTCCAACAGCGAAGTTCGGCACATTGAAGAGTTTGTTTCCCGCGGCGGAGTTGTGGTGGCTGATGCTGCGCCGGGACTAATGGATGAGCATTGTGCCTGGCAAACAAGCGACGCGGTCAACAAACTTTTCGGCATTAGTTCAGTCGAATCGGAAAAGCGCGATCTTAAGCTCATCCCTGGTGAGGTTCGCACTACGTCTGAGGCAGCGCGCTGGGGATTGAAGTCAAATGAGTTCGGAGGCATTCGGACCGCAGAACCAAACCTTCTAACTGCTGGCGGTACAGCTCTGCTTCAAATTGGAAACGATTCAACAGTTATCGTCCATAGTGTGGGGAAGGGCTGGGCCATTTATCTCAATACGACCTGGGATCAATATCCAAAGCAACGAGCGGCAAAGTTGGCGGTTCAGGTTATCGAGAATTGGCAGAAGCGATCTTCAGTAAGGCCGGCGTCAATCGTTCGATAGAAGTGTCCTCTCCTGATGGCAAACCGCTGTCTCAAGCGCAAATCGCCTGGTATAAGTTCGGCGACGCTCAGATTCTGGCTATCGTCAAA
>Ga0126377_10004205_pt1 | contig 10430 bp, 5 predicted proteins | sample PanSoiMetPlot_22_FD_92647 | JGI IMG/M metagenome (GOLD analysis project Ga0126377, IMG submission 92647) | Tropical forest soil microbial communities from Panama - MetaG Plot_22 | ecosystem: Environmental > Terrestrial > Soil > Tropical forest > Bulk soil | place: Panama | collected 2016-02-17 | reverse complement strand
GCTGCAGCTCAACACGAAGGTCGACGACCTGCTGGCGACGATGCGCGACGGCCGCTACGACGCCGCCTTCGTCGCGGTCGGCGCCCACCTCGGCAAGCGCGCCTACATCCCCGCGGGCAGCGCAGCGAAGGTCGTCGACGCGGTCACGATGTTGCGCAGCATGGAGGGCGAGGAGCCGCCGCAGCTCGGGCGGCGCGTCGTCGTCTACGGCGGCGGCAACACCGCGCTCGACGCGGCGCGCACGGCCAAGCGGCTCGGCGCCGACGAGGCGATCATCGTCTACCGGCGCACGCGCGACCGCATGCCTGCCCACGACTTCGAGGTCGAGGAGGCGCTCGAAGAGGGCGTGCTCATGAAGTGGCTCTCGACGGTCAAGCACGCCGACGGCGGCAAGCTCGTCCTCGAGCGCATGGAGCTCGACGACACGGGGTTTCCCCAGCCGACCGGCGAGCTCGAGGAGCTGGAGGCCGATTCGCTCGTCCTCGCCCTCGGGCAGGAGTCCGACCTCGGCCTGCTCGAGCGCATCGACGATGTGCGCATCGAGGACGAGGTCGTGCAGATCGGCCCGGACCTCATGACCGGCCATCCCGGCGTCTTCGCGGGCGGCGACATCGTGCCCGCCGAGCGCACGGTGACGATGGCGGTCGGGCACGGGAAGGCCGCCGCGCGCAGCGTCGACGCCTGGCTGCGCGGCGAGCGCTACGCGCCGCGCGCCGACGGCGCCGTCGTCGGCCTCGAGGACCTCAACACCTGGTACTACGCGGACGCGCCGAAGACGGTCCGCCCGCAGCTCGACGCGGTGCGCCGGCAGTCGACCTTCGACGAGGTCACGCAGGGCTTCGACGAGTCGACCGCGCTCTTCGAGGCGCGGCGCTGCCTGTCATGCGGCAACTGCTTTGCCTGCGACAACTGCTACGGCGTCTGCCCCGACAACGCCGTCATCAAGCTCGAGCCCGCGGGCGCCTACGCGTACGCGATCGACCTCGACTACTGCAAGGGCTGCGGCCTGTGCGCCGCCGAGTGCCCGGCAGGCGCGATCACCATGCAACCGGAGGCCATCTGATGAGCACCGCGACCGCCACCAAGTGGGTCTACGACTTCGCCGAGGGCTCGCGCGACATGCGCGAGCTGCTGGGCGGCAAGGGCTCCGGGATCGCCGAGATGACGCGCGTCCTCGGCCCCGACCTCGTCCCCGCCGGCTTCACGATCACCACGGAGGCCTGCGTGGAGTACATGCGGGCCGGCCGCGAGGCGCCCGAGGGACTGGCCGCCGCCGTCGACACCGCACTCGCGCGGTTGGAGGCGCGCGCCGGCAAGCGGCTGGGCGACGCCGCCGACCCGCTGCTCGTCTCGGTGCGCAGCGGCGCGCGCGACTCGATGCCGGGCATGATGGACACCGTCCTGAACCTCGGCCTCAACGACGCGTCCGTCGCGGGGCTGGCCGAGCGAACGGGCAACGCGCGCTTCGCCTGGGACTCGTACCGGCGTCTCGTGCAGATGTTCGGCGACGTCGTGCGGGGCGTGCCCGGCGCGCGCTTCGAAGAGGAGATCGCGCGCATCAAGCGCGAACGCGGCGTGACGCTCGACACCGAGCTCGATACCGACGCGCTGGGCGAGCTGACCCGGCGCTTCCAGGCGCTCTACGACTTCCCGGCCGACCCGCGCGAGCAGCTCGAGCAAGCGATCGCCGCGGTCTTCGACTCGTGGATGGGCGAGCGCGCGGTCGCCTACCGGCGCATCAACGACATCCCCGACGACTGGGGCACCGCGGTCAACGTCCAGCAGATGGTGTTCGGCAACAAGGGCGCGACCTCGTGCTCGGGCGTCGCGTTCTCGCGCGACGAGGTCACGGGCGCGCCCGAGCCCAGCGGGGACTTCCTCATCGACGCCCAGGGCGAGGACGTCGTCTCCGGCGTGCGCACGCCGCGCGACCTGTCCGAGCTTGCAAGCTGGTCCCCGGCGGTGCACGACCGCCTCGTCGGCATCCTGCGCACGCTCGAGCGCCACTACGGCGACATGCAGGACACCGAGTTCACGGTCGAGGACGGGCGCCTGTACATGTTGCAGACGCGCAACGCCAAGCGTCCCGCCCAAGCCGCGGTGCGCTTCGCGGTCGACGCCGTGAACGAAGGACTGCTCACGCGCGCGCGCGCGATCGCCACGATCGACGCCCGCTCACTGCACGCGCTGCTGCATCCGACGTTCGACCCAAACGCGCACTACGCGGTCATCGCGCGCGGCGTCGCGGCGTCGCCGGGCGCGGCCAAGGGCGAGATCGTCTTCACGGCGCCCGACGCAGTCGCCGCCGCCAACGAGGACCGCGCGGTCATCCTCGTGCGCCCGTTCACCGAGGCCGACGACGTCGCCGGCTTCCACGCGGCGAAGGGCATCCTCACCTCCGAAGGCGGCAAGGCGTCGCACGCGGCGCTCGTCGCGCGCGGCATGGGCCGCCCCGCGGTCACGGGCGCCGGAGACCTCGACATCGACCTGCACGCCCGCGAGGTGCGCGTCAACGGCCACGTCCTGCACGAGGGCGACCTCATCGCCATCGACGGCACCGCCGGCGCCATCACGCTCGACGACGTCCCGCTGGTCACGCCGACCGTCGACCCGCGCTTCGAGACCCTGCTGCGCTGGTGCGACGAGCTGCGCAACCTCGGCGTGCGCGCGAACGCCGACACGCCTGAGGATACGCTCCGCGCCCGCGCCTTCGGTGCCGAGGGCGTCGGGCTGTGCCGCACCGAGCACATGTTCATGGCCGCCGACCGCCAGCCGAAGATGCAGCGGATGATCATGGCCTCGGACGAGGCCGGGAGGCGCGCCGCGCTCGACGAGCTGCTGCCGCTGCAGCAGGCGGACTTCGAGGGCATCTTCGAGGCGATGGAGGGCCTGCCGATCACCATCCGGCTGCTCGACCCGCCGCTGCACGAGTTCCTCCCCGACGTCAACGAGCTGCCCGACGGCCCCGAGCGCGATCGCGCGCGCTCGCTGCACGAGGGCAACCCGATGCTCGGCACCCGCGGCGTGCGCCTCGGGATCATCCACCCGGAGATCTACGAGATGCAGGCGCGCGCGATCTTCCGCGCCACCCGGGCGGTGCGCGAGCGCACCGGCAACGCCCCGCGCGTCGAGATCATGATCCCGCTCGTCGCCTACACCGGCGAGCTGATCACGGCGCGCGACCTGGTCCTGCGCGTCGGGCGCGAGGAGGGCTTCGAGCCCGACGGCGCGTTCACGGTCGGCACCATGATCGAGCTGCCGCGCGCGTGCCTGGCGGCCGGCGAGATCGCCAAGCACGCCCAGTTCTTCTCCTTCGGAACGAACGACCTCACGCAGACCGCGCTGGGGTTCTCCCGCGACGACATCGAGGCGCAGATCGTCCCCAGCTACGTCGAGCACGGGATCGTCGAGCGCTCCCCGTTCGCGACCATCGACGAGACCGGCGTCGGCGAGCTCGTGCAGATCGCCATCGAGCGCGGGCGCGCGACCCGTCCGGACCTCGAGGTCGGCATCTGCGGCGAGCACGGCGGGGACACCGCCTCGATCCGCTTCTTCGACCGCGCGGGGCTCGACTACGTCAGCTGCTCGCCGTTCCGGGTGCCGATTGCCCGGGTGGCGGCTGCGCAGGCGGCAGCCGCGCGTCGATAACCACTTCCACCTCGTCGCGCACCTTGAGCGCTCCCATGAGGCCGCGGTAGGGCTTGATGCCCCACGCGCTCTGGGTCAGCGGCACCGTTCCGCTGATCTGCCCGTCGCCCGCCACGTCGAGCTGCGCGGCGACGTGCGCGGTGCGGCCGGCCATCGTCAGCTCCCCCTCGACGAGAAGGCGATCGTCGGAGCGGCGCACGGTGGTCGAGCGGAACGCGATCGGCTCTCCGCGCAGGACGTTGCGGTCGATGTTCTTCGCGATCTCGGCACGGTCGCGGTCCGTGAGCGGCGCGACCCCGCCGGTCGCCTCGCGGACCTCGAGTGAGCGCGGGTCCGCGGTCAGCTCGATCGCCGGGCTCGCCGCATCGACGTCGACCGTTGCCTCCCAACGCGTGACCTCGAGCACGAGGTCGTGGCCCATCCTCGCCGCGACGCCCTCGCGGTACACCTTCACGAGCAGCGTGGCGTTGTCGGGACCGAGCTTCACGTCAACACGCGGTCGAGCAGCTCGACGTATTGACCGAGATGGCGGGGACCGAGGAACAGGTCGCGCACGCGCATCTGCGCGGCCTCGCCCATCCGTTCGGCGCCGTGCGGGTCGGCGAGAAGCTCGTTGACGCGGTCGCCGAACGCGGCCAGGTCGGTGGGCTCGACGAGATACCCGGTGCGGCCGTCCTCGACCTGGTCCTGGATCCCGCCGACCCGCGACGCGACGAGCGGGCGCCCCTTCCACATCGCCTCCGACACGGTCAGCCCAAACCCCTCCGCAAGGCTCTTCTGCACGACGACGTCCGCGCGCCGCTGCAGCGCGTTGACGATCACCGCGTTCTCGTCCGGGTCGTTCATCGGGAGCAGCGCGAGGTGGACGCGCCCGCGCGCCGCCTGCGGCAGCCCGCGCCATGCCGCCTCGATCTCGGAGAACACCTCGGCACCCTCGGGATCGTCGGCCACCGCGGTGACGTCGGGGCCGGCGAGGAGCAGGTGCGGGTCGTCGTCGGCGTGGACGTACTCGACGAACGCATCGAGGATCCCCTGCGGGTCCTTGAGCCGGTCCCACCGCGAGACCTGGGCGACGAGCGGGACGTCGAGGCGCAGGGATTGCTCCTCGACGAGCGTCGCCGCGTGCTCGACCGTGCCCACGCTGCCGTCGAGCCGCTCGAAGATCGCCCGCGGCGGGTGATGGTGGTCGGCGGCGAGCCCCGCCGCGCGCAGCACCGCGGTGATGGCCGTGAACGACATCCCGTGGTTCTTCGGCGCGAACGCGTCGATGGACGGGGCGATCACGGTGAGCCTCGAGCGATCGAGCCCTTCCCACGTGTAGCCGGGGCGCGAGAAGACGTAGGCGTCGGCGAGCTCGACATAGCCGATGAGGAACTGCCACGCCTCGCGCGCGAGGTCGTTTGGCAGGTCGAGCCCGACGTGCGCGCGCCAGACGATCGGCACGCCGGCCTCGCGCAGCCGCGGGATCATCCCCGCGGTCTGCGGGTCGTGGAGCAGGACGACGTCGGCAGGGCTGAGCCGCGCCGCGAGCAGCTCGGCGTTCTCGCCGGCGCGCATCTCGTAGATCTCGTGCTCGGCGTCGCCGAGCGGTCCGCCGTCGCCCGCGTGCCCGTGTAGGCGGTTGTGCAGGCGCTTGGTGACGCGGAAGAAGCCCTCGTCACCGCCGATCGTGACCCAGCGCGCATCGATGCCGGCGCCGCGGACGTAGCCCATCAGCGAGCGCAGCATCTCGGCCACGCCGCCGCCGCGCGCGGTCGAGTTGACGTTCCAGAGCACGCGTGAGGCGAGCAGCTCGCGCCCGCGCGCGATCATGTCCTCGAACTCCGCCATCCCTTCGGACGAGAGCACGTCGGCGAAGCGTTCCGGTGGAAGCGGCGTGACGGGCACATCGTCGAGCGCCATGCACGTCGACCTTATAGCGCGGGCCGGTCCTCGAACTCGGAGGACGCACCGCGCGGCGGGACGAGCACCGGGCAGGCGGTGTGGCGGATGACGTGCTCGGACGTGGTGCCGAGCGCGAGGCGCCTGACGGGCCCCCACCGGCGTGACCCGAGGACCAGTAGATCCAGGCCCTCGCTGGCCAGGATCAGCTCGCCTGCCGGATTGCCGACGACGACGATGCCCTCGGCATCCACGTCCTCGCACAGGGCGAGGCGCTCCTCGACCAGGGTGTGGGCGGCCCCCTCCCGCTGCTCGACGATGTCCTCGAGGGTCTGCTCGTCGATCGGCGTGGGCACGTACCCCACCCACCCGCCGACGCCGTCGTCCGCGACGGCCAGCAGCCGCAGCCCGGCGCCGGTCCGTCGCGCGAGGTCGCGCGCCATCTCGAGCGCCACCGCCGACTCCGGCGTCGCGTCGATCCCGACCCCGATGCGCCGAAGCGCGGGCCGTGGCGGCAGGGGATCCGGCGCGATCGCCACCGCGCAACGAGCGCCGTGCAGCACCTGCATCGCGTGGTCGCTCTCGACGATGTGCTGCAGGCGGCGGCGGTGGCGCGAGCCGACGACCACGAGGTCGGCTTCCTCGAATCTGGCCACGTGTCGCAGGGCGTGCGCGGGCGACATGCCGGCGCGGATGCGGATGATCGCCTCCGGCGCCAGCTCATCGCGCACCGCGCGCAGGCTGCTGTCCAGCTCGGCGTGCTGGCCGGTGTAGGTGGTTGGGAACGGCAGCGGCGGGTTGTGGAGGACGCCGACGAGCAGCAGCCTGGCCCCCGTGGCCGTCGCGATCGCATGCGCGAGTGACACCGCACCGCGACCGCGCTCGTGGCCGTTGCATCCGGCGACGATCGTGCGGAACATCGGGCCTCCTTCGGTCTCTGTGGCCAGCGTAAGACGGGCCGTGCGGCCGGCCATCGTGGAAGCCCCGACGACCACCTGCGGCTCTTCACGGATGCGGCGGCCACGGGGCCGCGCGTACGCTCGTAAGCAGGCCATGCTCTCCACGGTCACCGACCAGCGGCCGGGTCCCGTCCCAGCGGCCACTGCCGACGGCACCGACGTCGTCCTCCGGGACGGCTCCACCGTCCACGTGCGCCTTACCGGCCCTGAAGACGCGGAGAGCGTGGCCGGCTTCCTTCGCGGCCTCTCGCCCGATGCGCGCTGGTTTCGCTTTCTCGGCTCCGGCCTGAACATCGACCGCGCGGCGCGGCAGCTCGTCGAGCACGGCACCGGCGTCGTCGCGACTGCCGGTCCCGACGCAGACGTCATCGCGCACGCGAGCTTCGTCCCGGAGACGCGTGATCGCGCCGAGCTGGCCTTCGCGGTCGCGGATGCCTGGCAGGGCCGCGGCATCGCCACGCTGCTGCTGGCCCACCTCGCCCAGCTCGCGGAGGCGAGCGGCATCATGACGCTCGTCGCCTGGGTGCATCCGGCCAACCACCGGATGCTGCAGGTGTTCCGCGACTCGGGCTTCCCGATCCGCGTGCGCTCCGAGCCCGGCACGCTCGAGATCGAGCTGCCGTCGCAGCTGCCCCAGGAGGCGATCGACAACTTCGAGGAGCGCGATCGGGTCGGCGCCGTCGCCGCGGTGCGCCACGTCCTCGAGCCCTCGTCGATCGCGGTGATCGGCGCGTCGCGGCGGCGGGTCAGCGTCGGCGGGACGGTCGTCCGCAACCTCGTGGCGGCCGGTTTCGCCGGCCCCGTCTATCCGATCAACCCGCTTGCGAAGCGCGTCGCCGGCCGCCGAGCCTACGCGTCGATCGCCGACGTCCCGGGCCCCGTCGACCTGGCCGTGATCGCCGTCGCCGCGCCGGGTGTCGTGGACGCCGCGCGCGCCTGCGCGCTGAAGGGCGTCCGCGCGCTCGTCGTGCTGTCGGCCGGCTTCGGCGAGGCCGGTCCCGACGGCGAAGCGCGCCAGGCGGAGCTGCTTGGCGTCTGCCGCGAGACGGGCATGCGCCTCGTCGGACCGAACTGCCTGGGCGTGCTGAACACGAGCCCGGCGGTCCAGATGGACGCCACGTTCGCCCCGGGCCGGCCTCCGGCCGGCCGCGTCGCGTTTGCCTCGCAGAGCGGCGCCTACGGGATTGCGGCGCTCGACGACACCGCGCGGAGAGGGCTGGGGCTGTCCTCGTTCGTCTCGATGGGCAACAAGGCCGACCTGTCGGGCAACGACTTCCTGCGTTTCTGGGAGCAGGACGCGGGCACCGACGTCGTCCTCCTGTACCTCGAGTCGCTCGGGAACCCGCAGCGCTTCGGCCAGATCTGCCGTCGGCTGACGGCGTCCAAACCGGTGATCGTCGTCAAGAGCGGACGCAGCGCGGCCGGGCGCCGCGCCGCGTCGTCGCACACCGGCGCGCTGCTGCAGGCCTCGGAGGCCACCGTCGACGCGCTCTTCGACCACGCGGGCGTCATTCGTGTGGACACGCTCGACGAGCAGCTCGACATCGCCGCGCTGCTCGCGCACCAGCCGCTGCCGTCGGGCAACCGCGTCGCCATCGTCACCAACGCGGGTGGGCCGGCGATCTCCTGCGTCGACGCGTGCGAGGCCGCGGGCCTCCGTGTCGAGCCGCTGGCGGCGGAGACTCGCGCGGCGCTGGCGGAGCATCTGCCGCCGGCGGCGGCGGTTGGGAACCCCGTCGACATGCTTGCCGCCGCCACCAGCGCCGACTTCCGCCGGACGATCGGGACCGTCGCGGCCGACCCGGGGGTCGACGCGATCATCGCGATCTTCCTGCAGGCGCTCCCGGGACGGGGAGCGGACATGGTGCTGCGCGCCATCCGGGCCGCTGCCCGACGCACCGACGTGCCAGTGCTGGCCGCGCTGATGACGGCGCGGCCGGTGGGCCCCGCCGAGGCCGGCGTGCCGGTCTACGCCACGCCCGAGCACGCGGCGCGCGCGCTGGGCCACGCAGCGCGCTACGCCGCCACCAGGCGGCGCCACGCGCCGGACGTCGACCCGCCGCCGGGCATCGAGGCCGACGCGGCCGCAGCACTCATCGCCGAGGCACTGGGCGCCGGCGGAGGGTGGCTCGACTTCGAGGAGACCATGCGGCTGCTGCGTGCCTACGGCGTGCCGGTGGCGCGCGCCCACATTGCGCGTTCTCCGCACGCCGCCGGACGCTGGGCGGCGGGCGCGGGCGGCGACGTCGCGGTCAAGGCGATCGTCCCCGGCCTCCTGCACAAGCGCGACGCCGGCGCGGTGCGCCTCGGCCTGCGCGGCGCCGGCGCGGTCACGCGCGCGGCACGCGACCTGCGCTCCTCCCTGCAGGCGGGCGGCAACGCGGTGGACGGCTTCGTCGTGCAGGCCATGGCGCCGCCGGGCGTGGAGATGCTCGTCGGCGTCGTCTCGGATCCGCAGTTCGGGCCGGTGGTGGCCTGCGGCGCGGGCGGCACCGCGGTCGAACTGCTCGGCGACGTGCAGGTCCGCCTGGCGCCCGTCGCGCCGGTCGAGGCCACCGAGATGATCCACGGCCTGCGCACTTTCCCCCTGCTCGACGGCTTCCGCGGTGCGCCCCGTGCCAATGTTCAGGCCCTGGAGGACATCGTCGTGCGCATCGGCTGGCTGGCCGCGAACCACCCCGAGATCGCCGAGCTCGATCTCAACCCCGTGATCGTGTCGCCGGACGGTGCGGTGGCCGTCGACGCACGCGTCCGCGTGGAGCGCCCCGCGCACCGCCCGCCGTACCCCGCGGTCGGCCGCTGACGACAGGCAGAGCGAGTTCCTGCGGATCCTGCGCGAGCGCGGTGGGGGAAGGTACGGATGGCGGTGGCAGGACGCCGTCCTAGATTCGCGCTATGCCCAGGATCATCATCGCCGGCGGCGGGATTGCGGGACTCGAGGCCCTGCTCGCGTTGCGCGCGCATCTCGGAAGCCGCGCCGACATCGAGGTGCTCGAAGCGGGCGCCGCGCTGGCGCAGCCCCAGCACGCGGTCGCCGAGCCGTTCGGCGCGGAGCGGGCGCCCGACATCGACATCGCGGCCATCGCCGCAGACCATGACGCTCGCGTGCGACGAGACCAACTCGCGTCGGTCGACCCCGACCTGCGGCGCGTTCGTACCGTGGGCGGTGAGACGCTCGCGTACGACGCGCTGCTCGTCGCCGTGGGCGCCTCGCCGGACGTCGCGATCCCCGGCGCGCTCACCTTCACCGGCTCGCGGGACGTCGCCGAATTCGGGCGCCTGCTCGACGATCTCGAAGCGGGAAGGATCGAGCGCGTCGCGTTTGCCGTCCCCGCGTCGGTGACCTGGACGCTTCCGCTCTACGAGCTGGCGTTCATGGCAGGCGAGCACGCGCGTGCCAAGGACCTTCAGGTCGGGCTGATCCTCGTGACCCCCGAGCGCACGCCGCTGGAGGCCTTCGGCCCGCGCATCGGCTCACAGATCTGGAGTCTCCTGGCCGAGCGCAGGATCGTGATGCGCGCGAGCAGCGTCCCGCTGCGTGCGAGCGCTGGGGGCCTCGTCGTCGCGCACGGCCAGACGGTCCAAGCGCAGCGGACCGTGTCGCTGCCCCGGCCCGGCGGCCCATGGATCAGCGGGCTGCCCCACGACGCCGAGGGGTTCATCGTGACCGACCAGGACGGCGCCGTGCCCGGGGTCGACGCGATCTGGGCGGCCGGCGACGCCACGGCGTTCCCGATCAAGCAGGGCGGCATCGCGGCGCGACAGGCCGACACCGCGGCGGCATCGCTGGCCGCGTTCCTCGGCGCCGCTGTCGACCCCGAGCCCTTCCGTCCCGTTCTGCGCGGAATGCTGCTCGACCCGCATGGGCCCATCTTCCTCGATGCACGACGCGGCGACGTCCCGCGGACGCCGCTGTGGTGGCCGCCGACCAAGGTCGCGGCG
>Ga0126377_10004204_pt1 | contig 10431 bp, 9 predicted proteins | sample PanSoiMetPlot_22_FD_92647 | JGI IMG/M metagenome (GOLD analysis project Ga0126377, IMG submission 92647) | Tropical forest soil microbial communities from Panama - MetaG Plot_22 | ecosystem: Environmental > Terrestrial > Soil > Tropical forest > Bulk soil | place: Panama | collected 2016-02-17 | reverse complement strand
CTACGAGCTGCGGCTTTGTGAGTTACTTCCCGCCCTTCATATACTCGAGCACAAAGCTCCTGATCTCGGACGGCACTGCGAGCGCACGGCGCACCCGCGTATTGATGTCGGCGCCGGTCTCGTAGTGCGGCACGAACTGCATCGCCTTCATGGCTTCCTCGGCGTAGTCCTTGTCGTTGTTGAGCCGCGCCAGCGCAGTCCGCAACGCATCGACCGCCGCGGCCGGCGCACCGGGCGGCATCACGATGGTGCGCAGCATTGCGGAATCGATGGCCAGATTGGTGCGGTAGACATCCCACAGCCGGCCGGTCGGGAGTCCACCTTTGAGGCTGCGATAGAACTCCTGGAACTGCGGCAGCGGATAGCCCTCCATCACCCTCGGCACGCTGAACCTGTCGCCGTCATAGTTGCCGTCGTAATAGAGCGGGATCACTGTGCCGGGCTTGACCAGGCTCGGCTCGACCACGCTGAAGAAGCCGGGCGTCGTCTCCGAGTGCAGATGAATCTCGCCGCGCTGGAGCGCCAGGCGAGCCGTTGAGCTACTGCGATAGCCCGTCACATATCGGTACGGCACGCCCAGCATCTCGAGCGTCGCACGGATGAGCAGGTCCTTGGAGGATTCGACCGCGAGCCCGCCGGCCACCAGCCCTTGTGCCTTGAGGATGTCGGCGCCCTGTTTGATCCCGGGCGCGAGGTCGGTGCGGACGTAGTAGACCGCGTTGCCGGGCTGGAAGCCGATGAACTCGTAAGTCTTGAAGTCGACGCGGTGGTTCTCCGGCTCGATCACATACTTCCAGGCTGCACCCGTGAAGTAGCCGAACATGCTGCCATCGCGCGGCCCGACCTCGCCGAGAAAGTTCGTACCGACGAGCCCGCCGGCGCCATCCTTGTTCTGCACCAGGATCAGCGGCGCGCCGTCGATGTGCTTGGCGATGTGTTTCGCCAGCAGTCGCCCCTCGATGTCGCTTGGACCGCCGGCCGCGAAGTTGATCACCAGTGTCAACCGCTTGCCGTGGTAGAACGGATCGGCCGCAAGCGCACATGAAGCGCTGACAAGGATCGCAGAGGCCGCAACAATAGCGGCGCGCAGGCGCGAGACCGGCATCGGATCCTCCCGTTTTGATCGCTTTACCATAGCGAGCGCGGCAGACCGTGGACAGCGACAGAGGCGCGCATGGCTCTTTTGCCACTCGCGCGGCTTTCCGGAACCAGGGCGGCGCAGTAGCATGCCCCACACATCAATCACAGACGACAGGGACGCTCCAATGGCTCAGATCAGACATATCGCAATCGCCAGCGATCATCCGTTCAAGACGGCGGAATTCTACAAAAAGGCCTTCGGCCTTCAGGAGATCGCACGCTTCGGCTTCGATCCGAACAAGCCTGATGAGGCGCCGCGCCCGAGCACCGTTCTCTTGACCGACGGCTATCTCAACATCGCGCTGCTGAAACTCGGCAAGGACCAGACCGGCGTCGGTCTCGACTACCAGGGTCTGCACCATATCGGGTTCGTCGTTGACGACCTCGACGCCTGGACGAAGCACATTGAGGCGCTGGGCGCGCCAAACATCACCACGCTCGCCGACATGCCGCCGACCGCCCATACCGAGATCAAGTTTCGCGGGCCGGACAATGTCATCTTCGACCTCAGTCCCTCGCCCTGGCCGGGCGCCGCGGCTGTCGATCCGGACACGATGAAGCAGCCCGCGGAAGAGGTCGTGGCCTAGGAGCGGACCAATGCAGACTCGCTCTCAAAAATTCCGATCGATCTGTTTCCTCGAACAGATCAGCCGCGGCGCGGTGGCCTTTCTCATGCTCGCGTGCGCCGGAGCGATGCCCGCGCGCGCGGACGGCGTCGGACCCTTGTCGATTGCCAAGACCGGCCACTTCTTCGTCGGCGGCAAATATGTGGACACCAAAGACGGCCCGGTGCTCGCCGGCCAAGCCTATGTCGAGTATTACATCCCAACCAACCGCACGCACGCCTATCCGATCGTGATGATCGAGGGCTGCTGCCTCGCTGGCGCAGGCTACATGGGCACGCCCGACGGCCGCGATGGCTGGGGCCAGTATTTTCTCTCCAAAGGCTATGCTGTCTACATCATGGATCAGGTCGGCCGCGGCCGCTCGCCGTATGTCGAGGCGGTCTACGGGCCGAAATCGATGCGATCGCCAAAAGCAGTCGAGCGCGATTTCATTGCCTATGAGAAATACAACCTTTTCCCGCAGGCGAGATTGCACACGCAGTGGCCGGGCAGCGGCACGGTCGGCGACCCGATCTTCGATCAGTTCATGGCGGAGACCCTGCCCATGATCGGCGATGCCAAAATCCGCGAGGCGGTCAACCGCGATGCCACGATCGCACTGCTCGACCGGATCGGCCCTGCGATCCTGCTGCCGCATTCGCAGTCCGCGGCTCCGGTATGGCTCGTGGCGGATGCGCGGCCGCAGCTCGTCAAGGCACTGCTGATGGTCGAGGCGGGCACCTCGTCATTTTACGAGGTGAAGCTGGTCGGGCCGCCGAACTGGTTTGAAGATGGGTCATTGAGCAAGCCGTTCGGCGTGACCTATGCGCCCATCACTTACGATCCACCCGTGAACGGCATCGACGATTTTAGCCTGGTGCGGCAGGAAAAGCCGGACGCGCCCGAACTTGCCCGCTGCTGGCGGCAGAAGGAGCCGGCGCACAAGCTGATCAACATCAAGAATATCCCGACGCTGCAGATGTCCGCCGAAGCGTCCTTCGGCGCGCCGACCGCCCATTGCAATGCGGCCTTCCTGAAACAGGCCGGCGTGCCGGTCGACTTCATCCGGCTTGCCGACATCGGCATTCGCGGCAACGGCCACTTTCTGATGCTCGAGAAGAACAATCTCGAAACCGCCGCTGTGATCGCCGATTGGCTCGATCGACGCGTCACGCCGAACGAAACGGCCGCCGGAGAGAAAACGGCGCGCTAGTGCCCGCCCCAGGCGCTCTCCCCAACTATGGCTCGCCTGCAAGCGGGCCAAATCCCTTCGGGGCTCGGCGATGGACCGTTCCTGCCTCATAGGCTGACGCGATCTCGAACAACAGCGCCTCATCGAACGGCCGCGCCAGAAATTCCATCGCAACAGGAACCTGATCAGGCTTGGGGCCTTCGAGCCGACTGCCGTTCGGATCGTTGGCATCCGGCACGCGGTCATAAACCACACGGGTGAATCCTGCCGGCACTACGATCGCCGGAAAGCCGCTCACCGGACTTAAATTCACGGCGAAGCTGCCGCCGGCGCTGCGGAACGTGTCAAGATCAGCCCTCAGGCTTGGCTCATTGGGAACCAGATCAGGATTGGACATCTTCGTTCCGGCCTTGAGGATGCGCGGTTCGACGCGGGAGTTGTACACGTCAGCGACGCGGCTCGGATAGACGAGCGGAGCCGGAATGGTCGTGTATACATAGACGAGCGCATCGAGTTTGTTGTCCGCCATCACCTTGTAGAGAATGCGCTGAAGGTTTGCGATCCGCAGCGTGTGATTCATCGCGTCGGGTGAATCGAGCCGCTCGGTCCCGGCGCCCAGTGCAGATCGCAACCAGTCGTTCTCCCCGGCAAACGCCTTGGTCGCATAGAGATCGTCGACACCGCGAAACTTCGGATCCCCGCGCTCCTTGAAATAGAGATCGAGCGCGTATCTCGCTTCAACGCGCGGATTCCCGGCCGCGAGCATCCGCATATTGACCCCGCGAGCGCCGCCCGGCAGCAGTTTCGGATTGCTGGCGATTGCTGCCAAATAGTCGATCGGCCTTGTTCCGGCGGGAGGTGTGACCGGGAACGTCTGCGCAAAAAAATTCGGCTCGTATGCGGTCATGATCTCGGCAATAGCGCCGCTGAAATCGACCGGATCGACAATGGTCGCACCGAGGCTCTTCATGTCGGCAAGCGCCTCGTTGCCGATACGGATGTTTTCGCGGTCCGCGATGGTGGCCTCGATCATGAAGTCCCGCACGACACCGAGCCGCTTGCCAGCGAGCGATCTGCGACCGGTGGAATGCGAATAGGCGACCGGCGGCCTGCCATGCGCGACGGCGGTGATCGCGTCGCGCGGATCGGCGCCGGCGAGGACTTCGAGGAGCAGCGCCGTGTCCTCAACGGTACGGCACATGGGTCCGCCGCGGTCGCGTGAGAATGTCAGCGGCACGATGCCGGCGCGGCTGGTCAAACCCTGCGTCGCGACGATCCCGACCAGCGCATTGAGTGCGGACGGATAGCGCACCGAGCCCGAAGTGTCGGTGCCCAGCCCGCAGACCGCAAGATTCGCCGCGACCGCCGCAGCGGTGCCGGCGCTGGAACCGCCAGTGATGCGCTTGGTGTCATAGGGATTGCAGGTCTGACCGCCGAGCGTGCTGCGGCCGATGCCGGCCGGCGCATATTCGTCGAGGTTGGTCTTGCCGAGAATGATGGCTCCGGCAGCGCGAAGCTTGGCCACCATCGTGGCATCCTTCGGTGGCTTGTCGTTGGCATAGTCAGCGGCTGCGCCAGCCGTTGTGCGCATGTCGACAGTGTCGAAGTTGTCCTTGACGGCAACCGGAATGCCGTGCAGCGGCCCGATGAAGTTGCCCGTGCGGGCAAAATACTCGTCCTGCGCCCGCGCGGTTTCGAGCGCATCCATCATTTTCGGATCGTTGTCGGCGCGATCCGTCTTCGAGCGCTTGCCCCGGATATTGAGTGTCATATAGGCGTTAAGTTGGCCGGCACTCTCGATTGGAGTTATCTCGCCGTACATGAGGCCGGTTGCGGGATCGACTTCGCCTTTGACGCAGGTGCCGTTATAGGCCTCGACGCGCTTGAAATAGAGTTGAACGAGTTGCTCGGCAGTGATCTGCTTTGCCCGGATCGCACGATGCACGTCGGCAATTGTCGCTTCCTCGAGGTGGAAGCGTGGCGCGGAGGCGGCGCTCGCGGTGAACGCGAGATGCGTTCCGCATGTCACCGCCACACCGATCGCGAAAACAGAAATTCTCGAGCGAAGCCAAATTGTCGAGCGAAGCCCGTGTGCGTCCATGGCATTCCTCCCGAATGAATGTTTGCTCGTATCGTACGCCACCCGTCCTGCCAGTCAATTCGCGCTCCCTTGCCGACTCGACACGAAGTGGCTCGGCAGCAACACTGGTTCTGGCTAGCCTGTGGATGCAAGAAAAGCCGCGACCAGTTGCCGCCGCCGGGCGACACCACGATGGGCCTGTGCGGGAGTAACTTGGTATGGCGAGCATGACTTGGTACTGAGGAACATGACGAGCTTACAGACTGGCGATGCGATCGTAGTCACCGGCGCGGCGCAGGGGATTGGGCGGGCGATCGCGATCGAGATGGCGCGGCGCGGGGCCAAGCTCGCGCTGTGGGATGTGCTGGAGGACGGGCTTGCGGAGACCCAAGAGCAATGCCGGCGCATCACGGCCGACGTTATTGCGCGCAGGGTCGATGTGTCCGACACCAGCCAGATCGCCTTGGCGGCGGATGAAGCGATCGGTCACTTCAACGGCGTGTTCGGTCTGGTCAACAACGCCGGAATTTTCCCCCGCGTTTCGATCCTCGATGCCACTCCGGACGTCTGGCGCGCAGTGCTTGGAGTGAATCTCCTGGGCACAGTGTTCTGCTCACAGGCGCTGGCGCGCGACATGGTCAAGCGCAAGCGAGGCGTCGTGGTCAATATTGCATCTGGACGTGCGCTCCAGGGCACGCCTCGCGGCGCGCACTACGCGGCCTCCAAAGCGGGCATTGTGTCATTCACCAAAAGCTTCGCGCTGGAATTCGCCGCGCAGGGACTGCGCGCGAATTGCGTGATCCCCGGCGTGACCGAGACCGCACAGCCGCTCGCCGATACGACCGTCGATGAATTGCGCGAGCGCGGCAAGCGCCTCCCGCTTGGCCGGATTGGCCAGCCTGAGGACATCGCTCGGGCGGTGGCGATGCTGTTCGGCGAAGACGCAGCCTACATGACCGGGCAATCGATAGCGGTGAATGGCGGCGCGATCATGATCCCATGAGGAATAACAACATGAGCACAGGTGTCTCACTCATCCTCGGTGTTGTCGCCTTCCTGCTGTCGATCGTTGATGCCCGCGCGCAAGCGGATTTCTACGCGGGCAAGCAGGTGACGCTCCTGATCGGTACCACGCCTGGCGGTGGCTATGACGCCTACGGCCGGCTCCTGGCGCGCCACATCGGCCGGCACATCCCGGGAAACCCGGCCGTGATCGCAAAAAATATGCCGGGCGCTGGCGGAGTGGCGCTTGCGAACCATCTCTATAACCGCGCTCCCAAGGACGGCACCGAATTCGCAACTGTGCAGAACGGACTGGCATTCGAAAAATTGTTCCACATGCTCTCGCCCGGCGGCAGCGCCGCGCTGTTCGACTCCACCAAATTCACCTGGATCGGAAGCATGACCCAGACTGTGTTCGTGACCGTGACCTGGCACACGTCGCCGGTCAGAACGCTGCAGGACGCGATGACGAAGCAGGCCATCCTGGGCGCCAGCGGCACCAGCGCGGACAGCTATGTGTTGGCGATGTTGTGCAACAATCTCCTGGGTACGAAGTTCAAGGTCGTCCACGGCTATGCTGGCGCAACCGAGGTTTCCCTGGCGGTCGAGAATGGTGAGGTCGAGGGAGAAGCCGGAAAGGACTGGACCACACTGACGTCGACCAAACCGCAATGGATCAGGGACAAGAAAATCAACATCATCGTCCAGATGGGCTTGCGGCCGCACGCCGACATCAAGGGCGTTCCAATGGCGATCGAGCTTGCGAAAACTCCCGATGACCGCCGCGTCATGGAGATTGTCTTTGCCAAGTTCGGGATGTCGCGCCCGTTCATGGCGCCGCCTGGCCTCTCGCCTGAGCGAACCGATATGCTGCGCCGGGCTTTCAGTGCCACTCTGCAGGATCCCATGCTGCTTTCTGAAGCAGAGAAACTCGGCATGGAGATCAATCCAGTGAGCGGCAACGAGGTCGGGGCGCTGGTGAGCCGCGTCATGAGCACGCCAGATGCACTGGCGGAACGGGCACGCGAGGCTTTAAAGCCGCCGCGGCAATAGAACGAAGGAGAAGCTATGCACTATTCGATGTGGCGCGGAGTTGCCGGGTTGGTGAAGCCGACGCGCCGGCCGGGGTCGCTGGAGACCTTGATCAGGCTATTGCCAGAGGGTGTCGGTGTGGTGCCGTTGCTGCTCGACGTGCGCGCCGGGAGCCATGCGGAATTTTCTTCAGCGATTCCGCATTACGAGAAGTATGTCGCCGAGCTGGCTGAGCAGGGCATGGACATGATCCATCCCGGCGGCACGCCGCCGTTCATGCTCCAGGGCTACAAGGGAGAGGACAAGCTGATCAGGTCCTGGGAGAAGAAATACAAGACACCGATCTTCACCTCCGGACAGAACCACGTCCATGCGATGCGAGCGCTCGGCATCAAGAAGTTCATCGGTGCGAGCTATTCGGCGCTGCAAAACAAGATCGTGATCGACTACATGACCGAGGCCGGCTTCAAGGTCGTGTCGATGGAGCCGATCGACGTGCCGTTCAACGAAGCCCAGAACATCTCGCCGGAACGGCTCTATGCCCACATCAAAGGGCTGTTCCGCGAGAACAAGGGCGCCGACGGCATCTACATCCAGGGCGGCGCCTGGCACACCGAGAGCGCCGTCGAACTGCTGGAGCAGGACCTGCAGGTGCCCGTCGTGCATGCCAACATCGCGCCGGCCTGGGAAATCCTGAAACGTCTTTCGATACGCGAGCCGCGTACCGGCTTCGGCCGGTTGCTGCGGGAGCTGCCGGAGATGCAGTAGGGCACAGCCAAGCCAGCTGTAGAGCCCCTACTTCACCGCGCCGACATGATCGAGCACCGCGCGATTGAACAGCTCCGGCTGCTCCCAATAGGATGAGTGGCCGGCCTCTGGAATGAACGCCACGCGACTGCCGGCGATTTCAGCCGCGATCATGCGCGACATCGAAGGCGGCGTGGACATGTCGGCGGCGCCGGCGATCAGCAGCACCGGCAGCTTCAGCTCCTTGAGCCGCGCCTGCGTGATCTCGTTCTTGAGCGGCTGACGGAACTCGCGCCCGATCAGCGCCTTGTGCTCGAGCTCCATCCAGGCCTTCACGCCCTCCGGATTGGCGGCGCGATAGGAAGGCCCGAGTTCGCGGAACTCGGCCGGCATGTCATCCCAGCCCTTCGGGCGGATGAAGGTCGCGGCCTTGGCGATTTCGCCGTCACGCACGCCAAAGGAATTGCTCGAGATGGTGAGGCTCAAGAGCCGCGGCTGATAGGAGAACGTAAAGTCGGATGCAATGCTGCCGCCGGCCGCCGAGGCCACCAGGTGGAAACGGCCGAGCCCGAGATGATCCACGAGCGCTCGCAAGTCCTCCGAGCCGATGCCAGCATTGTTGCGATCGAACGGCGCCGAGTTGATGTAGCCGCGGCGCGAATAGCCGATCACGCGGTAGCCGGCCTTGGCGAACACTGGCTGCTGATAGCCCCAGATGAGCCCGCTGCCGGTCGCCGGATGGAGCAGCACGATCGGGGTGCCCTGCCCGCCCGTGTCCCAGTACCAAAGCTGGCTACCCGGGACCGGCGCCATGCCGTCCTTGGCGGGCACCTGCGCCGGGATCGGAGTCACCGTTATCGGAGTGGTCTGGCTTTGCGCTGGCGTCACGCCAGCGGCGATCGCCAGCAAGCCGAGACCAAGATACCAGGCCCGCAACGGCCGGGCGAATTGATCCAAATTCAGCATCGCACATCCTCCCGTCATGCCTATTGTTGGCACCATGATAGCCGGGGGAACGTGGACTCTGAAGTGGTCCTGACCGGACGGGCTATTTGAGCTCGAAGGTCACTGGCGCCGAAAATCTCTTTGGTTGCCCATCCGGCGGCGCCGGGAACGGCGAGGCGCGGAGCGCCATCGCGGTCATTTCCTGATCGAGCACGGCTGAGCCGCTACTGACAGCGACGCTGGCGGAGATCACTTGCCCCCTCACATCGATTGCGAACGCGACCGATCCCTTTCCCGTGATCATCTTGCTGCGCGCCGCGGGCGGATATTGCTGATGGCGCTTGAGATGGGCGGAGACCCGGCCGTTGTAGGTCGCCATTGCCGACTCGGAAATAACGATGCCGGTGCCGCTCGCAGCCTGCTGCGCTTCACTCGGCTCGACCGCCTGCTGTGTCAGCTCAATCTGCTGCACCTCCTTGGGCTGCTCGCGCGGCGGCGCAATGACAGCTTGCATGTCCGGCGGCGTCTCGCGCGGCAGCACGGTCGGTATCTCGGCCGCCTGCGGCGTCTCGACCATGGCGATCTGCTGCCGCTCCTCAGGCTTTTGCTCTTTCGGCTGCTCGACCGGCTGTTCCTTGGCGACTTCGGTCCGCTTCTCCTCGGGCTTCACCTCGCGCGTTTCGGTGACCTTCTGATCTTCCGTCACTTTCTGGTCCGGCTTGACCTCATTGACCTGTGCCACGTCAATCTGGTCGACACCTTGCGTAGGCGACGCGCCGGCCTGCCGGTTGTCGCCGATCTCAATCTCGACCGTGATTGCTTCAGTGCCGATGCCCGGCAGCGGCTGCGGCTCCTGCCAGAACAGATAAAAGACACCGCCGTGGGCAATCAGCGAAATCAGCAGCAGCAAGACCTGCAGCCACGATCCGGTCGGTCGTACGACCTGCGCCGGCCGATCCGCCGGATTAATGGGGACGGGCGGCGCAGAGGGCTCGGCAGCAGTGCGGCGGGCGCGCGTAAACGGGATTACGTTGCTGAAATCGACGGCAGACGATGCGCCGTCTCGCAAGACGCGCGTCGCTGTAAGTCCTCCCAATCGCGCTTGTAATTGTCCCGTCATTCGCCGGCTCAAGCCAACGCGTTACCACTTCCCACGCTGTATCGACGCGTGTCCGATCCTCCCGTGGCAATGCCCACGTTAGCGAACAGTGCCTGCCTCGACCAGGGAACAAGTGGCAATGCGTTGCAGCGAAGACCGACGCGCGCGTATACCCCACCCCACTATCCGCGCCCTCCATCGCCATAGTGAGAGGATGCGAACCATGAACAGGTTAAGGCATCAGCCTCCGCACAGCCGGTCGCCAAGTGCGCGGAATTTGGCGAGCTGGTCCGCTTTGAGCTCGCGCTTCTCGTCGCGGCCGACAAAGATCTTGAACATGATGCCGCCGTCGACATTGAAGAACACGATCAACGCGGAGAGCTTGCCCATGAAGGGGCGCTCCAGGAAAGCGAGCCCGCCACAGCGCTCGTGCCGCAGATGACCGTGGAAGCCCTTCGACCCCATCAGGTTGAAATAGCCGCGGCCGACTTCGCCGCGCGGGATCGGCCCGCCGAACTCCATGATGCCATCGTCGGTGTGAATGATCAGGGTGACGTCGCCCCAGGTCGCGACGTCGTGCATGGCGGCG
>Ga0126377_10004203_pt1 | contig 10432 bp, 8 predicted proteins | sample PanSoiMetPlot_22_FD_92647 | JGI IMG/M metagenome (GOLD analysis project Ga0126377, IMG submission 92647) | Tropical forest soil microbial communities from Panama - MetaG Plot_22 | ecosystem: Environmental > Terrestrial > Soil > Tropical forest > Bulk soil | place: Panama | collected 2016-02-17 | reverse complement strand
GGACCTCGAAGCTCCGCTCGCAGCCGTCGATCCATCCGAGCCGGTAGCGGCGCTTCAGGTCGACGATCTTGCGGATGAGATCGCCGAGCCGGCGGTCGACGGCGTAGGAGTCGCGCATCGCCATGCGGAGCCGGCGCGCCTTCGCGGCGGCGAGCGTGAGGACCGAGTGCCGCTCCTCGTCGGACGCGAAGTGGAGCCGCGAGAACTCGCGTTCGCACTCGTCTTCGAGCTGGCGGATCTTGTCGAGGTCGCCGGGATCGGGCGGAACGATCGGCGCCGAGCCGGCGCCGTGCGGGCGTCCGAAGCGCGACGCGGGCCGCAGGATCGTCGACCCGCCGATTCCCGGCTCGCTCACGTGCGACGCCGCGGCGCCGGCGCGCAGGTCGTGGGGGTCGTCGCCCCGGCCGTACCCCGCGATGCCTCCCGCCCGAACCGGCGGATCCGACGGCGCGGGCTCGTGCAGTCGGTCGACCACTCGCGCGCGCTGGGCTTCGACCGCGGGCACGTCCTCCGGCCCGCGGGCCGACACGGCGGCCGCCTCGCGGGCGACTCCGCTCGCGCCATGCATGCCGTCGGCGTGCGCGGGAGCGGCCGACTCGCCGGTGCATGCCGCTGCCCCCCCCAGCGACGCGCGCAGGCGCGCGTCGATCCTCGCGACTCTCTCCTTCATCGGCTCCACGCTCGCGGCGAGGAGCGTCGACACGTCCTGGGTGCCGAATGCGGCATAACCCCGGCGCATCAGGTCGAGGGCCTCGACCTTCGCGCGCGCGTCTTCGAAACCACGTCCGAGCCGCTCCACGAGCGACTCGACCTCTTTCAGCAGGCAATCCACCTCGCGCACGAGCGCGTGTGCATCGGGAAGCATGGCAACCTCCGCACGACGCCTCCGCCGGCCGCGCGCACGGCGCTCCGGGGAGAGCGATCGGGAGAACTCAGGATCACGGTTGTCGAACGTCTCGGGCCCCGGCGGAGGGGCGACGCGGAGCGGGCCGGCCGCAGGGGAAGGAAGGTCAACTCGGTCGGAGCCACGACGATCGGCGCATCATCTCCCACGCGTGTTCGAAGACGCGAGCCAACGGGAGAAGCGCCGTCGCGAGCTCCGCCGCAGACGGGAACCAGGGAGCTGTCGGGTAGGGACACACCTGAGGGAAGAAAGACCGGGAAGGCGGATTCAGGTCGGGAGGCCGTCGAGACGGTCACCTCTGGAAAATATGCACTGCACGGCCGTGAACGGCCTCCGCCGCTTCCATGATCGTCTCCGGAAGCGTCGGATGCGCGTGGATCGTGGACGCGAGGTCGACGGTCGTGGCGCCCATCTCGAGCGCCAGCACGGACTCGCCCGCGAGCTCGGCGGCCTCGGGCCCGACGATGTGGATGCCGAGGACGGCGTCGGTCTTCTTGTCGGCGACGATCTTCGTGAAGCCCTCGGGCTCGCCGAGCGAAAGGGCGCGCCCCGACGCGGCCATCGGGAACTTCCCGACCGCGACCTCGAAGCCGCGCTCGCGGGCCTGCTGCTCCGTGTAGCCGACCGAGGAGATCTCGGGGTCGGTGAAGATGACGGCCGGCACGGCGCGCGGCTCGAAGGCCACCTTCTTGCCGGCGATGGCCTCGGCCGCGGTCATCCCCTCGTGGCTTCCCTTGTGCGCGAGCATCGGCTGCCCCGCGACGTCGCCGATGGCCCAGAGCCACGGCACCGACGTGCGCCGCTGCGGGTCGACGTCGAAGAAGCCCGACTTCTCGTTCGCGCGAAGGCCGACGTCCTCGACGCCGAGCCCCTTCGAGTTCGGCTTGCGGCCGACGGTGAGCAGGATCTTGTCGGCGACGATCGTCCTCTCCTTGCCGTCCTCGCCGACGACGACCGTCGCGAGGCCGTCTTTCGTCTTCGCGTAGCCCTTCGCCTTCGTCTTGAGGAGGACCTCGACCTTCGACTTCGCGAGCTTCCTCGCGACGGGCTGCACGAGATCGGGGTCGTTGCCCGGGAGGAGCGTCGGCGTCGCCTCGACGACCGTGACCTTCGACCCGAGCCGCGAGTAGACGCCGCCGAGCTCGAGCCCGATGTAGCCGCCGCCGATGACGAGGAGGCGCTCGGGGACCTTCGGGAGCGCCAGCGCCTCCGTCGACGAGAGCACGTTTTCGCCGTCGAACGCGAAGCCGGGGATCGCGACCGGGCTCGAGCCCGTCGCGAGGATCACGTTCTTCGCTCCGATCTTCCGCGTGGCGCCGCCGTTCTCCTTCACGGTCAGCTCGCCGCGACCGGTCACCGTGCCGACACCGCGGACGAGCTCGATCTTGTGGCTCTTGAAGAGCGAGCCGACGCCGCTCGTCAGCTTCTTCACCACCGTCTCCTTCCACGCGACGAGCTTGCGCATGTCGACCGACCGCTCGCCCGTCTCGATGCCGATCGTCTTCATCCACTCGAGCTTCTCGTAGAGGCGCGATGCGTAGATGAGCGCCTTGCTCGGGATGCAGCCGACCGTGAGGCAGACGCCGCCCGGCTCGTCCTTCTCGACGACGGCGACCTTCAGGCCCTCCTGCGCCGCGCGAATGGCCGCGACGTAGCCGCCGGGGCCGGCACCGAGGACGAGGACGTCGAACGACGCGTCGGGCATGGAGCGATTCGGCTTTCCCTTGAGGAGAAGCCGCGGAGTCTAGCGCCGGATTCCGCGCCGTCGCTCCGCGCGTTGACGCCCGCGTCCGCGCCCTTACACGACCGAGGCGCGACGTTCGCGCCGGGAAGAACCATGAGCACTCGAATCGCCGCCCACGCCGCCATCGCGGCCGCCCTGCTCGCCGTCTCCTGCTCCACCGCGCCGAAGTCGGAAGAAGGGAAGAGCGACGTCGACTCGCGCGCGAAGGCGACGCTCGCGACCGCGCGCTCGACCGATCCGTCGATGTCGAACGTGCTCCACCGATCCGTCGGCTACGCCGTCTTCCCGAACGTCGGGAAGGGCGCGGTCGGCGTCGGCGGCGCTTACGGGAAGGGCGTGCTCTACGAGAACGGTCCCGACGGGAACGGCTTCGACTCGAACGACGCCCGCCCGGACGGAAAGCTGCCGACGACGCCGAGCGGCTACTGCGACCTGACGCAGGCGACGATCGGCGCGCAGATCGGCGGACAGACGTACTCCGAGATCCTCGTGTTCTCCGACCGTTCGGCCGTCGAGAGATTCAAGAACGGGCAGTTCGCGTTCGACGCGCAGGCGACGGCCGTCGCGGTGAAGTCGGGCGCCGGCTCGAACGCGCGTTTCTCCGACGGCGTCGCCGTCTTCACGATGGGAGAGACCGGCCTGATGCTGGAGGCCGCCGTCGGCGGACAGCGATTCCGGTATCAGCCGCGCTGATCGGCTCGACGGGCGGCCGTGCCCGCGATCACGATCCTCGACGCGACGCCGTAGCCTCGCGCGCGGCGAACGACGGCCCGCCTTCGCGGCGGGCCGTCGCGTTGCAACGCGGCGCGACGGCTCCTATCCCTTTCGCCTAGCGTCGCCGAGAGGATCTCGCCATGGCCACCGCAAGGAAGCCTCCCAAGAAGGTGCTCGAGATCCGCTCCGCGCCGGAGATGCATTGGGTGGGGAACGGCTTCCCGGTGCGCACGATGTTCTCCTATGACGACGACCCGGCGCTCGTGAGCCCGTTCCTGCTGCTCGACTACGCGGCGCCCGCGAAGTTCCCTCCGTCCGCGCAGCGGCGCGGCGTCGGCGCCCATCCTCATCGCGGCATCGAGACGGTGACGATCGTGTGGCAGGGCGAGGTCGAGCATCGCGACTCGGCCGGACATCACGGAAAGATCGGCCCCGGCGACGTGCAGTGGATGACCGCCGCTTCGGGCGTCTTCCACGACGAGTTCCACGGAGCCGACTTCACGCGGGGCGGCGGAACGTTCGAGGTGGCGCAGGTGTGGGTGAACCTGCCCGCGAAGCTGAAGATGTCGGCGCCGCGTTACCAGGATCTCCTCGATCGCGACATTCCGTCCGTCGAGCTGCCGAAGGACGCGGGCCGCGTTCGAGTCGTCTCCGGCGACTTCATGGGAACGCGCGGTCCCGCGAAGACCTACACGCCCGTCTCGATCTGGGAGCTGCGCCTGCGGCGCGGGGTCACGGAGCTCGCGGTGCCGGACGGCCACTCGGCGATGCTGCTCGTGACGCGAGGTCGCGTCGGAGTCGACGGCACGAGCGAGGTGAAGGAGGGCCAGCTCGCGATCCTGGACCGTCGCGGCGAAGCGATCGCGCTCGAGGCCCGAGACACCGGGCAGCACGGTGAAGTCACGGCGCTCTTCCTCAGCGGCGAGCCGATCCCGGAGCCCGTCGTGGGCTACGGGCCGTTCGTGATGAACACGGAGGACGAGATCCGCCAGGCGATCGCCGACGTCCAGTCGGGGCGCATGGGCCGTCTTTCGTGAGGCGAGAGCACGTCGCATCGACGGCGCGGAGAGCGCCGCGCTCCCTCGCGCTTCTCAGCGGCCCCCCCGCGCCCGCACAATGCGACCCATGGCGTTGATTCGCGTCGGCGACGTCGTTCGTCATTCGGGATGCCCGGAGTGGGGCGTCGGTCACGTGCTCGAGATCCGCGGCTCGCTCGCGATCGTCTGCTTCGAGGGAAGCGATCGTCACCGCGAGTTCCGGCTTCCCGCGACGCAGCTCCAGGTCTCGCAGGAGTCGATGAGCGCGCCCCCGCGGCGGTGCCCGCATCGGACCGCGAGACCTTCGAGCCGGAAGGCCGCCGTCGCCAAGAACGTCGCGTCGTTCGAGGACGTGCTCGCGCAATTCCGCTCCGCGTTTCCGCAGGGCTTCGCGAGCGACGCGTGGAAGAAGGAGCGTACGGAGCGCGACGCCGTGTTCGCGCGCGTGCGCGAGACGCTCCCGCGCGAGCGCTGGCGATCGCTCGCCGCGAGCGGCGTCGAGGAGCTCGGCAAGCTCCATCGCGCCGTCTTCCACGGAACGACGCTGCTCCACCCCGTCCAGGCGATGCGCGTCAGCGCGATCAAGGACGGCGCGTTCTGGGTCGCGTACGCGAGCTGGGCCTGGGACGACTCCCCCGAGCCCGCCGCGTTCGACCTGCTCGTGGCCGGCCTCTCCGCCGCCGATCAGGCGACGTGGCCGAACGCGACGGCCCTCCGCGGCGTGATCCACCCGGCGACGGATCTGCTCGTGAAGCCCGACTCCGTGAAGCGCGTCGCCGCGTCGCTCCACCACGAGCTCGGGTACGACTCGAAGCCGACGTTCGCGGGCTATCGCAAGCTGCTCGACTTCGCGGGCGTCGTGCGCTCGCGCCTCGAGTCGGAGTCGATGAAGCCCGCCGATCTCTGGGACGTCTGCGGCTTCGTGCGTTTCGGCGGCAAGGCGCAGCCCGCGGGCGTCGGGTCGGACGGCGCGAAGTCTCGCGAAGCGGGCGAATAGCCTCGCGTCTTGCGGCGGTGTCCCGGCGAACGCCGACGTCATGCAGCGGCGGCGTCCTCGCGGACGCCGCGCACGCGTCGCGGGGGGTTGACGCCGGAGGCGAACGGCCTAAACACGGCGTTTCGTTTCGCTCCCTGGCATGGGCTCGCAGAGCCACGGCGGCCGGAAGGCACCCGGTGACGAACCCCCGGTTTCCCTCGGATCCCCTGCGCGGGGCCCTGGCGGATCTCGGCGTCCCTCGCGATCAGCACGACGTGGAAGCGCTCGCGCGGATGCTCCCCGTCCACGTCGCGGGGAAGCCTCTCGAGGAGCTCAGCGCCGACGCCATCGCGGAGACGCTCGTCTACCTCATCGGCAAGGGCGTCATGAGGCCGCCGTCGACGGAGCGTCCGGAGACGCCCGGCGAGTGGGGACGGCACCTCTGCCAGCTCTACCACTCGCGCGACGACCTCCTCGAGCTCGTCGTCCCTCATTTCCGCGAGGGCCTGCGGGCCGGCGAGTACTGCATCTGGGTGCTCCCGCCGGAGCTGACGCCGGCCGCGGCGCGGGACACGCTGGAGCGCGTCATGCCCGACTTCGGGGAGCACGAAGAGAACCTCGAGGTGCATCGCCACGATCGTTGGTATCTCGACGACGCCGGACGGATGCGATCGCCGATCGCCCTGCTCGAGCAGTGGGCCGCGAAGGATCGTTGGGCTCGCGAGAAGGGCTACCCCGGCATCCGAGTCGCGGGCGACACGGCGTGGATCGAGCGAGCCGAGGACTGGAGCGGCTTCATGGCCTACGAGGCGCGCGTGCAGCACGTCCTGCGAGCGCTCCGCGTCAAGGCGATCTGCACCTATCCCATCCGGCGCCGGAATCCGGGCGAGCTCGCCGAGATCGGCGTCTGCCACGGATCCGTCGTCCTGAAGAAGGATCGCTGGTGGCATCGCATCGACGCCACCCGCCGCAAGGAAGCCGAAGCCGTCCTCGTCGCCCTCGCCTCGTCCGTCGTCGCACCATGACATCCGCACCTCCGTGGGAATCGCTGCTCCTCCGGCCGCTTCGGCGCAGCCACGTGGTCCAGTTCGCGTCCGACGACGACTTCCGCGCGGAAGCGTTCACCCGCTTCGTCGGCGCGGGCATCCGAGGAGGAGAAGCCGTCGTCGTCTCGTGCCTGCCTCACCGGTGGCGCGACGTGGCGCGGCGGCTCGCGAGCGACGGCGTGGACGTCGTGCGCGCCGAGCGAGAGGGTGAGCTCCTGCTCTTCGATCCGGAGGCCACGCTTCCGCAACTCCTCGTCGACGGCTCGCCGGACGCCGCGGCGTTCGAGAAGACGATCGACCCCGTCGTCGCCGAGCTGCGCCTGCGTTTCTCCACCCTCCGCGTCTGCGGCGAGATGGTCGACCTCCTGTGGCAACGCGGGGATCGCGACGGGGCCCTCCGGCTCGAGCATCTGTGGAGCGACCTGCAGCGGCGCGCGCCCCTCGAGCTCTTCTGCTCCTACTCGCTCGATCTCCTCCGCGACGACGCCTACGACGGCCCGATCGACGCGATCTGCCGGTCCCACTCCCACGTCATCCCGACGCGGCACTACGACCGCCTCGACGAGGCCGTGATGCGCGCGAGCGCCGAGGTGTTGGACCTTCCGCTCGCGCACATGATGCGTTCCCTCTCCGCGTCGCATCGCCCCGAGACCGAGATGCCGTTCGGCCAGGCCACTCTCCTGTGGCTGAAGGAGAACATGCCGATCACCGCCGCGAAGGTCCTCGACGGCGTGCGGCGGCGCGTCGAAGGGTGAGACGGAGGCGGCGCGACGCCTCAGGGCTGGATCTTCGTCGCGGGCTCGAGCGGGCGCCCCTCGAAGTCGATCGGCGCGATCGAGAGCCGCCCTTCCTCGACGCGTCCGTGGAGGAAGTGGAACGCGCGCCGCGCGCAGCCGTCGGTGACCGGCGGAGGCTCGTGCACCTCCGATCCGCCGCCGCCGGTCACGAACTGCAGCAGCCCGCGCGAGGTCGGCGGAGTCCGCTCGTACCAGTGGCGGTGGCCCGCGAACACCACGGAAACGCCTTCGTCCTCCGCGACCGCGCGGATCGCGTCGCAGATCCGGCCCTGCTCGGGGCCCACCTGATCGCGCTCCGCGCCGTTGCGGAGCACGATCGGCACGTGGGTGAGAAGGACCTTCCAGGGCCGCTTCGCGCTCTTCAGGTCGTCGCGCAGCCAGCGCACCTGCTCCTCGAGCGCGGTGTCGCTCTGGAGGTTGGAGTCGGCGATCGCGACGTGCAGCGGGCCGTAGTCGATCGAGCTCCACGCGCGGCGCGCGCGCGCCACGCCCGGCGAGGGCGCGAAGACGTCGAAGAACGGATCACCTCCCTCGCTCTCGACGTCGTGGTTGCCGATGCACGCGACGATCGGAGCGACCCGCAGCACGAGCCCGAAGGGCCGGAAGAAGCAGCGCGCGTAGTTGGCGCGCGCGCCGTCGGGATACACGACGTCGCCCGCGTGCATCACGAGCTCCGGGCCGAGCTCGCGCATCTTCGCGACGACCCGCTCGGGATGGTTGTGCGCCGCGCGGTCGGACGCGAGCCCGAGGAACTCGGTCAGCCGCCGCGGCGCACCTCCGCTGTCGCCGATGACGACGAAGTCGAACTTCGGCGCCCCGGCTCCCGCCGTGAAGTACCGGAGCGCGTACGTCGTCTTGCTCCGATCCGACGACACGCGGATCGTCAGGTCCTTGTTCTCGGGCAGGTCGTGGAGCTCGAGACGATGTGCGGTGGTCGGGGAAGTCTCCGGGACCGGCGGAGCGCCGATGCCCTCGACGAGCGCGGTCCAGCGCTCGCGCCCGGCCGTGAAGCCGCGCACGGTGACGCGGTCGGTGCCGGGGTTCGTCAGGTACGGCTCCGAGACGAAGGCGCGGTCGCGAAGCGAGCCGTAGCCGAGCACCGCCCCCGTCGGCGCGAGGAGGAGCAGGTACCAGAGGCGCGCGCGACGCTGCACGTCAGGCCCCCGGCTCCGCGTGCGCGTGCAGCGGCTCCGCGGCCATCGGCTCGATGCCGGCGGCCCGCACCTCGACGCGCCGCGACGCGTACGCGACGAGGAGCATCCACGTCCCGCACGCCATCGCGGCCGTCCATCGCTCCGCGTCGATCCACTCCGTCGCGCGCGGCCCGAGGATCCCCTTCGAGGTCACGACGCCGATCCACGCGACGGCGATGGTCCCCGCTCGCAGCGCGACGTCGCGGATCGCGCGCGAGCGCCACCGAGCGACGACCTCCGACGTGAGCACCACGAACGCCGGCAGCAGCCAGACGTAGTGCGCCTTCCACGTCTTCGGGGAGACCAGGAGCAGCGAGCTCAAGAGCAGCGCCGCGTCCACGAAAAGCCGATGCAGCGAGCGATCCCGCCACGTGCGCGCCACGACGAGGAGCGTCACGAGCAGGACCCCCGCGAGGACGAGCTTCACCCCGGCGTCGGGGACGTCCGCATCGCGGATCACCGCCGCGAGCGCGAGGTTTCGCGGATCCGCGCTCGCCGACTCCCGGAAGTAGGGCGCGATCGTCGTCTCCCACCACTGCGCGCTCAGATCGCTCGTCCGCGTGGGCCCGAGGATCGCCGCCGGAACGAGAGCGTTCAGGACGACGAGCGTTCCTCCCATCGCGAGCGTCGCGCGCGGAAGGCGTTTCGTCGCGAGGCCGGGCAGGAAGACGAGCGGGAGGAACTTGATCGTCGCCGCGGCCGCGAGGGCGCCTCCGGCGCGAAGCTCGCGCCCGCGCGCGAGCGCGAGGACGGCCGCGAGCACGAGCAGGAGCACGAACGTGTTGACCTGCCCCTGCGTGAGATTGTTGAGGAGGAAGCGGCCGCACGCCGCGACCGACAGCGCGAGCACCCACGCGGGCCGCTCGACGCCCGTGCGACGGAGGACGATCCAGACGGCGCCGATCGTGGCGGCGAGGACCGCGACCTGCAGCGCGAACCAGACGGTCGCCGCCACCGGCATCGTCGGGGTCGCGATGGGGCGCATCGCGAGCGCGAACGCCGGCGGGTACGAGTAGTTGATCGCGTAGAGGTCGCCCGACTCGACGAGCCCCGCCGCCTGCCGGTAGTCGGCGAGCGCCGTTCCCCCGGTCGCGTGCGTGTCCCGTTGCGCACGCTCGACGTATTTGATCCCCAGGACCACGAGCGTCGCGAGGACGGCCAGGACGGCGCAGGCCCGAAGCTTCATGGGGCGTCGACTCGCCACGGTGGCGAGCGCCGATGAACTTTCGTCGACCGGGCGATGACGTTTCCGTCATGTGCCGCTCGACCGGAAACGCCCGCCGACGACGCGGCGTCGCGCTCGATCAGCCGGTCTTCGCGGCCACGGGGAGCTCGAGTCGCACCATCGTGCCTTTCCCCGGCGCGCTCTCGATGCGGGCGGCGCCCCCGTGCAGCTCGGCGATCGACCGCACGATGGCGAGGCCGAGCCCGACGTTGCCGTTCGCCGTCGTCCTCGACGGGTCGGCGCGATAGAAGCGCTCGAAGACGTGCGGGAGATCGATCGCCGCGATCCCTCGTCCGGTGTCCGCGACCTCGATCCCGAGCTGGTCGCCCGTCCGCGTCGCACGCAGCGTGATCGCGCCGCCCTCGGGCGTGTGCGAGATCGCGTTCGCCACGAGATTGCCGAGCGCACGCTGGATCAGCGAGCGATCCAACGGCGCGCGAAGGTCGCCCGGCGGGTCGACGTCGATCCGCAACCCGGCCTCCGAGGCGGCCGCCTCGTAGAACGCGCGCACGCGCTCGAGCTCCGCGCCCACCTCGACGGGCTCGCGCTGGACGAGGTCGCTCGCGCTCTCGGCGCGCGCGAGGAACAGGAGGCTGTCGATGGTGCGGCCGAGGCGCGACGCCTCCTCGAGGCACGACGCGAGCGTCTCCCGGTACTCCTCCACGGTCCGCGCCTTTCCGAGCGTCACCTCGACCTCGCCGCGCAGATTGTTGACGGGCGTCCGGAGCTCGTGCGCGAGGTCGGCCGAGAACCGCGAGAGCCGGCCGAACGACTCCGCGAGCCGGTCGAGCATCTC
>Ga0126377_10004202_pt1 | contig 10433 bp, 4 predicted proteins | sample PanSoiMetPlot_22_FD_92647 | JGI IMG/M metagenome (GOLD analysis project Ga0126377, IMG submission 92647) | Tropical forest soil microbial communities from Panama - MetaG Plot_22 | ecosystem: Environmental > Terrestrial > Soil > Tropical forest > Bulk soil | place: Panama | collected 2016-02-17 | reverse complement strand
GACATCTTCACCGCGCCGATTGAAAAAGGCGCGCCGCGCAACCTGACCAACTCTTCCGGCGCGCATGATAAATGGCCGCGCTGGTCGCCCGACGGTTCGAAGATCGCTTTCATTTCAGACCGCACGGGCGAAGAAGAGGTCTGGGTCGTCCCGCAGGACGGTTCGAAGCCCGCCGAGCAGTTGACGGACGGGGGTCGGGCGATGCGCTACGCGCCCGAGTGGTCGCCCGACGGTAAATACATCGCCTTCGGCGACAAGGACGGCAAGGTCTGGGCGATGACCGTCGCGGATAAAAAGCTGGTCGAGGTCGCCGATTCGAAGTACGGCCAGGTTCAGGATTACACCTGGTCGCCCAAAGGCAATTATCTGGCCTTCACCATGCAGGATGACATGACGGTCGCGTCGATATACGTCTGGTCGTCGAAGGACAACCAGTTGCGCCGCGTGACTACGAGCGCCTTCAACGAATTCAACCCCGCATGGGACCCACAGGGCAATTACCTCTTCTACCTCAGTACGCGCGATTTCGCGCCGCTCATCTCGAACGTCGAATTCAATTACGCGGCCAATAAAGACACCGGCGTCTTCGCCATCGCGCTGCGCAAGGACGTGAAGCACCCCTTCCCGCCCGAGAGCGACGAGGTGGCCATTACGAAAGATGGCGCGAAGGAAGCCGCGAAGGAAGCCGCGAAAGAGGGCGAGCAGAAGAAGCCCGAGGAGGCGAAGCCCCCGGCCAATGTGGCTGATATGACGATCGATTTCGACGGCATAGAATCGCGCGCCTGCCGCGCTCCGATCGAGCCGAATAACTACGCCGGTTTGTCGGCGAAAGGGGGCTACCTGTTTTACGCGCTCACCCCGGCGTTCTACTACGGACGGCAGGGCGACGCGCCGCCCTCCCTGCGCATTTACTCGATCAAGGATCGCAAGGAGACGACTCTGGCCGAGGGCATAAGCGGTTACGCGCTCTCGGCCGACGGGTCGAAGCTGCTGCTCAGACAGGGGCCCGGTTTCACCATGATGGACGCCAACCCGCAAGGCGACAGGGGGAAGAAGACTGTCTCGACCGCGAACCTGTTCGTCGACCGCGTGCCGGCGGAGGAGTGGGCGCAGATCTTCGGCGAAGTCTGGCGGCGCTATCGCGACTTCTTCTACGTGCCGAACATGCATGGCTACGACTGGGAGGCGTTGCGCAAGCAGTACGAGCCGCTGCTCAAACACGTCGCGCACCGCTCCGACCTGAACTACGTCATCAGCGAGATGATCTCCGAGTTGTCGGTGCAACACGCTTACATCGAGGGCGGAGATTTTAACATCCCGCCGCGACCGCGCGTGGCCCTGCCTGGCGCTCGCTTCGGCCTTAACCGCGAGGCGGGTCGCTACCAGATCACGAAGATTTTCGCGGGCGAGAACGAAGAGGAGATATATCGGTCGCCGTTAACCGAGATCGGCGTTGACATGAAGGTGGGCGATTACGTGTTGGCGATCAACGGCGAAGAGTTGAGGCCGGATGACGACCCGTACCGGCTGTTGCGCAACAAGGCCGACGCGCCCGTGCAACTGACCGTCAACAGCCGCCCGACGACGGAAGGCGCGCGGGTGGTCTCGTACCGCCCCGTGACCGACGAGCAGAACCTGCTCTATCTGGATTGGGTGACCGGCAACATGGCGAAGGTAGACAAGCTCTCCGGCGGCAAGCTCGGCTACATCCACATCCCCGATATGGGGGCGAACGGCATCCGCGAGTTCATCAAGTGGTATTACCCGCAACTCGACAAGAGCGGGCTGATCGTCGACGCGCGCGCCAACGGCGGCGGCAACGTGTCGAGGATGGTCATCGAACGATTGCGCCGCAAAATGCTCGCCGCGGGGTTCGCGCGCACGAGTGAATTTCCGGCCCCGTACCCGGACGGTGTCTTCGTCGGCCCGATGGCCTGCCTGCTCAACGAGAATTCGGCCTCGGACGGCGACATCTTTCCGGCGATGTTCCGCGAAGCGGGGCTCGGCCCGCTCATCGGCAAACGCTCATGGGGCGGCGTGGTCGGCATTACCAACCGAGGATCGTTGATTGACGGCGGCTCGGTGTTCGTGCCTGAATTCGGATTCGTCAACGCCAAAGGCGAATGGGTGATCGAAGGCTACGGAGTAGACCCAGACATCGAAGTCGAAAACGACCCCAGGTCGGTTATTGAAGGCAAAGACCCGCAGCTCGAACGCGCCGTCACCGAAGTAATGAACCGGCTGAAGGCGCAGCCCAAGGCGCTGCCCGCTCGCCCACCTGCGCCCGTCAAAACCAGGTGACATATTTCCCCTGGAAGATTCATGAATGGGATTTATAGGTAGCATGAGACTCATAAGATTCATTTATGTTCCTTCCAGGGGACAATTTTTATCTCCATCCGACAAATCCGAATCAGAACGCGAATCGTAATAGACAAAGAACAATGCTTTAGCGCCCCGATCGATTGATTTGCCCAACTCACAACATGACAATATGAAAGCTTGAATGGCGGCTGTCCGCATATGATTGCTCCTACCTCACCAGTGACAGAGCTACAGTTCTGACCTTCATCAATGATGCTCCCAAAAACCGGTAGTGACCGCACTTTGCCGCGGGCGAATTTTTGTCTTCATTCACCTGCGGAGCCTGAACGGCGCTATCTCTGATCTGGAAGTCGTTCGAGACTTGCACTACTCATAAAAGGCCTCTTGACTTATCGACCCTCTTAACCTCTGGGAAAGGGCAAAAACATATGGAGCTGAAAAGACCAAACTTGAAAAAGATATTTGCTGCTCTGACAGTTATCACGCTAGCTTTAGCCGCCTCATTGACCTACAGTCTGATGAGCGGGCATCCGGCCAGCGCCAAAAGCGCCTACAGTCCATCAACCACATCCGCGGCGCCTGCTGCGAGTTCATCGGCTATGGCCGCCGCCGCGCAAACCGGCGTCATTATGCCGAACACGCCTATTTTAGCCTTGGATACTGACAACACCCTTTTTGTTCTTGTGCCGGGCACCACCGCTTTCGTCCGCTTGGTTCGTCCAGCAGACGCCGCAATTAACGGCAATTTAACCGGGATTGATTTTCGCGTGGGTGATGGGAACAACAACAAGGTTTACGCTGTGACCGACACCGGCAACATCTACACCATTGGCTTGACTGCCGCTACGTTGGGCCAGGCTACTTTGGTGAGTACCATGACGACCAGGTTTCCCTCAGGGTACCAGTCGCTGATGGACTTCAACCCGGTCCTCAACGCGATCCGTTTGATCGGAAGCGACGCCCTAAATTACGCGGTCGTCAATTCGGGCGGTAACCTCAACGCGACTGCAGTCCAGACCAGCCTTACTTACAATGCGATGGACGTCAATAAAGGGGCGATGCCGAAGGTCTCCGCCGGCACATATACCAACAACTATATTGGCGCCATGGCCACTATTTTCTACGCGATTGATAACAACCTCGACACGCTCGTGACGATCGATCCGGCCGCTGCCGGCGGCAGCTCGGCCACGGGCGGAGGCGTGTTGAGGACGATTGGCAATCTTGTCAACGCCACCGGCGGTCGAATCAAAGTAAGCCCGACGGCGGATATAGACTGCTACACTCTCACCAACGGAACTAATCGGATCGTTGGGGTCAGTGGAAGGACGTTTTTCACTATTGACCCGGCCCAGTTCACTGGTCCCGCGGCGCTCGGGACGTCGAAAAACATAGTTGCCCCGGGAATCGCGGTGAATGCTGACACCGGTGGTAGATTCATTGATCTCGCCGCAGCCCCGCTTTCCTACGAAGCCGAAAACGCCACACAGGGCGGCGGGAACATCACTGAAACAAGTAACGCCGGGTTCATCGGGACCGCCTACGTGAATTTCACCGACAACCTAGCCGGCGGCTTCACCGAATTTCAAGTGAATCAGAATGGGACCCGGACCCTCATATTCCGCTACGCCAACGGGAGCGCTGTCAATCGTCCCTGCAACGTGACGGTCAATGGGGTCAGCGCGGGGACGGTGGCCTTCCCGCCGACCGGAGCCTTTACGACCTATAAGACGGTTACACTGCCCGTTAATCTCGGTACCGGGGGCGGTTTCAGAGCGGTGCGGGTAACCTCCACTACCAACGCTGGCGGACCGAACCTCGACCAGTTAGGCGTTAATTAGCCGTTAAACAATCGGCCTAAAAAACCGATTCGGCGTAGACGGATTTATCCGTCTACGCCGAATCGGTTTTCCATCTGACATTTTTTGTTTGTCATTTGAGGCAGATACCCTGCCAGAACCGGATTGACACGAACCCCCCTCCGAAATGGTAGTGCGAACTACCTGGGAGCGCAGGCATCCCTACCATCGGGGTTTTCAGCAATGATCGACTGACCGAAGCAAGCAGGCAAGGATGGGCGGCGCTCCCAGGTAGTTTCCCATACACTCGCGCCGCGATTTTCATTCTTCCAGGGTGTCGCAACTCAGCATCAAGGCTCCTTAGCCAACACCAGCGGTCAATTATTTCCACTCCCCATGCAACACAAAACCGGCCCAGAAGTAGGGGGACGCCCAGCGTTTCTGTCTAGACAATTCAAGCTGAGCCGCTCGCAGAGCCGCCCCCGCCGGCAGACCGTCTTTGAGCATGCGCTTATAAAAAAGCTTCATCAGTTCGGCCGTCGCCAAATCGTCGACTTTCCACAGACTCGAGACCACGCGCGGCGCGCCGGAGTACATAAATCCGCGTGTCAGCCCGATCAGTCCCTCGCCTTTGATCTCCTTGCCCAACCCGGTCTGGCAAGCGCTCAGCACCACCAACTCCGCCGAGAGTTTCAAATTATAGATATCCTGCAGCCGGAGAAATCCGTCCTCTGGCTGTCCCTCTTCGTCGACCAGCGACAGTACTATGCCCGACAATTCAGGATGGACGTTATTTAGCATTCCGTGGGTGGCGAAATGCACGATGCGATATTCGCTCAGCTCCGGCCTCAGCGCGGTCATCCGACTCGCCTCGAAATCCAGCGCCCTCATACGCTCCCGCTCCGGGACTAGGGCCGATATCGCCGCGGCCTCACGCCTCGTGCTGAGCAATCGCCCGAAACCACCGTCGGCGCCGATCACTCCCGTTTCCCGACCGGATCTCGTCATCTGCAGAAAAGCGATGTCCGCCTCGTCTGAATCGACTGATTTGGCTTTCCCTTTGGCCCCCGCTTTGCCTACATCCCGCCTGATTCTTGTATCATCACCCGTGAATACCGGATCGGCCAGAACTGCGAGCAACTTCTCCGCCGGCTTGCGTCCGGCCGTTTCACGCCGCAGCGTTGCGAGCGTGGAAGCCGACGGAAGGCTCACGATTTCGTGTTCGACCAATAACGGCTGCGGTTCGGCCCCGGAATTCCGCCCCTCGTCATTCCCGGTAGAAGGCGCGGGCAGGGCGGCAAAGGGGATGTACTGCAACGCGCCGTCGGCCACTATCGCCAACCTCTTCTTGCCGAGTTGGGAGGCGACTGGGCCGAGCAGCATCCGGCTCAACTCGGCGGCCTGTGGCCAGTAGTTCGCTCTGGCCTCTTTGATACGAGCCCGGTATTTAGCCTCGGTGTCGCCGGGTTGCGGCTGCGGCGCGGTTAACAACTCGCGCACGCGGCGCGCCGCCTCTTCTATCTCCGCCCGCTTCGGCAGTCCGTGGCCGATGATCGACGTCTGGCTCACTACGAAGAGGTAGCTCGCGTCATCTCCCAGCGAATACTCCAGGATGATGGTGTCCGGGTCCAGCGCTTGCTGTTGAATCTCCGCCAGGCCGAGCGGCTGAGGCTGGGTCAAGGCGGCGTATCGAGGGCTGCGCGCGCGAATCTGCGCCCTTAACTCGTCGTACTCGTCAGTGATGGAGTCTATCTCTTTGGCGGCTGCATCGGCCTGTGCGGGAGTGTGCTTACGATTTAATAAACTTACTTGCGCCGCGGCCTTCGCATTGATTCGTTGCCGCAAGGAGCGTTCACGCTCCAGGAGGGAACTATCGACGCCCTGGCGAATGTCCGCGCGGGACTCTCTCAGCAGTTCGAGCAATGAGCGAGCGCGGGCGCGTTCGCTAACTGCAAACGCGACGGCGTCAAAAGCCGCGCCCGAATTCTGCTTGCTCATCTGCATCAGGATGTCGATGTAAGATCGGTAGAAATCCTGCCTGGAGGCGAAGTAGGAAGCACGAAGCTCCTGGGCGGCGATATTTGTGCGCAGGGATTCGATCAAACTGACAGCCTGTTCAATGAGTTGGCGAGCCTGGGTGAGATTACCGCGTTTTTGCTCGACATGCGCAATTCCGAGCAGGGTATCAGCTTCTCCGTTGCGGTCACCTACGGCCCGCCTGAGTAGCAGCGCTTCGTTGTAGCGCTCCAGCGCCTTTTGTATCTCTCCCAGTGAGTCATAGACCGCGCCGATGTTGTTGAGTGTGATGGCCTCATCCCTGCGGGCGCCTAATGCCTGGAGAATCGGAAGAGCCTCGTTGTACTTCTCCAATGCCTTCTGCGGCTCTCGCAGTGACCAATAAACCTCGCCGATGTTGCTGAGAGCGCTGGCCTCCCCAGTGCGGTCGCCTACTGCCTGGAAAATCGGCAGAGCCTCATTGAATTTCTCCAGCGCCTTCCGCGTCTCTCCCAGTGACTGATAGGCCATGCCGATGTTCTTGAGTGTGATGGCTTCCCAACTGCGGTCACCTACTGCCTTGAGAATCGGCAGGGCCTCATTGAATTTCTCCAGCGCCTTCCGCGTCTCTCCCAGCGATTGATAGATCGCGCCGATACTGCTGAGCTCGCTAGCCTCCCCACTGCGGTTACCCAGCGCCCGCGAGAGTGACAGAGCTTCGTTGTACTTCTCCATCGCCTTCTGCGTCTCTCCCAGTGACCGATAAGACGTGCCGGTGTTGTGGAGTGTGACGGCCTCGCCCAGGCGGTCACCTACCGCCCGCCTGATCGGAAGAGATTCATTGTACTTCTCCAGCGCCTTCTGCATCTCTCCCAGTTGGGAATAGACCGCGCCGATGTTGGTGAGTATGGCGGCCTCCAGTTTTCGGTCACCCAGCGCCCGCGAGAGCAGCAGAGCTTCGTTGTACTTCTCCATCGCCTTCTGCATCTCTCGCAGTGACCAATAGATCGCGCCGATGTTGCTGAGTGCGATGGCTTCATCTTTGCGGGCGCCTGCCGCCTGGAAAATCGGCAGAGCTTCGTTGTGCTTCTCCAGCGCCTTCCTCGTCTCTCCCAGTGACCAATAGGCCAAGGCGATGTTGTTAAGCGCTCTAGCCTCCCCACTGCGGTAATCTACCGCCTGGAAAATCGGCAGAGCCTCATTGAATTTCTCCAGCGCCTTCCGCGTCTCTCCCAGTGAGTGATAGACCAGGCCGATGTAGTTGAGTATTTCAGCTTCCACCTTGCGGGCGCCTATCGCCCGACTGATCGGCAGAGCCTCATTGAACTTCTCCATCGCCTTCTGCATCTCTCCTAAGCCCCGATAGACCTCACCGATGCAGTTGAGTGTTCCAGCCTCCCCACTGCGGGCGCCTGCTCTTCGATACAGCTCCAACGCTTCGTTATACTTCTCGACGCTCTTTCTTCTGGCTTCCAGCGTTCCATCTTTTAGCTGCTCCGCCTCTCGAAAGGCCGCCTCTCCGGCGACTAGATACTTGTCCTCGGCTGTCGCCGCTCTCAGTTCTTCTACCTTAATCCCGTAACGTCCTGCCCTGGCGGTTTTCCCCGCTGAACGCGCCTCTATCCTATACGCGCCGGTCGCCTCTGCGATCGCCGACACAGTCTCTGATCCCTCGACCAGATGTTCGATGTCGACCTCGCTGATCTTCTTACCGTCAGGCGCAAACAGCGCCACCACCACATCTATCCCACGTTGCTCGACCACCACCTGCAAGTACTGACCGGAGATCATAGTGATCTTGTAGGAATGAGATTGCCCACCAGACAGCTCACGTTCAATGGGCTTACCGGGTTCCAGCGAATCGGTCTCCTGAGCGCTTTGCGCATCTCTGCGGGCGCCGGCGCTTGCTTGCACAGGCGATGAGCCTGGCCATGGGGATGGAAAAACCAACAACCCGATCCAGATGAGCAGGTTGATAATAAATGCGGCGCAGATGGTTGTTGGCAAAGCCTGAAACTCCGGGTTTGAGACTGGCGCTATTTGGTTAAACAAGGCGGCGCCTCCAAGGAAGTTTACTGCTGATTTAAAGCAGGATTGGGGGAAAAACCGGGACTGGGTGTAGTTTGAACCTTGGATATCTGCTGGGGCATTGTGTAGCGGACCCGACTGTGCAATCAACCGATTCACCAATTCGAGCAATCGCTTACGGTTTAGTTGTTCCGGATTAACGCCCAGCTCATGACCGTGGGCAATATAGTCGCCTTCACCGGCTTTGGCAATATCGAGCCGCTAAACAATTACTAAAAGATGAGCGCTGGGCCTGATCGCGCGCTTCGCCGTTGAACTCCGCCTAGCCGGCCGGCGCTCGCGCGCAAAAAAACGCGGCCGTGAAAAACATGAACCTCAATGAGACTCAGATTCCCCGCGAGAAGCGGATTGACATGAACCCTCCTCCGAAAAAGGTAGGGCAAACTACCTGGGAGCGCCGCCCATCCTTGCCTGCTGGGTTCCCGGCAATGACCGACTGACCGAAGCAAGCAGGCAAGGATGGGCGGCGCTCCCAGGATGCGCTCCCAGGTAGTTCGCCCTACCCTCTGATGACCATTACCTCGGTGGCTTTGACGAGCGCGTAAACCGACACACCCTTCTTCAACCCCAGTTCGCGCGCCGCGTCGCTGGTGATGATCGAGGTGATGATCTGTCCGCTGACATCGATGCTGACCTGCGCGAGCAGCCCGTCGTAGCGGACTTCAGCGACCCTGCCGAAGAGCTTGTTGCGCCCGCTGATGGCGCCGAGGCCAACCGGCTTTTTCGACTTTGCCGCTCTGCGTTCGCTCGCCCCTGTAAGGCGGTCGACCTCGCTCCGAGGGATGCGGTGATGGCCGCCGGCGGTCTTCACCGATTTGATCTTCCCGCTGTAAATCCACTGCTTGAGCGTAGGGTAACTGACGCCCACCAGTCGCGCGGCGTCGTGCAATCTCAGCAATTCCATAAATCTCCCTTCCTATGCCGTTATCTACGATTATTGGCGACAGTATAGCGACTGGAGTATTCGGTTCAATATGATTTAAATTTGGATCCGCATGCGAGTCGGGTTTTGAGGCGGCTGAGGTCGAAGCGTTACAGCGCGCGTAGAGGAGGGTATTCCTCGCCCGCGTTCGTGATCAAGGCGATTGGTCGTGGAATACCCGCCCCTACGCGCGGCGCTGTTCCGGTTATTTCACATTGAAGCCGGTCGCCGAGAAATCAACGTCCTTCACTCGAGGGAGGCACGATGCTCTTCAGCCGCAGGTAGACGGCCATATATCCATACTCTTCGTTCGAGTGAGAGACCATTCCGGCGAGCATTCCGAGTTTGGAGCGTTGGCGCTGGCCCGCCGAGATCATTTCGGCGGCCTTGGCGTCGGTGAGCGAATCGAAGGCTTTATCGCACATGTCGAAGGACTCCTTGAGCGCCGCGACAAGGTCGGCCTTCGAGGTCTTCGAGCCGGCGTTGAGCGCCTTCTGCTCGCCGTTCACCGTGGAGCAGATTCGGGCCTGAGAGTCGGCGACGTGGGCGACCAACTGGCCGAATGCGCGGACATCCGCCGTGGCCTTAAAGCCGTAATGCTCCTCAGGCATCTTCTCAGCCATCTTGATGTGGTTGTTCTTGATATTGGTGTACATCTGCTTGAGTTCCGCGATCATCGGGTTCGCATTCTGTGGCGCGCCGGGGGCCGCCGCCTGTTGGGCGAAAGCGCTCGCGGACGCCGCGGCCACGAAGATCGCGGTGAGGATAATGGTCGAGTAACGGTTCATATGCGTCTCCTGTTCTTTCATTGTCTGCCAATTGAACGTGGTTGTTCGCTGTGTTTCCCGCCGCCCGCCTGGGCGGCGGTTCGATATTGTCCGCCGGCCTCATTGTTTCTTACTTGAGATCCGCGCCGTGTTTCTCGAAAGTGGCGCTTTGGTTTTAGCGTACATCTCTTTAGGGAGACCCGCAATATCTATAGGCCCGGTACACCAAGATTCGGATTTAGCCACCGCAGCGCACAGAGGGCACAGAGCATTAAAAACCAAGCAGCCGCCCTCTGTGATCTCTGTGACCTGCGGTGGCTGGATCTTGCCGCGCTCCAGATCTTGGCGCCGCCGCTCATGTAGGCGCTTCTGTTCGGCTTTTGTGAATCATTGACAGGGCGGGCAATTGCGCCTAATTTGGCCACGCCGTCGCCACAATCCGCGCAATCATTCAAATTCCGGACAGGAGATTACTATGAAGACCAAACTGTTCTGCATTCTGCCCGCGCTGATAACAGTCGCGTCGCTCTCCGCTTC
>Ga0126377_10004201_pt1 | contig 10434 bp, 9 predicted proteins | sample PanSoiMetPlot_22_FD_92647 | JGI IMG/M metagenome (GOLD analysis project Ga0126377, IMG submission 92647) | Tropical forest soil microbial communities from Panama - MetaG Plot_22 | ecosystem: Environmental > Terrestrial > Soil > Tropical forest > Bulk soil | place: Panama | collected 2016-02-17 | reverse complement strand
GCGACACGTCGGCCACTTCTGCACCGATCGCTTCCAACAGCGCTTCAACCCAGCGCTGCGGGACTCGACGCGTGATGAACACGATGCGGCTGCTGCGATCATCCGAGGGCCAACGCTTGAGCCAGCCGGGCGCGTGAAAGACATGCTGGACGCCGTGGATCACCGCCGGCCGGTCCGGGCTCTCGGCAATGTTCACGATGCCCTTCAGGCGCAGGAGATCGGCGCCGCAATGCTCGGCGAGCGTTTCGAGAAATAAGGTGAGCGTGACGGCCCCGATCGGCTGCTTGCGGACGACCGTATAGGCCTGGATATCGGCATCATGCCGAGCATGGGCATGGGGGTCTTCCGCCAGCCAGGAATTGACGTCGAGCGAGCTGACATGGGGATCATAAAGACCGGCACTAAACAGGCACTGCGAGTCAATTTTGCCCCGATCGGCGCTCAGCACTGGCGCTGCGGCGTTGAGTTGCGAAAGGCGGCGGAGCAACAGCGGGTGCGCAGGCCCGTTAAGATCCAATTTGGTCAGCACAATTCTGTCGGCGAAGGCGATCTGCTTTTGCGAAATATCTTCCCGTTCGAGCGTGGCGGCGCCGGTCATAGTATCCACAGTCGTCACCACGCCGCCCAGCACGACGTGCTCGGCGATGCTCGTATCCGTCATCAACGTTTGCAGGATCGGCGCTGGGTCGGCAAGGCCGCTCGTTTCGATCACAATGCGATCAAACGGCGAGCATTCGCCCTCGTCACGCCGCTGCAACATGTCTTGGATGGTTTGGGCCAGGTCGGTGCGGATCTTGCAGCACAGGCAGCCGGTCTTGAGTTCGATGAAGCTGTCCTCGCTCGCTGCGACGAGCTCGTGGTCAAGCCCCACCTCGCCGAATTCATTGATGATGACAGCCGTACGCGAGAATTCGGGCTGGCGAAGTAAGTGGCCAAGGATCGTCGTCTTGCCGCTGCCAAGGAAACCGGTGAGAACCGAAATTGGAATCATGTCTGCCTGCATCAATATGGCACCAGCGGAGTAAGCGCGACGCGCACGCGCTTTGCGGCGTAGCCCGGATCGAGCGCTTCCCTAACCTGACGAAGGACGCCCGCAAGCGAAATCGCGCCACGTTTACGGCCGTCGATCGTGACCATCCAGCGAAACATTTCTGATGGTGTGGGATCGATCCGGATGTCCTTGCGAGCTTCGTAGATAATGATTGCGCCATCGCGCGCTCGCTGAACGCCGCCACGGACGCGCCATGCGGCGAGGCTTTGCACCAGCAGCTCGCAAGCTCGATCGACCGCAACCTCGCTCACAGGGCTGCTCCATCCCGGGTTTTTTGCGAAATCTTGCGCTTAAGATAGCGGCCGTCCTGCGCGCTGCCGAAATACTTCCCATTCTGCACCATCACCTTGCCCCGCAGGATCGTGACCGCCGGCCAGGCAAAGATGTCGTGGCCCTCCCAAGGGGTGTAATCGGTCTCGTGTAGGTCTGCGGCGCGGACCTTGCCGCGCCGTGTGGGATCGAGGATCGTGATGTCGGCATCGCTGTTCGGGGCAATTGCTCCTTTCCTGGGATAGAGGCCCATAATCTTCGCGGCATTGCTTGAAACCAAGTCGACATATTGCGAGAGCGAGTATCCGCGACGTTCCACCATCTCGGTGTACATGACGCCAAGGCGGGGCTCGACACCCGAATTGCCGCCCGTCGTGTCGTCGATTCGACTGCCCACGGTCTTGTCCTTGAGCGTGCAGCACAGCTCATCCGTGGCGATACAATGGATCGTATCGTTCGCGGTGCCCTGCCACAGCGCCTTCTGATCTTCTTGCGTCTTCAGCGACGGGTAAGTGTGATAGATCTGGCCATGGGGACGCTTGTAGTCATCCGCCGAATAGAGCAGGTACTGGTGCAGCGTCTCGCCATAGACAGGAAGACCCTTGCGCCGCGCCTCGGCGATGGCGGCAACACCCGTGCCGGCCGAAACGTGCATCATATAGAGAGCTGTGCCGGGCACGCTTTCTGCGAGACGCAAGATGCGCTGAAAGCTCAAGTCTTCCGATAGCTGGTTGTGGACTTCGGCGAGATGCTCGTAGCCCACTCGGCCCTGGCGGATGAGCTTGGCGTACATATGCATGACGATGTCGTTGTCTTCGGCATGAATGACGCCGAGTCCGCCCTCCTTCGCCAGGACCTGGAACGCCTCCCAGATATCGCCGAAGTCGACCATGCGGCCGCTGCGCGAGGGAAGAATATTGGTGGTGAATATCTTGAGCGTCGGGTAGCCCGCCTGGATCGCCTCGGCGAGCTGGCCGCTGAATTCGGGCGGCGGCTCGGAGTGCAGCATGATGTGGTAGGCCCAGTCACATGGGCTTTTCCCGACGAAATCCTTGTCGCGCGTCTCGATGGCCTGCAGCGCCGAGACGCCGTCGCGCCAATAGGCAAAATCAATAAAAGTCGTCGTCCCTCCGAAGAGCGCGGCGCGGCCAACCTGCTCGGGGCCGGCCGTAACGAGTGGTGTGCCGTCGGGCTTGATCCACACGTGATGGAGATGCACGTGCGGGTCGATGCCGCCTGGCATGACGATATGCCCCGTTGCCTCGATCACATGCTTGGCGGAGTCGGCCGACAGCGCTCCGGGAGCGGCGATCGCGGCGATCGTCTCGCCGGCGACCGCGACATCACAGCGCACGACCCCCTCGGGTGTGACCACGTCGCCACCGCGAATAATGAGATCGAACATGTCCGCCCCAGGCGCCGACAAAGCCGAGATACTTGGTTAGCACAGGAAACGTGCGCGCGACGCCGAGCCGAGCTACCGCTCCGCGCGGCTGACGACCTGCATCAGCTCTTCAACCTTTCTGCGCTGATCGGCCTTGTTGCCGGAGGCGATTGCGCGTTCCACGCAATGGGCGACGTGGTCGCGCAGGATTTCCTCCTCCACTCGTCTCAGCGCGGCGCGAACCGCCGAAATCTGCGTCACGATGTCGATGCAATAGCGGTCCGCTTCAACCATGCGCGCGATCCCGCGCACCTGGCCTTCGATCCTGTTCAGTCGCTTGGCGCAGGACGCCTTGATGTCTTCCCGCATGCACGCTATATACCCCCATAGGGTATAGATTTCAACTGTCGAGAAAGCCAGATGGGCGGCGCCAGCCCCGTAGAGACGCAGAGCCGGTGTTGCTCGGGCCCACACGGTCACGCGGCTGCGGTCAGATCCTCGGCTCCGGTTCCCAAGGGCACGATCTATACCTGCCCAATGCATCCGCAGATCCGGCAGGTCGGCCCGGGTTTCTGTCCAATCTGCGGCATGGCGCTGGAGCCGGAACTGGCCGCTGCCCAAGCGGCGCCCAATCCCGAACTCACGGACATGACGCGCCGGTTCTGGGTCGGCCTCGCGCTCGCGATTCCCGTCGTCGTGCTCGAAATGGGCGGCCACCTTACCGATCTCCACATGCTCCTCGGCCAGCGCTGGTCGAACTGGCTGCAGTTTCTATTCGCCACGCCGGTAGTGCTGTGGGCGGGCTCCCCGTTCTTCGTGCGCGGCTGGCAATCGCTTCTCACGCGCAATCTGAACATGTTCACGCTGATCGCCATGGGCATCGGCGTAGCGTGGCTTTACAGCGTGGCCGCGATCCTGCTGCCCGGCATGTTTCCGCCGGAATTCCACAGTTCCGAAGGGGCGGTTGCCGTCTATTTCGAGGCTGCAGCCGTCATCACCGGCCTCGTGCTGCTCGGTCAAGTGCTCGAGCTGCGTGCGCGCGAACAGACGTCGGGCGCGATCCGGGCCTTGCTCGATCTCGCCCCCAAGACGGCGCGGCGCTTGAGCGCGGACGGAGGTGAGGAAGAGGTGTCGCTCGACGCGATCGCGGTCGGTGATCGGCTGCGCGTTCGTCCGGGCGAGAAGATTGCGGTCGATGGCGAGGTGATCGAAGGGCGTTCCGCGGTCGATGAGTCCATGGTCACGGGAGAATCCATGCCGGTGACCAAGGAGATGGGCGCCAAGGTCATCGGCGGCACGCTCAACACCACCGGCAGCTTCATCATGCGGGCGGAGACGATTGGCCGCGACACCTTGCTATCCCGGATCGTGCAAATGGTTGCGGCGGCGCAGCGCTCGCGGGCGCCGATCCAGCGGCTGGCGGATCAAGTCTCGGGCTGGTTCGTGCCCGCAGTGATCCTCATCGCGCTCGTGGCATTCGCCGCCTGGAGCATTTATGGCCCACCGCCGCGCTTCGCCTTCGGATTGGTCGCCGCCGTCACGGTTTTGATCATCGCCTGTCCCTGCGCACTCGGCCTGGCGACGCCGATGTCGATCATGGTCGGGGTGGGGCGGGGCGCCGAGGTCGGCGTGCTGATCAAGAACGCCGAAGCGCTCGAGCGGATGGAAAAGATCGACACGCTCGTCATCGACAAGACCGGAACGCTCACCGAAGGCAAGCCGAAGGTGACGGCGGTCGTTGCTGCTGCTGGGTTCGATCAAAACGAGGTTTTGCGCTTAGCCGCAAGCGTGGAACAGGCGAGCGAGCACCCGCTTGCGCTCGCGATCGTGGCAGCGGCGCAGGAGCGCGGCCTCGAGCTGGCGGCCGTGGCGGAGTTCGATTCGCCGACTGGAAAAGGCGTCCTCGGCGCTGTGGATGGGCGGCGGCTGGCGCTCGGGAATCCGAACTTTCTGCGCGAACTCGGTGTTCAAGCAAACGAGTTGGAGCAAGAGGCCGAACGGCTTCGGCGCGAGGGTGCGACGGCGATTTTCCTGGGCGTCGATGGCAAGCTCGCCGGCGTGCTCGCCATTGCCGATCCGGTGAAACGCACCACTCCCGACGCGCTCAACGCGCTGGCGAAGGAAGACATTCGAGTGGTGATGCTGACCGGCGACAACAAAACCACGGCGCAGGCGGTCGCGCGGCGCCTCGGCATCACGCAAGTGGAAGCCGAGGTGTTGCCGCAGGAGAAGAGTGCCGTCGTTGAGACGCTGCAAAGGGAAGGCCGTTCGGTCGCCATGGCAGGCGACGGCGTCAACGACGCGCCGGCACTGGCCGCTGCCGAAGTCGGCATTGCCATGGGCACCGGCACCGATGTCGCAATCGAAAGTGGGGGGGTCACCTTGCTCAAAGGCGACCTGACCGGGATCGTGCGCGCGCGCCGCTTGTCGCAAGCGACGATGCGCAACATCCGCCAGAATTTGTTCTTCGCCTTCATCTACAACGCGGCGGGCGTGCCGATCGCCGCAGGCGCCCTCTATCCAGTGTTCGGCATCCTGCTGTCGCCCATCATTGCCGCGGCAGCGATGGCGCTATCGTCGGTCAGTGTGGTGGGAAATTCCTTGCGATTGCGGCGAATTCCCTTGTGAAGATTCTCCGCTTAAGGAATGGCAGCGCCGGTCGCTTCACCCACGCGCCTGGCGATTCTAACTCATCTCGCGGACCAGGGCGAAATGACCGTGCAGGAGATTGCGCAGCCCTTTGCCATGAGCCTGCCGGCTGTCTCGCAGCATTTGAAGGTGTTGGAGCACGCAGGACTCATTTTGCGCCGGCGCGATGGGCAACGCCGCCCCTGTCAGATCCGGCCGGAACGCCTCGCTGAGGCAATGACCTGGCTGAACTTCACACAGCGCGCTTGGGAAGCGCGCTTCGACCGCCTTGAGCGCTTCCTGACGTGGTCACTGGACCGGGAAATAGTGATCACGCGCGTGATCGACGCGCCGCAGGAGCGCGTGTTCCAGGCGTGGAACGATCCTACACAGATCTCGCAGTGGTTCTCGCCGGAGGGCTTCAAGAGCGAAACCCTTGAGATCGATATCCGCCCCGGTGGTCGCTGGCGCTTCGTCTACGTCGGACCGGACGGCACGCGCTATGAGAACCGCATGGTGTTCCTGCGCGTCGAGGCACCGCGGTTGCTTGAGATCGAGCATGGGTCTGACATCGACGATGATCCCGCTCGCTTTCGCGTCACCGTCACGTTCGATGCACAGAGCAATGGCAAGACCGTGCTGACCTTGCGTCAACTGCATCCGACCGTGGAGCAGCGCAACGCCAAAATCGGCTTTGGCGCCGTGGAGATCGGGTTCACGACGCTGGACAAATTGGCTCGGCACCTAGCTTAGCCAAGTCGTTTGCGCGCGAGTTCCGCACCTTTGCCGAGCGCGGCGAGCTTGCCGAACGCAATATCGCGCCGCATCGGTGCCATGCCGCAATTCGTGCTGGCGATGATGGCCTCCTTGGGCAGATATTTTGCCGCCTCGGCTATGACGGCAGCGACCTCATCCGGCGTCTCGATCTCCTCATTTGCCACATCGACGGCACCCACCTGCACAACCTTGCCATCGAGCAGTTTCAACAAGCCGGCCGGAACACGGGAGTTGCGGCATTCGACCGAAACCTCGTCGATCCGGCTTTTGGCGAGTGCCGGAAAAATTTGCTCGTATTGGCGCCATTCGTTGCCAAGCGTCGTCTTCCAATCGATGTTGGCCTTGATGCCGTAGCCGTAGCAAATGTGTACGGCGGTTGTGCAGGTCAGACCCTCGATGGCCCGATGCAGCGCATCGATGCCCCAATCTTCGACCTCGCGCAGATAGACGTTGAACGCCGGCTCGTCGAACTGGATGACATCGACCCCATCGGCTTCGAGCGCGCGCGCCTCGCCATTGAGCAGGTCGGCGAAAGCCATCGCCATCCTCACGCGATCGCCGTAATGCGCATCCGCAACCGTATCCACGATGGTCATCGGGCCCGGCAACGTGAATTTCAATTTGCGTTTGGTGTGGGCGCGCGCGAGCTGCGCCTCGCGGGAATGCACGCGCGACTTGAGGCGCAGCGCCGCCGTGACGGTCGGGACCATCGCCTTATAGCGATCGGCGCGAATCCCGATTTCGACCTTGCGCGCGAAGTCAATTCCCTCGACCAACTCCAAAAAGCCGTGCACGAAATGCTGGCGCGATTGCTCGCCATCGCTGACGATGTCGATGCCGCAGTCCTCCTGCAGCTTCAGCGCAAGCAACGTGGCGTCGCGCTTGGCCTCCTCGAGTGCGGAACCGTCGGCCCGCCATGCCGGCCACAATTTGTTCGGCTCGGCGAGCCAGGCGGGCTTCGGCAGACTTCCAGCAATGGTGGTTGCAAACAGGGCCATACTGAGATGAATGCTACAGCCTTAGGCGGGCGTCCAGCCATAGAGCCAGTCGTAGCGCGCGAGCAGCCGCTTGCCGCCGATGGCGGTGAGCGCGATGTTGCGCAGATCGCCGGCCGGTCCGCCGATTTGATAAACGCGCCCATTGCGGCGCGCCGCGCGTTGCGCGCGCGCGGTGCGGGAGCGCCGCTCCGCTTCGTAACGGCGTATTGTGCCTACCGGATCGGCGCGCATTTCCGCAAGTCGCTGTGCCAGCACGACCGCGTCCTCGATTGCCATGGCGGCGCCCTGCGCGAGATAGGGCAACATGGGATGGGCCGCATCTCCCAACAGGGTCACGGCGCCCTTGCCCCAATAGGCAAGCGGCGCGGCATCGAAGAGCGCCCATTTCTGCCAGTCCCGCGGCGCTGCAACAATGGCGCGCGCCGGCGCCGACCAGACCGAGTTCGCAAAGCGGGCGAGGATTTCTGCCCGCTCGCCGCTCGCGCTCCAGCCCGCCTCGCGCCACTCGTCGCGGATGATCGCAACGATGTTGATAAGCTTTCCGCCGCGCACCGGGTAATGGACCAGATGGGCCCTGCTGCCCAGCCAGAGATTGATCGCGGGCACTCGCAGTTCCGGCGCGAGGGTCTCGGCTGGAGCAACCGCACGCCAGGCGCTGTGGCGTGCGAAGCGCGGCTCGCGCCGATGACCCAGGTTGCGTCGCAAGGTCGACCACAATCCGTCCGCGGCAATCAGCGCCACGCCGCCATCCTCGAAGCGATGCCGTGCGGAACGCGCAGAAATGGTGACCCCGTTCGCGTCGGACGTGAAATCCTCGACTCTGGTCCCAAGATGAAATGCGATGCCGGGCTGGGCGCGCACCGCCTCGATCAGTACGGCTTGCAGGTCACCGCGATGAATGACCCAATAAGGGGCGCTGTAGCGCTGCTCAGCGGCTGCGCCGAGCGGCGCGCGCGCGAGCACGCGCGCGGTGCGCGCGTCGTGAATGCGAAGCTCCTCGGGAGCGACGACATGCCGCTGCAATTGTTTTTCCAGCCCCAGCCCGATCAAGATGCGCGATGCATTGGGCGAGAGCTGAATGCCGGCCCCGATCTCTTCGAGCTTTTGCGCCTGGTCAAAGATCGCGACGGAAAACCCATGTTGCGCAAGCGCCAGCGCGGCGGTGAGTCCTCCGATCCCCGCGCCGGCAATCATGACGCTGCGCGAGGGCGCCACGGCGCGTGCCTCCATCTTCCTTTGCTAGGCGCTTGCCTCGTCCGCCAATGCGCATTCCGCCGGGCGTGCCGCGTGGGGCGCAAGCGTAGGATCGTACCGGAACAGAGTCGAACAATAGGGACAAATAATCTCGGTGGCATCGCCCATGTCGAGGTACACATGCGGGTGATCGAACGGCGCCACCTCCCCCTCGCACATGAATTCCCGAGCGCCGATCTCGATCACGGGAACGCCCGGCGTGTTGTGAAAGTGAGGGACGATCCGTTCCGCCATCTGCCTGGCCCGTGTTCATCCGTCGCGGCGCGCCGTGGCGACTGCGGCGAAGACGGTCGTCCCGTGCGCTCCGGCGGGGCGGCACCATAGCCATGCGGTGAATAGATGGCTAGGCAAAATCGTCTTGGTTCAGCAACCCCCGTCCCTGGTATCTTGGCGGCGTCATTGCCTGATGGCATTGGGAGGCGAGGGTAGGTCTGATGCTTGCGGCGCGGATTAACATGGCGGTCCTTCTCGCGGTGGTCTGGGCGGTTGCCGGCATCGCCATCGCGCCGCGCGCGTTCGAGGCCGGAAACCTCCTCGCCGGGCAGCTCGATCCCATCGCAGTCGCTGACCACGCGGTTGCGCGGTCGCTTGACGCCGAGACGGCCGCCCGCGAGATCGATGCTGCTCTCGCGGCCGACGATGTCGACCTCGCGAGGAGCTTTCTCGAGCTCGCCCGCGAGACGAACATCCCGGTTGATCCTGAGCTTGCTGAACGGGTCGAACGCGCGAGTGCCGGTGCAGCTGCGACGGTGCGCTCGCTCGAAAACTTTGCCCGTGGCGTCGTCACGGGCGAAGCCCAAGATGCTTCCGGTCTTGCCGGAGTTGCGATTTCAGACCTCTTCGTGTTGGGAGATATCCGCGATGCGCTGCGCGAAGCCACGCGATTGGCCGCTGGGCAGGACGCGGACCAGCTGGTCCTTGGGTTGGCGTGCGTCGGTCTGGGTGTAACAGCGGGAACCTATGCGAGTGTTGGCGCCGCGGTCCCCGCGCGCGTTGGGATTACGGTCCTCAAGACGGCGCGAAAAACCGGCCGACTGGGCGCGGCGATGGCAGCGTGGCTCAACCACTCGCTGCGCGAGGTCGTCGACTGGACGATGCTCAAGGGCGCCGTCAGCCGGGCAACTCTTGCACAACCTGCGGCCGCGTTGCGCGGCGCGCGTGAGGCCGTCAGAGTCGAAAATGCGCGAAGCCTCGTGCGGCTCGTCGGCGACGTCGGACGTGTGCAGGCAAGCGCGGGAACGCGAGCGGCGCTCGACGGATTAAAACTTGCCGAGGGTCCACGCGACGTATCGAAAATCGCGCGCCTCGCCGCGGCCAAGGGTGGCAAAACCCAAGCCATTCTCAAAATTGCCGGTCGCGCGGCTATCGTCCTCACGGTGGGCGCTTTCAACCTGACCATGTGGCTGTTCTGGGCGCTCGTGACGCCCGTGGGCTTCGTGTCCTCGCTCAAGCGCATTGCCGAGCGGATGACCGAGCGCTCGTGCAGGCGCCACAGGCTTCGCCGAGCGAGCCGCGCTCATTTCATCTCGATGCGCTGCGTCGCAGCGCATTGAAAAAGCTTGCCCGTGCACTCCGGGGAGTAGGCCGTGCCCCTTGGGACGATGCGGCGGTTTGCGCGCGACGGGGTCGAAATCGCATTTCTTGATGAGGGGCAAGGTGAGCCGATCGTGCTCGTGCACGGGTTTGCATCTACGGCCCACGTGAATTGGCTCTACCCTGGCTGGGTTACGACGCTGGTAGAAGCCGGCCGACGCGTCGTCGCGCTCGACAATCGAGGGCATGGTGCATCGAGCAAGCTTTATGATCCAGCAGCCTATCACAGCACGTGCATGGCGCAGGATCTGGGAGCCCTGCTCGATCATCTCGAACTCACGCGCGTCGACATGATGGGCTACTCCATGGGGGCGCGTGTCGCCGCGTTTTTTGCCATCGCTTATCCGACGCGCTTAAGGCGGGCGGTGTTCGGCGGGTTAGGAATTCATCTCGTCGACGGCATTGGCCTGCCGGAGAGCATCGCCGACGCGTTAGAGGCTCCTTCGCTCGCGGATGTTAGCGATCCCGTGGGACGTAAG
>Ga0126377_10004200_pt1 | contig 10436 bp, 7 predicted proteins | sample PanSoiMetPlot_22_FD_92647 | JGI IMG/M metagenome (GOLD analysis project Ga0126377, IMG submission 92647) | Tropical forest soil microbial communities from Panama - MetaG Plot_22 | ecosystem: Environmental > Terrestrial > Soil > Tropical forest > Bulk soil | place: Panama | collected 2016-02-17 | reverse complement strand
GCTCTGAGTTTTTCAGCATCTTCCGGTTTGCGAATACCCGCAAAGACTCTGAATCCCTGCCTGTCCAGCAGGATCGCGCTTGCGAAACCTATTCCGGTGGATGAGCCGGTGATCAGTGCTGAAGGGGTTGTCATTTAATAAATCCTTTCTTTCAATTTATCGCTTTTGATTCGATTTGTAATAAATTCTGCTCAATCTCATGGAGAACAGAAATAGTGATCGAAACTTGTGTCGGTTTTATATTGACTGAACAATCAGCAAGCAATTCCTGCACGATGGGAATTAATTTGTTTTTGAGCGTGTGCGCGGCAGGCGTAAGATATATTTCCTTGACTCGGGCGTCTTCTGATGAATTTTTGCGGATGATCAATTGTTTCTTGCTCATCTGATCCAAAAACCTGACGATGGTGGTCTTATCCTTCAGCGTCGTCCTTGCCAGTTCATTCTGTGACATGCCGTCCTGTTCCCATAAGCGGTTCAGGATGACCCATTCCTCAGGCGTGACATCGTACCCTGCCTGATTGAAGCGGTGGGTGAGTTCGCTTTTGAGCAAAATGGAACATCGGTTGATCAGATAGCCAATCGTGTTTTCAAGATCGAATTCAGTCATCATAATAGTTGTATATTACAACTAATTTCAAAAAATGTCAAGGGGTCGCCTGCTCTTTTCTTTTGCATACTGCCCCTTTGTTTGAAGAAAAACCGGGACTTTGGCTTTCAGACACTGATCCCAAATATCCGTGACCCATTCCTGCACAACTAGTCTTGCGCCGGGACTGGATTCGCCGCCGACAACCAAATATGGTAGAGCTGAATTTCGCGACGGAGTTGGAATATCAAATCGACTGGTTTTGATTGTATAATTTCCCCATCGCACTTCAATAGGACAGACATGACCGACCTTTTTGGGCAATATCTCGGGCGTTATTACCTTTCGGAACGGCTTGGAGAAGGGGGCATGGCCGTTGTTTACAAGGCTTATGATTCTCGTCTAGAGCGGGATGTTGCGATAAAGATCATTCGAAGAGGCTCCTTTCCGACGGACGCCGTGGGTGAAGTCCTGAAGCGTTTTGAACGCGAAGCCAAATCGTTGGCAAAACTCTCCCATCCCAACATTGTCAAAGTGCACGATTATGGCGAGCATGAAGGTTCTCCCTATCTTGTGATGGAGTACATGCCGGGTGGTACGCTGAGAAAAATACTTGGAAAGCCCATACCCTGGCAGATCGCGCTGCGTCTGTTGTTGCCGGTTGCACGCGGAGTGGAATATGCTCATAAGCGTGGCATTGTGCATCGTGACATCAAGCCTACCAACATTCTGGTTACCGAAAGTGGGGATCTCATGCTCTCGGATTTTGGGATTGCCAAACTCTTCGAAGGAGATCAGACGACCAATCTGACCGGTACCGGGATGGCGATTGGCACGCCTGAATATATGGCTCCTGAGCAGTGGGATGGTAAACCCAACCCGCAATCGGACTTGTATTCGCTGGGAATCATCTTGTACGAAATGGTGACCGGGCGTAAACCATATATAGCTGATACACCGGTGTCCCTCCTGCTCAAGCAGGCTACAGAGCCGCTGCCGCCTCCGCACCAATTTGTAGCGGACCTGCCCGAAGCGACGGAATTCCTGCTGGTTAAGTCACTAGCCCGTGATCCGCATGATAGGTTCGCAGACATGCAGGCTCTCATTAGAGCGATGGAAGCTCTGCTGGCATCCGCGCCGACCGTTCAGTCGCCACAACTTGACCCGGATGCCCCCTACAAAGAGACTCTGGCTCCGTCTGTTGTCTCCATCTCTACCCAGATTGAATCACAAAATAGCCGAGAAGCTGACTTGTTCTCTGAAGCGCCCAGTTCTCCGATGCCAAAGAGTGATTCAATACCTGCTATGAAAGGTCAGACTGGCTCAGCCAGGCCTGTTTCGCCATCACGCCGTGGCCCACCGTTGAGATTGATTACCATGCTAGGAGGGTTGGGATTCCTATCCCTGGCTCTCCTTGGAGTACTTGTGATTGGTCTGATGGCGCTCCCCAGCATTTTGCCGAAGCCGTTCAAGCCTGTTTTAACCGCAACACTTTCCCAGGTTTCGCCGACTGCCTTTACGGCCGCCCCTCCAAGTAAAACACCAAAACCTGAACTCGGCTTTACGCTCGTTGAACCGCAGAATGTCTTGAAGATGGCTCCAGATCTAAAAACTTTCCCGGAGCTGGCTGTTGAGAAATATTCGAATGCAAGTTGGAATAAGATCAATGGCAGACTGATTTTTACGGTCAACTCGCAGACGGACGTGCCAATTGTCTGGCGCTGGGGTTGGTGTGCTACAAACGACAAGATATTGGAACAAAACATGACCAGGATCGATGTTGTTCTCAATGCGGATGGTTATACAATTCCGAAGGACCAATTGGCAAACCAAACATATGAATCCACGGATACAGCATACAAGGGCTGGAAATGCCGGGATTATCTAACCATCTTACGTGACTGGAAACCCGGGACCTACAAATTGATAGAAACGATCAGGTTCTCTTCAGAGATTAGTGATGGCAAGGATACGTTCAAGGCTGGGAATATGACCAGGGAATACACTGTGAATATCTCACCTTAATCGCCCTGCGGTTTTTTATTTACGATTCACTTAATTTCCTGGCATCTCATCCCACGTGTGATCCTCAAGTGTGCGTCCTGCTCGTTTATTGGGCCAATCGTTTGTTTTTGTGTTGTGTTGAACCCCTGGAAATGAGGCATATCATGAAAAACATTCATTGGGTTATGCTTCTTTTGTTGACCGCTTGTAGTGTTTCCACACTCATCCCCACAGCCCCACAAACCACGACAAATTTACCGCCCAGCGTAACATTCTCGCCAGGCCCAACTTCCACAGTGACCGCCGTGCCCAGCGCAACACCGCGCCCAACTGGGACGGATATATCAACTCAGGTACCTACATCTTCCATGGATGGTGCGCCAGTGATTCTGGTGCCGTCAGGTGAGTTCATGATGGGTGGTAAAGCGGAAGATACGCTGGCTGCATGTCAGGAATTTGGTTTGAGTTGTTCCCTGTACTGGTTTACAAACGAAGAACCACCACACACCGTTTATCTGGACACTTTCTGGATCGACCAGACTGAAGTAACCAACGCCATGTATGCCAAATGTGTGCAGGCTGGGAAATGTAACCCGCCCAGCGAAACAAAATCCTATGCACGTGATACCTATTATGGCGACCCTCAATTTGATAATTATCCCGTGACCTATGTTTCATGGAATGATGCCAATACCTATTGTTCATGGACAGGTCGCCGCCTGCCGACCGAAGCCGAATGGGAGAAAGCCGCGCGGGGTGAGGATGCGCGCGCGTATCCCTGGGGGAATGATCCTCCAAATACTGGCTTGTTGAATTACAAACATGCCCTGCCAGATACAACTGCTGTGGGTACATTCCCCAAGGGCGTCAGCCCGTATGGCGTGCTCGATATGGCAGGCAATGTTTGGGAATGGGTTGCAGATTGGTACAGTGAAACCTATTATGCAATTTCGCCCGCCTCCAATCCTCCTGGTCCAGAGTCGGGAACGGAACGGGTGCTTCGGGGCGGTGCGTTTGGCAGCCAGGTTTTCAATGTCCGCTCCACCTTCCGCCTGGTAAGTGAACCAGCGGAGACCCATCCATGGTTCGGTTTTCGTTGTGCCAGGGACGCGACACCCTAGCAAACACGCAGCTGCAGACACGAAGCGTTCACCCTGCGGCTTTTCATTTACGCTTTTACTAAATTCATCCTCACTGGCATCTCGTCCCATGTGAGACCTTCAAGTGTTCGCCCCGCCCCATTGCTTGAAGAAAATAGGATCTTGGCTCTCAAGCACTGCTCTCGAATATTCGTGACCCTTTCCTGCATGATCGGTCTCGCACTAGGACCAGACTCGCCGCTGGTAGTGCCCGATTTTTGGTTTTGATTTCACTTAATCTGTGTTTGTGATGGATTGTTTTTTGCTAGTAGCTGTAGCAAAATACTGCGCGGCGGGACTTGACACGCGTGCTATAATTAATTCTACAATCTGACATTTTTGCTGGGTAAAACTGCTTATTAAGAAATAACTCACCGCATAATAAAATGGGAAAAGTGAAGTAGGACTGGTGAAATTATGGCAGAGAAAAAGTCATCTAACTCAAATGCTGGACCCAAGAAACGACGCTCGAAATTAAGCAAAGAAATAATTGTAGCGCTTATTGGGGCAATAGCAACAATTTTAGCCGCTCTATTAGCCGTTCTATTACCCCCTCTGCTAAGTCAATTCCAGAAGGGATCTACTGCGAGTCCCTCAACGGAAACACCAAGCATTGCCCCAACAGCAGAACCCTCTGTAGCAGCAGTTCTAACTACAACACCGGCACCTACAATATTTAATCCTCATCCAGTTCCTGAAGATCAGCCGGATAACAAAGGCGTACCTATGCGCCTTGTGCCAGAAGGTGACTTCATGATGGGCAGCGAAAACGGCAATGATGACGAGAAGCCTGTCAAAGAGGTTTACCTCAAGGATTTTTATATAGACAAATATGAAGTGACCAACGTCCTCTACAAAGCCTGTGTAAATGAACACAGATGCCAACCGCTGACAGAAACAAAATCTACTAACGTTTCCAGGTATTATGGTAGTTCTGATTTTGATAACTACCCCGTGGTCTATGTGGATTGGAATATGGCTACAACCTATTGCAAATGGCGCGGGGCACGCTTGCCCACTGAGGCCGAATGGGAAAAGGCTGCCCGAGGCACAGATGGGCGAATCTATCCATGGGGGAACGTTATAGCATGTTTCAATGCCAATTATGGCGGTTGCGGTATTGGCCACACAACCTCTGTAGGCATTTCAAGTACTGAAAGCCCGTATGGCGTTTATGACATGGCCGGTAATGTCTGGGAGTGGGTTAGCAGTGGGTATCGACCATACCCTTATGATCCTCAAGATGGGCGTGAGGACTCCAATGCTACTATTCCTCGAGTGATACGTGGTGGGTCGTGGGGCAATGACAAACACAATATTCGTTCTGCGAACCGAAATTATGGTATTCAAACGAACAGAAGTGCCCTCATTGGTTTCCGTTGTGCCAAGGATGCACCGTAACGAACAATCAGCTGCAGGTATAACTTCCCTACGGCATTTTATTTACGCCTTCACCAAATTTCTTGGCATCTCATCCCACGTGCGACCCTCAAGCGTCCGACCTGCTCGTTTCTTCTGCACACCGCCCCATGCTTGAAGAAAAATGGGACCTTCGCTCTCACGCGCTGACTTCCGAATCTCTTTGACCCATTCCTGAATAATTGAATTTTGTAACCTGGCTAGTATAGCGATTCATTTGTGTTCGGTTGTATAATCTTTTGTCACATATATATTCAGATCTTAATTTACAGAAGGATTGACGGATCATGTTTATCGAGACACAGCACCAATCCAGCAGGCAGAAGCCTCATGCGCGGTTGTTCCAAATTACAGGGATGCTCTTGCTTGTTGGAGTGATGCTGGCTTGTTCGTTTTCGGCTTCTGTCCCTTCCTCGGCTCCCACGCAGCTGGTTGCGACCCAGCCTCCAGCCTCAACGCCAAGCACATCATTTAACGTAATCACCATTTCGGTGGGCGTCGACCCGAAAGAGCCTTATCAAACATCGCCCTATTTTCTGCAAACGGGTGGAGGTCATTACTTGTTATACCAGATCGACGCCAGGAAGTTGATCTACGATGGGCAGGAAGTGTATTCGGGTGATCTGGCAGGCATGGGGCGGGATTCGATGGCATTAAGCTGGAACGGTTTGCATTATGCCTATGTACTTCTCGCGGCGGAAGGCGGGAACTTCCATGACCTGTTTATTGATGGGGTCAAGACAGCCACTGCGGAATATCTGGCGAATCCCGCGGTCACGGATGATGGTCAACATTATTTTTATACCGCTTGTTTCAGTGCCAGTGGTTTTTCAGGTTCATGCCTATTCAAGGATGGACAGGATATATTCATTCACGCGGATGGGATCCTCGATTTTTCCATCAGTCGAAACGGCGATGCCTATCTGGCATCCTTGCGGAACTTCGATGGCAACAACAGCTTCGTGGAATCGCTGGCCTTGAATGGGACCGAGATCTATAAGGGTCATGAATTGGGGAATGGCAGACTCCTCAGCCCTAATGGACAGCATTACGCCTATATATCCCTGGATGAGAATAACCTTCAACACCTGGTTGTGGATGGGGTCGATCAACGCTCCAGCGAGGCTTTGATCCTGCATCAGGTCACGGATCAGGGTTCGGTGTGTACCTGGGATTCGGCGCGGAGTCAGGCGGTGATCAATGCCAAAGAGATTCCTGTGTCGCAGGAGGGGATCCAATGCTTCCTCAACGATGACGCCAGCCATTATGTCGTCAACGACGGCGGGTGGACGTTGGACGGACAGCCGATCCAGTTCCCCGGCGTAGACCCAAACGACTGGATCATGCGTGTGGAATGGACCGGTCAGGCTTGGAATGTGTATCGGCTGGTGAAGTAGAAATAATCAGCCGCAGGGATCATGACCCTGCGGCTTTTCATTTACGCCCGCACCAAACTTCTTGTCAGCTCGCCCTCAAGTTCTTCTTAAACGGACTTCATAGCGGACTCACGGACACAAGCGGACACGTCCGTTCGAATCCGTGAGTCTGTGACGCGAAGCGGTCCGTTGACTGGCTTTTCCTTTACGCCCTCACCAGACTCCTCGGCATCTCGTCCCACGTTCTTCCTTCAAGCGTTCGTCCCGCTCGCTTCTTTTGCACGCCACCCCATTGCTTGAAGAAAAATGGGACTTTGGCTCCCAAGCACTGATCTCGAATATCTGTGACCCATTCCTGCATGATCGGTCTTGCCCCAGGACCGGACTCACCACCGACAATCACCCAATTGATTTTCTTGAGATTCAACTTCCCGAGCGGACCAATCAACGGCTCAAGCGATAGAAATTTGACCTTTGCGCCTGTTTCTCGCAAATGGTCAATTCTATATTTATATTTTTCGGTTTCGACGCTTACACCCATCCAAATATTATCTGCCCACTCCAAATAAGGACTCAATTCAGCCACCCGTTCAGCACGTTTCGTCAACACTTGGAATTGATGCCAGCGTGCCCGCTTCATTACATCAAAGACTTTTTCGATAAACTCAAAGGGAACGTCCTTGTGGAACAGATCGCTCATGGAATTGACAAAGATAACCTGCGGCTTTTTCCATTCGAGCGGCTTTTCGAGTGCATTTTCGTGTATCGTGAGTTTGAACCCGTTTATGTAATTTGCCTGCCCCATCGCCTGCAAGCGTAAGGCCATACGTTCAGCATAGCAATGCTTGCAACCTGGGCTGATCTTGTCACAACCAGTTAAAGGATTCCAAGTGGATTCTGTCCACTCGATTCCCGAATGTTCAGCCATTCTTCCTCCTTTGAGAGATCACCAGTATAACTCAATCATAGCACATTTGTTCTAGTTTTCAAAATCCATCGAAACGAGTTTGTCTTTGTTCGAATCGCTGCTCTTGGCTTAGATTCATCTTTTCAAAAACTTCTTGACCTTCAGATGAATTTAAAAGATAGAAATAACTCCTAATACTTTTATATGGTTTGAAAAGGTCTGAATTACTTCCTAGCAAAAAAGTCCATTGATGTTTGTCGCCCTTGAAAGGCTTTCGAATTAGCCAATTTTGTTTACCTGTTGCATTTAAAAAATCAACTAAAAATTTATGCGTCTGTTGATATTGTCGTTTCACACTTGTCGCGGACAAATAAAAGAGGATCTCCATACGAGGTCTCATCCTTGAAATAAGAGCAAGGGTGTTGACATCAGGCAAATCTTTTGATCCAGTCGGATCGACGTAGATGAGTCCCAATACAAAATCCTTTTTCGATTTAAGTAAATTGGGAATAACATTTTCGTACTCACCTGGATGGAAATGTACAAACTCCCTTTTGCCCATCGGGTGAGACAAAACTACATTCTGTAATTCTTCTATATTGCTTTGTTCGCGTTCAATAAGATCAACTCGGTAAGGAATATCAAATTTTGTGTCATTAACTTTATCGAGAAAAACAATAGGACTACCTTTATTTCCGTCAGGAGTGCTTCCCTTGCCTGCTGTCAAATCAATGTAACGGTATTCAGGCTCATAATACGACGCGTGTTTTTTGATTACTACTTGTGTAATCGCCATATGCATTGCCAATATCTTTGACAAATGCTCAATTTTGACACCTGTGTACTCCCCAAATCCAACTCCATTTTCAATAGGCATAAAACAGACCTCCTGAAACCCGACTTGTAGTTGGATTTTAGCATAAGTTTGTTAGGTTCCTTCTGTAAATCAGTCGTATAATTTTGTTATCCCAAATTCGGCGGGAAACAAAAAGCCCAAAACATGCTCGAATGAGGACTCGGTATCGCCTTTCAAATAGAAGAAAAATCTAAAGTGATCGTTTATGAAATATGCTCTTGTTATCGGCAATACACTCTACAACGATTCGAAATTGGCACAACTAAAAACGCCAGAAGCGGATTCGATTGCGTTAGCCGATGTTTTGCGCGATACCCAAATCGGTGATTTTGATTCAGTTAAGTCAATAGTGAATGAAAATGATTTTAATGTCCGTGTTGAAATCAGTTCGTTTTTCTCAAATAAAAAACCTGATGATCTTCTTTTACTCTATTTTTCTGGACATGGCGTTTTAGATGACCGCGGACTCTTGTTCCTGGCCCTCAAAAATACACAGACCAATATTTTGAAGGCAACTGCTATTTCCTCATCATTTATCTCGGAGGAAATGGATACTTGCCGTTCAAGGAGACAGATCTTAATTTTAGATTGTTGTAACAGTGGAGCTTTTGAACGTGGGACAAAAGGGAATCGCAAGGCAGTGACAGAGACGACATTCAAAGGGCAGGGATATGGACGTGTCGTTTTAACTGCAACCAATTCGACACAATACGCTTTTGAAGGTAATCAAATTATTCCTCAGAGCGATCTTTCTTTATTTACTCATTTCTTGATCGATGGGCTGAGAACAGGCAAAGCCGATTTAAATGAAGATGGAAATATATCCCTCAATGAGTTGTATGATTACACTTACGAAAAAATAAGCGATCTTACTCCCAAACAGGTTCCTCAAAAATGGTCATACCGCCAGCAGGGAGAGCTAGTCGTTGCAAAAAATCCCCATTTTGAATTATTGCGACGTGAAGCTGCTGAGAAAGCCATTCGTGATGAAGCACAACGTCTTCGTCAGGAAAAAGAAAAGCGAGAACGTGAAATCTTGGAGTTGGAAAGGACAATACGTGAAAGATTAGAGCGTGAGGCTGCCGAAAAAGTGCGTTTAGAAGCGGAAGAACGTGCTCTACGGGAACGGGAAGAACAAGAACACCAAGCTGCCGAAGCCCAAGCACGAAAAGAGGCCGAAGAGAAAGCTCTTAAAGAAGCAGAAGAACGCGCTCGTATCGAAATGGAAGAGAAGGCACGCAAAGCTGCTGAATTAGCCGTACAAGAAAAAGAAAAACGTGAAACCACTGAGAAAGCCGAGCGCGAAAGAGCAGAACGTCGCGCTGCCCAAATAGCAGCACTAAAATCAACTCTTCCTAAAGCGGTGCCATTTCTAAGAATTGCGGGCTTTGCTGGGATCGCTATTGCAGTAATTTGGGTAGCTCCCAAGCTCCAACTATTTATGCCGACTGCAAAGGCTAGTTTGACACCCACACTCCGTCCTGAGGCTACATTTACTCTTTCTCCTCTACCATCAACTCAAATATTAACTCCAACATCTACACCCACCCTTACCCCCACCGCGATCGGCGGCGGAGCGGGAAAGATCGCTTTTGTATCTGAGCGAGATGGAGTTCCCGAAATCTATATGATAAATTCGGATGGCAGTAGTTTGCTGAAGTTAGCCAACAATATAACTCCCAAATTCAGTCCGGCCTGGTCACCGGATGGCAAGGAAATTGCCTTCGTATCCAATACGGATAAGCCCAGTAACCTCTACATCATGAATGCGGATGGCTCCAATCCCATTCAATTAATAACCACAGAAGGGCTTATATCCAAGAACCCCGTTTGGTCCCCTGATGGAAAGAAGGTCGCGTTTGTGGGTTCGGGTTTGCACCCATACTATAGTGACCTCTATGTGATAAATGCTGATGGTAGTCATTTGATCTCTGCTTCAGATCAGCCGACGGGAATGTGGTGGAGCTTGGCCTGGTCTCCAGATAGCCAAAAGATTGCGTTTGGTTCTGGTCCATGTGCCGGACTCCCTGGCGTCTGCGTGATGAATGCCGATGGTAGCAACATCATCAACCTTGCAGACAAAAGCGGTTATGGGGGAAGTGATCGTGATCCAAGCTGGTCGGCGGATGGCAAGAAAATAGCTTTT
>Ga0126377_10004199_pt1 | contig 10437 bp, 5 predicted proteins | sample PanSoiMetPlot_22_FD_92647 | JGI IMG/M metagenome (GOLD analysis project Ga0126377, IMG submission 92647) | Tropical forest soil microbial communities from Panama - MetaG Plot_22 | ecosystem: Environmental > Terrestrial > Soil > Tropical forest > Bulk soil | place: Panama | collected 2016-02-17 | reverse complement strand
GGGACACTTGCCTTCGGCCATGACGACCACGCTGTCCAGAATCGCGGGACGAACCCGAAGGTCGAACTTCAGATCGACGCGTCCGTTCTTGTTCAAGTCCGTCGTGACCTCGGACGGGAAAAATCCCATTCGCCGAACGCGCACATGATAGAACCCGGCGTCGAGTTTCGTGATCTCGAAACGTCCGGCCGAATCGGTGACGGCACGTTTGGTGTCGCCGACGATGAACGCATCGGCGCCCACGACGGGTTGTCCGTTCGGGTCGCGGACGACTCCACCGATGGTGCCCCCGTCGCGAGAGGGCTGGGCAACCAAAGCGGCCGAGAAGAAGCAGAGCAGGGCCGGTGCGAGTTTGATCATGTCTACCAAGCTATGCCGCGTTCGCCCCCGCGATAGTGTGCGTTTTTGATAGGACCTGCAATCGGATGGTCGCGGAGCGCAGCCGCCGCCACGCTACCCTCGGCGCGTGCAAACCCTCCGCGCCGCCGCCGCGCTTCTCGCCGCCGCAGATTCCATCGAACGGCTGGCCCCGCTCGCCGCCGCCTGCTCATGCGCCGGCTCCATTTCGCCTTTGGATGCAGAAACGTTACGGACCCTCGGACTCGGTGAAGCGGTCGGCGAGGTTCACGTGGCATCGGGTCGAGGCGCATTGCGAGCGTTGCTCGTCATCGTGCCCGACCGCTTCGCGCTTCGCGATGCGCTGCCCCGAATCGCGGCGCGCCTGTCGTCGCGCGCACCGCACTGCCTCTGGCTCGTGCTTGCGACGCAACCGTCGTCCAAGCGCGTTGCGCTCATGGCGTGGACCGACGACCGACGTCCGCCGCGCGTCAGCGCAATCGTCGTCGATCGAACACGAGTGCTCGATAGCGACGCGGAAACCGTACGCGCGCTGAGCGCCATCGCGGACGATCGCGATCTTCTCATTCACGCTCGTTGGGTCGAAATACTTGGACGCGAAGCGTTGTCGGCGCGCTTCTATCGAGCGTTGGAGCGCGCGCTCACTCGGCTCGCGGAGTCGTCCGAGCGCGGTTCGCTCGAGGTGCGGCGCGAGCTCGCGCTGCTCAACGCATCGCGTTTGTTGTTTCTCTCGTTTCTCGAGGCGAAGGGTTGGCTCGACGGAGATCCGGCGTTTATCGCGCATCAGTTCGATCGCTGCATGACGCGCGGCGGACAATATCACGATCGCGCGCTGCGCCCGCTGTTCTTCGGAACGCTCAACACACCAATTCGCAAACGCGCTCCCGAGGCGCGCGCGTTGGGCCGAATCCCGTTTCTGAACGGCGGTCTGTTCGCCCGCACTCCGCTCGAGCGACGTCATGGAACAATCGCGTTTTCCGATGAAGCTTACGGTGCGCTGCTCGACACGGTGTTCGCGCAGTATCGATTCACCGCGCGAGAGGAAACGGCCAGCTGGGCAGAGGCCGCGGTCGACCCCGAGATGCTGGGCCGCGCCTTCGAGTCGTTGATGGGCTCCGCCGAACGCCGGCGAACGGGCGCGTTCTACACACCCTTCGCGCTCGTCGAGCGCGTCGCTAACGAAGGCCTCGACTTCGCCCTCGGCGCACGTCCAACGCTCGATGCGCTCGAGCGCCTGACTGTCGTCGATCCCGCTTGCGGGTCGGGCGCATTTCTCGTCCACATTCTCGAGCGGCTCGCCGCGATGCGTGTGCGGCTCGGCGACGCGAGAGACTCCAGCACCATTCGTCGCGAGGTGTTGGCGCGTTCCATCTACGGCGTGGACGTCCATCCAACAGCCGTTTGGCTGTGCGAGCTTCGGCTTTGGCTCTCCGTCGTGATCGAGAGCGACGAGTCCGACCCGTCGGCTGTGCTGCCGCTGCCCAATCTCGATCGCAACGTCCGCGTCGGCGACGCGCTTTCGGGCCGCGCGTTCGGTCCTGAGCTCTTGTATGCTCGTGGCGCAACGGAGCTTCGCCTTCTCCGTCAGCGATATGCAAACGCGAATGGTGCTCGCAAGGACTCCCTTGCACGACAGCTCGATCGCGCAGAGCGCTCGCGTGCGCTCGACGCGCTCGAGGGCGAGCTCAGGACGATCGCACAACGGCGACGCGATCTGCTTGCCGCGCGACGCGGGCGCGATCTCTTCGGTGCGCCGTATCGCCCGTCGGCCCAAGAGCGCGACACGGCGAACGTGCTTCGGCGTCGCGCGGCGTCGCTGCGAACGTTGCGTCGTCGGATCACGGGCGGAGGCGCGCTCCCGTTCTCGTTCCGCGTTCATTTCGCCGACGTCGGTGCGCGGGGTGGGTTCGGTCTCGTCGTTGGAAATCCGCCGTGGGTTCGCCTGCATCGACTGTCCGTCAACGAACGCGTGGAGTATCGACGCGCTTTCGACGTCGCGCGCGCCGCTGCATGGCAGCCCGGCGCTCGCGCGGCGGGGGCGGCGAGTGGATTCGCGGGACAGGTCGATGTCGCGGCGTTGTTCATTGAGCGATCGATTCGCCTGCTCGCCCCCGGCGCTGCGCTCGCGCTGCTCGTGCCCGTGAAGCTGTGGCGCTCGCTCGCGGGCGGCGGTCTCCGTCGCTTGCTTGCGCAGGACACCGACATTCGCCGAGTTGAGGATTTCTCGACCGCGCCGTCGGTGTTCGATGCAGCGGTGTATCCCTCACTCATCGTTGCGACGCGAAAGGGCGAGCCACCTCGAGCGCAGCCGACGACGACGCGTGTAGCACTCCATCATCGCGGCGGCCGTATTCTCGACTGGCAATCCTCCGCGCAAGGGCTGGCGTTCGACGACACGCCCGGAGCCCCGTGGATCCTGCTGCCACCCGACGCACGGCGGGCGTTCGAGAGAATCCGCACCGCGGGACAACCGCTCGCCGAGTCATCGCTCGGCCGGCCTCTCCTCGGCGTGAAGTGCGGCTGCAACGATGCGTTTGTCGTCCGCCTACTCGACGCCGACGACGACGTTGCTCAGGTGTTGACGCACGACAATAAGCGAATCGTCATCGAGCGGTCGCTGCTTCGTCCGTTGCTTCGTGGCGAGCTGCTTCGGCGGTGGCGCACGGCGGACGTCACCGAACGTCTGATCTGGACGCACGACGCCACCGACGCGCCGCTCGCGATACTGCCGAGACACGCCGCCCGTTGGTTCACGCCGTGGCGACGCCACCTGTCCGCCCGCAGCGATGCCCGGCGTCGCACGCGATGGTGGTCGCTCTTTCGCACCGAAAGTGCGCGCAGCGATCGTCCGCGCGTCGTGTGGGCTGACGTCGGTCGTGAACCGCGTGCCTGCGTGCTCGACGCCGGAGACCCGTCGGTTGCGCTGAACTCGTGTTACGTCGTCCGCTGCGCTGACAACGTCGACGCGCTCACGTTCGCGGCGCTGCTGAACGGTCCGCTCGCGCGCGCGTGGTTGAATGCGGCTGCCGAGCCAGCGAGAGGAGGGTATCGGCGCTATTTGGGTTGGACGTTGTCGCTTCTTCCGATCCCAGCCGATTGGAAACGCGCGCGTCGGTGTCTCGCACCGCTGGCGCGTCGCGGCATTGCCGGCGAATCGCCAACGGACCGGCACCTCCTCGAGGCGTCGCTCGGAGCGTACGCCCTCGAGGCAGACGACGTCGCCGCGCTCGTGGCTTGGTCCTGCGAATGACGCACGACGTTCGGCCGCTCGACGAAGTTCGTCGCATCATCGCCACGACTGTTCTCGGCGAAGAGAGCGTGGGTGCCCAGCTGGGAGCAATCGAGCTACGACCGCACCAGCGTCGCGCCGCGAGCCGCCTCGCGAACATCATCGCTCGACACGGTGGTGCACTCTTGGCCGAACCCGTCGGAGTCGGCAAGACGTATACGGCGCTCGCCGTCGCGGCGAACGCAAACGCCGGCGTCTTGGTCGTGGTACCTGCGTCGCTGCGGCAGATGTGGATCGACGCCGCGCAACGCTGCGGCGTCGCAGTCGACGTCGTCACACACGAAGCACTGAGCCGAGGACGAACGCTCGCGAACATTCCGAGTTTCGTGATCGTCGACGAGGCGCACCGCGTTCGGAACGCCGCCACGAGACGATACGAGCGACTCGCCGACGTCTGCCAACGATCTCGCGTTCTTCTCGTGACGGCGACGCCGATCCAAAACGCGACGCGTGACCTCGTCGCGCAGATCGCACTGTTCCTCGGCCGAGCCGCACGCGAGTTGACGGAGGAGCAGCTGGCCGAGTACGTCGTGCGCGACTCGGAATCCGCGCTCGGTGGCCGGCCGCGGCTCGTTGGCCCGCACGGCGTCGAGTTGTCCGTCGACGACGACTGTCTCGATTGGCTCTTGGCGTTGCCACCGCCGGTTCCCGCAAAAGACGAATCCCTCGCCGTCGCGTTGTTGACCTACGGTCTCGTGCATCAATGGACGTCGAGCCGAGCTGCTCTCGTCGCCGCGTTGTCGCGCCGTCGATCGCGTGGACTGGCGCTGTTGTCGGCGCTCGAGGCGGGGCGTCGTCCATCTCGCTCGGAGCTCGCGGCGTGGACACATGCGGGCGACGCTCTCCAACTCGCGTTCCCGGAGATTGTCGCGCACGATGTGATCTCGCGCGACGCTGATGTCGGTGAGATGCTCGCCGCGCTCGACCGACATGGAACAGCCGTCGACGCGCTCCTGCACCACCTACGCACCACCGCGAACCCTGACGTAGCACGCGCGGACGCACTGCGACGCATCCGGCAGGCGCATCCCGGCGAGCGCGTCATCGCGTTCTGTCAGTACGCCGAGACAGTCAATGCGCTTCGTACGCTGCTCGCGCGCGATGCCGGAATCGCGGCGCTCACCGCGTCCGGAGCACGAGTCGCTGGTGGCAAGCTCCCGCGAAGCGAAGTGCTGTCGCAGTTCACGCCGTCGGCCGGTTCGTCCATACCGGAGGCTCTTCATATCGATCTCCTCCTCACGACCGATCTTCTCAGCGAGGGACTCAACCTCCAGGAAGCATCGGTGATCGTGCATCTCGACCTCCCATGGAATCCCGCCCGGCTCGATCAGCGCGTCGGTCGCGCGCTCCGGTTCGGCTCACGTCACGACGCCGTCACCGTCTACTCGATAGCACCGCCCGCATCGGCCGAGCGTTTGCTGCGCATCGAGGCGCGTTTGCGCGAGAAGCTGTGTGCGGCGCAGCGAACCGTCGGCATCGCTGGACGTATTCTGCCGTCCCCGCTCGGCGTGATGAACGCTCGCTCCGGGTTCGCCGAGCAGCGAAGTGCGTTCGTTCGTGGGCTTCGTCGGTGGTTGGTCGATGGAGGTCGTCTGCAACCTCGCGCACATGTCGTCACCGCGGCAGCACGAAGTGAGCGCGTCGGTTTCCTGGCGTTGATTCGTGGATCCAGCATCCCAATCTTGGTTGCCGATGTTGGCGAAGGGGTCGACATCAGCCCGGCTGCGATCTCGATCGCGCTCGATGCGAGTGGTGGAAGGGAGTCGACGGTCGACGAGCAACGGTTGATCGACGCGAAAACGACGCTTCTGCACTGGATCGCTGCGAAACGAGGCGCCGACGCTGTGAACCTCGGCGCGGCCAGCTCCGCGCGAGCGCGGCGGGCGACGCTGATCCGCGTGGCGCAAACGCTCGCCCGTTCGCCGCGGCATGCGCGCGTTCGTCTCGCGCCCCTCGCCGATGCTGCGCGCGCGGTGGCGTCGGTCCAACTCGGCGAGGGAGCCGAGCGTGTCCTCGAGGTCCTCGTACGATCGAGTCTTCCGGATGAGGCGTGGCTTCGGACCATCGCGGCGTTCGGTGAACTGAACGCGCGGCGGATGTCGGGCGCTGCAGCCGACGGCGACGAGGAAAGTGTTGTCGCGATCATCCTGTTCGGACCCGCGACGAGATAGGCGACGGAACGACGGAACGACGGAACGACGGAAACCCAGACTTCCAAGAGAAACGCGGATGGCCGCGGAAACTGCGCGGACGGCCGCGGAGAAACCAGAACAACAGGTGTGGCCTCCGATTACAATCGAGTAGCGAATCGCTCTCCGACAGGAACTGATTCTGAAATAACGGCCGCTCAGGACGCCAGCAGAGGCGTTCCGAGCGGCCTTGTTCAAAGAGAAATGAATCAGTTCCCGGATTCGCTGGTCTTCCGTCGTATCCGCGGCCATCCCGGAAGTTTCCGCGGCCATCTGCGTTTCTTCTTTTCAGTCTGGGTTCCCGTTGTCTGGGTTCCCGTTGTCTGGGTTCCCGTAGTCTGGTTTCCCGCAGTCTGGTTTTCCCGTCTTGGTTCGCCTTTCCCGCGTTACCTTTGAGTTCTCTTCTCATCCCGCGCACCATGCAATACACCAAGCTTGGGCACACTGGCCTCACCGTCTCGCGCATCTGTCTCGGCTGCATGAGTTATGGTGATCCCAAGTGGCGACACTGGGTTCTGGACGAAGCCTCGGCGCAGCCGTTCTTCAAGGCGGCGCTCGACCACGGCATCAACTTCTTCGACACGGCCGATATGTATTCACTCGGCGTGAGCGAGGAGATCACCGGCCGCGCGCTTCGTTCGATGGCGAATCTCGACGAGATCGTCATTGCGACGAAAGTGTTCTACCCGATGACGGATCGTCCGAACATGGGCGGTCTTTCCAGAAAACACATCGTCCAGGCGTGCGAGGCGAGCTTGAAGCGGCTCGGCATCGGCACGATCGATCTCTATCAGATTCACCGCATCGACGCGTCCACGCCGATCGAAGAGACACTCGCGGCGCTCGACCATCTCGTGCAGCAAGGGAAAGTGCGCTATTTCGGCGCGAGTTCGGCGTTCGCGTGGCAGATCATGCGCGCGCTGAGCATCTCGGAGCGGCGCGGCTGGGCGCGATTCGTCTCGATGCAGAATCATTACAACCTCCTCTATCGCGAGGAGGAGCGTGAGATGATTCCGATGTGCCATGCGGTGGGGCTGGGGGTGATCCCGTGGTCACCGCTGGCGAGAGGACTGCTCACGCGCTCTCGACAACAAGCGAAAGGTGATACCACTCGCTCGACGAGCGACACGGTCGCTGAGCGTCTGTACACGCACGCCGATTGGGAAGTGGTCGATGCCGTGGAGCGCGTCGCAAAAGCGAGAGGCATTCCGATGGCGCAGGTCGCCCTTGCCTGGTTGTTGTCGAAGCGGGACGTCACGGCGCCGATCGTCGGGGCGACGAAGCTCAAACACCTCGAGGACGCGATCGGCGCATTGGACGTGAAGCTCGATGACAAAGAGGTTGCGGCGCTCGAGGCGCCCTATCGTCCGATGGCTCCAGTGTCGTGATTCTGGGCCCCGAAAACTTCAGTCGTCCAGGACTGGCTCGTACTCGTGAACGGTGGGTACCTTCTCGTATCGCTGCAGCATGCGCACGCACGTGTTCCACCGAAGAATCGCCTCATCATTTCCCACCGGGCGGAGACTTTCGGCTTTCTCATACCAGCCCATGGCTTCGCGGAACCATTCGATGGCGACGTCAGCGGAACCCAGCGCGTCTCGATCGAGATGTGCGCGGGCGCGACGCTCGCAGATGATCCCCGCGTAATAGAGGCGCTCGTATTCGTCCGTCAACCGCGGGAGCACTTCGCGCGCCCGACGGACGCCCTCCGGGTGATGCCCATCGCGAAACTGGTCGGTGATCGCCAGCAACAGCGAGACGAGCGCTTCCTGATTACCGTGGTCGATCTCCAGGACGTCGAGACAGATGCTCTCGGCCGCACTCGAGTCGTTGAGCAAACGATAACGCTCGGCCTTTTGCAGCGCGGTGGGAATGCCTTCGCGGGTGATCGGCTTGAGATTCATCACGGATTCCCGAAGGAGACTGCCTGGAATTTGCAGACTCTAGACCCTAGGCACTAGGCGCTAGGCACTAGAACTAGGCGGTAGAAATAAGGAAGGCCGCGGCAAAGCCGCGGCCTTTTCCGTTTCTCTAGCACCTAAGACTAGCGCCTAGTGCCCAGTGCCTAGGGTCTCGTCTTTCGTCGAGAATAGATTTTCACCAGTTTCCCGATGGGATCGAAGAATTCGTCAACGACGCGCTCTTTCAGCGGAATGATCGCGTTGTCGGTGATGGTGATGTGCTCGGGACACACCTTCGTACAGCATTTCGTGATGTTGCAGTACCCAATCCCGAATTCTTTCCTGAGCGCGGGCACGCGGTCTTCGACGTCGAGCGGATGCATCTCGAGCGCCGCCGCGTGCACCAGGAACCGCGGCCCGATGAACTCCGCGTGTTTCTCGTGATCGCGCAACACATGACAGACATCCTGACACAGGAAACACTCGATGCACTTCCGGAATTCCTGAACGCGGTCGATGTCTTCCTGCTGCATGCGCCACGTACCGTCGGGCGCGTCGGGTTTTCTGGGGGTGAACCTTTTGATCTTCTTCTTGACCTCGAAGTTCCACGACACGTCCGTCACGAGATCGCGCACGTGCGGAAAGGCACGCATCGGCTCGATCGTCACTGGCTTCGCGGTATCGAGCTCGTCGAGACGCGTCATACACATCAACTTCGGCATCCCGTTGATCTCGGCCGAGCACGAACCGCATTTCCCGGCCTTGCAGTTCCAGCGGACGGCGAGATCGTTCGCTTGCGTCGCTTGGATTTCGTGAACGGCATCGAGGACAACCATGCCTTCCACGACTTCCTGCTCGTATTCCACGAACTCGCCTTTGCCTTTGTCGCCGCGCCAGATCTTGAACGAACGCGTATCGTGTTTCGCCGCCGCATCCTGCGCGGCCTGGGCCGCGGTGTAGGCGTCTTTCCCTTGCGGTGCGCCTGCGTGCGGTGCGCCCGCCGGCGGTGCGTTCGTCGCCATTACTTCATCTCCTCGATGACCGCCTTCAAATGCTCGGGCATCGGCGGAATGGGTTCGCGAGAAAGTTGCAGCTGGCCGTCGGCGTCTTTCTGCACGACGAAGTTGAACGCCCCGTACGCCGGATCCTTCTCGGGATAATCGTCACGGAAATGGCCACCGCGGCTTTCTTTCCGTGCGACCGCACTCCGCGCGATGGCTTCCGACACCGTGAGCAAATTGTCGAGATCGAGCGCCGTGTGCCAACCAGGATTGTACTCACGGTTGCCACTGACGCAGACCTTTGCCGCGCGCGCCTTGAGCTCACCAATCGTCTTGAGCGCATACTCCATTTCGCCCTGCGCGCGGACGATGCCGACGTTGTCCTGCATCGTCTGTTGCAACGCCTCCTGCACCTGATATGGACCCTCGCCGCCGCCGGCGCGATCGAACGCCGACAGCGCTCGCTTCGTCGCCGCATCGACCTGGGCTTTGTTGATCGTGACGTTGCCGTTCTCTTTCGCGAACTTCGCCGCATATTCGCCCGCGCGTTTGCCGAACACGAGCAAGTCCGACAGCGAATTACCGCCGAGCCGATTGGCGCCGTGGAGTCCTGCGCCGCATTCACCGCAGGCGAACAGACCGGGAACGGTCGACATCTGTGTGTCGCCATCGACGCGAATGCCACCCATGATGTAGTGCGTCGTCGGCCCGATCTCCATCGGCTCCTTTGTGATGTCGATCCCCGCCAGCTGCGAGAACTGATGATACATACTCGGCAGCTTGCGTTTGATGTGCTCCTCGGCGCCCGGGAGTTTCTCTTTGATCCATGCGATGTCGAGGTACACGCCGCCGTGTGGTGAGCCGCGGCCGGCTTTGACTTCGCTCACGATCATGCGCGCGACGTGATCGCGCGTGAGCAGCTCGGGCGGCCGGCGGGCGTTTTTGTCACCCTGCGTATAGCGCCAACCTTCTTCCGGGTTGTCGGCCGTCTGGCTCTTGTAATTGTCCGGAATGTTCTCGAACATGAACCGTTTCCCTTCACGGTTCTTTAACACACCGCCTTCGCCGCGAACACCTTCCGTCACGAGAATGCCGCGCACGCTGGGCGGCCAAATCATGCCCGTGGGATGGAACTGGACGAATTCCATGTCCTGCAGCGCCGCGCCAGCATTGTAGGCGAGTGCCTGACCGTCACCCGTGTACTCCCAGCTGTTCGACGTGATCTTGAATGCCCGGCCGATGCCGCCCGTGCCAAGGACGACGGCCTTCGCCTTGAAGAGACGAAACCATCCGCGCTCGCGATCATACGTCAATGCACCGCTCACGCGATCGCCGTCCTTCAACAGCGCGAGCGCCGTGACCTCCATGTGCACATCGATGCCTTGATGCACGCCGTGATCCTGCAGCGTGCGAATCATCTCGAGTCCCGTGCGGTCGCCGACGTGCGCTAGTCGCGGATAGCGATGCCCGCCGAAGTTGCGCTGGAGAATGCGTCCGTCAGGTGTTCGATCGAACACCGCACCCCACGCCTCGAGCTCTTTCACCCGATCCGGCGCTTCCTTCGCGTGCAACTCGGCCATGCGCCAGTTGTTGAGGTACTGGCCCCCGCGCATGGTGTCGGCGAAGTGCACGCGCCAGTTGTCGCGATCGTCCACGTTGCCCATCGCCGCCGCCATTCCACCTTCGGCCATCACCGTGTG
>Ga0126377_10004198_pt1 | contig 10438 bp, 13 predicted proteins | sample PanSoiMetPlot_22_FD_92647 | JGI IMG/M metagenome (GOLD analysis project Ga0126377, IMG submission 92647) | Tropical forest soil microbial communities from Panama - MetaG Plot_22 | ecosystem: Environmental > Terrestrial > Soil > Tropical forest > Bulk soil | place: Panama | collected 2016-02-17 | reverse complement strand
GGATACGGCTGGGCGCGAATGTCGGCTATCTCAAATTCACGCCGACCTCGACCTGGAACCCGTTCTGAACTGGACATGAACTCGCGGCGTTTCATTCGATCACCTCGTCGGCGCGGGCGAGCACCGAGGGCGGCACGGTAAGGCAGTTGTGAGAAGGTCTCCGTTTCGGAGTTAGGAATAAAATTCCACCCGCAACGCAAGCTGAGAAAGGGCGGTAGTCGCCGTTTAGCTGCTCCTTCCATTCATCATGTTTGCCCTGCGGCCGTATTTCTCGATGAGCTTGCGGACGCTGTAGCGGCCCTTGCGGCGGCATTTGGTGCATTCGACGCGCAGCGTGTCGAGCTTGCTCTCGATGTCACCGAAGACCAGATAAGTCCGACGAGGCATAGGCGACATCCCAAAGGGCGGCAATAGTGCAGTCTGCGGCGATCCGGCCAATGGATTGAACAGCCAAGGGCTGGACCGCTGAAAGTAGTACCGCGACACATATGGCGGATGTCTTCCTGGCTGTGGGTAGTGACCTTCAGCCAGCCGGTATAGGGCTTGTCGTATTCTTCGGGCGGTAGGACGCGCCCGCTTCCGGCATGTGCGGCGGTGGTAAGTAAGGTTAGAAATAGTGCGAGGCGGCGGATCATTGTCGCGCTGCGCTTCACGAAGCCTTCGAGTTTTATTCAAAGGAAGCAGAACGGTTTTTTTGTGTCGCGTCGCGTTCTGTCGCGCAACCTCATCTGCGCTCAAGCATCACCAGGACCGCGAGCTCCCCAGAAATTTTATCTTCCAAGCTCGCTGAATAGAACGAGGAGGCAGATGATGCTCACGATCGAGAGGAAGAAGCCGTCAATGTAAAGCTTTCTGCGCATTGGCTCGAATGCCTTCGCGTCCGCCTTGGCGGCTTCCCAGCGGTCGGCAGCGTGCTCGTCTGGTGGCGTAGAGCAAGACAATATCCGCCTCCGATGCCTCTCGCACGCAAGTCGTCCAATGTTCTGCCCAATCGTCCGAACTTGCTTCGGCGCCAGGGGCATTGATCGCGGAGTCAATCCACGATGCGACGATAGGAACGTTGGCGGCACGCAACGCTTGCCAAAACGGCAGGTGACGTGTCTTCGACGCGACATATATGCGCATTGAAAATGCTTTCTCAAAAGGAAGAGGGCGAGCGCGTTGCGCCCCGGGGATTTCCTCGATATCTTGGGCTGCGCTTTCGAGTGCAACCTTCTTGATGCCCGCGCTTTTCGCCTCAGGCTCTTTGCTGAATTCGGCTGGCGATAATTGCTGGCCGCCGACCTATCGCTCAGGTTCTCGGGATCGTTTTCATGAGGATCGGCAGTCGCTGCACCCGCCCAATCTGCTGTAATTAGACAACAAGGCCGTATTCCTTGATATTACGTGGGGCCAGGCTGAACGAGTAAGGGAGTTGGACATGGCCAAGAAACGTCGGACACCCAAAGCACCGAACATCAAGCTAGCGGATACGAAGAGGCAACTCGAGGAAATCGTCGGACACAGAATTGACGCCAGCGCTGAGCAGGTGGTTAAATTCCGGTTCCCCTTAGGCTCCTACGACGTCTCTGATTCTGAGGACGGGGCCACTGCCACCTGGCAGAGTATCTTTTTTCCTCCGGGCAAGAGCTGCAATACGACAACGCTTTACGATGTCAGCGGCGTATCTTCCACACTCGCGGACGGAAAGCGGGTTGTCCTGATCAGCGATGTGGTGTGTCTCCCGCCGACCTTCGCTTTCGACGAACCCATCAATGTTGTTGCCACACCTCGAGCTGATGCACCATTCTATCTGACGACCACCCACGCACTGGTCAAAGACCCCAACACACAAAACATTGATTTGCAAATCACTGTCTTCGCTTGGGACGCCACTGGAAAAGCCGCGCCGAACGTTGCATTCGATTGGCGCTGCCGAGCGACTTTTTTTGCTGTCCTCTAGGTTTCAAGGCGTTGATCGACGAATCGCCCCGCGCTGCCAATGACGGCGCGCCACGGGGGATGAAGCCCGAATAGCTGCCGCTTTTTCGAGAGCCATCAGTACGGCGCCACGAATTTCGGATTCGCACCGGCCCTGCTAGCGGGTCTGCTGCACCCACTCAAAGCCGGCCCGCCCCTCGCGCTCCGGCTTTTCTTTTGCGATCGGGGAACACTGGCACCGCCTGCGCGTTGTTGCGGCGGCGACGTTCGGCGGCGAGCGCCACATGACATTATGGCGCCGAATTTCAAGGCCGAACTGGATGCCGCGCGGCAAGAAATCGCGAAGCAGCAGAAGCTAATCAACAGACTGCGCGGCTCGGTGGTGCAGCTTGAATTTGAGCAGGCGCAGGCGAGCAAAGAAATAACGCTGACTGGATTCCGCCTCACGACTGAAATCGGCGCGCGGACCAGAGAAGCGATGGGAGAAGTGCTGGAACAGCTTCGCGCAAGCGGTTTCGATGTCGTCGATGAGATGCCGCCGCCGTTGTCGAGGTTGGCGTCGTGACCGGCAACGATGCCCCTGCCGCAGTTCAATTACCAAGTGCAGGCTGCGCCACTTTGGCGATAGGATAAGGGGAGAGGTTGCGGCCGCTCGCCTGCACCGCATCACACATAACTTAGATGTGGAAAGTTGCTCGCCCCTTAGATTCTTACCGCACCAGTCGGCGCATGACGCGTGCTCAGTTTGTCGTGCCATTTCTCACTTAGTCTTGCAATGCTGACGCTGCTGTTCTTCGCGCTCGAAATATTGCTGAAATTTGGAGTGCTGTGACACGCTCGCTCACATTAACCGCCCGTTTACGGTGCGCAGCGGAACGACTCGCGCAATCTGCTGCACAATGTCAAAGTCATGGCGGCTCGGTCTGGCATGGCACCCCCTTAGCGCCGATGGATCGCTGGGCTGGGCCACCAATCTCAGGCGTACTCAGCAGCCGTATCCCCACGCTTCGGAGTGACTATGAGTAATAGATGCCGCTCGCTACTGCTGCTTTCGGCTTCGCTTGTTGTGGGTTACCCCGCCGCGTGGCTGCTCGCGATGAGTTCAAGCCCCCTGTCCGCTCATCTTGCACCGCGCAACGGCGTCGAGCTAACTTTATATGGCCTTGCCGTGACAGCATTAGCATTCACCCTGACGCTCTGGGCGCTGCCCGTATAACAGACTGCGATGATTTTTAAGTAGGCTAAATGGGACCCGCTATTCATTTTCTCTCAGGACAATCTCTAGCTGTGGTGGTGGCCTCAAGGTAACCGTCCTTGTAGATTTCCTCGTGATAGCCGTAGTAGAGGGGTCCCTCATAATCAAAGTCATCTTACCGATCGGAAAGAGAGGAACATGCCGATCGATATCGACCGTCTGCGATCTTGGATCGGTCGCACATCAGGCGCGTAGGGACGCAGCTTCTCCAACAGATCGGCATAAGGGCGCCGCAGGTCAGCCAAAGTGGCATTCTCGGGAAGGGAGCGACGCAGCGCCATTGATCCACGCCCTGTCAAGTTACTTCGCCGCTTTCCAGCATTTCAGGGACGCGTCACCTTCCACACCTCCTCGATCTCAGTGCCCGAATTGCGAACCACCTTGGAAATCGGGCAGAAGCGATGCAAATCGGCCTTCACCTTTTCCAAGTCGGCCTCGCTGGCATCCGTTGTCACGTCGATCAGAAGACGGATTTTTGGAAACGGCACTTCGATTTCCTCGAGCAGCTGCGTGCCGCGGCGGTCGAGCGTCGACTCGGCGTCGATCGTCATGGCCTTGAAGTCGACGCCGTGTTTCTTTGCGCACTTGTGGCTGATGACGTTGGTGCAGGCGATCAGTGCAGCCACCATCGTTTCGGTTGGCGTCGGGCCCATGTTTGTGCCTTCGCGCTCTTTGGGTTCATCGATGACAGCCTTGACGTCGCGCACGGAAATTTCCGTGCGCGAATGGGTTGGACAGTTCCCATGAATACGCTGGGTGACGGTGGTCTTCTCTTTCACAGTTACCATGACCTTCCTCCTATTGCGTCGACCGGAACTGGTCGCTCCTGGCTAAGGTCTCATTGCGTGACCGGGCTTGCCGACTTGGCGCCAGCCGTCGAGGGTCCAGGTGTCCCATTCCCGCATCAGGAACAGCGCGGCAAAGCCACCCCAGGTCGGCCAGGTCGAGATCCACAAATGGTTACCGATCTTGGCCAGTCCCCAGGGGTCGAATAGTTGGCGCCAGCTGACAATAACGGTCACGGTGTGAACGAGAAGCGAGAGGCCGTAGCTGACCGTGCGGTAAAATCCGAGCAATAGGGCAAGCGAGAGTATCAGTTCGGAAATGCCCAAAGCATACGACCCCGCCGCCGGCAGCGTCACGCTATAAAAGCTACTAGCGATGCGCGCGGCCGCGTCTGGAAGAATGAGCTTCTCGATGCTCCACTGCAGCAGAAAAATGGCAAGAAAGAATCGCAAGATGAGAAGCGCGGCGGGAATACGTCTGTCGATTTCCGGCGACATCTGGTGTCTCCTTGGTCATGCTCTTCGTTCGAGCGTCGCGTCCGCCTTGTTCAACTGATGCGAGACTGTGCCGTAGGTGCACACCGCGTAGGGTACGCAGTAGGTCAAGATCAGTTTCAGCCAGTTGACGGATGCCATTCCAAGCAGCGCATGCCCTGATTGATCAGGTCGAGCACGGTTCCAACGATGAGCGCGACATAGAGCGACCGGCGCGGTACGCCGTCGGATATCGCGCACCGGCATGCGAGTTTCCAGGCCGAATTCGCATTAGCCATCGGAAAATCCCGCCAATGAATGGCAACTCGGAAACGCAACTGTCGCCGCTGCAGGTCCTCAGAAAGCCATGATACAATAGACGGTAATTGTACTGCGTCGGGCGGCGCAGGCCCGGGAGGATGCCAATGTCAGCGCTCCAAAGGTCGTGAGCAACGTCACCAATCAACCCGGCGCTCAAGACCGGCCTTTGCATCGCGGCGACTCTCCTCCTCATCGTTCCGCTGCTCATGGTCGAAGCCGATGCGCGCATGGGTGGTGGTGGTGGTGGTGGTCGAGGCTTTGGCGGAGGCGGGTTCGGCGGCGGGCGAGGCTTTGGTGGCGGCGGATTTGGCGGCGGCCGCAGCTTCGGACGAGCAGAAGGCGCGCTTCAACGCCTTGCGGTCGGCGACCCGACCGGCGGCGTGAGGGTGTGGTCGCCGCCATTAGGCATCTGGGATTGAAGTACGAAGTCGCGGCGGCACCCTCGATGAGAAAGCGCCGGTCTCGGGCGCCGACGCTGCTCGCCCGCGTCGACGAGGTGATCGGCTCGCGAGGAACGCGCCGATCTGCTGTTCGAGCGCATCGCCGCGATCGCCGAGGATGCGACGGGCGATTACGTCAAGAAGGAAGACGGCACGCTGGTCGTGGATCACGAGAGCATTCAGCGCTCTAGGCTGCGCGTGGACACAATGAAATGGATGGCCTCGAAGCTTGCGCCGCGGAAATACGGTGATCGTGTCGAGCACGACGTGAAGAGCAACGTGAGCATGCCGGCGATTTTGATCCAGGTCGGCGGCGGCGCGCCCGAACCGATCGAGGTGAGCGGCAAGGTGATCGAGGCGGAATAGCGCGTCATTTGTAGTTTCGCGCTGAGCATTGGCCAGGTATCGTCGGCTGGCCAAATTGCTGATTTTACAGCTCGATTGCGGTGGGGGGCGCTCGGGGGCGGCCAGAGGAAGCATACCTCTGCCAACGCGGCGCTCGCCCGTGGCGTCGGTTTCGTCCGATATGCGCTGCCTCAGTCTTTCCAGAACCCATCGAAGCGGTCGGAGCGCAGCTCGGTATAGCGCACCGTGTGCATGATGTTGCGGTGACCCAAGAAGTGCTGGAGCGCGCGTGTATCGACACCGTCATTCGCTAATTTGAAGCCGCAGCCGTGACGCAGCATGTGCGGATGGATTGGGAAAGGCAGTTTGGCCAATTCGCCTGTCCGGCGGACCATTTTGAGGAACCAGGCCCTCGTCACCGGCCCACCGCGTTCGGTATTGAACACGTAGCGGCTTTGCAGGTTTCCCCGCCGCAGCTGCCGAAGGGCTCTGATCTCCTTGCCGGTGAGCGGGTGCGTGCTATCGACGCCATTCTTGGCACGCCGGACATGGATGCGGCCGCTATCAAGCTCGATCATGTTCCAGGTTAGTTCGCAAAGCTCGCTGGCGCGTAAGCCGTGGCGATAGGCGATCAGGATTGCGGTCGCGTCGCGGTGCCCGTACCGGGAATGCTTGCGGGCAGCGTCTTGGAGACGGTCCACCTCCCTCGGGGTCAGATACTCGCGCTCCCGTAGATCGGCGTTGGGCGGCCGGCGCGGTGTGACTGTCCGATTTACGATGGTTGAGGGGTCGCGACGGGTGCTCGGATTTTTCACAGGAAATGCCGCTTTCAGAGAGAATACTGTCCGAATAATATGCTATCGGGACTGCCGCGTCATTCCGACTTGATGTTGGCGTCCCGGATCACCTTTGGCCCACTTCTCGGGCGGCTAGTCCTTGGGGCAGTTGTTTTGAATCAGGTGAGGGCAGTCGGCCCTAACCTGCCTCCGGCCTTGATAGATCGAGAATAGCACATCGCGACGGGCCGGGTTGGCCGCTCTCAGACGGCTGCCGATTTTTCGAGTCCGACTGGGGCGCACCGTGAAGACCGATCCCTTGCCCGCTGCGCTTCCGCTATTGGCAAAAAAGCTTGCCACCTCTGCTTCGCTTTCAATCGCAACCGTTCGATCATCTCGTTTGCAGGCTGTGTGTTGTCGAGCAGACGTTTGGCCTGTTCGGCACCTGAGACCGGAAGCAATGCCGGATCGAGTAATCCAACCTGCACCAGAAGCGACGCTTGACCCCAGTAGATGTGTTCGTAGGCGACGCGACCGACTTCCCAGTCGCGATTATCAGGGAGACCTGTCGGCGAGTTTCGCCAACTCGACCAATGCGCGCGTGATTGCTCCGTGCGGGTGGGCAAGCTCGTCGAGGATCGAATAATGGTGGCGGTCCGGCAGCACGGTCAGGGTAACGGGCAGCGCGCGGTCGCGCGCCGCCTCGGCGTAGATCGCAGATTGTCGCTTGAGCTCGGGCAGCTCGTCGCTTCCCACAAATAGGCGCAATGGCGGCGCGCGGTCGCGAAGCACGCGAAGCGGAGAGAGCGTGGTGATCTCGCCCGCGTCGAGCGCGAGCTTTTCGTTGAGGTAATTGAGCGCGATCGGTTCAAGATCGAAGATGCCGCTGATCGGAAGTCCGCCGCGAAAGGCTGAATGGTCCGACACGATCGCCGTGAGATGCCCTCCGGCCGACCAGCCGCCGACGAAGAGGCGATCGCGGTCGAAGCCGAGATCGTCGGCGCGCTCGCAGAGACCGGTGAGCGCGCGACGAATTTCCCCGACGATATCGGTGAGACGCGCCTGCGGCGCCAGCGTATAGCCGACCACGGCGACGTCAATGCCATGGGCGCGCGGTCCCGCGGCGAGAAAGGCGAACATGTCCTTGTCGTTGCGCTGCCAATAGCCGCCGTGAATGAACACGAACAGCGGCGGCTTGGCCGCACCCGAGGCGAAATAATCGAAGCGCGCGCGAGGGCGACCTCCATAGGTAATATCGAGGCGCGCGCGCGGGCCCGACCGCACGGCCGCGCTCAGTTTCTGCCAACGCGCGAGCCAATCCTCGCTGTCCGCGACGGCGGCGCCATTGTTATAGGCGGCATCGAGCGCCGCGCGGTCCAGGCCGCGGTAGATCGGTGTTGTGGCTTCCGGTCGCGCCGACGTTTCGGCCATCTCAGACGGGTTCCAGCACGCGCGCCGGCGCCATGTGACTCGCCAGCCGTCGCGCGAGCCCTCGACGCACGGCATTGAATTCGGGCGAAGACACGTCTCGCGGGCGCGGCAGATCGACCTCGATATCGGCCTCGATTCGTCCGGGGCCCGCGCTCATGACCAGGACACGGTCGGCGAGCAACGCCGCCTCCTCGACCGAGTGGGTGACGAAGACGATTGTCACGCGGGTGCGCGCCCAGATCTGCAACAGTTCGCGCTGCAGCTGCTCGCGGGTAAGCGCGTCGAGCGCGGCGAACGGCTCATCCATCAGGAGCATGTTGGCGTTGTTCGCGAGCACCCGTGCAATCGCCACCCGCTGCTTCATGCCGCCCGAAAGCTGATTTGGATAGCGGTTGGCAGCGCGCTCGAGCCCCACCAGCTTGACGAATTCGTCGGCGATCTCGCGGACCTCCTTGCGCGGCAACTGGCGCTGGCGCGGCCCGAAGCCAATGTTCTGCCGGACCGTCATCCAGGGAAAGAGCGCGTAGTCCTGAAACACCATGCCGCGGTCACTGCCGGGGGCGGAAACAGGTTTGCCGTCGACTAAGACCTCGCCGGTGGTGGGCTCTTCGAAACCGGCGATGATGCGCAACAATGTCGATTTGCCGCAGCCGGACGCCCCGATCAGGCAGGCGAACGCGCCGCCCGCGATCGCCGCGTCGATACGGCCGAGCGCCTCGACCTCGCCATCGCCTACCTGAAAGCGCTTGGTCACACCGCGGATGACGACGTGGGGTCGCTTGGGGCTAGGCATGGTGCTGAGGACTCCACCGCAGCACGCGGTTGCTGATTACGACGATGATACGATCCGTCACGAATCCGCAGACGCCGATGACGATCATGCCGGTCACAACCAGATCGGTGCGCGAGAGCGTGCGGCCGTCCATGATCACGGAGCCCAGCCCGGTGGGGACGCCCGTCATTTCGCCGACCACGATCAAAATCCAGGCAAATCCATGGGCGATGCGCAGCCCGTTGAAGATAGCCGGCAGCGAAGCGGGAAACACGATTTCGCGGAACATGGCGGAGCCGGAGCAACCTAGCATCGCAGCCGCCTCGAACAGTCGCACATCGACCGAGCGCACGCCGAAGATGGTGTTGAGCAGGATCGGATAAAACGCGCCCAGGAACACCAGAAAAATCGCCGCGTTCGGTCCCAGTCCGAAGAAGATCATTGACAGCGGCAGCCACGCGGTGACCGGAATCGGCCGCAAAAGATTTATGGTCGGATCGAGCAGCTGCCGCAGGATGCGGATGCGGCCGATCATCAGGCCGAGCGGAATGCCGATCAGCGCGGCCAGAAAGAAGCCGCCATAGACCCGCGTCATCGATTTCCAGATATGGGTCAGGATGGTCGCGCTGAACGCGTCGTCATAGACGCCGCCGAACGAGAAGTCGTACATCATCACCGCGACTTCGCGCGGGCTCGGAACAAGACGCGTGCCGGTAATGGCGACGGCGCGGTCCCACAGCAGGATCAGCACGAGCGGAAAGCCTACGCCGAGCGCGATGGTGCGCACCTTCTCCGCGATGCGACTGCGCCGGCGCGCAGCCGACGGCGCTTCCGGCAGGGCCTGCGTCGCGTCCGGAAGCGCCGTGACTTGTTCGCTCAAGAGGCCCTCGTTTCCCCTACATGAACTGTTTGGTGATGTGGCGGTTCAAGTCGGGCACCTGGCGGATCTGCTTGTTCTCATACATCAGCCGGGTATAGGCGTTGGCGCGTTCCATGAATACGTCATCGAGCTTCCAAGCGAGCTCCACGTTCGGCACCGCAAGTTCGACGGATTTCTTTTGCTGGCCAAGCTTCTGCATCGCCATCTCAACGATCTGCGCGGGATTGGCCATGGCATAGTCGACCGCCCGCCGGTGCATGTCGACGATGACCTTGATGCGCTCGGGATTGTCTTTGACCGCTTTTTCGCTCGCGGACAGGATCATGTTCAGCGATCCGATCGGCGTGGAGTAGGGATATTCGACGAGCTGGCCGGTGCCGTTGGCAAGGCTGATCCCGGCCGCCGGTTCCGCGCCGACATAGGCGTCGACGTCGCCACGCGCGAGCGCCGCGGCGTGATCGCTAAATTGCAGCCGGATCGGCTGGATATCCTTGATCGACATTCCTTCCATCCGCAGCCGCTCGAGGATTACCGCCTCCTGCGTCGATCCCGGCCAGATTGCAACCCTTTTGCCCCTGAGATCCTTGATCGTCTTGATGTCGGTATTGACCCTGGCCATGACCGCCATGCCGCGGTTGTTGGCGTTCGCCACGATCACCACCGGCTCGCCGGCCGCTGCCCCGAGCAGAAAGGCCGCGATGCCGTGGATGCAGGTGTCCACCGTGCCGGTGAGCACCGCGTTTTTGCCGTCGGTCGGGCTCTCGAACGGGATGACCTCAACCGTGTAGCCGTCCGGAGCGAACTTCTCGTAGAAGTAGACCGAGATGCCGTGGATGAGTTTCAAGGTGCCGACCTTGAGCACCTTATCCTGGGCATGAACTTGCGGGGCGAAGGCGATCGCTGCGAGGAGGACGAGCAGCGCAAACTTGAAGGGCCGGGTGAGCATGAAAAACTCCCTCTCGAATGATGGCGCATGCCCGGCAGCATGCGGCGCGAGCCTAGCGCATCTCCCCGAAAGATGCAGCCTTGAATCGACTTT
>Ga0126377_10004197_pt1 | contig 10438 bp, 7 predicted proteins | sample PanSoiMetPlot_22_FD_92647 | JGI IMG/M metagenome (GOLD analysis project Ga0126377, IMG submission 92647) | Tropical forest soil microbial communities from Panama - MetaG Plot_22 | ecosystem: Environmental > Terrestrial > Soil > Tropical forest > Bulk soil | place: Panama | collected 2016-02-17 | reverse complement strand
CGCCGACGTCGTCGAACCTGACGACGGCAGCTGCTGCCACCGGTACGGTCACCGTCACGGCTGGCACAGGCTGCAGTTGGACCGCGACCAGCAACGTCGGCTGGATCACGATCAGTGCAGGAACCTCCGGCAGCGGCAACGGCTCGGTGAGCTACAGCGTCACCGCCAACACCACCACGTCGTCGCGCACGGGCACGATGACGATCGGCGGACAGACGTTCACGGTCACGCAGGCAGGATTGCCGTGCACGGTCACGATCGCGCCGACATCCTCGAACCTGACGACGTCGATCGGAGCCAGCGGAAACGTCGCCGTCACCGCCGCGGCCAGTTGCACCTGGACTGCCGTGAGCAACGACGCCTGGATCACGATCGGTGTCGGCGCGAGCGGTACCGGGAACGGGAACGTGGCCTATAACATCACGGCCAACACATCCGCCACGTCGCGGACGGGGACGATCACGATCGGAGGGCAGACCTTCACCATCACGCAGGCCGGCGCGCCGTGCAGCATCAGCATCTCGCCGACGGTGTCGAATCTCACGACACCAGCCGCAGCGACGGGGACCGTCACGGTCACGGCGGGCGCCGGCTGCGGTTGGAGCGCGACGAGCAACGCGGGTTGGATCACGATCACCTCTGGGGGCACTGGCAGCGGCAGCGGTTCGGTCAGTTACAGCGTCGCCGCAAACACCGGGACGTCACGCAGCGGGTCGCTGACGATCGGCGGGCAGACGTTCACCGTAAATCAGGCGGGCGCGCCGTGCACGACCACGATTTCACCGGTGTCGCTGGATCTGACGACGTCGGCGGCGACGAGCGGAACCGTCACGGTGACCGCTGGTACGGGCTGCAGCTGGCTGGCGACGTCGAACGTCCTCTGGATCACGGTCACGTCCGGTACCGGTCCGGGGAACGGAACCGTCGCGTTCAACGTTGCCGCCAACACTGGAGGCGCGCGGACGGGCACCCTGACGATCGCCGGCCAGACATTCACGGTCAACCAGGCCGGCGTACCCTGCACGGTTTCGATTTCGCCGACCTCCTCGACCCTCGCGTTTCCGTCGGCCACCACCGGCATCATCACGGTCAGCGCCGGTGTGGGATGCGCCTGGACGGCGACCTCGAATGACTCGTGGCTGACGGTCACAGCGGGCTCGAGCGGTACCGGAGGCGGCTCGGTGAACTACAGTGTCGCGGCGAATACGTTGACGACGCCCCGAAGCGGCACGCTCACGATTGGCGGGCAAACCTTCACCGTCAACCAGCCAGCGGCGGCCTGCACGTTTACGATTTCGCCCAGCAGCCAGGCCCTGTCCGCCAGCGGCGGCACTGGCACCGTGACGGTGACCACGACCGGCAATTGCAGCTGGACCGCGTCCAGTGGCGCGACGTGGGTAACGATCAACAGCGGCGCGAGCGGAACCGGGTCCGGAACGGTCGCCTACACGGCCGCGGCGAATACGGGAACGACTTCAAGGACCGCAACGCTGACGATTGCCGGCAAGTCTTTCACGGTGAACGAGTCGAGTTCGACGTGCTCCGTCACGGTCTCACCGACGCTCGTGACCGCTCCGGCAACCGGTGCCAGCGGCACGATCACGGTGACGACCTCCGCGGGCTGCAACTGGACGAGTTCGTCGAATGCAGCATGGCTCACGGTCAGTGGATCGGGAACCGGATCGGGGAGCGTGACCTATACCATCAGCGCCAATACCTCGAGCTTCTCGCGATCAGCGCTCATAAGTATTGCTGGCATCTTCGTCGGCGTGACTCAGGGCCCGGTAACGCCGCCGAGCAACCTCCGGATCATCGGCGGCCAGTAGCCTAGACTGCGCCTGCCACGGGGTTTTACAGGGTTCGCAAGGTTCCGGCCTTGTGAAACCCTGTCCGATCCTGTAGAAACGCGGGATGGACCCTGTTCACGAAATCGTTGACGCGGTGAAAGCCGATGACGTGGCCCGCGCCGCGGCCTGCATGGATCGTCACCCCGAGTTGAGCGCCCGGCTCAACGACGCACTTCCCGGGCTTTCCTTTGACGGTACGCTCCTGCTCGCCGCCGTCTCTCACCAAAACCGGCCGATGATCGATCTGCTCCTCCAGCGCGGCGCGGACATCAACCAGCGCAGTCATTGGTGGGCCGGAGGATTCGGCGTCCTCGACAGCGACCACGATCTCACCGACTTCCTGGTGGAACGCGGTGCCACGATGGATATCCACGCGGCTGCCCGGCGAGGACGGGCGGACACCGTCAGGACGATGCTGGACCGCGACCGTACACTCGCACGCGCGCGGGGAGGCGACGGACAAACGCCGCTCCACGTCGCCACGACAGTCGAGGTCGCGCAGCTGCTGCTCGATGCGGGCGCGGAGATCGATGCGCGCGATGTCGATCACGAATCGACGCCAGCGCAGTACGCGATTCGCGAGCGGCAGGACGTTGTACGTTTTCTCGTCGGAAAAGGGTGCACGACCGACGTGCTGATGGCGGCTGCGCTCGGCGATTCAGATCTCGTGCGCCGCCATCTTGAGACCAATCCGGCAGCGATTGCCACGACCGTCTCGCCGCGATGGTTTCCGATGGTCAACCCCCGCGCAGGCGGCACGATCTATATATGGACCCTCGGTGGAGGCAAGAGCGCGCACACCATCGCCCGAGAGTTCGGCCACAACGAGACATTCCGATTGTTGATGGACCGGTCCTCGCCCCAATTGGCGCTTGCGGCCGCCTGCGAGGTCGCCGACGAACCACTGGCAGTGGCAATCCTTCAGAACCATCCGGATGCGGCGAAGTCCATGGACGCGGACGTGCAACGAAAGATTGTCGACGCGGCCGAGAACAACAGTACGGACACCGTGCGTCTCATGCTGCGCGCAGGGTGGCCAGTCAGCGCACGCGGCAAACACGGCGCCACGCCTCTCCACTTCGGGGCATGGCACGGCAACGCCACGATGGTGCGTGAAATTCTTCGCCACCGGCCCGAGGTCGAGGCAATTGACTACGACTTCAGGATGTCCGCTCTGGGGTGGGCGTTTCACGGTTCAGTTCACGGATGGAACTCCGCACGGGGAGACTACGGGGGAACAGTCGAAGGGCTGCTCGATGCCGGAGCGGCGGTGCCGGCAGGATCAGAGAGCCGGGAAATGAGCCCGGCGATTCGGACAGTTCTCAGCCGGAGGGTGTGAGCGAGCGACCGCCGAGGCGCCTGGACGCCTCGACGGTATTGACTTCGAGCCTACCGGCTGCCGACGTGACGGTGGCCGGTGACTCTCTCCCATGCATCGCGAACCGCCGCCTTCATGTGTTCCCACGTCGACTGTCCGCGATGTTCGTATCTATCCCAGCTCCGCTGAAGCTCGGGTTCGATGTCAACCCACTCCCGGCCGGGGTACTTGTTCGCGGCCTCGTACCCGTAGCGATAGCCGGGTTGATAGTACGAATAGTCGTTCGATCCGGCGTAGGGTCGGGTCCTATATGCAGTTCGCCAGTACGTGTCTTCTGTGTTCCAGTCACTTGTATTTGGACGATCGGCCATTGATGACCTCCAGATTCGGCTTCTCTTGCACAACCCGTGCAACACGCGCGCCCGCCCTCTTCGTCAGGCACGAGCGGTCTGCGTCAAGTCAGATCGTCACGACTCGCGACACGAGTGCCGAGTAAGGACGAGGCCCGGTTGCGGTTTGAGCTGAGCTGGCCGATATAATCCTTCTACCCTATGCATCCCTGGCACGACAGCTACATCGATGATTCCGTTATCGCCACGGCATTCCCCGTGGTGATAGAGATCCCCAAGGGCAGCACGAACAAGTACGAGCTCGACAAAGAAACCGGGCTGCTGCGCCTCGACCGCGTGCTCTACAGCGCGGTGTACTATCCCGCCGACTACGGCTTCATCCCGCGGACGTTCTGCGACGACGGCGATCCGCTCGACGTCCTGGTGCTCGGCCAGGAGCCGGTCTATCCGCTCACGATTGTCGAGGCGCGCGCGATTGGCGTGATGCGCATGCGCGACGAGAAGGGGCTCGACGACAAGATCGTCGCCGTCAGCGTTCGCGATCCGTCATACGCGGACTACACCGATCAGGCCCAGCTGCCGCCGCACCTGCTGCGGCAGGTCAAGCGCTTCTTCGAGGACTACAAGGTGCTCGAGCACAAGCAGGTCATGATCGATGACATGCTCGGACCGAACGACGCGCTGCAGATCATCAAAGAGGCGCTCGAGCTCTATCGGCGGCTTCGCCGCGGCGAGCTGGCGAAGGGAAAAGGCGGCAAGCTCTGAATGCCGACGTGCAGAAACTGCGAGGCGGAGCTGCACGGCCGCTTCTGCCACGCCTGCGGGCAGAAGGCGATATCGTCCGAGGTGAGCGTCCATGATCTCGTGCACGAAGGGATTGAAGAATTCGCGCACGTCGACGGGAAAATCGGGCGCACGCTCAAGCTGCTGGTGACCAGGCCGGGCGCGCTGACCAGAGAGTTCTTCGACGGCCGCCGCGCCCGCTACATTTCGCCGCTCCGTTTGTATCTGACCTGCAGCCTTTTGTTTTTTGCAGTCAGCGCGCTCGCCCCTCAGAATGCAAACGAGCGATTCCACATCACCAGGAGCGGCAACGACGCCGACGACCCCGCCGAGGCGGAACAGGATCGGCAAAAGTTCGAACGATTGCAGGTCGAGTTCCACGATATGCGCGAGCGGATTACGCACTATGCACCGCGGAGCATGTTCGTGCTGATGCCGCTCTTCGGAGTGTTCACCTGGGTGTTGTACCGTCGTGCGCAGCGGTTCTACATTCCGCACCTCTACTATGCGGTCCACTTTCACGCGTTCGTGTTCCTGATTCTGGCAATCGGAGAGGGCTGCTCGTTTGCGGGACGAATCGGAGACGGGATCGGCAACGTCGTAGGGATGACGATATTTCCCTATCACTACCTGGCCTTGCGCAGGGTGTTCGGCGGCACGCGCTGGCAGACTGCCTGGAAAGGAACACTCATCGCCCTCACCTACATGGTGGTCATCGGCGGAATCTTCCTGGCGCTTCTCGTCCTGACGGTCAGAAAAGCGCTCAAATAGCCCGACCGGGGGCTAGACCTTTCGCAGCTTCGTCACCCGTCCGACCTCGACCCACTCGACGACGAAGATATTTCCCTCGTGATCGAAGCACGCGCCGTGCGGGCAGATGAACTGACCGGGAATGAACGACGTGCGTGGCTGGGTGCGCAGCGGGTTGTTCCAGTTCGGATCCTTTGAGTCGCCCAGGTGCTCGATGATGTCGTTCTTCTTGTCGATGAGCGTCACACGGCCGTGCAGATCCGGAATGACCACCGTCCCCTTCCGCTCGTCGAAGTGGCAGGGCAGCCGGAAGCCCTGGACGAAGTCGATGTGCGCACCATCCAGCGTGAACCGTTGCAGCCGGTTGTTCCGGCGGTCCGCAACGACGACGCTCGGCGTCGTCCCGCGTGTATCAACCCAGATCCCGTGCGGCTCTTTGAGCTGTCCGGCCTCGGATCCGTTCCCGCCGAATGTCCGGATGTATTCCGCCTTGCTGTTGTACTGATTAACGTAGTACGAGCCGTAACCGTCGCCAACGTACAGATCGCCATTCGGCGCGATGGCCACGTTCGTCGGGTTGTACCGTTTGGGGGCGCCGTCCGCGCCCGGCTTGTATGCCTCGATGTCGGGCGGGCCTGAAATCTTCCAGACGATCTCTCCCTTGGTCGTCATCTTGACGAGCACCGCCTGCAATGCCGGCTGCGGCGTCATCTTGGGATTCGACGCATTCACCGTCAGGTAAAGAAACTCGTTGCTGCCTTCCTTGCGGATGTGCAGTCCGTGCGCAACGCCCCTGAAATCGGAGCCCCAGGAGCGGACGAACTTACCGCGCCGATCGAAGACAACCATCGTGTCGGCGCTGTCGCTGGTCGCGTGCACGGTGTGATGCACGTAAATGTTCCCCTGGGAATCTTCGACCACGCCGTGGGTGTTGCCCCACTTGATGCGCGGCGGGAGTTCGCCCCAGTCGTGAATGGCCTCATACGTGTAGGCGCCGCTGCCGAGCACTGGAGCCTTCGTTCCTGCTTTGTCCTGCGTCCCGAGCAGAATCGGGGAAAGGATGGGTGCCGCCGCGGTTGTGGCGAGGAATTCGCGTCTGGTGGTCTTCATGTGCGAAGTGCTCCTAAGCAAACAGATCGAGGATCGGCTCCCCTTTGCCATCCTTCGTGACGTAAACGGGGCGACGTTCGACCACGTACGACGTGTCCGGCGGAATCCCGAGCGCGTGATACAGCGTCGCGTGCAGATCCTGCATAACGACGGGATTCTCAATCGTGGTGCAGGGGCGCTCGTCAGCCGTCTTGCCGTAGACGAACCCCTTCTTGATGCCGCCGCCGAACATGAGAATCGATCCTGCCGCCGTAAAGTGCCGGTGCATGCCGTAGTGGCGCGGCTCGCTGATGACGTCGGGAATGTTGATCGCCTGATCCTTCACTTCCTTGCCGACCTTCCCCTCGGTGAGGGCATCGCGGCCGAACTCGCTCGCCAGGATCACCAGCGTGCGATTGAGAAGCCCGCGCTCATCAAGATCGCGAATGAGCTGAGCCACCGGTGCATCGATCAGCTTCTTCATCGCCTCGGCGCGTTCGTGACCGTTTTCGTGGCTGTCCCAGTAGAGGAACGGAATGTATTCGGACGTGACCTCGACGTACCTGGCGCCGCCTTCAATCAGCCGTCGCGCGAGCAGACACCCCTGTCCAAAACGTCCCGTATTGTAGGCGTCAAAGGTCGCCTTCGGCTCGAGTGATAGATCGAAGGCTTTCGCCGACGATGATTTCAAGAGGCGGTCCGCAGCATCCAGTGACTTCACGAGCGATTCGCGCTGAAAGTCGCTGCCGTACTGGTAGACGGGCTCCTGACCGAGCAGCTTTTCGAACAGTTCGCGTCGGCTTCGGAAACGCGCGTCGGTCAATTCCTTGGGAGGACGAACGGCTGATGCGGCATCCTGCGGATCGACAATCAGAAACGGGCCGTGCTCGGACCCGAGGAACCCCGCGGTGTGAAAGGCCTTCAGCGTGGCAATTTCGCCCGCGCCCTCGACCGTCTGGCCGATGGCAATGAACGCGGGCATATCGGGATTCCTGGGACCGAGCGTCTTGGAAATCACCGCGCCGATGTGAGGCATGGCCATCGGCTGAGGCGGAATGTAGCCGGTGTGCCAGTGATACTGGTGGCGCGAGTGCAGGATGAACCCCAGATCGGCCGCGTTGAACGTTCGAATCACCGTGCCGCGATCGATGACGCCAGCGATGCGTTCGAGACCCTGAGTGAACTTGATGTGATCGACTGCTGTGTCGACCGCGGGAAAGGTGCTGAGCACCTGTTCGACCCGCACGCCGGGCGCAAATGGGGTGTAGCGCTTCGGATCGAACGTCTCCGTCTGGGCCATTCCGCCCGCCATCCACAGCACGATCACGGCATCCGCGGTCGCCGGTTTCTTCTCCGCCTGACGCCTCAGGATCGGTTCGCGCCCGGCTAGCGCGGACAGCGTCGCCGCCGCCGTCGCGCCCATGAAGCCGCGGCGACTGAGACTTTGATAGATGAGTGTTTCTTCGCGAGTCATTGTCGTTTTCGTCGGTTCTCGGCTCCCGGATCCCGGACCACGGATCCCGACTCTGATTACATCAGTAAATCAGCTGAAACTCCGGCTTCATGAAAATCGCCCACAACAGATCAGAAAGCCCAGGTGCAGACGGCTTCGCACCGCCGGACGGATCCCGAAGTGCTTCTTCTCCGAGGCGCCGCTCGATGTCGGAGGGCGCTCTGCCGAGCGCGTGGCGAAACACGCGGTCCACGATCTCCGACGTTGCGCGCAGCTCAGGCGGTGGCGGAAGCGGTGTGCCCTGCGCCGGCGGTAACAGGCGCTCCATGTTTGGCAGTTTGTCGAACACAAAAAACCGGATCTGCGGGTTGAGCGTCGAGCCAATCTCGCTCTGCGGATTCTCGATCCCGATCACCCCGCGAAACGTGGTGAAGCCGCGATCGGCGATGTCGTACACGAGCACAGACGGATTCTTCACGCGAACGCCTTCACCCTTCGAGTTGGGGACGCGGATCGGCCCGGAACCTTGACGCAGGCTGCCAGAGTCCGCGGGCTTCAAAGACGCGAGCGGCGTCGCGCCTGACGGTCCGACCAACTCGGCCTGCGCCCATGCGGGCGCAATCACCTCCGGGACGTTCGAGCCGTTCTCCTGCACGACCAGCCAGAGCTTCGTCGCGCCGGTTACGTCGACCTCGAACGCCGAGGAGGTCGCGGTCCGGCCCGCGACCGTGCGGTTATAAAGGCTCAACGGCTCTGCCGGCAACTCCCCCAGCATACGTCGCGCCGCCCGTGACAGTGAACGCGTCAGCAGTTCGCCATTCACAAGCTCCAGAGCCTCGGGCGTCGATGCGTGGACGGCGCGAGTCGACGTGACCTGATCGCGGATCGGTCTGCCGAGGGCGCGGCTGAGGCTCGTCGAGGCGACGCGCCACTCGCGTCCGTACACACCTGATGTCCGCGCCATCGACGGTGGTGGCACCGATGGTGGCTTGGCGGGGGTCGAAGATGACGTCGACGGCGCGCGTGGCTGATAGGTGTCCCATTCGCCGGTGATCTCTCCAATGGCATCGGCGAACTGCTCTGCGGTGAGCCGGCGAACCTCGGGCCCGGCGAACACGTATCCCCGCGCGGGCGGCTCACCGGTTCTCGTCAGCGCCGGGAGCGCGTACGCGCGCGATGACAGGATCGTCCCGATCAGTCGTTTCACGTTATAGCCGTGGTCCACGAAATCGCTCGCCAGCCAGTCGAGCACCTCGCTGCTCCAGGGAACGCCGTCCATTTCGTCCGCGTTGGCGACCAGACCGCGGCCGAGCAGGCGCTGCCAGATCCGGTTCACGAGCGTGCGGGGCATCCGTCCCATTCGACGATCGGTGAATATGGACGCCGCTGCGGCTCGACGATCGGCCAGCGATGGTGAGGCCGGCTTTCGCGACAGCTCGGGAAAAAGAAAGTCGGGTTCGGCAAACCGATTGAGCGCGACGTCGCAGCGGTACATCTGCAGCTTCGGTTCCGGAGCAAAGTACGCCGCCAGTGAGTACGCGTCCTTCAGCTTCCACTTGCTGACAAAGCTGTCGTGGCATGCATTGCACTTCAGGTTGATGCCGAGGAAGACTTGCGCCGTGTTCTGCGAGGCCTGCATCCACGGCGTGACCGCCGCGCTCGTTTCGCCGCGCCAGTTGACGCCGACAAGGAATCCGTCCGGATCGCCAGAGTCTTTCGGATTGATCAGCCGCGTGACGAACTGGTCGTACGGCATGTTGCCCTTGAGCGACGCGTAGAGCCAATCGCTGATGCTCTTCCGCCCCGCGGTCTCCGAGAAGTAGGTCACGCCGTCTTCATTGCGCAGCAGGTCGTTCCAGAACGACATCCAGTGCTCGGCGTACTGCTGATCGTCGGCAAGCAGGGTCGTGACGAGTGCCTCCCGTTTGCGCGGCGACGAATCGCCGACGAATTGCTGGAGCTGTTCAGGAGTCGGAAGCAGACCCCAGACGTCCAGGTATGCGCGCCGTGCGAACACGGCGTCGGAGACGATGGCCGGTTCCGTCTTGGTCCGCTGGGCGAGGTACCTGGCCGCGAGGCGATCGAGCGGCGAGTCCCATGCGGTCCACGTCACGCGCGGCACGGCTGGCATGGTCAACGCCAGCGGAGCCTCCCAGGGCTGCGGCGCCCGCGCGGACGTCGGCGTTCGGCGGGCTCCCTGATCGATCCACCGACGAATCAGCGCGATCTCCGCCGGCGTCAGGGGATCCTTGTCCTTCGGCATCTGCGGCTCGACCGCGCCCGTCAGCCGATGAATCAGGATGCTGCGCGCCGAGTTGCCGGGCCTGATCGCCGGGCCATTGCGTCCGCCATCCAGTGCGTCGGCGTACGACGCCAGCGAGAGCCCCCCTTTGCGTTTGTCCTGACTGTGACACTCGAGGCAGCGATCGTTGATGAGTGGTTGAATCTGTCGTTCGAAATCGATGGGCGCAGGGTTTGCCTGCAAAAGGTGGCTGGCACTTTCCCGCGAAAGTGCCAGCCACCTTTTTGGTTCCTTAACGGGCGCTGCACTCAACGCAATCGCCGAAAACAGTGCGGCCGCAACCACGCCAATTGTGCCCAGAAACCGTTTGTTCATCAGATGTTATGTCGTTCGCCGCCCGAAAAGGTGGCTGGCACCTTTCCGGGAAAGGTGCCAGCCACCTTTTTACTGTATTTCGGTCAGCCGCTGCTGATAGACCTGACGAGCGTGGTCGTACGCACGCCGTGCGGCGTCAATCTCCCTGTCACGGATCTTTGGCGACTTCTGGCTCCAGCACTGATTCACGGCTGTCAGACACCACTGCACGCTGTCGCGTGACGCGCGAAT
>Ga0126377_10004196_pt1 | contig 10440 bp, 2 predicted proteins | sample PanSoiMetPlot_22_FD_92647 | JGI IMG/M metagenome (GOLD analysis project Ga0126377, IMG submission 92647) | Tropical forest soil microbial communities from Panama - MetaG Plot_22 | ecosystem: Environmental > Terrestrial > Soil > Tropical forest > Bulk soil | place: Panama | collected 2016-02-17 | reverse complement strand
GCCACGGCATCCTCGGACGGGTCGTCGGGACCGTACACGGCCAGGTCGGCGGCCTCGGCCAGGGCCAGGATCTCGGTCGCTACCTGGCTCGCGTACGGCGGGTCAACCCTCGCGACGGCGCCGGTCGGCACCGTCGCGGCGAAGTCGGGCGTGGCCGGTCGCGTACGGCGGGTGAACCGGTCGATCGGCGACGCGCCGCGGTGGCGACCCCTCGCGCGCCGACGCCGTACCGAACCGCTTAGCAGCACGTCGGCCTGCTGCTGGCGGGTACGCCCGGCGGGCATGTCGATGCCCGCGTCGCGGGCCAGGTCGACCAGCTCACGCCAGCCCCCGGCGTACCGGTTGGCGGTCGGTCCGGTGGTGCGCCGGCGCTGCCGGCGCCGCCACTTCCAGGCCATCAGCCCACCGGCGAGCAGGAGCACCACCAGCAGCGGCGGGCCGGCCCAGACCAGGATCGGGGCCAGGATCGCCCAGATGCGACCGAGCAGGGACGGCTTCCGGGGCGGGTGCGGCGGGATCACCGTCTCGTTCGACTGGCTGTCGGTCACCGACGTCGGCTTGTGCACCGCGTTCGGCGGCGGCACGACGGCGGCCTTGACGTTCTGCGTCTCCTGCGGCGGCTGCACGTCGGGCTTGCGGGACTGGTCCGGCATGAACTGTGTCTCGGGGATCGGCACCCACGAGCCGTCCGACAGGTGCACCTCGACCCAGGCGTGGATGTCCTGCCCCCGGACCGTGCCGTCGGACTCGGGCCGGGCGCCGAACACGACCCGCGCCGGGATGCCGAGGTCGTTGGCGACCAGCGCGTACGCGGCGGCGTACTGCTCGTCGTCGCCGACGATCTGCGGCCCGTTGACGAACGTCGACAGGCGTCCCAGGCTGTGCCCGGGCAGGTACTGCGTCTCGTTGGCGCCGCCGTCGCTGTAGCGGCCGTTGTTGCGCAGATAGGTGGCGACCGCGCCGAGCTGCGGGCCGAGCCCGACGGCGCCCTCGGTCCAGGCCGCCATGCGCGCGCCGAGGAGGGATTCCGCGTTCTCGGTGAGCACGGGGACCCCGTACGGCTGTACGTCGGCCGGAAGCTTCGCCGTGGGGAGCACGGTGTCGAAGCTGTACCGGTCGCCCGGTTGGAGCCGCCCGGTCACGATGGCGTCGCCGGCACCGCGGTTGAAGTGCAGGGTCGAGCCGGCCCGCACCCCGTCGACGTCGAGCGACGCGACCGTCCCGGCGTCCGGCAGCCAGGCGCTCAGGTCGGGCTGCGCCGCGTACGCGGGGCCGATGACGACCTGCACCCGTACGGTGGCGCCGGCGGCCGGGGTGATCACGGTGCCTACCCGCTGGAACTGGTTGCCGGAGACACCGTTGGTCGCGCCCCAGACGAACCCGTCATAGTCGTCGAGCGACGCGATCCGCACGGTGGCCCCGGGCGGGAGTCCGCGCACCGTGAACAGCGTCTGGTCGTACAGGTTGTTGGCGGCCTTGGTGTACTTGCGGAAGCCGACCAGCGGGCTCGGGTACTCGTTGATGTCGAACGGCGGCACGACCATGTCGCGCAGCACCGTGCGGTTGGCGGCATGGGCGCCGGGCAGGGCGGGTCCGAGGAGCAGCGCGCCGAGCGAAGCCAGCGCCAGCAGCCCCGCGGCGGTGGCGAACCGGGCCAACCGCCGGGTGCCCGCGGCGGCGAGCGGCCGGCTCCGGTGCCGCCGCACCGCGATCCAGCACAGGCACAGCACCGCGAAGGCGACGCCGTCGGGCAGCTCGGCGCCGGGCGTGTCGGTGCCGAACGCGATGACGGTCGCCAGCGCCGCGATGGGTACGGTCACCGCCGCGACGGCGACGACAAGCGCGTGGAGCCCGGCGGAACGGCGGGGCGGTGGCAACGCCTGCGCCAGCAGGAACCCGACGCTGCCGCAGAGCAGGCCGATGATGTACGGCACGATCAGCAGCGGGTCGCCGGGCGGCACCGGCGGCAGCGTGGTGAGCAGCCGCTTCCAGCCGAAGACCGCGTTGACCGCGAGGTCGTGCGGCGTGTCCAGGGCGAACGGTGGGCGTCCGGGCAGGACCAGCAGGTCGCCGAAGACGAAGAAGGCGATCATCACGGCGGCCGCGACGACGATGACCGGCTGGCCGAGGGCACGCAGGAGGTACGCGACGAGCAGCCCGATCAGCAGCCCGGCGCCGCCCACGAGGAGGTAGGACCACCCGGCGTAGGTGTTGTGGAGGCCGAGGAGGGCCAGCGTACCGAGCACGAGCAGGGCGCCGGTGTCGACCAGCGCCGCGGACGTCGGCTTCAGCCGCCTCATGACGCCTCTCCGCGGGCCAGGAGTCCGCGCAGGTCCTCCAGCCGGGTGAGGTTCAGCGCGGTCGGGTTCGACGCGGTCACCACGCCGGCCGCGGCGACCGGGTCGACACGGATCAGGGTCACCCGTACCGACGTGGAAAGCTGGGCCGACGCGCGCCGCAAGCTGTGGAACGTGCTGTTGGCGCCGCTGACGATGATCGCGTAGGTGGCGTCCGGCGCGGTCCTGGCGGCCAGTGCGACGGTGGCGGCCAGGCGCCGGTTGCCGGTGCGGGCGCGGGCGAACACGTCGAGCACCCCGCTCGACGCGCCGTCGCGGCCCTGCAGCCGGCGGGTGGGCTGGTCCGCGACGAGCAGGGACGCGTCCATCTCGTCGGCGCGGGCCTGCAGCGCCACGGACGCGCCGACCGAGATCGCGGTCTCGAACTCGTCCTCGTCGACGTAGGCCGCGGCGTCGCCGTCCACGATCACCAGCAGGTGGGTACGGCGGGTGTCGCGGAACTGCCGGACCAGGAACTTGCCCGACGGGGCCGACCCGCCCGCGATCGAGCCGACCTTGGCCGACGATCTCCAGTGGATGTAGCGGCGGTCGTCGCCGGGCACGTACTCGCGCAGCGTGTGGAAGGCCAGGTCGCTCATTGACACGTCTTCGGTGGTGCGGCCCTCCAGGTCACGCAACAGCCCGGAGCCGAACGGGTTGAGCCGGGTGGTACGCGGGTGCACGAAGATCTCTTGCTGGTCGGCCCAGGACACCTGCCGGCGTACCAGGCCGATCGGGTCACCGCGCACCGAGGTGGCCGGTCCGAGCGGGATGACGCCGCGGCGGTCGCCGTCGATCCGCAGCGTCGCCTCGAACGTCGACCCGGACGGCAGCGTGTTCGGCAGCGCGACCGGGATCAGCCGCGGCCCGACCACGACTTCCATGGTGAGCATCAGCAGGCGGCGCGCGGACATGTTCGTCACCCTGATGGCGACCCGCATCGACTCCCCCACGACCATGCGGCGGCGGCTGGGGTCGATGTCGATGCGCAGCGCGGTCCGCCCGACCGCCATCGCCGCGCAGAGCAGCAGGGTGAGCAGGCCGGTGACGGCCGACAGGGTGAGTTCGATCCAGCCGAGCCGGGTGCCGAGGACCATGGCCGCGACCGAGCCCGCGAAGACCAGCCAGCCGAGGCCGGTGACCGCGGCCAGCGGACCGCGCCGCCCGGCCAGGGCGCGGACGGTCGGAGCCGGAGCCGTCGCCACCGTCAGGCGACCCGGTCGAGCGGCGGCTCGACCGCTCCGAAGATGTCGTCGAGCACCTGGTCGATCGTGACGCCGTCGAACTGTGCGTCGGCGGTCAGCAGCACCCGGTGCGCGAGCAGCGGCTTGCGCAGCGCCTGGATGTCGTCGGGACGCACCCACGGCCGCCCGTGTGCCAGCGCCCACGTCTTGGCGCACCGCACGTACGCGAGGCAGCCACGCGCGGACATCCCCAGCTTGACGTGCTTGTGGTGCCGCGAAGCCTCGGCGATGCGGCTGACGTACGCCAGGGTCTCGGTACGGGTGTCGACGCGGTCGGCCAGGCGGCTCAGCGGCTCGATGGCGCCACCGACGATCGCCGGCTGGATGTCGGCGGCCCGGTCCCGGCGGGCCGAGTCCTGCAACAGCATCACCATCGACTGGTGGTCCGGGTAGTCCAGGCTGGTCATCATCAGGAACCGGTCGAGCTGGGCCTCCGGCAGCGGGTACGTGCCGGCCTGCTCGATCGGGTTCTGCGTGGCGATCACCATGAACGGCCGCCCGACCGCGTGCTCCACGCCGTCGACGGTCACGTGCCCCTCGTCCATGACCTCCAGCAGCGCCGACTGGGTCTTCGGCGACGCCCGGTTGATCTCGTCGGCGAGCACCACGTTGTGGAAAATCGGCCCCGGCACGAACTCGAACCGGCGGCTCACCTGGTCGTAGATCTGCACGCCGGTGACGTCCGACGGGAGCAGGTCGGGGGTGAACTGGATGCGCGCGTTCGACCCGACGATGGAGTTGGCCAGCGCCTTTGCCAGCTGTGTCTTGCCGGTGCCCGGGTAGTCCTCGAGCAGCAGGTGGCCCTCGGAGAGCAGGCACGTCACCGCGAGCTCGATCACGTGACGCTTACCCAGGATCGCCTGGCTGACGTTGCCGACGATGTGGTCGAACGTCTCCTGGAACAGCTGCGCCTGTTCTCTGGTGACGGACATGGGCGGTGCCTTTCTGGTCGAGGTCGGCCGGGAGAGTCGCGACGCTCCCGGGGTCAGAACCAGGTGATCTGGCCGACGGCGCTCTGGCTCGCGTTACTGCAGGTCACCCTGACTATGAATCCGGGTGCCCCGAACCACTTGCTGAGGTCCTGGTTGATGTTCGAGCCGAACGTGCTGTCGCTCCACGTCCCGCCACCGCCGTTGTAGTTGGTGAAGAACGAGCACGTGTACGAGCCGACGAAGTTCGTCGTTTGCAGGTGCAGGAACGCGCACGACGTGCTGATGCAGCTGCCCTGCGGGCAGGGCGCCCCGCCGCCGGCCCCGCAGGGCCTTCCCTTGGAGACGGTCACCGTTGTCGGCGGCGGGCCGGTGGTCGCGCTGCCGGTGGCCGAGACGGTGGCCCGGCCGCTGTCCGAGACGGTGATCGTGATGGTGTCGGTGGCGTTGTAGCCGACCTTGTCGACGCTGCTCCAGCTCCACGGGCCGGTGCCGGTGGTGAAGGTCTGGTTCTGGCCGGCCGACACCACGTGTACGGTGGCCGGCTTGCCGTTGGGGTTGACCGAAACGGTGAAGTTCACCCCGGTGCCGTTGGCCGAGGCGCTGACGGCCGGATTCTTGATCGGGCCGTACGTGACGACCGTGGTGGTCACCGGCGAGTTGCAGGCGCTACCCGATCCGGCCAGACCCTGGCTCCCGTTGCAGTCCCGGAGGCTGATCGTGGTCGAGGCCCCGTTGCTCAGGCCGTTGACGGTCTGGGTGACGCCGCTGCTGCCGCCGGTCGGGAACGTCCAGGTGCCGCAGCTGCCGCCGTTGGCCGTACAGGAGACCGTCGAGGTCGCGCCGTGCGAGGCGCCGACGTTGAACCTGATCCTCGCCTGGCCGTCCGTTCCGGTCGGGCTGGCGGTAAGCCCGGTGATCGGGTCGGGTGTCGCCGACGCCTCCATCCGCGTGGCGGGGCCCTCCTTCGAGGTGTGCGGGCCGGGCGCCGCGGGGGCGTCGGCGTTCGCCGCGATCAGCGAGTAGGAGTAGATCGTGCCGTCGTTGGCGAGGCCGTCGTCCGGGCAAGACGTGGCGGTGACGCCGGCGCACACCGTCTTGGGTGACCCGCCGCCGGTGCGTAGCAGCGTGTACGTGGTCGGACCCGGCCCGTTCGGGTCGATCGCCGGCCACGAGATCAGGACCGAGCGCGACGACGAGTCGGCCGAGTTGGTCGAGCTGAACGAGGGTGCCGGCGGGGTGGCCGGCGCGCCGCCGGACTGGCCCTGGACCGACGCGCCCGGGCCGGGGCCGAGCGCGTTGATCGCGATGACCTGGAACGTGTAGACGGTGTCGTTGTCCAGCCCACCGGCGGTGAAGCTGGTCCCGGTCACCGTCTGCTGGCCGCCGCCGCTCCAGGTCACGTTGTACTTGAGGACCGCCGTGCCCTCGTTCGGCGGTAGCCCCCAGCTGATCTTCAGCGTGTGGTCGAGCGGGGTGGAGGTGGTCAGGCCGGTGACCGCGCCCGGAACCGCGTTCGGCACGGCCGGCGCGGAGTCCGGGCTCCACTTGCCCCAGCCGACGACGTTCTTGGCACGGATCTTGAAGACGTACGTCGTGCCGTTGTGCAGGCCCTTGATCAGACAGGGCGACGCGGCGCAGTTCTGCGTGCCGCCCGCGAACGACACCTCGAACAGGTCGATCGGCGCGCCGTTGTTCGCGGGTGTCGACCAGGACAGCTGCACCGACTTGCTCAGCACCGTGCGGCCGACGACCGGGGTGCCGGGCGGGTCCGGCACCCCGAGCACGTTGAGGGTGACGGTCGCGTGCACGATCCGGTCGGCGCGGGTGAGGTCCGCGACGTCGGAGACGCTGACGTCGAACGTCATCCGCCCGTGTACGGCGGCGTCCGGCGTGATCGTCAGCTTGCCGCCGGACTTGCGCCACGCCGCGGTTGGACCGCTGCGCTGGGTGACGTTGATGACCGAGATGACCGGGTGGCTCAGCTCGGAGTTCACCAGGGCGCCGAAGTCCAGCGTGAGGGGTCGGCCGGCGTTGGTGGTCCGGCGTACGTCCCCGACCGACGGCGGGCGTGCCGGCCGCACCACGACGCTCAGGGTCGACGTGCCCGCGTCGGATCCCTCCACGCCGATGACCAGCGTGCCGGTCGCGTCCGGGGTGGCGGCGGAGTCGGCGGTCAGCGTGAGCCGGTGCGTCCCGGATCCGGACAGGGTCACGTCGGGCGCGGTCTTCTGCCAGGTCGCGGTGTACCGCAGTCCGGGCAGCGTGGTCTGGTCGGCCGCCCACACGTGGCAGACCGTGGTCACGTCGACGGTGACCGGGCTGCCGCCCTCGATGACCGTCAGCGGGTCGGCCGGGCACCGCAGCACCGGCACGGACGGTCCGACCTGCACCGGGATGTTGAGGCTGACGGTGTGGCCGTCCGGGTCGGTGAGCGTCTTCCCGTCGGTGACCTCGACGGTGACCGCTCCCGGTCCCTTGTAGTCGCCCGCGGTGAGCACGATCGACGTCGCGCCCTTGTTGGCGATCTTGAGCTGGTCGGCCGGCGAGGCGGCCATCTTGTCCGTCGTGGTCAGCCGGACCGGCTTGCCGGCCGGGTCGACGATCACATCGGAGAGCACGACGGTACGCGAACCGCTGGTCGGCACCGCGATGCTCGCACCCGGTCGCACGTACGGGAACCCGGCGCCGTACGCCGGCACGTGGATCAGGCCGACCGCGGTCGCGCCGCCGGAGTCCTTGACCTCGTACGACACCGTCTTCGGCGCGGCCCCGGCGGGTACCGAGACGGTCATGCCGCTGGACGTGGCCGAAGCGTCGAAGACCTTGTTCAGCGTGACGTCGTCGACCGAGCCGTCGGGGTCGAGCACGTACTTGCTGACGTCGACGCTGACCGCCTTCGTCGCGGTGTTCACGCTCGGGTACGCGTCGGCGACCACCGGCGGCATGTCCGCGCCGTCGACGCCGCGTACGGTCAGGATGCCCTCCGACGGCGGGTTCACGCCGTCGGAGATGCGGTACCGCACCACCAGCGGCACACCGTCGGCGGGTGGGGCGACCGCCTCGACGAAGCCCCGCGCCGCCTGGTCGCCGCCCACCACGAGATAGCCGGCGAGGCTGGCGTCGGCCTGCGTCAGCGGCTGCATGGTCACCGCGTCGCCGGTGGCGATCAGGTCGTTGGCCAGTACGTTGATGTGCACGTGGGCGCCCGGCGCGGCGGCCACCTGGTCGTCGACGGCGACCGGCGGCTGCGGCAGGTCGGGCTCGACGACGCCGATCCGGATGGTGGCGCTGCCCTGCTGGCCGTACCGGTCGGTCACCACGTACGTGAACGACTCGGTGCCCGCGCTGGTCGGGTACGCCTGGTAGGTCAGCGAGGTCGCGTTGAACCGCAGGATCCGGCCGAGCGCCGGCGCGTCGGCGATGCCGGCTACGGTCACCGCGTCACCGTCGGGGTCGACACCGGTGGTGGGGATCTGCACCGTGATGGTCTGGCCGGCGACGGCACGGGCCTCGATCGGCTGCGGCTTCGGCGGCCGGTCCGGCTGCGTGTCGCCGGGCAGCGGCACGACCGTGACGTGCAGCTTCCCGTCGGTACGGTCGCCGTCGGCGTCCGTGGCGACGTAGTCGACGACCTCCTGCTGCTGGGCCCGGACCGACGACGGCGCGACGAACCGCACCGCGCTCCCGTCGACGTACGCGGCGCCGGTCGGCCCGGAACCGGTCGCCGCGGTGACCACCAGCCGCCCGGGGCCGGGTGCGCCATCGACGTTCTGCAGCAGGGTCATGCGGGCGCCGGCCGGGTTGGTGTCGTTGTCGAGCACCGGCACGGTCACCTCGTCGCCCGCGCGCACGGTGGTGTAGTCGTCGTTGGTGACCGGCGTGGTGCTCGCGTCGGCGGGCAGCTCGGCAACCGTCACCTCGCCGGTGACGGGGCTGGTCAGCCCGTCGGTGACGGTGTACGTGACGACCTGCGGCGTCGGCCAGACGACGCCGTCGGTCGCGTTGATCCGCAGCCAGTGGCCCGAGACGATGGCGACCTCGAGGTGTGACGACGGGTCGGCGGGCGCCGCGTGCGAGACGACCAGGACGCCGCCCGACGGGTCGAAGTCGTTGGCGAGCACGTCGATCGTCGACGGCTGCTGTCCGTGCAGGACACCCGAGTCCGGCATGGCGACCGGGGGTGGCGGCGAGGTCGGGTCGGGCACGACGTCGACCCGGATCTTGCCGGTGGCGAACGGTGCGTTCCCGAACGCCACCTTGTACGTCAGGCTGTACGCCCCCGGCCGCGCCGCGGTCACCACGACCGCCCCGGTCTCCAGGTCGGTGGTGACCGTGGTGCCGGCCGGGCTGGCCAGGTCACCGGCGAGCTGGAGCAACGCTGCCGGGTCCGACGGGTCGGCGCCGGGCAGGTCGTTGTCCAGCGGGTGGATGGTGATCGGCTGCCGGACCTGGCCGCGGGCCACGTCCGGCTGGGTCGTCGGCGCGACCGCGTTGGTGGCGGTCGGCGGCTGCACCACCACGGTCACCGTGCCGGTGACCGGAGCGGCGATGCTGTCCGTGACGGCGAAGCGGATGACCTGGGTGCCGCCCTTGGCGGGCGCGATGTAGTCGATCGCCCCGTCCGGCGTCGTGCTCGCCGAACCGGCCAGCACGGCCGCGTTGACCAGCCCGACCGGGTCGCCGTCGTAGTCGCGCCAGTCCTGGGTCACCGGGATCTGGAGGTGGCCGCCGGCCGGCACGGTCCACGTACGCGGTTTGAAACCGGGGTACGTCTCGGGTGCCTTGTTGTCGCCCGGGCCGCGTATCTCCACCGTCACGTTGGCCGTCGCGGTCAGCTTGCCGTCGCTCACCGTGTACTTGAAGTGGACCGTGCCGGCGCCGTTGGGGATCTGCGCGGCAACGGTCTGCCCGTCCGGGGCGATGGCCAGGTGCACGCGCGCGTTGTCCGGGGCGGTCACCCCGGCGATCGCGAGGATCGCGCCGGACGGGTCCGAGTCGTTGTCGAGCACGTGCAGCAGCGTGGTACGGCCGGGCCGGGCGCCGAGCGTGTCGTCGACCGCCTTGGGCGGCAGCGTGCGCCCGTCGTACGCCGGGTCCTTGCTGTTCTTGTTGCCCTTCTTGACGTTGATCGGCGGTGGCTTGACCGACTTCCAGTCGTCGACGCGGCGCTGGTTGGACAGGTCCCACACGGCGCCGGTCTGCAGGTCGTTGAGGACGATCGCGTCGCGGTTGACGCGGAACCGGGGTGTGACCAGTTGCAGGTTGCCGGCCAGCGCGACGGGCGTGGCCGGGCCGCCGGAGCAGGACCGGACGTAGCCGCCGTCCTGGCCGCCCCAGGCCGCGTGCACGCAGTTGTCCAGCCGTACGGGTGCCGCGGGCGTGCCGCCGCGGGCGGCCGTGAGCACCTTGACCGTGCCGTCGGACAGGTCGACCGACACGAGCGCGGTCGGCGTCGCGAGCAGCACGTCGTTGGCGGCGGGGCCGGGCTCCTGCGGCACGACGGCCGCGTCGGGCGCGGCGCGACCGGTGGAGGCGTTCAGCGTCGCGACCGGACCGCCCGGGACCACCACCGTGCCGGTCGACGGGTCGACCACCACGAGGCGGTTACCGACGGCGGTCGCGGTGACCGCCTGCACGCCGTGGTCCAGCTGCGAATACTCCACGGGCGCGAACCCGCTCCCGGCCGGTTGGATGGTGGCGACCCGGCCCGCGGACGACACCGCGTACACGGTGCCGTCCTGGCCGACCGCGAGCGCCGCGTTCGCCGACCTGCCCGCGACGCCGACCGTGGCCAGCTTCTTCGCCGACGGGTCGACACCGGCGAGCGAGGAGATGCCCTTGGTCGTGTCGACCCGCTGCGCCCACACCGCGCCGCTGGCCGGATCCAGCACCGCGAGCGTGCCGCCGGCCAGTTCGACCTGGTCGGCG